>Ga0116177_10003492_pt1 | contig 11522 bp, 8 predicted proteins | sample AD_STIC10_MetaG_FD_89750 | JGI IMG/M metagenome (GOLD analysis project Ga0116177, IMG submission 89750) | Active sludge microbial communities of municipal wastewater-treating anaerobic digesters from USA - AD_STIC10_MetaG | ecosystem: Engineered > Bioreactor > Anaerobic > Digestate | place: USA...
GCACCGGCGCCGTCTTTGCGTACGAATACCGTCTCAACGCTCCCCGAACCGTCCAGGCACCTTACCAGGATGCTCCCTGCAGACGTGCCGGCATCCTCCTCAAGCCCGTATACGGCCGATACTCCGGGACTCAGGTTTGCATTTGCCTTGTAAGTCACCATGGACAGCCCGCTGCTGGAACACAGTATCCTGAGACCGGAGATGACCGGCTCCACGGCATCTTGTATCCCCTGGGTCGGTGGAAGTTGCACTGCGAGCTGTCCTGGCTCGCCAGAAGGCTGCGCTCCCGCCGCCGTCACCGATAGAAGGACCAAAATCATCACGAGCGTGGAAAGAAGGGTGCGTAGTCTCCTATAACTCATCGACTCTTCCTCCTTGATAGTGCCCCATCGGCGTACTCCATCAGGGTCATCTCCATCTGATGCCTGCTCAACCCGCCCTGCATGTAAGCGGTATAGGGCGGCCTCATGGGTGCGTCGGCGGAAAGTTCGATGGACGAGCCCTGTATGAAAGCGCCTGCTGCCATCACCACGTCGTCCTCGTACCCGGGCATGTAGCCTGGGATGGGGACTGCCTTAGCATCCACGGGCGAGCCGGCCTGTACGGCTTTCATGAAATCAAGCAGCTCGTCCCTGTCGTTGAATTCTATTCGGACCACAGAATCCCCCCTGTCCTCGTTCGGGCCCGGGTCAACTTCGAGTCCCAGGCCATGCAGGAAGCAGGACGCGAATGCCGACGAGCACATCGCCTCGCAGGTTATCATCGGCGCAAAATACAGGCCCTGTGCGATGAGCCTGTTCATACCCAGCGTCGGGCCGCAATGTGAGCCGAGACCCGGTGCCGTGAGCCTCGAGGCCGCCTTCTCCACCAGCTCTGCCCTGCCCGCCACGTATCCGCCGGCGGGCGCCACCCCTCCTCCGGGGTTCTTGATGAGAGATCCTGCCATCAGGTCGGCTCCCACTGAGCAGGGCTCCATCACGTCCGTGAACTCCCCGTAGCAGTTGTCGACTATAGTCACAGCATCGGGATTGGCATCTCTCACCACCTCGCAGATTCTTCCGATCTCCTCCACCGAAAGCGGCTTCCTGGTCGAGTATCCCCTGGACCTTTGGATGAGGACCGCCTCGGATTTGCTCGAAGCTTCGGCTATCCTCCCGTAATCCGGCCCTCCGCTCGCATCCGCTGCCACCTCAGAGTAGGACACCCCTAGTTCTCCTAGGGAGCCGTATCCTTCCTTCCCGTGGATTATACCCTCCAGGGTGTCATACGGTTTCCCGAAGGCCGCCACGAGCCTTCCGCCCGGCCTTAGGACCCCGAACAAGGCAAGGGCTATGGCATGGGTACCGGAGACTATCTGATGCCTCACAAGCGAAGCCTGGGCGCCTGCGATCCTTGCGAAAGCCTCTTCGATCGCCTCCCTGCCGGAGTCGTTGTAGCCGTAGCCGGTCGTACCTCCGAACTGGTAGTCCGAAAGGCCGGCCTCCCTGAACGCCGTCAGCACGCGGCGCATGTTCACCCTCCTTACCGCCTCGTATCCTTCCTGCTGGATACGGCAAGAAGCGAGGGCTTCCTCCGCTATATCTTTCACTTCCGCGCTGAACCCGCCTACGGCGTCAAATGCTCCCATTATCCCGATCAGCCGCCCCTTTCGCCCGTATGCTTTAAGAAATCGGTTTCTATTAGGCCCGCTATCGTATCGGCGTCCTTCGTCACCGAATCATGCCAGACTATGTCCTCATACCTCTTGAACCAGGTCATCTGCCTCTTGGCGTACTTCCTTGTCTCAATCTTTATCCTGTCTACCGCCTCGGTAAGGCTTGCCGACCCGTCTATATAGGCAAGGAGTTCCTTGTATCCGATCGCCTGCATGGCTACCTTGCTTGAGCCGTATCCCAGCTCTTCTAGCCTTCTCACCTCATCGAGGAGGCCGTCCTCCATCATCTTGTCGACCCTGGCCTCAATCCTTTTCACTAGCGCCGTCCTTTCAGCCGTAATCCCGTAGAACCTGGCCGGGATCCCCGATTTCGGGCCGTCCTGCCTTTGCAGCCTGCTTATTGGCGTTCCGGACCTGATGTATACCTCCAGCGCCCTGACGATCCTCCTGGTGTCGTTGGGATAGATCCTAAGGGCAGCCTCCTCGTCCACTTCCCCGAGCTCCTTGTGCAGTACGGCTGGCCCCTCCTGCTCGGCCCTTCCGTACAGCCTCTTCCTGAGCCCCTCATCGGCCTCGGCCTCCGGGAACAAGAACCCCCTGGTGGCCGCATCGATATAGAGGCCCGTTCCGCCCGCGATTATCGCCACGTTGCCCCTTGAGCGTATGTCGTCGTAGGCGGCCTTCGCAAGCTCGCAATACCTCGCGACCGACATCGGATCGTCCGGCGGGCAGACGTCCAGCAGATGGTGCCTTACGGCGGCCCTGTCCTCTTCCGAGGGCTTCGCCGTCCCTATGTCCATCCCCTTATACACCTGCATAGAGTCCGCCGATATGATCTCGCCGCCCATCCTGAGCGCAAGCCTCATCGCTACGTCGGACTTGCCGGCCGCCGTAGGCCCCACTATCGCTATAGCGGTCTCTTTCATCAATCCCCGGACCCCGCCTTCTCGAACCCTACGTACTCCACGCTTCCGGACCTGCTTGAGTGGAACACGCAAAAGCCCGGCAGCGCTCTTAAATCCTTTTCGGCCTCGCCCTTCCTCACCTTGATGACTACCCTTCTTCTCGCCGCCTTGAGCGCGTGCTCCAGGTCCTCGTGTCCGGGCATACCCGCCACGGCCCAGGTCCTCAGCGAATCTACGGGAGTCCCCGGCACGGGCCTTGCGAACATTGGGTCCATATAGACGACGTCGAAGCTTCCATCCCCGCACCCTCTAAGGTATGGCGAGTACCCCTCGTTAATCCTCTCTATCCTTGAGGCCGCCGACGCCACGTCGGCATCCGCCCTATAGCCTCTCATGCCGTAATCCATCGCAAGGTATATCGGCCTCGATGCCTCTAGCGCAACCACATGCCCGGACTCCCCTACCGTCCATGCCGCTACCAGGGCGTCGGATCCGAGTCCCATCGTGCAGTCCAGCACGCTGTCACCCTTCCTCAGCCGCATTGCCCCGACCATGACGTCTTCCTTCCCTGCCTTGGCCTGCGCAATCCTCAGCGGTGCGGTGCTGGGGTGGAACCTCAGCGAGCATGTCTCTTTCCCGAACGAGCACCTTATCAGCCTTACCGACTCTGTTTCGAACACGAGCACGTCGGCTTCCCGAACCTCCGAAAGGCGCCCCGCCAGCCGCTTCCTTCGGACGTACTCCCACCCTATTGAGGCGGCTTCCGCCGCGGCCGCGGCCTCGGCCCTTTCGTCGGCTTTCCTGTCGAGCCCCACCGAGACCGTCACGAAACCTTCCGGTAAGCCGGATAGTACGGGACCGGCCCCTACCGTCATCTTCTGCCCACTCCCCGCTCGATGCCTGCAAGGTCGACCTTCAGCAGGGTTGGCCTGCCGTGCGGGCAGCGTATGGGGTTGGACGTCTTGAAAAGCCCGGAGGCGAGGTCTTCCATCTGCTCGGGCGCAAGCTTCGTGCCCGCCTTTACGGCGCCCTTGCACGCCATCTCCACCGCCGCCCTCCTCATCCTTCCTCCCACGTCCAGTCCCGACTTGATTCCGTCGGCGATATCCCTCAGCGCGCTGACCAGGAGCTCCTCGGGCGAGGGCTCGTCGCCGCCTACGACGGGCACTGCCCTTATCAGGACGCTCCGCATGCCGAACGGTTCGACGTCGAATCCGAGCGTCTCAAGGCTTTCCGCCTCTTCCCTCATCAGCGCGGCCTCCGCGGGCATCAGCTCCACTGACTCCGGCATCAAGAGCGGCTGGCTAATAGCGCTCCTTCCCTCAAGCCTTGCCAGGAACCCGTCCACGAGTATCCGCTCATGGGCCACGTGCTGGTCTATCACTATCAGCTGGCCTTCCATCTCCGCCACTATGTACGCGTCCATGAACTGGCCTATCACCCTGGGATCCGCCTTTGGCCCGATGTCGGGCCCCCTGTTTCCGCAAACACCGTGCCCGGCGCTTCTCCCGTCCCGTCCGAAGCCAGGGGCAGCGGCGGCACCTTGTCCTTTGTCGGCATCACAAGCCGATCCACCCGCTGCATCGCCTTCGGCTTCCCGCATGCTGGCTCCGTACGCCGCAAACGCCTCAGCCACCAGGTCTTCCTGTCCCCGTCTCGCGCGCCCTCCGGCGAAGTGCCCCCGATACCTTTCCATTATGATATCGCCCGCTGCCGTCCTCGTACCCGAACCACCTATTTGCCCGGGTACATCGGCTGTCACGCCGAGACCCTGCGTCGAACCTTCCGCGGCCTGCCTTACTGCCTCCCTGACTGCGGAGAAGACCGCCCCGTCGTCCGCGAACCTGACCTCGGCCTTGGCGGGGTGCACGTTCACGTCCACCCTTGCGGGGTCTATCTCAAGCCAGATAACGCACGGAGGATACCGCCTCCTGTCGTCGGCCTTTACTCCTTCGAGCCCCCTGTCAATCGCGCTGTACAGCGTCAGCGAGGATACGGGCCTGCCGTTCACGATCAGGTGCTGGTCCTGCCTCCTCATCCTGAAATCCTCGGGTGCCCCTACCATGGCGAGGGCCTCCACCCCGGGAGACGAGCTCCTGCCTGTCGACATCCTTCCCGCCGCGCCGCCGAATACCGCCATCGCGGCGCTCTTCGGCTCACCGTCACCGGGGGAGTAGAATGCCTGCTTCCCGTCGAGGTTAAGCCTCACCGACACGGCGGGGCACGCCAGAGCCAGCCTTTCGGCCACCCTCTGCACCCTGTTCGACTCCGCTAGCTTCGATTTCAAGTACTTCAGCCTCGCCGGGGTGTTGTAGAACAGGGCGTCCACCTCGACCGTGGTCCCGCGCCTTCCGGGGGCCGGCCCTTCGCCGACCAGCCTGCCTCCGTCGTACACCACCTTCCATGCGCCGTCCTGCCCCTCGGGCCTGGTTATGAGCCTTACTTTCGCCACGGACGCCACCGACGGCAGGGCCTCTCCCCTGAAGCCCAGGGTGTTCACGGCGAACAGCTCGTCCGCCGTCCTGATCTTGCTCGTAGCGTGCCTTTCGAAGGCCAGAAGCGCATCGGACCTGTCCATGCCGAACCCGTCGTCTACGACCCTGATCTGGTCCAGGCCGCCGCCTGCCACCTCTATGTCTATGCTGGAAGCGCCCGCGTCGACGGAGTTCTCCGCAAGCTCCTTGACCACGGAAGCCGGCCTTTCGACCACCTCCCCGGCCGCTATCTTGTTCGCCACGTCCAGCGGCAGCCTGATTATGCCCACGGGTCCACCTCCGTCCCATCCGTTTCGCCGGGCGCGACCGCCCTTCCCGACCGACTCCTAATCGGCTATGTCAGCCGCTGCTTCGGCCCGAGGCCCTCGGTTTCCGTCCCTAATGGCGCGTCTACAGGCCCTCCTCCTCGTCCATCGCCCTTTTCATCTCGAATATGAGATCGAGCGCCTCCCTCGGGGACATCGACTCGGGATCCGCCTGAGAGAGCATCTCCAGCGCCTTGCTAGTGGCTTTTTCCGGCAGCGGGCCGTCCTCGGCCTCCTCCGGCAGCTCGCCCCAGCCGAACAGCTTCATCTGGTGGCCGCCCCTGTCGTATATCCTCTCCAGCTGCCGAAGTATCTGGCCGGCGCGCCGTATGACGTCTTTGGGAAGGCCCGCCATCCGCGCCACGTTGATGCCGTAGCTCTTGTCCGTGCCGCCTCTTTGCAGCTTGTACAGGAACACGACCTCACCTGCGCGCTCGGCGACGCTTACATGGTAATTCCTGGCAAACGGGAGCTTCTCCTCAAGTTCGGCCAGCTCGTGGTAGTGCGTCGTGAACAGGCACCTGGATCGGGCCACGTCGTGTATGTACTCGGCCACGGCCCAAGCAAGGGCCATGCCGTCATACGTCGAAGTGCCCCTGCCCAGCTCGTCGACCATCACAAGGCTCCTTTCGGTGCCCGTGTTGAGTATCTCTGCGACTTCCAGAAGCTCCACCATGAAAGTGCTCTTGCCGCCTGTGATGTCGTCGTAGGAGCCCGCCCTGTAGTAGATCCTGTCCGCAAGGCCTATCCTTGCCGAAAAACAGGGCACGTACGAGCCTGCCTGTGCCATCAGCTGGATGAGCCCCGCCGTGGCGAGCACCGTGGATTTCCCCGCCATGTTCGGGCCGGTGAGGATTAGGAGCCTCGCGTCGTCGTGCTTAAGCTCGATGTCGTTTTCGACGAACCTTCCGGCCGGCATCGACGCTTCCATCACGGGATGCCTCGCGCCGTACAGCATCGTGTCGAGCCCGTCGTCCACCTCGGGCCTCACCCATCGCCTTTCGAAGGCGGACCTTGCAAACGACGCCAGCACGTCCACGGCCGCGGCCGACGCGGCGCTGCGCATGATGCCTTCTAGCATACCGTACGCCTTCTCGGTCAGCCGCTTGAATATCTGCTGCTCGAGCCCTATTTGCCTCTCCTCGGCGCCGAGTACTTTGGTCTCGATCTCCTTGAGCTTCTCGGTATAGTACCTCTCCGAGCCGGCCAGGGTCTGCTTTCGTATGAAATCGGAGGGCACGTTGGCGATGTTGGATTTGCTCACCTCGAAGTAGTAGCCGAAGACCGAATTGTACCCTATCCTCAGGTTCTTTATGCCGGTGCGCTCGCGCTCCTTGGCCTCGAGGCTCGTAAGCCAGCCCCTCCCGCCGGCGGCGGCGGCCCTGAGCCCGTCGACTTCGGCGTCGTAGCCCGGCCTTATGTAGCCGCCTGAGCTGAGGTCGGCCGGAAGCTCGTCTGCGAGCGCGGCGTCGAGCTCTCCCGTCAGGTCCCCGGATGGTTCTATGGAGCCTGCCAGCTCGAGGAGCAGCGGCGCTTCGGCGTCCGCTTCGATCATGCCCTTCAGCCTGCCGGCAGCTTTCAGCGACTTCGAGAGCGCCGCCAGGTCCCGTGGCATCGCGCTGGAGTAGGCGAGCTTCGAGCCGAGCCTTTCCAGGTCCGATATCCCGGACAGTACGTCCTCCAGCTTATCCGCACCGGCCCTGTCCCTTACTAGCTCGCCCACGGCATCCTGCCTTCTGGATATCTGCGCAGAGTCCACGAGCGGCGCTTCGAGCCACGCCCTCATCAGCCTTGCGCCCATCTTCGTCGACGTCCTGTCGACGACGCCTAGCAGTCCCTTTCCGCCCTCCGCCCTATCGTTTCCGAATACGGCGAGGTTCCTCCAGGAGGGGCGGTCTATGTGCATGAATCCGGAGATCCTGTACGCGCCGAGGGAGGTTATGTGGCCCAGGTCCGATTTCTGGGTGAAGCTGAGATAGCTCAGCAGTGCTCCCGCCGCCGCGGCGGCCATGGGCATCCCGGCGAGTCCGAAGCCCTCTATGCCTGCCGTGCCGAAGTGCGCGGAAAGCGCCCTTATAGCACACCTCGGATCGAAGTCGCCCTCGGGCCTTTCCGTCGTCGACACGCCCGCGAGCCCAGCGGCGAGCAGCTCCTCGACCTCGCGAGGGAGGGTCCTGCCTTCCGCCCTTACTATCTCGCTCGGAAGGAGCCTCTCCAGCTCCTCCCGGGCCCTTGCGGCGGCGCCTTCCCCGTCTAGCTGGGTCGCCCTGAACTCCCCGGTTGAAGCGTCGCAGTATGCGATACCCACCGAGACGCCGTCGGAATGGACCGACGCCATGAAGTTGTTGCCGCCGTCGTCGCCTTCCAGGACGCCGGGGCTTACGACCCTGGTAATGTCGCGCCTGACGAGCCCTTTTGCAAGCTTGGGGTCCTCCAGCTGCTCTGCGATCGCGACTTTGTAACCCTTCCTTACCAGCTGCGGCAGGTATTCGTCTATCGCGTGGTGCGGCACGCCGCACATAGGCATCCTGTTGCCCGAACCTATCTCCCTTCCGGTGAGATAGAGCCCAAGCTCCTTGGAGGCCGTCTTCGCGTCCTCGTTGAAGAGCTCGTAGAAGTCTCCGAGGCGCACCATCAACAGCGCGTCCGGATGGCGCTCCTTAAGCTCGTTGTACTGTTCCATCATGGGAGTAAGGCCCTTGCCGGGTCCTGCCATCGTAAGCCTGCCGTCCCCTTTCGCTAGATCATGTCCGGTCTTCCCTCGTGCCGTGCAAGACGAAAGTCCGGGCCCTTTCTATCCTCACGCGCACCAGCCGCCCGGGGGCGACCCCGGTCTCCGGCCAGTGCACCATCTTGTTCGTCCTCGTCCTGCCGGACCACATGCCGGGGTCCTTCTCGGACGGTCCTTCGGCCATGACTTCCTCGACCTTTCCGACCAGGCCCCTGTTCACAGACAGCGAGATCCTGTTCTGCAGGTCTATTAGCCTTTTGATCCTGTCCTTCTTCTCCTCTTCCGGCACCTGGCCCGGCATGGCCTCGGCCGCGGTGCCCTTCCTGGGAGAGTAGACGAACGTGAACGCCGCGTCGAAGCGCGCCTCCTCGACGACTGCGAGGGTGTCGAGGAAATCCTCCTCCGTCTCGCCCGGGAACCCCACCATTATGTCGGAGGTTACGGCGCAACCCGGCACGGCCTTCCTCACCCTGTCCAGCATGGCAAGGTAGCCGCTTGCGGTATAGCCCCTGTTCATCATCCCGAGCACCTTGTCGGAGCCCGCCTGGACCGGCAGGTGGTACTGCTCGCACACCTTCTTCAGGGAGGCCACAGCCTCTATCATCCTGTCGTCGACGAACCTTGGATGCGACGTCGTGAACCTGAGCCTTATGCCTTCGGGAAGCGCCTCGTCCAGGACTCCGAGAAGGTACGGGAAGTCGGGCCTTTCAAGCCCGTCAGCGGGTGCGAGCCCCTTGCCGTAGGCGTTCACGTTCTGGCCCAGAAGCGTGATGTCCTTCACGCCGGATCCGGCCGCCTCCACGCACTCGGCTTCTATCTCCTTTACCCCTCGGCTCCTCTCCCTGCCCCTTACGTAGGGCACTATGCAGTAGGTGCAGAAGTTGTCGCACCCGTACGTTATGTTCACGAAGGCCTTGAGCGGGTCCTTCCTCAGAACGGGCAGGTCCTCGACGACTTCTTGCGGGAAATCCCAGACCTCGACGACCCTTTCGCCCGAATCCAGCCTTGCCAGCAGCTCCGGCAGCCTGTGGATGTTGTGGGTGCCGAAGGCGAGGTCTATCCAGGACAGCCTCCCGCCCAGGGCCTCCCTCACCCATCCTTCCTGCGCCATGCAGCCGCAGATCCCTACCTTGAGGCCGGGCCTTGCTTTCTTGAGCCTCTTCGCCTGCCCAAGGTTCCCCAGCGCCCTGTCCTCGGCGTTGCCCCTTACGCAGCACGTCAGGTACAAGACCAGGTCGGCTCCGCGTTCGTCCTCCGTGAGGGCGTAGCCCGCCTTCCCGAGATAGCCCGCGATAGTCTCGGAATCCCTCTCGTTCATCTGGCAGCCGTATACCACCAGCTTCGCCAGTCTCAAACCCTCTGTCATACACACACCGTCCGGTATCTCATAGATCAAGTACGTACCTGTCCATTATCCTCTCGCCCTCGGCGTACATCTCGTCGTCCTCGGGGACCGAAGCGGACCCCGCGTAGACGAACCCCGCCTTCGCGGCCGTCCTCTTCGAGGCTTCGTTGTCCGGCCTGGTCGTGATCACAAGGTAGGGCATGTTGAGCTTCCTTGCGAAACCGACTGCCAGCGCGACCGCCCTTGCGGCGTAGCCGTTCCCCCTGAAAGGCCCGTCTATCCCGTAGCCGATGTGCCCTGCGCACACCACTATGTGGTCGTTGTAGCCCACCCTCAACACCAGGCCCCCGACAGCCTTCCCGGTGCCGCTAAGCGACACCTTGAATTCGTAGAAGGGCACGTAGGAGCGGGTTTTGTCCACGTCTTCCGTGTACTTGTCCAACAGGAGCTCGACCGTGCCGTCGTCGGGTATTCCGGGGTCCACGTAGCGGAAGGGCCCCATCAGAACCTCAGGCCCTCCGCCTTGAACCTCCCCAGTGCCTCGTCCAGGTCGCCGTCGGCCACGGTAAGGGATATCCTGAAGTATCCTTCTCCGTGCGCTCCGTATCCGTTGCCGGGGGTGATGACGACGCCGGTCCTGTCGAAGACGTGCTCTGCGAAACTCGCTGACGTGTACGCCGCCGGGACGGGGGCCCATACGTATATGCTGCCTTTAGGGCTTTCGATGTCGCAGCCGAGCTCCTTGAGTGTCCCTACGACCTTGTCGCGGCGCCTCCTGTAGACTTCGCGCATCGAATCGACAGAATCCCAAGGCCCGTTCATCGCGGCGGTCGCCGCCGCCTGCACGGCCTGGAAGGCGCCGGAGTCGATGTTGGATTTGAGAGTCGTCAGAGTCCCCACGACGTCGGGGTTTCCGACGGCCCAGCCGATCCGCCATCCGGTCATGTTGAAATACTTCGAAAGCGAGCCGAACTCGATTGCAAGGTCCATCGCGCCCTTGGCGTTGAGGGCGCTGGGCGGCCTGCTCCCGTCGTATGCCATCTCGGCGTAGGCCGAGTCGTGGACCAGGATTATGCCGTTTTCGGCGGCGAACGCGACCGCCTCGTCGTAGAACGCCCCGTCGGCGCACGCGCCCGTCGGGTTGTTGGGGTAGTTCAGGAACATCAGCGCCGTGTTCTTGGCGACTTCGCTCGGTATCTCCGTGAAGTCCGGAAGGAAGCCGTTCTTCCTGAGGAGCGGCATGTGGTAGGGTATACCCCCGGCGAAGACCGTCCCCGCCTCGTATACGGGATATCCCGGGTCTGGTATGAGGTTGTAGCGGCCGGGGTCCGTGAAGCAGAGCGATATGTGGGCTATGCCCTCCTTTGAGCCGATGAGGGAGCAGACCTGCCTGTCAGGGTCCAGCCCGACGCCGAAGCGCCTCATATAGTAATCCGCGACCGCCTTCCTGAAAGTGCCCATCCCCTTGGATGAAGGGTACTGGTGGTTCTTCGGGTCGCGAACTCCGGCGACGCCCGCTTCCACTACGTGCTTCGGCGTAGGCATGTCGGGGTCTCCAATCCCCAGCGAGATTATGTTGCGCCCTTCCCGCCTGGCCTTCTCTATCTTGGCCTCTATCTGCGCGAAAAGGTACGGCTGCAGGTTCTGTATCCTCTGTGCCCTTCTGATCATGCTAATCCTCCCATCCTCCGGTGTAAGAATCCGTAAGCTTGCCTTTGAATACGAACGAAGCCGGGCCGGTCATCATGACGTGACCGTCGCCCTTGGACCATTCGATGTCCAGCGAACCGCCAGGAAGGTCTATCCTGCTTTTCCTGCCGGCCCTTCCCGACACCGCCGCGGCGACCGCCACCGCGCACGCGCCGCTTCCGCAGGCAAGCGTAGGGCCCACTCCCCTCTCCCAGACGAATACCCTTATCCCGCCGTCGCCCAGCACCTGGGCGAACTCCACGTTCGTCTTCCTCGGGAATGCCGGGTGGTTCTCCATGAGAGGGCCAAGCCTCGTCATGATGTCCCTGCTCGTGCTGCCGACGAACGCCACCGCGTGCGGATTGCCCATGTTCACGCATGTGACCATGAGCTTCTCC
>Ga0116177_10003497_pt1 | contig 11509 bp, 10 predicted proteins | sample AD_STIC10_MetaG_FD_89750 | JGI IMG/M metagenome (GOLD analysis project Ga0116177, IMG submission 89750) | Active sludge microbial communities of municipal wastewater-treating anaerobic digesters from USA - AD_STIC10_MetaG | ecosystem: Engineered > Bioreactor > Anaerobic > Digestate | place: USA...
AACCGTCATTGTTCGAAAAACTAATTAAATAGCTACAGTCGCCTTGCCGGCATAGCCGGCAAAAAGCCCACCCGTTTGGGGTGGGCCAAAGCCACCGGACCTCAGTCCGGTGGTCGTTTACTTGTTTTTCTCGGCTTGGAAATCACTGCTGTCCTTTTGTCAATATTGTTGTTTGTAATTTTAATCCTAGGTTTTTTGGCCGGTTGGTTTGTGGAGAAAATAAACAAAGAAAGGCGCGCAAATTTTGCAGTTATTGCCCAGAGAGACATTGCCACAGTTTTTGGATTGCTAGAAAAAGACATTAATAAAATGTTGGCAGATTTTGAAGATGGGAAGATAACCTCCGAGGAGGAAAAGGAGATAGAATATTATTTGTCCAGAATGAAAGGAAATATGTCGAAAATGAAGAGTTATTTGGTCCAAAATGTTGATGAAATTAAAGAGTAGTGGCATACTTAAAAAAAAGCCAAGAGCCGGTAAGGGCAAAGAAAACAAACAAAAAACAGCAATGAAGATATTGATAGTTGAAGACGAACAGGTATTATCCAAAGTTTTGAAAGAAAAATTTGAGAAGGCAGGTTTCGAAACTAAGGTTTCGGGCGATGGCGAAGTGGCGATTTCTGATTCTAAAAGTTTTTTGCCAGACATCATTGTTTTGGATTTGGTTCTTCCAAAGAAAAGCGGATTTGAAGTTCTAAAGGCGGTAAAAGCAGATCCGGAAACTAAAGGTATTCCGGTAATCGTAGTCTCGAATCTTGGAGAGGACAGCGACATTAAGCAGGCCCTAAGCTTGGGTGCCAAGGATTACTTTGTAAAAAGCCAACATCCAATCAATGAAATAATAGAGAAGGTGAAAATTGCCATAACCGAATCCAGATAAGTTCAGCTTGTTAAAAGTTTGATGCAAAATTTAAAACTAAATAAACCAAATAGTTCCGTTTTAGCATCAATCTCGCTTTTTGTTTTTTCTGCATCTATTTTTACTTTATATTATTTCGCGACCGTTAGCTCCATCAATAAAAACGCTGCCGATATTTTTAACGGACAGGTTTCAAGGACCGAAGAAAGCCTAGCAAGCTACCTCGTTTTTTATACGAACACAATAGGATCTCTTAAGGGTTTTTTTGAGGCTAGCGAAGTTGTGGAGTCGGCGGAATTCAGAAACTTTGTAGAAAATATTTCTTATGATGTCGCCTACAATCCAATCTCGTCGTTCCTATATTTAGAGAAGGTTGAAAAGGAAAATCTTGCCGATTTTTTTAAAAAAATTAGCACCGATTCGGATAAGTCTGAAAGTATAGATGTATCCAAGGCAATAAATTCACTAGATAAAAATAAAAGTGAATATTTTCTGTTGAAATATTCGGAACCAAGCGACCCTTCAAATAAAAGATTATTTGGGCAGGATTTTTCAAGCATTCATCCCAATGCATTTGATATGGCCATACAAACTAATCGGCCAACGGTCACTAGAATTTTTGTCAATCCATATTCAAATAAAAATGAGATAATAGTATTTTCTCCTGTGTATCGCGTTGGTTCGACAACGGCAACGGTAGAGGAGCGAAAGAAAAACATAACCGGTTTAGTTGCAGCAACTTTCAGAACAAAGGACATGTTGGATGGTATATTTCTACCAGGATCCGAGGATAGATTAATATACACGGATGTTTTTGAGGGTAATATAGCTAATCCTGATAATCTGATATACAGCAATTCAATTTATCCAGAAAGTTATTCTCCGGATTTTGCCTTATCGAAAGTGATGCAGGTGGGCGGCAGAGAATGGCTCATTAAATTCGGCACAACTCCACGTTTCAGAGAATCGGTTTCCCAAAAAAACCTTCCTACATATATAATTTTAGCAGGTTTTTTGATTAGCATAGGAATATCTTTCATTGCCTACCTTGTTTTGAGTTCCAGAAAAAGAGCCATTAAGCTTGCGGAAACGATGACTCTGGATTTGGAGCAGAGCGAGTTAAGTCTTAGAAAGTCGAATAGATCACTGCGGATTATAAGCGAAGCCAATCAGCTAATAGTCCGCACTAAAGACGAGGAAACGCTGTTGCATGATGTTTGCAATACATTAGTTAAAAACGCCGGCTATAAATTAGTTTGGATAGGGTATATTGAGCATGATGAGGCGAAAACGGTCAGAGTTGTTGCTTGGGCTGGTTACAGCAGTGGATATGTTGAAAATCTTAATATCTCATGGTCTGGGGAGAGCCCAAGAGGATTAGGTCCAACCGGAAAAGCAATCAGAGAAAAGAGGATAGTCGCCATACCGGATTTTTCAAAAGACCCAAATTTTTCTCCATGGTTGGAAGGTGCGAAAGAAAGAGGATACGTCGGGAGCGCCGCGATTCCGTTGATAATTAACGGTGATGTAATGGGTGTTCTTAATATCTACTCGGCAGAGCAAGACACTTTCGGAGAGGATGAGGTTGGCATGTTGCGAGAACTTGGAGACGACGTTGCATATAGCATCAGTAATATACGCATATCTTCCCAAAAAGAAAAGGCGGAGAAAGCGCTTCGCGAAAGCGAAAGAGTTCTTTCTGAATACATGTTGAATTCTCCAATCTATACTTTCATTAAAGAAGCTACCCCAGAAGGCGAAATGAGGGTAATTAGGGCAAGTAGTAATTATAGCGATATGATTGGTCCTGTGGGTAAAGATATGCAGGGAAAGACAATGCGCGAATTATTTCCGAAAGAGTTCGCAGATAGAATTACAAAAGATGATTTTCAAGTTTTGCTTTCCGGTAAGGTTCTTAAAATTGACGAGGACTTTGGCGGCAAAAATTATACAACAATAAAATTTCCAATAATTTTGGAGAATCGCAAACTGTTGGCTGGATACACAATAGATATTACGGAACGTAAAAAAGCAGAGGAGGTTTTAAGGCAAAGCGAAGAAAAGTTTTCCAAGGCATTCAAAGGATCGCCTTACGGAAGTGCTTTAACAACGTTGGATTCGGGGAAAATTATAGATATAAACGATTCCTTCACTCAGATATTCGGATATAGTAGTGATGAAGCGATTGGGAATTCAACCATTGAGCTTAACATTTGGGTCACTCCGGCTGACAGGCAGGTTATGGTTGATGCAATCAATAAGGATGGAGTAGTTAAGAATATGCAGGTCAATCTAAGAAGGAAAAACGGCGAAATTATGACGGGGTTGCTTTCGGTGCAACTTATAAATATCGGGGATAATAAATATATCTATGCGTTGGTGAGCGACATAACCGAACAGGAGAAAGTCAGGGCAAAGTTAGCATCAAAAATGGAAGAACTGCAGCAATTCAGATCTGCTGTGGACAACGCCTCGGATCACATAATCATTACTGATCCAGACGCCAAAATAATTTATGCCAACAGAGGAGCGGAGCGGACAACCGGCTATTCAATGAAAGAGCTAATTGGTAATACGCCAGCTCTTTGGGGAGGGCAAATGCCGAAAAAATTTTATGATAAAATGTGGCGTACAATTAAAACCGACAAGCAACCGTTTGTTGGTGAGTTAAAGAATAAAAAGAAAAACGGGCAGATTTATGATGCTGAATTTAGCATCAGCCCAATTCTTAACGACAATGGCGAGATAATTTATTTTGTCGGGGTAGAAAGGGATATTACTAAAGCTAAAGAAATCGAAAGGTCAAAGAATGAATTTGTTTCTCTGGCCTCACATCAACTTAGAACTCCTCTCACTGCAATTAATTGGTACGCCGAGATGTTGTTGGGAGGTGACGCCGGTGATCTTAATGTTAAACAAAAAGATTACGTTAACGAATTGCATGGATCATCAAAAAGAATGACTGATTTGGTTGCGGCATTGCTCAACGTCTCTAGAATTGATCTTGGGACATTTACAATTAACCCTCAGCCCACCGACGTGATAAAAATAACCAAAGAAGTCATTAAGGACCTGTGTGTGAGGATTAAAAAGAAGGATTTAAAAGTTGTCGAAAAATACGAAAAGCTTGAAAAAATAAATGTAGATCCAAATCTTCTGACTATTATTCTTCAGAATTTAATTTCCAACGCAGTGAAATATACCGCTGAAAAGGGAATAATAAAAATATCTATTAGTAGGAGCGACGCGGATGTTATTATGGTCGTTGAAGATAACGGATATGGAATACCATTACACCAACAAGATCGCATATTTGAGAAATTCTTTAGGGCCGATAATATTATTCCGGTAGAAACTGACGGGAATGGGTTGGGACTGTATATGGTAAAACAAATACTTGAAAGTGCTGGAGGATCAATATCATTCACATCTAAAGAAATGGAGGGCACAACTTTCATTGTTAAAATTCCAGCATCCGGCATGAAGGGCAGGGAAGGCGCCCGCATTTTGGAGCAAAAGGGGTTTGGTGTATAATATAGACAATGGAGGCAAAAAAATATTAATAATAGAGGACGAAAAACCGGTCCTTAAGGCACTTGTAGAAAAGTTTGAGCTCGGCGGATTTGTTGTTCTGCAGGCAGAGAACGGAGAAGAAGGTGTTAGGCTTGCAAAAGAAGGCAGGCCGGATGTTATACTTTTGGACTTAATAATGCCAGTGATGACCGGACTGCAGGCCTTAAAGGCAATTAGGGAGTCTGAAGACTATGGGAAAAGTGTTCCTATAGTTATTCTGACCAATCTGGATCCAAACGATAAAATTTCAGAAGAAATTTCTGTTCATCAACCGTCTTTTTATATAATTAAGGCGGATATGAAGATTGAAGAGGTGGTTCATAAGGTCAAAGAACTCCTTGGGATGTAGAACACAAATACAAAAAAACCCGCAATAGCGGGATTTTTTGTATTTGTGTGGTGTTGTTTAAAAAAGTCAGAACCCATTTTGCAGAAAATCCCAATGAATGAAAAGGAAACAATGCAGACTCGCAATTCAGGCCAGTAAAGCTGGCACACTGGATTAACTTTTTTCTAACTGCTCTATAACTTTTAATTTTTGCTCGACCTGCTCTCGCGGTTTCAAAATAGCCAATGACTGACTAAGAAAATCTTCAAATATGATATTTGGATTTTCAGAAACATATTGAGAAATTGAGGAAACAAATTCGGAAATCTTCTGGTCGCTTCTGCGTTTTTGAAGGTCTGGGTGTTCCCAAAGTTTCTCACTAATGACTTTTTGGTCGCGTGTTAGCTCCAACATCGGAGATAAAAAATCCCAAGCTTCTTGCAGTTTTTCCTTTACCTTTTTTTCTGTTTTCTCAATTTCTCTTTCTAAACTTTCTCTCAACATCTGAAAATCTCTTTCTTGAAGATTCGGACGTAATCTTTGCAAATCCGTCAAATCGTAAGGACGGTTAGAATGTAATTTATGATAAGCGACAATGGCCGGCTGAGAAAGATTAATTTCTTTGCCATTTGCAATTTCTTTTTTAACTGGTTCGAAATATTCTTTTGGCAATGTGGCGCCAGTATAATTAATAATTGTATTTCCTTCGGGGTCTTTGCTATGAATATGCAAATCAACAAAATTAAAAGGCTCGGCGGTTTCTCTTTCTATTTTTCCGTTTGTACCAACTTTGCAGATAGACAAATCCAACTTACCAGGAGTTGATAATTCTTCTATTGTTGCTCGTCTCATTAATCTTTTTTCGTTTTCGTCGTAATTCACAAAAATTCCAAAACCTCGTCGAGACAATAGCGCTACCAACTTTTCAGAATCTTCGTTAAAAACGCTTATATCCAAATCTTTGTGGTCGTGTATTTGACTATCTCGATATAAAGAAATATTTACAGCACCATCAAGATACCATTGAAAATCTGCACCTTGGAAAATTTCCGACATACGCTCATTTCTTTTTTGGAATTTCTCTCTCTGTTCTGGTGTTGGTTCTGTATATTCACCAACTTCATCTGTTTCGCCACCAGAAAATTCACCCCAAAAAGGACGGCGCTCCTCTTGTCGTTTTAATCTCTCGGCGCCTTGATATTCCTCTGTTGATTTTGCAGTCGCCAAAATTTCTTTTCGCTTTTCCCTGTCTGGCTCTTGGCGAATTTCTTTTGCTAAATCATTTCTATATTTCTGTGATTCAAAATTTTCCATATTTTTAAATTAAATCTTTGGCGTTTACGCCAAGAGCTTTAACAAATTCGGAATGGTGGACGATACTGGACTCTCCCGCCAAAGCGGGATCGCGCCAACCCTACGTCGCTCCGCTCCAAGAGTTGCGGAGAGAACCTGCGACTCCTGCAACTTGCCCGCCCACCAGATTGCAATTTGTGGATCCAACAGGGATCGGACCTGTGGCCTTTCCGATGTGAACGGAACGCTCTACCACTGAGCTATGGATCCAATTAATGGTGGGCGGGTGAAAATGCAGTGCTCCCCGCCCGTGCTGAACGTCACGTTCGGGCGGGTAACCAATTGCCTGTCCGTCCGAATCCGCCAGCTGGCGGAGAAGGCGTAAGCTATGCGCGCGTATCACGATTAAGACTTAATAAATATAGGTTTTTATAGCTTATTTTGCAACAACTAGAATATAGCATTACGCTGGGCGCTACACGTTATACGCTGCAGGTTACACGTTTTTCTCACGGTGGGGAAAACTTTTAAAGAAGGATTTTTTGGTCTTGTGCATATCTTTATCTGATTACTCATAGAGCAGCTGTTAAGCCTTATAAAATAAGGTCAAATTAGCCTTTGTCGCATATCGGCCTATTTTGACTTGGAGGGGAAGTGGGATATTATTAAAGAGAAGTGGGGAATTGTGGATAAAACTGGGGAAAAAACACCACTTCTGGGGAAAACCATGTTGCTCGGAGAATTTAAACACAATGTCGATATAAAGGGTCGAGTAGCTATTCCTGCTAAATTCAGGGACAAGCTTGGAGTAGGCGCAATTATCACCAGGGGTTTGGATAATTGCTTATTTGTATTTTCCGCTAAAGAGTGGGAGTCACTTGCTGCCAAATTGGTTTCTTTGCCAATCTCCAAAGCCGATTCGCGTGCCTTCGGTCGGTTTATGCTTTCCGGCGCCACTGATGTTGAAATCGATGCGCAGGGGAGAATATTGATTCCTGATTATTTACGAAAGTTTGCCGATTTAAAAAAGCAGGCGATAGTTGCCGGTCTATATAATCGCATTGAAATCTGGGACGCCGAGCGCTGGGAAAAATACACCGCTAAAACCGAGGGTTCTTCCGAGGAAATAGCCGAAAAACTTGGTGAACTTGGAATTTAGCAAAATGTCTCACATACCAGTCCTTTTAGAAACAATTCTTGATAACCTAAACCTGTCTAAAGGCGAGTTCGTCATTGACGGAACAGTTAATGGAGGAGGTCATGCAGAAAAATTTTCGCAATGCATTGGCCCATCCGGTAGATTGCTCGGGGTTGACCTAGATGAGGATATGCTTGCTAAAACCAGGAAAAAACTATCAGGAAAAAATATTTTTTTAGTTCAAGGAAATTACGCGGATCTGCCTGAAATTCTTGAAGAGAACAAACTTGGAAAAGCAGACGCTCTTCTTCTTGATCTGGGATTTTCTTCGAACCAACTAGAGTCAGGTAGGGGGTTTGCATTCTCCGGAGAGACAAACGAACCAATCCTGATGACCTACGACAAAAATGCCGAACCTCTGTCGAAAATATTGCAAAAGCTAAACGTTCGAGATTTAGAAAAAATCATTCGAGAATACGGAGGGGAAAGAATGGCAGGAAGAGTGGCAAAGGCAATAAAGAATAATTTGCAAAAAATAAAAGGTAGCCACGATCTTGCCAGAGTTGTATCCGACGCGCTTCCAAGGTCATACGAGAGAGGAAGAATCCACCCAGCAACTAGAACTTTTCAAGCTTTAAGAATTTATGTAAACGGCGAGCTCGAAAATCTAAAAATTGTGCTCGGCTCTCTCGCGAAAATTATCAGGCCTGGCGGTAGGGTGGCAATAATTTCATTTCATTCATTAGAAGACAAGATAGTTAAAGATTATTTTCGAGAGGCCAAGAAGAAGGGCGAGCTGGAGATATTAACCAAGAAGCCGCTTGTTGCCACCAGAGAAGAATCCAGAGAAAACCCAAGAAGCAGATCAGCAAAATTAAGAATAGCGAAATTAATAAAATGACATCCAAAGAGAAAAAAATAAATAAGCTTCCACTTTTAATAATTTTAGGATCTTTTTTGTCCTTAGTCTTTGGAGTAATTTTTCTCATAAACACTTATGCCGAGACTGTGGATTTGAAACACGGCATATCTGAGTTAAAATCAAATTTGCAGAAAGTTGAATCGGAAAACATTTTATTAAAAGAAAAATATTTTTCGCTTTTCGAAGAAGTTAAAGTAGAACAGTTTGCCAGCGCCAAAGGTCTGATTAAAGACGAAAAACCTCAATACGTAGAACAAGCAAGATGGGAGCTCGCTTCGCACTAATTTTAGGTGGAATTTCATTGGCCTTTATCGGGGTCATTTTTCGTCTTTATGATCTCCAGTTAAACGACGGATCGTACTATTCAGTACAAGCCGCCGAGCAAAGCGCGCTGTCCGGCATGAAGAGTTCCAAACGTGGAACTATTTATTTTGTCGATAAAGACGGCAAGAAATTCTCGGCATCTTCTAATAAAGAATTTCCAGAAATTTATATCGATTCTTCTAAGGTAGAAGATAGACAAGAGGTTGCGAGCGCCATAGCCACAATAACCGGAATCTCATTGGAAGACGCTATCAAAAAGATTTCCGGAAAGAATGAGTATGTTTCTATTGTAAAAAAAGCAAGTGACTCTCAAATTAGTACTGTTAATGAGCTTATGCAGAAAGGTATATTCGTGCGCAACTATTCAAGCCGCGCGTATCCACTTGGTAATCTTTCGGCTCAAACAATTGGATTTGTTGGTCCCGACGACAAACAATCTGCAGACACCGGCAGAAGCGGGTTGGAAAAGTTTTACAATGAAAAACTTTCCGGTGTTTCGAAAAAAGCAGATGAGGGAGACTCAGAAGTGTCTGTTGGGGGAGAGGATCTTTTGATTGGAATTGATTTAAATATTCAGAAAGAAGCCGAACTAATTTTGGCAAAACTAGTTGCCAATTCTCGTTCAAAAAGCGGAACGGTCCTAGTTCAAGATCCAAAAAACGGAAAAATATTGGCGATGGGGAGTCTGCCAAACTTTGACCCTAATAATTACTCGGCAGGCAAGATGGAGAGCTATCTTAATCCGGCGCTTGAAAAAGTATATGAACCTGGATCGGTATTTAAGGTGCTTACGATGGCGGCGGGAATTGATGCTGGCAAATTTACTCCAGATACGGTCTATAACGATGTTGGTTTTGTTAAGTTGAGCGGATACACAATAAAGAATTGGGACGGTAAAGCCCACGGCAAGGTCACTATGACCAATGTCATTGAGCAGTCGCTCAACACCGGAACTGCTTACGCGGAAAAATTAATTGGAAATACAATTTTCGCAGACTACATTAAGAAATTTGGATTTGGGGAAAAGACCGGAATCGATTTGCCGGGAGAGGTCAGAGGAGACCTGAGAAACATAAATCCAAAATCTTCAGCAGTTGCATTTGCGAACGCTGCATTCGGACAAGGAGTTTCAGTAACGCCGCTGCAGCTGATATCTTCCATTTCAACCATAGCTAACGGCGGAATTTTAATGCGACCATATTTAAATTTGGAATTAGGCGAGCAAGAAGTAAGGAGAGTTGTTTCCGAAGATGCGGCCAAAAAAGTTACGGCAATGATGGTTTCTGCGGTAGACAAAAATAAGCTAGCCGCGATTGAAGGGTACACGATTGCCGGGAAAACCGGAACGGCACAAGTCCCAAACCTGAAAAACGGTGGATATTATACAGATAGAGTTATTAATACCTACGCCGGTTTTGCTCCTGCGAGCAATCCCAAATTCACGATTTTAATTAAAATCGATGAGCCAGAAGGCGCTCCATTAGCCGGAGAAACTGTTGTCCCCGCGTTTAGGGATTTGACGAAATTTTTGCTTCAATATTATTCCGTTCCGCCGGATAGAATAAATAACTAAGACAATGAAAGAATATCTGCTAAAAATTTTACGTTGGGTATTGAAAGAATTATCGGTTCTGACTATAAAAAAATATAGACCGACGATTATTGGCGTTACCGGTAGTGTTGGCAAGACCAGCGCCAAGCTCGCGGTTGCGGCAGTTCTAGAGAGTAGTCGAGCGGTGCGTTTCACGCGAGAAAATTTTAATAACGAGCTGGGTTTACCGCTTGTTATTTTGGGTTCTTATGGGAAAATTGAGGGCAAAACTTTCTGGCTTAAGGTGATAATCTCCGCAATTAAAAATTTATTCAAAAAAGTTGACTACCCAGAAATACTGATTCTTGAATACGGCGTCGATAGGCCCGGGGATATGAAATATTTATTGTCGATTGCCAAGCCAAACATCGGAATTATTACTGCAATCGGAGAGACCCCTGCTCATGTCGAATTTTTTGACGGCCCGGAAGCGGTAGCTAGAGAAAAGGGTAGGTTGGTGGAAAGTTTATTGTCTATGGGTCGCGCAGTTTTAAATGGAGATGACGCGGTGGTTATGGGTTTGAAGGAAAGAACCAGGGCGCGATTAATGACTTTCGGCTTCGAAAAAAGTTCGAGCGTTAGAATTTCCAATTTTGAGAGCAAAGAGCAGGCCGGGGTGCCAACCGGAGTTTCATTTAAGTTAGAATACGGCGGGAGTTTTGTGCCCATAAAATTAAATGGAATTTTTGGCCGACATCAGGCCTATGCCAGCGCCGCCGCAGCCTGTGTCGGTTTATCTTTCGGGATGAATTTACACGACATTGCCGAAGGATTAACAAAAAATTATAAACCTGCGGAGCATAGATTAAATTTATTGTCCGGCATTAATGATTCGATAATCTTAGATGATTCATATAATGCCAGTCCGCTTTCCATGAAAATGGCCCTAGAGTCTCTCAATTCAATTCCAGGGAAGAGGAAAATTGCCGTTTTGGCAGATATGCTGGAAATTGGCAAATTTGCCATGGAGGAGCACGAAAAAATCGGAGCCATCGGTGGCAACTTTTTGGATGCGCTATTTACAGTTGGCTCTAGGGCAAAGTTCATTGCCGAAGGAGCAAAAAACGTTGGCATGTCAAAAAAAGCTATATTTTCTTTTGACGATGTGGATGCGGTTGTCTCCGAGGTTAAGAAAAGTATAAAGAAAGGCGACGTGATCCTGGTTAAGGGATCGCATTCTATGAATCTAGAAAAGCTAGTTGGGGAAATCACTAAACCCCTTTCTTAAAGGTAAAATTAATGGTATAAAATACTGGCGATATTTTTGGCGCCATCGTCTAGTGGCTAGGACAGGTGGTTCTCATCCACCAAACAGGGGTTCAATTCCCCTTGGCGCTACTAAAAAATAAACACCTTCTCGCAAGGTGTTTATTTTTTAGCAATATTTAAGGGGGAATTGAACTAGCGGAAGGGGTCGGGGAATTATCGTAGCTCTTGGAGCGGAGCGACTTAGAGATACGGAATCCCGCGTATTCCGCGGG
>Ga0116177_10003498_pt1 | contig 11509 bp, 9 predicted proteins | sample AD_STIC10_MetaG_FD_89750 | JGI IMG/M metagenome (GOLD analysis project Ga0116177, IMG submission 89750) | Active sludge microbial communities of municipal wastewater-treating anaerobic digesters from USA - AD_STIC10_MetaG | ecosystem: Engineered > Bioreactor > Anaerobic > Digestate | place: USA...
CAGGCAATTGGTGCAGATTATTATTCTAAGTCAGGAAAAACTCAGAAGGCAGGTACGATCGGACATATAGCAGCAACATCATTTTTCCCTTCGAAAAATCTTGGTTGTTATGGAGATGGTGGCGCTATTTTTACAAATGATGATGCCATTGCAAAGAAAATCAGAATGATTGCAAACCATGGTCAATCAGTATTATATTATCATGATGAAATTGGTGTAAACTCCAGACTTGACAGTATTCAAGCGGCAGTGTTGAGAATAAAACTTCGTCACCTCGATGAGTATGCAGCAGCACGCAGAAATGTTGCTGATTATTATGACAAAGCTTTTGCCAATCATAAAAATATTGTAACACCTGAGCGAACAAAATTATCGAATCACGTCTTTCATCAATACACACTTATATTGAAAGATGCAAGTCGTGATAAATTGCGCGAGTATCTTGCATCAAAAGAAATTCCGGCAATGATCTATTATCCGGTTCCACTTCATTTACAAAAAGCTTATCGTGATCCGCGATATAAAGAAGGTGATTTTCCTGTGACTGAAAAATTATGCGCAAGCGTAATTGCATTACCAATTCACACAGAAATGAATGAAGAAACACTTTCATACATTACAAAGAATGTATTGGAGTTTTTCAATATTTAATAAAGCCACCACACCATTCTTTTATATTTAAACCTTAAAATAGTTTTATGAAAATAGCAGTTGTAGGTACAGGATACGTTGGATTAGTAACAGGAACTTGTTTTGCTGAAACAGGAAATCAGGTAACCTGTATTGATATTGACAAAGCTAAAGTGGAACGAATGCAGAGAGGTGAAATTCCGATTTACGAACCACATCTTGATCTGTTGTTTGAGAGAAATATTGAACAAGGACGCCTGCATTTTACCACCGACCTGAAAAAAGGAATTGAAGATGCAAAAATTATTTTCCTTGCTTTGCCTACTCCGCCCGGTGAAAATGGATCTGCAGACTTGAAATATATTTTACAAGTGGCCGAACAACTAGGACATCTGCTAACGAAATATACCATCGTCATCAACAAAAGCACAGTTCCTGTTGGAACCGCCGAAAAAGTAAGAGAAACGATCTCAAAAAACTGCACGACTGAATTCGATGTTGTCTCAAATCCTGAATTTTTAAGAGAAGGTTTTGCAGTAGATGATTTTATGAAGCCAGATCGTGTAGTGATCGGAACCCAATCTGATCGTGCAAAAAAAATGATGACAGAATTGTACGGGCCTTTCGTTCGTCAGGGAAATCCGGTTTATTTCATGGACGAAAGATCAGCTGAATTAACAAAATATGCAGCCAATGCTTTCCTTGCTACGAAGATCACATTCATGAATGAGATCGCTAACCTTTGTGAACGTGTCGGAGCAAATGTTGATTCTGTAAGAATTGGAATTGGTACCGATGAAAGAATAGGAAAAAGATTTCTGTTTGCTGGAATTGGTTATGGCGGAAGTTGTTTTCCAAAAGATGTGATGGCGCTACACCATACTGCTGAAGAACATAATTATCAGTTCTCAATTCTGAAATCAGTGATGTCAGTTAATGAGAAACAAAAGATATCTATAATTAAAAAGATCACCGATCATTTTAACGGTGACCTGAAAGGTAAAAAAGTAGCACTCTGGGGTCTGGCTTTCAAACCTGACACAGATGATATTCGTGAAGCACCTTCTCTTTATATCATAGAGGAATTGCTCAAACTGGGAGCACAAGTTATTGCTTATGATCCTGAAGCAATGAAAAATGTAAAAGCGATTCTTGGCGATAAGATTTCTTATGGAAAAGATCCTTATGAAATTCTTTCCGGAGCTGATATGCTCTTGATTGCTACAGAGTGGTCTGTTTTCAGAACTCCTGAATTTGAAAAAATTGAAAAATCACTTCGCAACAAACTTATATTCGACGGAAGAAATCTCTATGACCTTCAGCAGATGAAAGATTTAGGATTTACTTATTATAGTGTTGGAAGAAATAAAATAAACTGATCGATTGCAATGAAAAATAAAAAAGTCCTGATCACAGGAGCTGCCGGATTTTTAGGCTCACATTTATGTGACCGCTTTATCAAAGAAGGCTATGATGTAATTGGAATGGACAATCTCATTACCGGTGACTTGAAAAATATTGAACATCTTTTTAAGTTAAAAGAATTTGAATTTTTCAATCACGACGTTTCCAAGTATGTACATGTTCCGGGTGAACTGGATTATATTTTACATTTCGCTTCACCTGCAAGTCCGATCGATTATTTAAAAATTCCGATTCAGACTTTAAAGGTAAGTTCACTTGGAACGCACAACTTACTTGGATTAGCAAAAGCCAAAGGTGCGAGAATACTTGTAGCATCAACATCAGAAGTGTATGGTGACCCATTGGTTCATCCTCAAAAGGAAGACTACTGGGGCAATGTTAATCCTATTGGTCCGCGCGGAGTTTATGATGAGGCGAAGCGTTTTCAGGAAGCAATTACGATGGCTTATCATACTTACCATAATCTCGAAACACGGATTGTAAGAATATTCAATACCTATGGACCGAGAATGCGTTTGAATGATGGACGTGTGTTACCTGCATTTATCGGGCAAGCATTACGTGGTGAAGATCTGACTGTGTTCGGAGATGGAAGTCAGACACGTTCTTTTTGCTATGTTGATGATCTGATAGAGGGAATTTATCGTTTGCTTCTCAGTGATTATCAGTATCCGGTAAACATTGGGAATCCGGACGAGATCACTATTATGGATTTTGCTCAGGAGATCATCAAACTCACAGGTACTAATCAGAAGATCATTTCGAAGCCATTGCCGCAGGATGATCCTAAGCAGCGTCAGCCGGATATTACTCTGGCCAGATCTGTATTAGGCTGGGAACCAAAGGTTCACCGTGCTGAAGGTTTGCGCCGGACTTATGAATATTTCAAAGGATTATCGAAAGAAGAGCTGTACAATTCAGCCCATCGTTTTTCATGATTTTCTCCTGAATAATCGGGTAGACATTCGTATATTCGTGCAAAATCGTATTCTTTAACATCTATGGAAAATAGCTATTTTGTACATCCTTCAGCAATAATTGATGAAGGTGCAAAAATCGGAGATGGTTCGAAGATCTGGCATTTCAGTCATATAATGAGTAATTGTCAGATCGGCGAAAACTGTAACATCGGACAAAACGTTGTCATCTCACCTGAAGTTGTTCTAGGCAAAAATGTAAAAGTGCAGAACAACGTTTCAATTTTTACAGGTGTTGTTTGTGAAGATGATGTTTTTCTTGGACCAAGTATGGTCTTTACAAATGTCAATAATCCACGTTCAGCAATCGTCAGAAGAAATCAATATCTGAAAACGAATGTCGGCAAAGGTGCAACCATCGGAGCAAACGCTACCGTTGTCTGCGGACATAACATCGGAGAGTATGCATTCATTGGTGCCGGTGCTGTGGTTACAAAAGATATTCCTCCTTATGCATTAGTAGTAGGTAACCCGGCCAAACAAACCGGATGGATGAGCGAATACGGACACAAACTAAAATTCGATGCAAATGGAATTGCTGTTTGTCCGGAAAGTAAACAAGAATATAAGCTTACAGGAAATAAAGTTCGCCGGGTAAAATAATTTATGAGTTCAGAAAAGAAAATACGATTTGGAATAATTGGTGCAGGACACATTGGTAAGCGCCATGCTGAAATGATCCGACGAAACCCGGAAGTTGAACTTGTTGCCATGTGCGACATCAAACCAATGGAAACTCTGGGATTGATAGATCTTGATGTTCCTTTTTTCAATTCTGTTGATGCAATGCTGGATTCAGGAATTGACTTCGATGTGATCAGTATTTGTACACCGAACGGACTTCACGCCGAACATACATTAAAAGCACTTGATCGTAAAAAACATGTTGTCATAGAAAAACCTATGGCATTGAACGTAGCTGATTGCGAAAAAATTATTTTCAAAGGGCTACAGGTTTCAAAACATATTTTCTGTGTAATGCAGAATCGATATTCTCCACCATCACTTTGGATAAAAGAAGTGATCGAAAGTCAGGTGATCGGAGAAATATTTTTAGTACAACTGAATTGCTATTGGAATCGTGATGAACGATATTACAATGGCAAAAACTGGAAAGGTTCTGCTGATCTTGATGGAGGAACATTGTTTACTCAGTTCTCGCATTTCATAGATATCATGTACTGGCTTTTTGGAGACATTACAAATATCAATGCAAAATTCAGCGACTTCACACATAAAAAAACTACTGCCTTCGAAGATTCCGGAATGGTGAATTTTAATTTCATCAATGGCGGATTAGGTTGCATCAACTACTCTACTGCTGTCTGGGATGCAAATCTGGAAAGCAGCATAACTATCATCGGAGAAAAAGGAAGTGTAAAGATCGGTGGTCAGTATATGAATGAAGTTGAATATTGTCATATAGAAAATTACACTATGCCTAAACTCGCTCCGGTCAACCCTGCGAATGATTACGGCAATTATAAAGGCTCTGCAGCAAATCATCATTACATCATAGAAAATGTAGTGAATACTTTGAAAGGCAGAACTACAGTTACAACAAATGCTCTGGAAGGATTGAAAGTGGTCGATATCATTGAACGCATCTATTCTCTTCGTCCGGCATCGTTACTTAAATCGAATTAACATCCATTTTTTTCCATGCATCAGGAATTATTACAAAAAAAGAAAAAACTTGCTGTCCTAGGCTTAGGCTATGTAGGATTACCAATTGCACTTGAATTTGCAAGTAAAATAGAAGTGATCGGTTTCGATATTAACGAAGAACGATTAGATAAAATGCGCAAAGGCATTGATCCAAGCGGTGAATTGTCTGCTGAGCAATTCAAGAACAAATCTATTGAATTCACATCTTCTCTTGATAAATTAAAAGAAGCTTCATTTTTCATAGTAACAGTTCCAACCCCAATCGACGAACACAATCTGCCGGATTTAAAACCACTGTTGAGTGCAACTAAATCGATCGGCAAAGTTTTGAAGAAAGGCGATTACGTTGTTTATGAATCAACAGTATATCCCGGATGTACTGAAGAAGATTGTTTACCAATTCTTGAAGAGCTTTCAGGATTGAAATGTAAGACTGATTTTAAGATCGGCTATTCTCCTGAAAGAATTAATCCGGGTGATACAGAGCATACCATTACAAAAATTCTTAAAGTAGTTTCAGGATGTGATGAAGAAGCATTGAATGAAATCTCAGAAACATATCAGATCATTGTTAAAGCAGGCGTGCACCGTGCTTCATCGATCCGTGTTGCAGAAGCAGCAAAGATCATTGAAAACACTCAGCGTGATGTGAACATTGCCTTGATGAATGAATTAAGTATCATTTTCAATAAAATGGGAATTAATACTTATGATGTTCTTGAAGCTGCCGGAACAAAATGGAACTTCATCCGCTTCCAGCCGGGTCTGGTAGGTGGACATTGCATAGGAGTTGATCCGTATTATCTTACTTACAAAGCACAGGAACTCGGATATCATGCACAGGTGATCAACAGTGGTCGTTATGTGAATGACAGCATGGGATTTTATGTTGCCAAGCAAACTGTAAAGAAAATAATTGCACTTGGAAAAGATGTTTCCAAGTCAAAGGTACTTGTACTCGGTGCTACATTTAAAGAGAATGTTGAAGACATCCGGAATTCAAAAGTTGCTGATGTAGTCAAAGAACTTATTTCTTATGGTGTAACGGTTGAAGTGAGTGATCCGCGTGCCAACAGCTCAGAGCTTAAACACGAATACGGATTTGAACTAACGAAAAATATCGGCAACGATTATGATGCAGTTATAATAGCGGTCAATCACAGTGAATACAAAAATTTCGATGAAGCCTGGTTCTCAAAAGTTCTTGGCAAAGACGGATTGATCATTGATATAAAAGGGATTTATAAAGGAAAATTTTCAAAGACTCATTACTGGAGTTTATAAAATGAAAATACTTGTTACCGGTGGTACCGGCTATATCGGATCTCATACCGTTGTTGAACTGATCAGCAAAGGTTATACTCCCGTTATTGCTGACAATTTCAGTAACAGCCGAAAAGATGTTCTGGCGGCAATTGAAAAGATCACAGGGCAAAAATTAATATTTGTTGAAGTTGATATTTGCAATAAAGAAAGTGTACTGAAGATCTTCAAAGAGCATTCAATTGCTGCTACAATTCATTTTGCTGCATTCAAAGCAGTAGGAGAATCAGTAGAGCAACCTTTAAAGTATTACAGGAATAATCTCGTTTCGCTGATAAATTTACTGGAAGTATATAATGAATTGAAACTTGATAATTTTGTTTTCTCTTCTTCATGTTCCGTTTATGGACAAACGCAAGAGTTACCGGTTTCAGAAACTACTCCCTTATCAAAGGCAGAATCTCCCTATGGGAATACGAAACAGATCGGCGAAGAGATCATGGCAGAAACTCTCAGGTTTGCAGAATTCAATGGCATTGCATTGAGATATTTCAATCCTGCAGGCGCACATGAATCAGCGCTGATTGGTGAATATCCATGGCAGCCGCCTAGTAATCTCGTTCCTGTAATCACACAAACAGCAATAGGTAAGCGTGAATCCACAACAGTATTCGGAAGCGACTACAATACAAAAGATGGAACTTGTGTAAGAGATTATATCCATGTAGTTGACATTGCTAAAGCACATATTTCAGCAATAGAGTTACTCATAAAGAAAAAGAATTCTTCGAAGTTTGAAATTTACAATCTTGGATCAGGGAATGGCAATACTGTTCTGGAAGTAATCCAAACGTTTGAAAGAGTTACCGGACAAAAGTTAAATTATAAACTTGGTGACCGTCGTCCGGGTGATGTAGAGAAAGTATATGCCGACACTACAAAGGCAGGCAAAGAATTAAACTGGAGAACAGAATTGAGTCTGGAAGATATTGTAAGATCGGCCTGGGCCTGGGAAAAACATATCAATGAATAAAATTTATAAAAAAACTATTTTGATTACAGGCGGAGCCGGATTTATCGGTTCGCATGTTGTTCGGTTATTTGTCAATAAATATCCTGATTACAGAATTGTAAACCTTGACAAACTGACGTACGCCGGTAATCTTGCCAATCTTGTTGATGTTAGCTCGAAGCCAAATTATACTTTCATAAAAGGTGATATTGTTGATGCTGAATTGATCAATAAACTTTTCACTGAAGAAAAGATCGATGCTGTAATTCACCTTGCCGCTGAATCGCACGTCGACAGAAGTATCTCCAATCCGATCGAATTTGTAATGACTAATGTAGTCGGCACAGTTAATTTACTGAATGCAGCAAGAAAATCGTGGAGTGATTTCAGTTCCGGAAAAAATCTGTTCTATCATGTTTCTACTGATGAAGTTTACGGAACATTAGGAGAAACAGGTTTGTTCACTGAAAAAACATCATACGACCCGCATAGCCCCTACTCCGCTTCCAAAGCAAGTTCAGATCACTTTGTGAGAGCCTATTATGACACTTACAAATTGCCTGTTGTTATTTCGAACTGCTCCAACAATTACGGGTCATTTCACTTTCCGGAAAAATTAATTCCACTTTCAATAAATAATATTAAGAACATGAAGCCGATTCCTATCTATGGAAAAGGTGAAAATATCCGCGACTGGCTTTTTGTAGAAGATCATGCTTCTGCAATTGACACAATTTTTCACAAATCAAAAACCGGAGAAACATATAATGTTGGCGGCAATAACGAATGGAAAAATATTGACCTGATCAAGTTATTGTGTACGATCATGGACAAGAAATTGAACAGAAGTCCGGGTACCAGCGCTTCTCTGATTACCTTCGTTAAGGATCGTGCCGGACATGATATGAGATATGCAATTGATTCTTCGAAATTACAAAAGGAATTAGGATGGAGTCCATCATTAAAGTTTGAAGAAGGACTCGAGAAAACGGTTGAATGGTATCTTACGAATGAAGAATGGCTGAAAAATGTAACTTCAGGAGATTACTTAAATTTTTATGAGCAACAATATGTTGCCCGATAACAGTATTACAAAACGAAAAATGGCAAATAAATTTCATTCAGAAGATCTTAGCAAATTTTCTTTTCTCATCACAGGCGGATCCGGATTTATCGGATCTAATCTTGTAGAATATCTGATTGAAAATAATGCAGGAAAAGTTCGTGTACTCGACAATTTGCTTACGAGTTCGCGTATCAATATTGAAAAATTTATTGGCTTACCGAATTTTGAATTTATCGAAGGCGACATTCGTGATCTAACTACGTGCCATCAGGCATGTGAAGGCATCCATTTCGTTTCCCATCAGGCAGCTTTAGGATCTGTACCGCGCTCAGTGAAAGATCCGATTGCCACTCACTCTATCAATGCAACAGGTTTTCTGAATATGCTCGTTGCTGCGCGCGATGCAGGGGTTATGCAATTTGTTTATGCCAGTTCGTCTTCAGTATACGGCGACCATCCTGTACTTCCGAAAATCGAAGCTGAAACCGGAAATCCACTTTCTCCTTATGCAGTAAGCAAAAAAACGAATGAGCTTTATGCAAATGTGTTTGCATCGACTTATAAAATGCGCATCATCGGATTAAGATATTTTAATGTCTTTGGTCCAAACCAAAGTCCTGAAGGTGCATATGCAGCAGTGATTCCATTGTTCATGCAGGCAGTACTTGATCACAAATCGCCATTGATCGATGGTGATGGAGAACAAACGCGCGATTTCACCTACGTTGAAAATGCAGTTCAGGCGAATATGCGGGCTATGCTGACAAAAAATGAAGCCGCTCTGAATCAGGTATACAATGTCGCAGTAGGCGAACGGATTTCAGTGAATGAACTATTCAGGTTAATAGCCAAATTAACTGATTCAAGCTTAAAACCAACGCATAGAGAAACCCGTCCCGGTGATATTCGGGATTCACTTGCAAACATCAGTAAAGCAAAGGAATTTCTCGGATATGAGCCCACTATCCGCGCAGAAGAAGGATTAAAACGTACCTTTGCATGGTTCCGTACATCCGGAGTTAATACAAAATAGCATGTCAATTTTTAAATCTCTCTTCGGTACAAAGAAAAAAGAAGAAGATTATCCGAAGCTAACCGATCTTTCTGTTTTTCACACAGACATTCACAGTCATCTTATTCCCGGTATAGACGATGGAGTACAATCACTTTCAGAATCTATAGAAATGATTCAGGGCATGGTCGATCTTGGTATCAAAAGGATCGTAACTACTCCGCATATCATGAGCGACTATTACAAGAACACACCGGACATCATCCGACGTGGACTTGATGATGTCAGAAAAGAATTACAGAAACAAAATATCAATATAGAGATCGACGCTGCTGCAGAATATTATCTTGATGAAGGATTTTTACCTAAGCTAAAACAGAAAGATATCATTGCTATCAAAGACAAATATCTTTTATTTGAAATCTCATACATCAATCCACCTGACAATTTACACAGTATCATTTTTGAGATCAATGTAGCTGGTTACATTCCTGTGCTTGCACATCCTGAGCGCTATCCTTTCTGGTATAATAAGTTTGAAGAATTTCAGCGTATCAAAGAAACCGGTGCATTGTTACAATTGAACACTAATTCTCTCACCGGTTACTACGGTGGCGGAGCAAAAGCCATTGGAGAAAAAATGATCGATCTGAATATGATCGATTTCATAGGCAGTGATCTCCACGGACAGCGCCACCTCGACGGATTAAGAAAAGTTGTTTCTGAAAAACACTTACATAAACTTGCAGCTATCGGTGTAAAGAATGCAGGGATATAAGTTGAATAGTGAATGGTGAAAAGTGAAAAGTGAAAAGTGAAAAGTGAAAAAGGTATCTGCAAATGTTATCCGCTTACACCCCTTCATAGTCATTTACATTCTTTTCGTTAAGCCCAACAGCATCACCTACCCCAAGTCCCGTCAGGGACGCCCTCTAGGTAACACAGAACCACAACATCGTACCCCAAGTCCCGTCAGGGACGCCCTATCGGTACCACAGAACCACAACGTTGTATCCCAAGTCCCGTCAGGGACGCCCTATCGGTTCCTAGAAGTGCACAAGCCTGACCCGAGATACCACCTCACCCCTGCCAGCACCCTTAACCATTTCAACAAAGTAAAAACCTTTTCCTACACCTGAGAGATCAAAACTGATACTATTTTCCCCTATGTCTATTTTGCCTTCATACATTTTATAAACCAATCTACCGGACACATCAATTAAACTTATCTGAACATCCCTTGCATCGACAGAATTGAAATAGATCGTAGCAATTCCTGATACAGGATTCGGATAAACTTTTATTTGCAGTTCGTTTGTAATTACTGAAGCAACCTCGGTGATGGTTACTGACTTTGTTACTGCAGTACATCCCAGAGAATCAATTACCATTACATAATAATCACCATCCTGAGTTGGTAAAAAATATTGATTTGTCTCGCCGGGAATTGCAACGCCTCCATTATACCACTGATAGGAATATGCCGGAGTGGAAATGATCGTGTCTCCTGAAGTGGTTAAGAAAGGGATACCAGGACCGGGATAAACTGTTATATAATTTGGAAAGACAGTTGAATCACAACCAAAAGAATTACATGCTACAAGAATTACATCATAGGTACCTTGAGAAGTGTATGATATTGCAGAAGGATTCTGCAAGGAAGAAGAAGCAGGTAATGCACCAGGAAAATACCAATTCCAGGAAGTGGGATTATTTAATGACTGATCGAGAAAATCTATTGTACCATCATTGCAAATAGACACACTGTTGCTGGTGATCTGACCATCCGGCAATGCTCCCGGTGAAAAGCAGGTCATTTTAAAGAACACCGGTTGATCTGCAATTCCATTGATCTTCACCGGACCGTAAGAGCCGGGAGTAACAGGAAAATCTTGCGAGTGAGTTGTTGAACTAATTAAGATTGTATCATTCACACCACCATTGTCAAGTATAGATACTTTCGGTGAAGGAAAATCATAGAAGCTACCGGAATAATCGGCATCACTTCCACCAACATAAGTTGATCCACCACACCCATAACCTGTTCCGCTTGCATTTAAATTAACAACAAAAAAATCATATGTACCTGCATTATTTGGCTGCAGGCCACCGGGAGAGGTTGGAAAGAGATCTTGTGATATTCCGGAAATATAAGCTTCACCGACACTATTGATTGCTAAACCTGTTCCAAGATCACCCCAGTCACCGCCAAGAAAAGTTGAATAGACCAATCCTGATCCGGCGCTATTTAATTTTGTGACAAATGCATCGGTCATCAAAGCATGTACCGGTTGCAATGCTCCTGATGTAATTGGAAAAGTCGGAGTGTAAGTAGTTCCTGCAATAAAAACTTCATCCGTAGATTGATCTACAGCAATTGCATTACCTTCTCCTGGTCCAATGAAAGTAGAATAACTTATCGATACAGGCATTGTTGCCGACAATTTTGTAACAAA
>Ga0116177_10003501_pt1 | contig 11505 bp, 9 predicted proteins | sample AD_STIC10_MetaG_FD_89750 | JGI IMG/M metagenome (GOLD analysis project Ga0116177, IMG submission 89750) | Active sludge microbial communities of municipal wastewater-treating anaerobic digesters from USA - AD_STIC10_MetaG | ecosystem: Engineered > Bioreactor > Anaerobic > Digestate | place: USA...
AAATCAATCGTGCGCGGGATCGAGAAAAGCCACCTTGAATCTTTTTCCAATATTTCTTTTCTCAATCCCAAAACCCATTACTTAGTCAGAATAACAAATCAATCGTGCGCGGGACAGGACTTGAACCTGCACGCCTTGCGGCATTAGCCCCTCAAGCTAACGTGTCTGCCAATTCCACCACCCGCGCAAAAATTTGCTTCGATTTTCCGGGAATTATAGAAATGTCACGGTGAAAAGTAAAGGTCAATCCCCCATCCCAACGAGGTCTTTCACAAAATGGCTTCCAAGTTCGGCGGTTGTATACGTTTTCTTATACTGTCCCGTTTTGGGATTATACTGCGGAGGGGTATCCTGGGTTGCGCATCCGGCAAAAAATACGGTGAATACGATTAGTGCGATCATTTTCCTCATCTAAGTCTCCCGCTGAAACGTTCAAAAAAACGAGTCTATTTCTACTTCAAGCCTCTCGCGTGATTTGAAAATTATCGATTATTATAGGGGTTCTTACCGCCCATGACTACCACAAATTAGGCCTAACGGCGGGCTTTCGCATCACTTCCGGGACTTTTCGATTTTTTCCCAGGTATCCCGGAGCGTTACGATCCGGTTGAAAACGGGTTTTCCGGAGAGAGAATCCTTAGGGTCGACAAAAAAATATCCCGTCCTCTCAAATTGAAACCGCTCGCCCGGCTTTGCTTGTTTGAGGCCGGCTTCAAGGTATGCGGACGAAATGACTTCGAGAGATTTCGAATTCAAGTTTGAAAGGTAGTCTTTCCCGTCTTCCGTATCATCCGGATCTTTTTTAGCGAAAAGCGTATCGTAGAGCCTGACCTCAGCATTCAGAAAATCCCGGGCCGAGACCCAGTGAATCGTGCTTTTGACTTTCCTACCGTCGGGAGGCGCGTTCCCGCCCCGCGTTTCGGGATCATAAGCGCAATGGACTTCGAGGATCTCCCCCGTTGACGGATCCTTGACGATTTTTTCGCACTTCACAAAATACGCGTACCGGAGACGGACTTCCCGACCCGGAGCCAACCTGAAAAATTTCGGAGGGGGATTCTCTCGAAAATCTTCCCGTTCGATATAAATCTCGCGTGAAAAAGGGACTTTCCGTTCCCCCTGAGAAGGATCTTCGGGATTATTGACGGCATCCATTTCCTCAACCTGATTCTCAGGGTAATTGGTAATCACCAGTTTGAGAGGATTCAGGACCGCCATGACCCTCGGGGCGGTTTTATTCAATTCTTCGCGGATACAGTTTTCAAGCACGACCAAATCAATCGTACTGTTGAATTTTGCGACACCGATCCGGTCGCAGAACGCGCGAATGGCCGACGGGGTGTAGCCGCGCCTGCGGAACCCCGAAATCGTCGGCATGCGGGGATCATCCCACCCTGAAACGATTTTTTCGCGGACTAACTCCAGCAGACGCCTCTTACTCAGCACGGTATGGGTAAGATTCAGCCGCGCAAACTCGATCTGCTGAGGGTGATGAATCCCAAGTTCGTCCAGAACCCAATCGTATAGCGGCCTGTTGTTTTCGAATTCCAGCGTGCAGATGGAATGGGTGATCCCTTCAATGGAATCCGAGATGCAGTGCGTAAAATCATACATCGGATAGATACACCATTTACCGCCCGTCCGGTGATGTTCGGCTTTTTTGATCCGGTAGAGTACCGGATCGCGCATTGTGATATTAGGCGAAGCCATATCAATTTTGGCGCGCAAAACTTTCGACCCTTCCTCAAACTCCCCTTTGCGCATTCTTTCAAAAAGATCCAGATTCTCCTCCGAGGAACGTCCCCGGTAAGGGCTTTCCCGGCCGGGCTCCGTCAACGTCCCGCGGTATTGCCGGATCTCGTCGGCATTCAAATCGCAGACATAGGCTTTTCCCTTCTTAATCAACTCAACCGCACACTCAAAAAGCCTGTCAAAATAATCCGAGGCGTAAAATTCTCTTTCCGCCCAGTCAAATCCGAGCCAGCGAACATCCTCCCGGATGGAATCCACATACTCGACGTCTTCTTTTTCGGGGTTGGTGTCATCGTATCGAAGATTGCAAAGCCCTTTGTAATCGCGGGCGATCCCGAAGTTCAGGCAAATGGATTTCGCGTGTCCGATATGAAGATACCCGTTGGGTTCGGGAGGAAAGCGGGTATGCACACGGCCCCCGTTCTTCCCGTTCACGAGATCTTGATCGATAATATCGCGGATAAAGTTAGACGGCATCGGTGTCGTTTCCATAGGGCGGAAATTATATCAAAATTTCAGGACTTTCACATCCAAAGACTTTGCATTAGAATAAGTTTCGTAAGATCGGATTGACGGTCGAGGCAGAAGGCTTTCAAAATTTTATTTCTTAAAGGCGGATCGTGAACGGTCAATTTGGTAAAAACACAAATAACGCGAGTATCGGTTCCGGAGCATTCCCTCTGATTTCCGCGGTTATCCCCTCTTTTAATCAGAGCGATTTTATCGCAAAGTCCATTGACTCCATCCTCGGACAAGATTACCCCCGTCTTGAAATCATTGTGGTGGACGGAGGCAGCACCGACCGGACCCTGGAAATCCTCAAAAGCTACGGAAACCAAATCCGCTGGATATCGGAAAAAGACCGGGGACAGACCGATGCCCTGAACAAAGGATTTCATATGGCCAAAGGCGAGATCATTGCCTGGTTGAATACGGACGATCTTTACGATGAAGGGTGCCTGCAAACCGTGGGAAGTTATTTCCAAAACCATCCGGACTGCCTGTGGCTTTACGGGCGGTGCGTCATTATCGACGCCGAAGGCCGGGAAATCCGGAAGTGGGTGACCGCCTACAAAAACTTTTTCTGCCGGCGTTACAGCCACAACAGTCTCCTGATCCAGAATTTCGTTTCTCAGATGGGGGTTTTCTTCAGAAAACGGGTTTTTCTAGAAATCGGAGAGCTGGACGTGAGCCTGAGAAACGCCATGGATTACGACTACTGGCTCCGCATCGCAGCGCGATACCGCCCTCATTTCATCGACCGGAACCTTGGAAAATTCCGCCTGCACCCGGGCAGCAAGACTTTAAAAGAAACCTCCAACCTTTTCGGAAATGATTATCTGTGCGCGAAAAAATACGCAAAGGGCAAGCCGTGGATTATTTTTCTGCATAAAATCTTCCACATTTCGATTCTCTGCTATTACTCCCTGTTCGGCTTGCTCGCCCGCCTGACCGGGAAATAAAGAACTCCCCTTTCGATAATCCGTTTAATCCGCGAAAAAATACGGGGCTTATTTTTGGGTGCTGCGCACGCCCGGCAAAACGGCTTGTATGACTTCGGGGAGAGTCCCGTGAACTTCTTTGTAGATATCGGCATAACGGTCTTTCCCTCCAATCAGAGAGAAAGTCAGGGGTGCAACCTTCTTTGCTTCTTCGCTCATGGCACGGCCGACATTCTGGATATCCCACTGCGCGTGACGGTCTTCCCTGAGTCTTGAGATATGATAAAGTTCGCGGGCACTGACCCGCATCAAAACGCGTTTCCGATGGGAGTTGGTCAGGACATAAGGCGCCGCAAGAGGGATTTCTTTCTCAATGGCCCGGTAAATCTCGTTCGTCCGGTCGACAATCGACCGGAACCGGGTTTCCTCCCCGATCTCCCGGAAAGATTCCGGAATCGTCACGCCCAAACCGGGGTCATACGTCTGAGAGGTGATCGTCGACATGCGATGCCGCTTCAACTGGCCGAAGCAGGCCGCGGAAAGCACGATATTGAAAGTGAAATTCGCGTATTCGAACTCTCTCAGCATGGAATCATAAAACTGCATTTGCCTCGTCGCGGTTCGGAATATTTCTTCTTTCTGCGCCGGTTTCATCCCTTCAACGGCATTCCGGCATTCTTCATACGGAAGGTTCGAAGAAGAATGAAGGATCGCCGCGGCCACCAGAGTATCGGCATTTGCGTCAAACTCCTCCAGCCTCACGTCTTTCCCGGAAACCGCACCGCCCGGTTTCCCAGGATCCGGGGCGCAGCGTAAAGCAAACGCTTTCAATTCCGGATAAGTTTTAAGATCACGATTATTCGCTTCATGGAAAATGATAATCGAAGGGGCGACTCCCGAAACTTCGCCATAAATCATGCGTCCCAAATCCCGGACTTCTCCCAAAGCGCTCGACGCAAATCGCCTGAGCATCAGCTCTAAATTACGCGCGTTGACCGTCATCCCCACCTGGGCCTCCGTCGCCAGCGCGGTAATATAGCGGGCGTCTTCCTTGGCCCAACCCTCCAAAAGACGGTGATTCTTGGCATCCCGCGCCAAATCGGAATATTTTCCGAAAACATGTTCTTTGAGTTTCCCGAAAAACTCATGATAAGCGGCGTTCTGTTCCCGGATCATTTCGACAAACATTTTCTCGAAACGGGTCCCCTTGATTTCCTCCGGGATCACAAAATCCTTATCGAGAGTGATATAGCGCTGGGATTTTTCGGTATAGGAACAAAGCCGGAATTTCTCGACTTCTTCCATCGCCAGGCGGGAAACGCCCAAAATATCCAGATTGAAAACGGCGTGCTCCGCGACGGAATGATGCCCCATCTGGAAAATAATCGTCTGATTCGATTTCCGGGCGCGCTCCACTTCATTGCGCGAATCCGCCCTGAGCTCATCGATCGGCCGGGGATCCCGGCTGATCCGGGCATAAGCCGCCGACAAAACTTCCGGGGTCACATCCATCCGTTCTCCCGCACGGTCCTGCAACTCGCGAAGAACGGTCGCGTCCACGTTATATCCCGCTAAAATCACTTTTCCCATAAAAAAGTTTCACGCTCCTTGAAATTCCCCCGGTATTCGGGGAATTTTGTGAAATTATTATAGGGGGTCGGTCAAGTCATTACCAATACAATTTGATTTCCGGCCCTTCTATCCCACCGATACCCGTAAAGAAATACCGGTCCGGACCGATAAGCATCACGACCGGCCCAGGGCCGCCTAAAAGAAACCTTTATGAAAAAACACGGAAAAAGAAAAGCGTTCCGCCTGACCCGAAAAGACATCATCCGGTTTCTTTACTTCCGGTCCGACGTCGCAATTTTCCTCCTGGGAGGGTATCTGAAAATCATCGCTTTTTCCCTCCTCGTCCGCATCCCGATATCCCCTTTGGCCGCGATCCTATCGCTGGCAGGATTATTTTTTCTGGCATTCCTCTTCTCCCTGACGGCCGACACCCTTTTCCGGACGATCCGCGTCATCTTCTGGGACTCCCTGCTCTCGCTCCTCATCGTCTCGGATCTGGTCTATTCGCGGTATTTTTCGGATGTCGTCTCATGGCCGGCGCTTTACGCCGCGACACAGCTGACCGCGGTAAAATCCAGCGTAAAGGCGCTGTTTGGACCCTGGGATTTCCTGTTCTTCGCGGATCTGATCCCGATCGCCTTTTTGCTGTACCTGAAGATCCGGAACACGCGGGAAAGAAAACGGGTATTGAAACTCTCTTCTTACAGGCACCTTCGGAAGCGTTTGATCCGTATTTCTTCACTGGCCGTTCTTACGGCAGTGATCGTTTCCGGATGGGCCATTTATATCGAAAGCCCCAAATTATTCGGGGCTTTTACCGAAAACCGGCAGGCGGAATATCCCACCAATTATAATTATGTCGCCAATATGGGAATTCTCAATTTCCATGTTTTCGATACGGCATTGTTCCTGAGACAAACCCTTTTAAAACCAAAAATCTCCCCGCAGCAATTGGAAAGAGTGCAAACCTGGTTCAATCGCCGGGAAAATCCTCCCAAGAATGAATACTGGGGAATCGCCCGCGGGGATAACGTCATCCTCCTCCTCGTGGAATCCCTGCAGGAATTTGTAATCGGACTGAGCGTGAATGGCCAACCGGTCACTCCGCATCTGAACGCGCTCGCCCTCGAAAGCGTTTATTTCAAGAACTTCTTTCATCAAACCGCGCAGGGAAGGACGATCGACGCCGAATTCGTCTCCCAGACTTCTCTTTATCCTTTGCGCGCGGGATCCGTCAGTCTCCTTTATCCCTTGCATGAATACGATTCGATTGCAAAGGTCCTCAAAAAAAATCAGTATTTCACGGTTTTGGCCCAGGCCTTCAAAAGTAATTTTTGGAACGAAGACAAAATGAGCCGTACGTTGGGATTCGACTCGCACCTCACGGAAGAAAATTTTGACATAGACGAAATCATCGCGTTAGGACTCTCGGACGTTCATTTCCTCGGCCAAATGGCGGCTAAAATCGAAAAAATGCCCGAGCCCTTTTTCTCGGTCGTCGTCACGCTGTCCTCCCATCACCCCTATGATGAACTGCCGGAACAGTACCGGACGCTTGATGTCGGGAAATGGCGCGGCACCATGATGGGAGATTATCTGCAGTCCGCTCATTACACGGATGAAGCCATCGGGCAATTCCTGGAAAAGCTTAAGCAGTCGGGCCTTTACGGGAAAACGGTGTTGGCCGTTTGCGGGGATCATGACGCAGGGCTAAATAAAAAGGAACTCGCGACAATCAAAAATGTCCAGGCGACGGAACTTAATTCAAAATTGCTCGACAAAGTCCCGATGATCATTCACATCCCGCAGGTCAGCGAAGGATTCATTTCCGAGGAATACGGCGGGACACTGGACATAACGCCGACTTTGCTTTACCTTCTCGGAATCGACTGCCGGAAAAACTACTTCATGGGCAGAAGTCTTTTCGCGAAAAGCGCCCCCTCCGCAGTCGTCTTTCGAAACGGTTCGGCACTGAATGATTCCCTGCTTTACCTGCAATCCCGGAGTCAAAACGCGGACGGCACCTGTTACGAACTCCCCGCCGGAAAACGCACCACCCCGGAATCTTGCAACGCAATCCGGAAAGAAGCCCGCCGACGGCTGGATATTTCCGACTTGATTATCCAGGCCAATCTCCTGGAAAAGCTGAAACGGCGGAAAAGTCCGTAATAAAAATAAACCGGATTATTTCCCTTTTGCCGCCGTCTTCCTTTTCTGCAGAGCGCAGAAGAAAATAGCCAGGAGAGTCGGAACGGGCAGGATGAAAGTCAAATTGAATTCCCCCGTTCGCTTCAGCACATAGATCGAGAGCGCCGCGAACAAAAGGAACCAGATCAGTTTTCTGGAAAGCGGAAGCCCGAATCCATCGCAAAAGCAAAAACCGGCAAAGAAAGCATAAAGGCTGAGCGCGAGAAACTGCAGCAACAAATAAGACTCTCCCATGGAGTCGCCTCTCAAAAACATTTCATCCGGACCGGAAAAATCCGCCCGGTCAGAAAATCGAAAACACGAGCACCCCGAAAGTAGCCGGGACGATTCCCAAGAAACGGACAACCAACGGCGGCATTTCGCTGTAATGCGAGAGCAAAGCTTTAATTTTCTCCTCCTCGCACATGAACACGATAATGCCGCTCATTAGAAATAACAAGCCGAGAGCAATCGCCGCCAAAGGAACCTGGCTGCGGGAAGCGGCGGTCAAAATGATAACCCCCAGAACGACGCGGATGACTCCGGCGTAATAGATTCTTTTGCCTTCCTTGAAAAAGCTAAACACTTTTTGCGTGAACGCCGGTGAAATGAAAATCGCCAGACCAAAAGCCGCGATAACCACCCCGATTAATTTGACGAGAATCAGCATCTCTCCCTCCTTTCGATTTTCACGATTGAACGGAATCGTTTCTTACCGCTTATCTCACGGCAAGGCTCACCATGCATGATGGTATTATTTTACTCCCGCCGTCCCCGCCGGTTAATATTTTTTTAGGATATTCCGAAGGCGAAATCCCGCGGGAATTTTCGGTCCAAAACACGAAAGGCCGGGCCCCGCCTGTTTTCTGTCGAAAAATTGTCTGCCGGCCGAAAACGGGAGCCGGCAGAATCAGAAGCCTCTGAGGAGCGATCAAACGTAATTCGAGTACTTGGGCTCGTACATCTGCTGTTTGAGATAATCGCGCAGATTCTTAGGTCTGCGAATCCCGGCCAGTTTCTGCCGGTAGGCGATCAACGCAACCGCTTCCGCAATCGCGAGGGAAGCCTTCCGGATCTGATTCAACGGAGGATAAAGGCTTCCGCCGGCCAAATCGTCCGGCGTCACAAGCCCCGCCAGTGTTTTCGCGGCAGCAAAAAACATCTCATCGGTCACCCGTTTAATGCGGCAAGCCGTAATCCCCAGTCCCATTCCCGGGAAAATATAAGCATTGTTGCTCTGCCCGGGTTTGAACAACTTTCCGTTGTAATTCACCGGAGGAAACGGGCTCCCGCTGGCAAAAATCGCCCGGCCCTGCGTAAAACCGTAGGCCTGCTCAGCCGTGCATTCCGAAAGGCTTGTCGGGTTGGACATCGCGAAGACAATCGGCCTCACATTCACGCGGGCCATTGCCTCGAGCACCTCTTTCGTGAAAATCCCCTGCCTCCCGCTGACGCCCAAAATCGCCGTGGGCCTCATCAATTCCACCGCACCGAGGCAGTCCGCGGCCCCGGGACCGTCAAAAGCAAATTCGCGTTTGCGTTCATCCAGGTCCTTCCGGCCTGAGACCACGAGTCCTTTGGAATCCACGAAAAAACACCGCCTCCGGGCTTCCGTTTCGCTGAGGCCTTCCTGTTTCATCGCGGCCACAATCAGATTACCGGTCCCGAGTCCCGCTTCGCCCGCGCCGACAAAAAGAATTCTTTGGTCTTTCAGGCTCCCGCCCCGAATCTTCACCGCGGAATAAAGCCCCGCCAGCGCCACGCTCGCCGTCCCCTGAATATCGTCATTGAACACGCAGGCGCGGTCCCGGTATTTCCGTAAAAGGCGAAAAGCGTTTTCATTCGCAAAATCCTCGAATTGAATCAGCACATGAGGAAAAACTTCCCGGGCCGCCGTCACAAATTCCTCGACAAACTCATCATACGCTTCGCCCCGCAAACGGCGCTGCGGGGTCCCGATGTACAGAGAGTCTTTGAGGAGCGATTCGTTGTTCGTCCCGACGTCCAGCATCACGGGCAGGCAATACTGCGGATAGATCCCCGCGCACGCGGTATAAAGCATCAATTTCCCCACGGGAATTCCCATGCCGTCCACCCCAAGATCTCCGAGCCCGAGAATTCTCTCCCCGTCCGTCACCACGATCACTCGAACGTCCCGGTAAGGCCATTGCTTCAAAATTTTCTTCAGCCGCCCCCGGCACCCGGCCGCCAGAAAAAGCCCCTGGGTGCTGCTCCTGAAAATATGCCCGTACTCCAGACAGGCCTGCCCGACCGTCGGCGTATAGACGATCGGCATCACTTCCTCAAGAGAATCAACAAGCACGCGGTAGAAGAGAGTTTTATTCCGGTCATGAAGCGCCGTCAGGTAGACATACTTTTCAAGGGCCGTGCTTTTGCGGCGGATATTATCGATCACGCGCCGGACCTGATTCTCGATCGAATTCACGCGTGACGGCAGAAACCCCTGGAGATCCAAAGCCTCCCGCTCTTTCTGCGTAAAAGCCGTCCCCTTATTCAAAACGGGATCCCGCAGCAATTCCACGCCTTTTGAAATCTTCTGTCTGCGCTTGTTTTTCCCCATCAACATGTCAATCATTTCGGGTCTTTCAAAACTCCTTTCCGGTCATCGCAATCGTTTCTTATTCGAAAAAATTTCGGACTCCTATCGGGACACGGGAAATTCCCCGGAGGAAATCAAAATCGGCTGGAACTCATCAAATCCTAGGTAAGGTGATTCAAAGGGGCGCCGATATAAATCTGGCGGGGACGGCCGATCTTCATCTTCGGATTCTCGCATTGCTCTTTCCAGTGCGCAATCCAACCGGGAAGTCTTCCCATCGCAAAGATCACCGTAAACATGTTCGTCGGAATGCCGATCGCCCGCAGAACAATACCGCTGTAAAAATCCACGTTGGGATAAAGTTTCCGTTGAATAAAAAAATCGTCCTTCAAGGCCGCTTCCTCGATTTTTTTCGCAACTTCAAGGCAGGGATCGTTCAGGCCCAATTTATTGAGCAACTTATCGCAAATGCCTTTGATCACCCTCGCGCGGGGATCAAAGTTTTTGTAAATCCGATGCCCGAAACCCATGAGCCGGAAAGAATCCTGCTTATCCTTCGCTTTCGTAATCACTTTACCGACATCCCCTCCGTCCCGGACGATCGCCTCAAGCATCTCGATCACGGCCTGATTCGCGCCTCCGTGCAACGGCCCCCAGAGGGCGCAAATCCCCGCCGAAATCGACGCGAAAAGATTGGCTTTTGAGCTTCCGACCAGACGGACCGCCGACGTGCTGCAGTTCTGCTCATGATCCGCGTGCAGGATCAGAATTTTCTCCACCGCGTCGATGACTTCTCTGTCCAAGACATACTCGTCCACCGGCGTGGAAAACATCATGTGAAGAAAATTTTCGACATATTTGTACTTCCGTTTCGGATAAATGATGGGTTCGCCGATGGATTTCTTATAAGAATAAGCCGCCAGCGTTCTGATCTTGGCAAGCAACTCGGCGATAATTTTATTCACTTCGTCGATCCCCATCTCGGGCTTTGCCAACTCCGGATAATAAGCGGAAAGCGTGACCACCATCGCCGACAAAGTCGCCATGGGATGGCTCGAACTGGGCAAATTATCAAAAAGCTTCACCATGTTGTCGTGAATCATGCAGTTACTGGTAAGCAATTGGGAAAAATGCTCCCTTTCCTGAGTGGTCGGAAGATGCCCGAAAATCAGGAGATAAGCCACTTCGATGAATCTGCATTTCCCGGCAAGATCCTCGACCGGAATCCCGCGATAGCGCAAAATCCCCTTTTCCCCGTCGATATACGTGATCCGGCTCAGGCAGGATGCCGTATTGGCATAGCCGTCATCGTAAGTCACAAGACCCGCCCTGGTACGGAGCTCCGAAATATCAATCGCCTTCTCATTTTCGGTTCCCGTCACCATGGGAAAAGAAAAATTCTTATCGCCGATTTTTATTTCGGCCATTTCGGCTGATTGTTTTACTTCCGCCATATCCGGTTATCCTTTCTCACGGAACTTTATAATACACCGGATGCTCAAAAAAACAAAGAAAGGTTCTCATCCTAGTGTTGATGGCTGCGGTAGGATGTGGGTATGAATTAAACCTCTCCCACCCCAGCCTAATGAAATGTCATTATATTCAGGGTTATAGGGTTTGACCACCGCTTTCTGGAGATTGCGTCATAGACTCAAAACGTCTGTCCGATTATGTCCTTATGAAGGGAAATTGTCCAAATTTGTCCGGTTTTTCAGAGTTGATTTTTTCTTAACTTATGATTGCTGAATCAGATCGGAAATGTCCAACCTCAATTACCGGACATTTGAACACGGTACCGCATTTTGAAGAGATCGCGACAAAACGTCTCATCCCGGATACCAAACTTTGACACCTTTGACTTTTGCCCACGGCGTTAACGTATGACTTTTAAGACTTTTTGGACCCATAATATGAAATATTTCGAACCCGCGGACGAGTAAGGCATCCGCGATCAGAGACCGGTGACAGCGCCACGGAACCGCTTCGGCACAC
>Ga0116177_10003503_pt1 | contig 11500 bp, 7 predicted proteins | sample AD_STIC10_MetaG_FD_89750 | JGI IMG/M metagenome (GOLD analysis project Ga0116177, IMG submission 89750) | Active sludge microbial communities of municipal wastewater-treating anaerobic digesters from USA - AD_STIC10_MetaG | ecosystem: Engineered > Bioreactor > Anaerobic > Digestate | place: USA...
GCCCGACAAGACCGCACGCCTTGCGATTCCCCTGACCTTTAGAACCAACGCTGATAAGGGTGGTTCCTTCCTCGTACAACTGTGTGACCCGGAGGAGAAAACCGCGGCTTCGGCAGCTCGTCTGCTGCAGATCACCGACCTGTCGATCACCTACAAACTGGGAACAACGAACGCTCTGTTTTGGGTGACCTCTCTCGAAAAGGGAAGTCCGGTGGCCGGCGCCGCCGTGCTGGCGATTGATCGTCACGATCATCGATTTCTGCTCGGTCGCACAAATGCTGAAGGGCTGCTGTTCGTGCCCGCGTCTTCAACGTATCCGGCCGTGACGACGACCGGAGAAGGGCCGCGTCTGGCACCGCAGACGTTCGATCCTCAGGCGGTCGTGCTGGTGGTTGCCGCCACGCCTACTGACTCGAGCTTTGTTCAGGTCATGGCCAATCGTTTCAAGCCGTTTGGCGTGGAAACGGCCGCTCCCGGACAGGCCGAATCGCGCACTCGTACAGGTCACATCTTTACAGAACGCGGCGTCTATCGACCTGGCGAGACAGTGCATTTTAAACTGGCGATGCGCCGGTTTGTCGATTTTGCCGTGCGGGCTCCAGAGGACGAAAAAGTGGAAGTGACGATCACCAATCCGAAAGATGACATCATCTACTCGGAAGACCTGGTGTTGAACAGCTTCGGAACCGCTTCGGATTCGCTGCCGCTCAAGGATTTCGCGCCACTCGGCGAATACACGGTGAAAGTGACCTACAAGGCTCTGGATCAGGAGAAGGCCGAGCCGGTGACGGTCGCGAATACGACGTTCCAGGTGCAGAAATTTGAACCACCGCGTCACTATGTGACGATCGCGACCGAACGCAAGACGCGCCCGGACAATTCCGTTGTCACCCGCCCGACGCAGGAAGAATATCTCGAGGCGAAGATCGAGTCCAAATACTACACCGGCGGTTTCGTGAAGAATGCCAAGGTGCGCTGGACCGCGAATCTGGTGCCGGTGACACCGAACATCCCGGGTTTTGAAACCTACCGTTTCGGAAATCACACCACGGGAAACACGCTCGTTGAAAGCGGAGAAGCTCTGCTCGACCAGGACGGAGCCCTCAGTGTTGCGTTGCCGCTCGATCGGTCTCTGATCAATGGGCTCTTCGGTCTCGAGATCTCGGCGACGGTTCTCGACGTCGATGGCCGACCGGCGACCAAGGTCGATACGTATCAGCCGAAAGCCCCCTTCCGGGTGGGCATGACCAAGTTGCCGGGAACGATCCTGCCCGGTGATGTCATCTCGGTGGGCGCTATTGCGGTCGATCCGCAGAATCGCCGCATCACCAGCGGAGCGATTCGCTTCGAAGTCTTCAAGAAACGCTACTACTACGTGCAGAAACGTGATGAAGACGGGAATCTCTTTTACCGCTGGGAAAGCGGCTGGACGAGAATGACCAGCAGCGAACAGCAGATTCGCGACGGCGAGGCTCTCTTCGAGGTCGGCTTCGACGATTACTGGAGCGAGTTGCAGCTGCAGATGGTCTACACGACCCCGGAAGGGGAGTTCATGTGTCGCGTTCCCGTCGAGATTGGCTACGTTTCCGACTCGGACGAAGATGAGGATGAAACCAATCGTCGACGGAAGAGCGACCACCAGGTGCTTCTGCTGTTGTCGCAATCTGAAGCGGCGGCGGGTGAGAAGGTCATGGTCAGCTTCAACCTGCCGCGACCGGCGACGCATGCCCTGGTGACTTGCGAGCAGCAGAATCTGCTCGATTACAAGGTGATCGCGGTCAAGGGACGCTACGGAACCTTCGATGTCGTCATGAAGCCTGAGTCACGACCGAATGTCTTCGTCACCATGACCGCGGCTGCCGGCCGCAACGGGTTGCCGGTCTACCGCAGCCAGGTCGATGCCTTCCCGCCCAGCGTGTATTACGGTGTCGATCGAGTGCGCGTGAAGAACGTCATCAGTTCTCTCAAGGTGGAGATACAGCCGACGGAAGCCAATCTGAAGGGGCGCCCGGGTGAGCCGCGTGAGCTGGAATTCATCGTCACCGATGCCGCCGGCAAACCTGCAGTGTGTGAGATGGCGGTCTGTGTCGTCGACGAGGCCGTCCTGTCGCTGACCGGGTTTGTGACTCCGCTTCTGCATCGTCTGGCCGAATTCACCACGCCGTTGACCGTGTTCACGGGTGATCTGCGGCTGTCGCTGATCACGCAGGAATTGTACAAGCTGTTTCGCACGAATCCTCTCACCGGTGGTGATTCCGGAGGTGGTGGCTTGGCATCAGATCTGGCGATGCGACGCGATTTCCGCCCGGTAGCCTACTGGAACCCGGCGTTGCAGCCGGATGCGCAGGGTAAGGCCAGAATTCGCTTCACGCTGCCTGATTCGACCACTGCCTATCGTGTCTACGTGGTGGCACTCGATCGTGGTGACGCCTTTGCTTCCGTCGATCGTCAGATGGTGGTCACCAAGGAGTTCTATGTCCAGCCCGGTATGCCGCGGTTCCTGACCGTGGGGGACAAAGCGGTGTTTCCGCTCTCCGCCTGCAATAAGACCGAAGACGCACTCGAGGCTGATCTGAAGGTCGAAGGGCGCAATGTGCTGGTGAAACTGTCGCAGCCGAAGGCTTCGATGAAGCCCATGACCAACACGCCGGTACCCGTCGAAGTCGAAGCTGATACGCATGCGCCTGAAGCACTGCTGACCTTCCGTGGTACCGCGGGGGCGTTCAATGATGGAATCGAACTGCCCCTGCCGCTGCAGCCTCGACGTCTGGCGATCAATCGGGCGCGCATCGGACACTTCACCGATAAGGCGGAGATCGATGCCGAGATTCCCGCGGCCGTATCGCTGATTCCGGAAAATGAGCGGCGCGGTGTTCTCACGGCGATTGTCGCTCTATCAACCACCGAGTGGACCAAAGTCGCCCCCGGGTTGCGGTATCTGCTGCAGTACCCGTATGGCTGTATCGAACAGACGAGTTCCGGCATCATTCCGCTCGCGGCACTGCGTCGCATGGCCGCTCAGAATCTGATTCCCGGCGTGACGAAGGAAACCGTCGACAAGTTCCTCAAGGCTGGCGTTCTCCGGGTGTTGCGCATGCAGCGTTCATCCGGCGGGTTCGCTTACTGGCCCGAACAGTCCGAAGTCACGTGGTGGGGAACGCTCTACGCCACGTTCGCTCTGACGGCAGCACAGCAGGCCAAACTCGAAGATCCAGATGCGGCCTTCGAGGTTCCTGAGAGTGCTCTCGAAAAAGCCCTCTCGTACATCGCACAACGGGTGCTCAAGGAAAAGGACAGTTCAGATTGGCACTACTACGGCGTGTATGAGCTGGCCGCGGTCAATCTGGCTCTGAACAACAAGCTGACCGCTGCTGATCTCGACCGACTGCTGGCCGAGTTCGACAAGCGCTCCGAAGAGGGCAAAGCCTTCCTGATCTGGGCGGCGGCGGCATCGAAGCACCTCACTCCGGCGCGGATGAAAGATCTGCTCAAGAAGCTCAATCCCAAGCTGGGTCCGTCTTCGACGACCTGGTACGATAGCGGAACACGTGAACTTGCCGCGGCGCTGGCGGCCCAGATGCAGGCTGATCCTTCGTCACGGAAAGCGGATGACTACGCCGGCAGTCTGCTCAAGTCCGTCAATCGTGAAGGATACTGGGGCTCGACCGCTCATACCGGTTGGTGTCTCTATGCGCTCTCCCAGTATCTGACCAAGAAGATGCTCGGCAAGGGTGAGGAAGTGCCCGTCGAAGTCCGACAGCCGGGCCGTGACCCCGTGAAAGTTCGCGTAGGTCAGAACAGCAGTGAGGTCGAGCTCGATGCCGAGGCTCTCCTGAAGAATGGAAAAGTCCAGTTAACCACCGCCGGAAAGAAGCTGGTAAACTGGACCTTGATGGTGACGTATCCTGATACGGCGACCAGCGCTGAAGATCTGAATCAGGGATTCCTCGTGGAGAAGAAGATCACCAACCTGAATGGGTCGAACGAGTTCCGGGTGGGTGATATCGTCAAGGTGTCGATCGAGTTCGCCGATACTCCCTCTCAATCACAAAACTGGCGCAACTACCGCAACTATGAGTATCTGGCTCTCGAAGACCCGTTGCCGGCAGGATTCATGGCCATCAATACCGCTCTCAAAAATGATCGTCGACCGGTGACCACGAACGAGGATGGCGAAGAGTCCAGTTCCGATGACAGTGAAAGCGAGGAAGATTGGGCACCCTGGGAAGACGGAGCCTATCTCTTCCGCCCCGATCACTCCGAGATGCATCCCGAGAAGGTGGTGGCTTTCCGTGATCGTCTCTGGTCGAACCGTTTCCGCTTCACCTACTTTGCGCGTGCCATCTGTGAGGGCGAGTTCATGCTTCGCCCTACGCGCGTCTCGTTGATGTATGACCCGGAAACCTACGGGTTGAGTCAGTCTCAGACAGTGAAGGTCTTGCCCGCCAAATAGCATCGGCACGCTCGAAAGAATCAGGCCCGGAGATTTCTCCGGGCCTGTTTCTTTCGAGCATCATTCGGTTGGTCAACCTGAACAGAAGTCCAGGTTACAAGGCTCGAAAAGATGCTCGGGATGCAATAATGAACTGTCAGTTACTTGGATTCCTTGGCCCACTCTTTCTTGGCATACTCTTCGAGGCCGGGATGATCCTGGAGGAACTGATCCTTTTTTCGCTGTGTTTCGTCGATTCTCTTCTTCAGATCTGCTATCTCATCGTGAAGCTGCAGCAATTCGGATCGTTTGGCATGCAGGCCCTTAATCTCCGCATCGAGCTTGGCGATCTCTTCCTCGAGCTGGCGAGACGAGCTGATCTCACAGCCAGTCGTTAGAAGGCAACTCAAGAGAATGCCGAAAAGAAGGTGGTGTTTCTTCATTTCTTTTCTGCCTCCCGTTGCTTCTGATACTTTTCGTACAGCTCCAGCTGTGCCTCAAGGTTGGAAAGCTCTTGACGTACCTGATCGCGCTCGTTGAACAGATGAACATGGCGTCGAACTTCGCGATCAGCATTGTCGCGTTCCTCGAGCAGTTTTTCGCGCTGCCTTCTGAGTTTCCCCGAAAAGTCCATACAGCCGATGAAACCCGGAAGCAGTAACGCGCCGAGCAAAACAACCGCGAATCGTCTGCGAAGACTATTCATCATCTGGAATCTCTTGGGTTGACATGGTTTTGGCCGCATACTTGCGCAACTGTTTCAGCGCCACCTCGAAGTCCCGCGGCAGCGGTGCGATCAGTTCAAGTGCGTCATTTCGTCGGAAGTGGTGAAAGCTCAGTTTCCACGAATGCAGTGACAGACGACCGATGAGCGGGCTCTCCCCTTCTTTGCCGGGTTTGTACGATTTCTTGAACGCTGAAAGCAGGATACTGCCAGCACCTCCGTAGTCGGAGTCGACCGCGAGTGGGAACCCGATATGAGCCAGGTGAACGCGAATCTGATGCTGGCGACCGGTACGCGGCTTGGCTTCGATGAGAGTGAGCCCCTTGAATCGCTCGACGACTCGATACTCGGTGACCGCGGGTTTGCCGGTTTTGCGATCGATCTTCATCAGGCCTGGTTGATCAGGGTGTTCGCCGATGGGCGCATCGATGACCCCCTCGTCGTTGGGCATCTCGCCTTTGACCAGAGCCAGGTAGGTCTTCTGAATCTCCTGCCGGGCGAACCGATCGCTGAGATCGACGTTGGCTTCGCTGTTGCGCGCGAACACGACCAGACCGCTGGTGTCGCGGTCGAGACGGTTGACCGGATGCACCTTCGCGAAACGCTGTGACAGCAGATCATGCAGGTTGAGCAGATGCTTGCGAAAACGATCGGGAATCGAGAGCAGGCCGGAAGGCTTGTTCACGACCACGAAGTCTTCGTCGGTAAAGACTATCTCGAGATCTGTGGGCCGAATGCCCCCATCCGGATTACGCAGACTGCGCGTAAGACGTTTCATGGGTGTGACTCCTTCCGGGTCAGGCGATAGCCTTCTGCCGCCGTCAGCAGAGCCTGAAACAGGCCGTGAAAACGAGGATCGGTTGGCAGCGCCCTCTCTGGGTGGAACTGCACACCCACGAAAAATGGGTGGTTCGTGGCTTCGATGGCCTCGATGATTCGGTCATCCGCCCGCGCGGTCACCCGCAGATGTTCGCCGAGTTTCTCGATCGCCTGGTGGTGAACCGAAGGAACCAGCAGTCGCCGGGCTTGCAGTGCCTGCCACAGCAGACTGTCGCTTTCGATGTTCACCGCGTGCGTGGCCAGCTTCGCTTCGGCCCCGGCCGGGCGTCGATGCTGAAAGCGACCGCTGCGCTGGGTCTCGCTGGGAATGTCCTGGATCATGGTTCCGCCACGGTGCACGTTCATCAACTGTAGACCCTTGCATATTCCCAGGACGGGCATCTGACGCCGATCAGCCATTTTCAGAACCTCGAGTTCGAAACGGTCCAGTCCGCGTTCGACGGTTTCGAGCTTCGGATGAGGTTCTTCCCCATACAGTTTCGGATCGATGTCATCGCCGCCCGGAACGAGAAGCCCGTCGAGCATCTTCATCTTGCGCATGATGGTCGAAGCCTCGTCGGTGACCAGCAGAGCGATCGCTCGACCGCCGTTTTCGATGATGGCGCGCGAATACGACTTCAGAGTGTCGCGTCCCCGTGCCATCGCCAGTGACTGAGAGTGATTGTAGAGAACGCCGATCTTCAGTTCGGCATCTTGAGCGTTGAGCCGTTGAGACAGGGCCAGAATGATGACGATGCACAGGCACAGCAGGAAGAGGCGATAACGGCAAAGCTGCGAATGTCGCATGCGGGATTCTCCTCGAAGGCAGTTTAGGCTAAAATACCACCAGAAGCCTTCTTTTCACAGCTGCGGAGAAACAAGGGCCATGGTTCAGCCACCGACCGTCACCGGAATCAATCATCTGACCTTTGCGGTTCGCGACCTCGACCGGTCGCTGGCTTTCTACGTCGAGGTTCTGGGCCTGTGTCTCGTTGCCCGCTGGCAGGGCGGTGCGTATCTGCGAGCCGGCGCAGTCTGGATCGCGCTGTTCGTCGACGACGCGGTGCGATCGGCTCCGCATCCGGACTACACGCATACGGCCTTTGGGGTATCGTCGGCAGGGTTCGCCGAGCTTGCGGCTCGGGTGCTCGGGTGCGGGGCAGAAGTCTGGCAGCAGAATCAGAGCGAGGGCGCTTCACTCTATGTTCTCGATCCTGATGGACACAGGCTTGAACTGCACGTGGGCGACCTGGAAGACCGCGTACGGTCGTTGCGCGCGAATCCTCCCCCTGGTTTGCAGGTGTTTGTATGATCGAGACTCGCCGTGAACGCTGGCGTCGGCTGGGGTGGCGTTTGGCGAAACTGGCCCTGCTGGCTGGTGTTCTCGCATGGATGCTGTGGGAATTCGCTCTCGCTTTCCTCATCCCTGACTATTCGGCGCGGGTACGCGCGGCTGTCGCCGACGGCGGCGTGCTGCTCGACCGTGATGGCCGCATGCTGCGCCTGTTTCCGAATGCCGACGACGAGTTCCTGCTGAGTTCCCCGCCCGCGTCGTTTCCTGAACTGTTGTGTCAGGCGGTTCTGGCTGCCGAAGACCGGCGATTTTACGAGCATGCGGGGTTCGACCCCTGGGCGATTGTCCGGGCGTTCTGGCTCAACCTGCGGCACCAACGGGTGATCTCCGGAGCGAGTACCATCACCCAGCAGGTGATCCGCATGGTGCGCCCGGCTTCGCGAACCATTCTGACCAAGATCAGCGAGCTGCTGCTGGCGGCGCGTCTCGAGCGCAGTCTGAACAAGACCGAGATTCTCACAGCCTATCTCAACCTGGCGCCGATGGGCGGAAACGTGCGCGGAGCTCCTCTTGCCGCCCGGGTATTCTGGGGAAAGTCGCTCGAGCAGTTGACCTGCGCGGAAGCCGCTGTTCTGGCGGGAATTCCACAGGCTCCCAGCCGACTCGATCCGAACCGCTGGAAAGGGCATCGATTGCTGAAAAAGCGTCGGAACTGGATTCTGCAGAGTATGCGGGAACTGGGTTTCATCACGGTGGAAGAGGAAAAGCAGGGGTGTCAGGCACCCGTCTGGGCGAATGCCCGTCGGTTCCCCTTTCTGGCACCGCATTTCTGCGATTGGGTTGTCGCGCAGATCGGTCGTCTACAGGGCTGGATCACCACGACGGTCGATCTCGACGTGCAGCAGATGGTGGAAGAGACGCTGCAGGCGCACGAAGCGCGCTTGAGACGTTCAGGAGCCGGGCAGGCCTCGGTACTGGTGGTCGACACCCGCTCCATGCAGATGCTGGCCATGGTCGGTTCCCTGCGTTTCGGACCTCTGGCGGGAGGCTACAACAACGGCTGTGTGTCGCCACGCTCGGGTGGATCAGTGCTCAAACCGTTCCTGTATGCCCTGGCTTTCGAGAATGGGTTTCACCCCTGTTCGGTGGTGCCGGATACGCGACAGCATTTTCAGACCCCGCAGGGAGATTACCTGCCGCTGAATGCCGATCGGCGAGCCTATGGCCCCGTCACCATTCGTCAAGCTCTGGGAAACTCGCTGAACATCAGCGCCGTGAAAATGCTCAACGTGGTCGGGGTGCGAACATTGTATCAACTGCTTGTCGATCTCGAGCTTCTGAAGCCTGATCCCTCCGGACCGGACCGGTACGGTCTGGGACTGGCGATTGGCAATCCTGAAATTCGCATGATCGACCTGATACGGGCGTATGGGGCTTTCGCGCATCGAGGAGCTTTGAAACCAATCACGTATCTTGCGAGTTCGACGGCTCCATTGCGTTCGCCGCTGTTGACGCAGGAATCTGCGTTTCTGATCCTGGACATTCTTTCTGATCCGACGGCCCGCCTGTTGACCTTCGGCAACCCCCGCTACTTTTCGTTCGACGGGCCGGTGGCGCTGAAAACCGGTACGAGTACCGACTATCGTGACTGCTGGCTGATTGCGGTGACTCCGCGTTACATCATCGGGTTGTGGGCCGGCAACTTCGATGGTCGGCCGACCTTCGGGCTTTCCGGGGCGTCTGCGTGCGGCCCGGTGTTGCGCGATCTGCTGCAGAACCTGCCGGGGGCTTTGTCTGAGCCCTGGTTTCGTGTCCCCCCGGGAATCCGTGAGATCCCGATCTGCGGCATTTCCGGTCAGACACCGACTCCGTTTTGTGACCGACTGTCTCGAGAATTGGTCAGTCGCGATTCTGAAGTGCCTCAAACTTGTACGTTTCATACCAGTAACGCGGCGACTCACGAATTGCCCATGGAGTATGCGGACTGGCTGCAGCAGCGACGCCTCACGCTGCAGGACGATCCATTCACGCTCAGCCACGGTGTGGCAACCCCGGACCCATTGCGCCCGTCCTCACTGATGCCTGGGACAGCCCAGGGCGGAGTGCGTGTGCGTGCGGTCCAGCCCGACGTGTTGTCCTGGTGGCCGTTTCCGTTTAACGCGATGGTTTCGCAGTATCGCAGCCTGGGAGATCCCGGGAGTCAAAGGGACGTGAGTTTCGGTTGGCTGGCTTCTGCCCCGTTGTGGCTTTCTGCCCGAGCTGTTTCTGAGACAGCGGTTGCTTCTTTCGCGTCCCCCGTTCCGGAACCTTCGCGCCGCATCACCGTCTCCCAGGGCCTGGATCGTTCCCCCCTCGCGCAGGTTGGTCGCATTACCATTCTGCAGCCTCACGATGGCGATCGGTTTGTGCTCGTTCCAGATCAGGAAAATGTGACCCGCTTTCGCGCGGTTCCGGAAGAACCCTTGCCGGAAATCATCTGGTTGCTGAATGGGCGCGAACTTGCGCGAACCCCTCCGCCCTACGAGTTCTTCTGGACCATGGAGAAAGGGCGCCACGAGATTGCTGCGATTGGCCCTGGAGAGCAGGGCAGCAGCATCATGATCGAGGTCGAGTAGCGCTACAGACTCATCAACAGATCGGTCAGTTTGTTCATGACCGCATCGCGTGACTTGGCCAGAGTAAACTGCACGACCTTCTTCAGCTTCTCCAGGTCGCCTTTCATGCGCTTGATCTCGTCGCCTTCGACCTGCTTCAGATCAGCATCAGAGAAGGTCAGCCACTCGCCGAGTCTCGCCACGGCCTCTTCGGCATACTTGCCCTGGGGCTTGGCTTCAAGATACCGTCCCAGTTTTTCCCAGGCGTTGACGACAACTGCGGGCGGATACCCTTCGGTTTCGCCGGGCAGATCCTGGCTGGCGGCGGCCCAAGCCAGTTCGTCGGCAAAGGCGTGGTCGCGATACCGCTGGTAGAGATCCCAGAACAGGTCGCGGTTCACCAGACAGGCTGCAGCCGGCTCGTTCCAGATGAGCTGGGACAGTAACCCGCGCACCGACGGCACCGCCTCGAGCTCTTCGACGTTCTTCACCTGACAGAAATCGAGATACTTCTGCAGGGCGCGTAAATGTCCGAGTTCAAAAAATGGTTTATCATCTGTTGAAGTAATTGTTGGATTCACACGATCAAGAAACTCGAACAGTTCGAGCCAGTCGAGCGCATTCTGCGAATCTTGAGCCAGACGTTCTTCGACCAGACGCCGGTAAAGCGCTTCGCGTCTGCTGTCGTCGAAATCAATGGTGAAACCACCAAAAACCCATCCTGAGCTCCCGCTGGGCAACTTCAACTTGTACCAATGATCCTGTTTTTTGCCGATCGTCTCGGGCTTGCTGCTTTTCTCCAACTGCTCAAGCACATCGCCGAAATGCAACTTCAGAACCTCGGCCGACTTGGTGGTCGGCTCGGCTCGCACGCGCACCGCGGCTCCGGTGATCAGGCGTTGAGCCGCGAAAAGCGGAAGATCAGAAGCGGCGAACAGCAGAGCGCTCACACAGGCGGTGCCCAGAAAGCGGCGGACCCAGGTCATGGTAGGCATGGTTGTTCCTCCCCGTACAATGAGTGAATCTGCGTCAAGTTTACCGTGGTTGCTCCCGTTGCGCCACGAAAAACAACGCCCCCGCGAGCGGCGGGGGCGTTGCGAACATCGACGTTGCCTGTGTCAGGCGTGTTCAGCCTTGTTGTTCAGTTCGACCGGGCGTGTCCAGCCGAAGGGGTTCGAGATTTCTCCGTATTGGATGCCGAGCAGCATGTCGAACAGCTTCTGGGTGATCGGACCGACCCGGCGATGCCCGACGACGTAATCCTTCTCGCGATACTTCAGGTTGCCGACAGGCGAAATGCTGGCGGCGGTGCCGCTGCCGAAAATTTCGGTGATCGAACCCGTCGTAATACCGCCGACGACTTCGTCGATCGACAGTTCTCGTTCCTCGGTCTTCAGGCCCAGATGTTTCCCCAGCACCAGCACGCTGTCGCGGGTGATCCCCGAGAGAATCGAGCCATTGAGCTTGGGTGTGACCAGAGTGTCGCCGTTGAACACGAAGAAGATGTTCATCGCGCCGACTTCCTCGACGTAGCGGTGATGCACTCCATCCAGCCACAGCACCTGGGCGCACCCCTTTTCGCGGGCGACGCGACCGGCCAGCAGGCTGGCGGCATAGTTGCCACCGCACTTGGCCGC
>Ga0116177_10003514_pt1 | contig 11469 bp, 10 predicted proteins | sample AD_STIC10_MetaG_FD_89750 | JGI IMG/M metagenome (GOLD analysis project Ga0116177, IMG submission 89750) | Active sludge microbial communities of municipal wastewater-treating anaerobic digesters from USA - AD_STIC10_MetaG | ecosystem: Engineered > Bioreactor > Anaerobic > Digestate | place: USA...
CATTGCGGGCAAACCGCGCCAGCCGCTCCGCGATCGCGCTACGCAGCTCGTCGAGACCAAGTCCCTTCTGTGCGGAAACCCACACCTGGACGATGCGACCTTCCGCATCCCGTTCGACATGCGGAGTCGCCTCGAGCCGATCGATCTTGTTGTAGACGCGAATCTGCGGAATCTCGCTCGCGCCGACCTCGTCGAGCACGCGGTTCACTTCCTCGATGTGCTCGTCGCGGCGCGGATCGCTGGCGTCGACCACATGGAGCAGCAGCGTGGCCTCACGCGCCTCGGTCAATGTGGACTGGAACGCTGCCACCAGCTCGTGCGGCAGTTCGCGAATGAAGCCGACCGTATCCGCGATGACGACCGGCGTGCCACCCGGCAGCTGCACGCGACGCACGAGCGGATCCAGCGTCGCGAACAGCTGGTCCGCGATGTAGGTGTCCGCGCCCGACAAGGCACGGAACAGCGTGGACTTGCCGGCGTTGGTGTAGCCGACCAGCGCCACGGAGGGAATCGGAATCTCGACCCGGCGCGCACGGCCAGTCTCGCGTTGTTGCTTGAGCTTCTCGAGGCGCTTCGTGAGCACCCGTACGCGTTCGCCCAGCAGGCGGCGGTCGGTCTCGAGCTGGGTCTCGCCGGGGCCACGATTGCCGATACCACCACCGCGCTGGCGTTCGAGGTGCGTCCAGCCGCGCACGAGACGGCTGGCGATGTGCTTCAGCTGGGCAAGCTCCACTTCCAGCTTGCCCTCGTGGCTGCGGGCTCGCTGGGCGAAGATGTCGAGGATCAGCGCATTGCGGTCGAGCACACGCAGACCGATCAGCTTCTCGAGGTTGCGTTCCTGGCTCGGCGACAGCGCGTGATCGATGAGGATGACTTCGGCGCAGTGTTCCACCGCAGCCAGGCGCACCTCTTCGGCCTTACCGCTGCCGACGAACAGGCGCGGATCCGGCCGCTCACGACGACCGGTGACCGTACCCACGACAGTGGCCCCGGCCGAGGACGCGAGTTGCGAGAATTCCTCGAGATCCTCTCGCTCGACGGGCCCATCGAAGCCCACGCGCACGAGCAGCGCGCGTTCGCCGGAACGGGGACGTTCAAACATGCCGGACGGGCGCGGACTTACTCAGGTGCTGCCTCCGCCGCAACGTCGTCTTCGCCCGCATTCGGGACGCGGACGTTGCGGGCTGGAACGACCGTGGAGATCGCGTGCTTGTAAACCATCTGGTTCACGCTGTTCTTCAGCAGGACCACGAATTGATCGAATGAATCGATCTGCCCCTGGAGCTTGATGCCGTTGACGAGATAGATCGACACGGGTACCCGCTCCTTGCGGAGCTGGTTCAGGAACGGGTCCTGGAGCGACTGGCCTTTGGCCATCGAATTCTCCTTATTGTTGGTCTCGAATTGTTCTTTTGGATCGCATTCGCCTTCCATGGCGCGCGATGTCAGCAAGCGTCCACGATGTTAGCACGGGGGACCCATCTGGCTTTCATTTGGGGGCGTGCCACGCGAATATCAAGAGCAGCCGGCCTCAGGGTGAACCGGATGCTGTCGCGGCGCGGACACAGGATATCCACCCATTGACCGCGCCCGGGGCAAAGGGTTCGACGATCTGCCAGGCATTGTCGGCGCGGAGCCACGTGTACTGCCGCCGGACGAGTTGTAACGTGGCGGTCACGGCCTGGGCCTCCGCCTGCTCGAGCGCAACGCCCGCCCGAACGTGTTGCCAGAGCTGCCGATAGCCCACGGAGCGCAACGCGGGCTCGTCACCCCTCAGATCGGACCGCGCGGCGAGCGCGCGGACCTCCTCCAGCAGGCCCTGCTGCATCATCGTCGCAAAGCGAGCGGCAACCCGCCGCTTGAGCGCCTCCCGATCCGTCGGCAGCATTGCCCAGCGCAGGAAGCGGATCCCTGTCGGGGCGACCGTGGCGCGCTGCCAATCCGAGATGGGCCTGCCGCTCGATTCGAACACCTCGAGGGCGCGCTGGATGCGCTGGGCGTCGTTCGGATGGATACGTGACGCCGCCAGCGGATCGACTTGCGCGAGCTCGGCATGCAGCACCGGCCAGCCCTGCGCGGCGGCGCGCGTGTCGATCGCCGCGCGAATCGCCACGTTCGCGCGCGGCAGCGCTGCCATGCCGTGCAGCAGCGAGCGCAGGTACAGCATCGTGCCCCCCACCAGCACCGGCAGCCGGCCGCGCGCCACGATCTGCGGGATCAGCGCGAGCGCGTCTTCGACGAAATCGCCGGCGTTGTAGACCGCCGCAGGATCACGCACGTCGATCAGATGGTGCGGCACGCTGGCGCGCGTCTCGACCGACGGCTTGGCGGACCCGATATCGAGCCCGCGATACACCTGCGCAGAATCGACGCTGATGATCTCGATCGGGAGGTGCTGTGCGAGCTGCAGCGCGAACTCGCTCTTGCCGCTGGCCGTCGGGCCCGTCAGCACGACGGCCGTCAGCAGGTCCGCGGCAGTCATCGACCGCGCAGGAACAGCTGATCGAGTTCGGTGAGACTCATCGCGGTCCAGGTCGGCCGGCCGTGATTGCATTGATCGACGCGGTCCGTGGCCTCCATCTGGCGCAGGAGCGCATTCATTTCCGGAATCGTCAGTCGACGATTGGCGTGTATCGCACTGCGGCAGGCCACGTTGGCGAGCAGGCGATGACTCGCCCCCTCGATGTGATGCGCGCCGCCCTCCTCCAGCAGATCGCGGACGACCTGGCGAACGAGTTCCGTCAGATCCTCGCGCGCGAGCAGCGCCGGCACGCGCCGCACGATCAACGACGTCGGCGACAGCCGCTCGATCTCGAAACCGGCGCGCCCGAATTCCGCGTGGGACTCGAGCACGGCATCCACCTCATGCGTGGCGAGTTCGATCGTGACCGGCGTCAGCAACTGCTGCGACGGCGCGTGCTCGCCTTCGGCGGCCTTCAGCTTCTCGTACAGGATGCGCTCGTGCGCCGCGTGCGCGTCGACCAGAATCAGGCCACGCTCGTTCTGCGCGAGAATATAGATGCCGTGCAGTTGCGCGATCGCCTGGCCGAGTGGCTCATCTTCGGCGCGCTGCAGTGCATCGGCCACCGCCCAGGTGCCGCGCGGCTCGGCACGTTGCCCTGAATTGACGTGCATCGGCATCGTTTCGAGTGGCAGGCGACCCGACACATACCCTGCCGTAAATCGCGGCTGCTCGATCGACGGCAGCGCCGGTGCTGTCGGTGATGGATTCGGTTGCGTTCGACCCCGGGCCAGCGCGGCCTCCACGGCCCGCGACACGAAGCCATGCACCTGGCGGTTGTCGCGGAAGCGCACCTCAAGCTTCTGCGGATGCGCGTTGACGTCGACCAGCTCCGGATCGAGCGCGAGATACAGCACATAGCTCGGATGACGGCCGTGATACAGGACGTCCCGATAGGCGAGTCGTACCGCGTTCGCGAGCAGGCGGTCGCGGACCGCACGACCGTTGACGAAGAAAAACTGGCGATCGGGCTGCGCGCGGGCCGAGGTCGGCGCCCCCACCCAGCCACGCAGCGCGACCGGGCCGGACTGCAGATCCAGCGCCGTCGCATCGGCGACGAACGCATCGTCCAGCAGCGCGCCGAGCCGCGCCATCTCGCCGCGACCGTCGGCGGCGCGCGGCAGGTCCAGCAGGACGCGCGGACCATGGCGCAGCCGAAACGCCACGTCCATGCGCGCGAGGGCAAGCCGTTCGACGAGGCCCACGATATGCGACAGCTCCGTCGCGACAGACCGCACGAACTTGCGGCGCGCCGGCACATTGAAGAACAGATCGCGAACTTCGATGCTGGTGCCCGGCGGATGTGCCGCGGGTTTCACGGCCTGCACGGCACCGCCATCGATGAATATCTCAGCCGCTGCATCGGCGTCGATCGGCCGCGACACGATCCGCATCCGCGAGACGGACCCGATGGACGGCAGCGCCTCACCGCGGAAGCCGAGCGTCACGATCGCCTCGAGATCATCGAGCGTCGAAATCTTGCTGGTGGCATGGCGCTGCACCGCGAGGGCGAGCTCGCCTGCCGGCATGCCGCTGCCATCATCGCGCACGCGGATCAGCGCGCTGCCGCCCTGTTCGACGTCGATCTCGATGCGCGTTGCCCCGGCATCGAGACTGTTTTCGACCAATTCCTTGATCACCGACGCCGGGCGCTCGATGACCTCGCCGGCCGCGATCTGGTCGATCAGTTCACTGGGGAGGAGTCGGATGGTCATGACGTGCGCTGGCCCCGGGCACGGGCCCTGCTCGACGACAGTTTAGCCTGCGGCGGTGGCGACGACGCGCCCGGACGGCGGCGCCGTCAGGGCAGATTCTGCGCAGTCGGCGGCGCGGCAGCCCGGCGCAGCGCGGCGAAGCGCGAGCCTTCCGGCGGATATTCCTGGAAATAATGGTGCACGCCTTCGAAGATCGCCTCGGCGAGCCGCTCCCGATAGCCATCCTGGCGCAGTCGACGTTCGTCGCCGGGATTCGAGATGAAGGCGGTCTCGACGAGCATCGATGGGATGTCCGGCGACTTCAGCACCAGGAATCCGGCCTGCTGCACGCGCGGCTTGCGCACTTCGTTCACCGAATTGAGCCGGCGCAGCACCCGCTCGGCCGCCTCCATGCTCGCCGTGATGCTGGCCGACTGGCTCAGATCGAGCAGCACCGTGGCAAGCGTATCGTCCTTGTCATCGAGCGAGATGCCACCCTTGAGGTCCGCCGCGTTCTCGCGCTCGGCGAGCCAGCGCGCCTGCTCATCGCTCGCACCCTTGTTCGAGAGGATGTACACCGATGAGCCGGACACGGAGGCATTGCCGACCGAATCCGCGTGTACGGAGAGAAACATGTCGGCCTTCGCTGCGCGCGCCTTCGCCATGCGCTGACGATGCGGCAGGAAGTAGTCACCGTCGCGGGTCAGCACGGCGCGCATGCCAGGCTCACGGTTGATTCGCTCGGCGAGGCGCCGGGAAATCTCGAGCACCACGTCTTTCTCACGCGTGCCCGCACGGCCGATCGCACCCGGATCCACGCCGCCGTGACCGGCGTCGATCGCGATCACGACTTCGCGCCCGCTTTCCGGCGGTGCATGCGCGACCCGTACGGGCCGTACCACCTCCGGCGCGTTTGACGCGGCCGTCGCCGCCGGCGGCACCGCAGGCTGCACCGCTGCGGCAGCGCCGCCCGCGCCGCGAACCGCCAGCACCAACTGCGATCGGCCTGGCTTGCCCGGCACAGCGGCCGTCGTGAGTTTCGCGGGCGCGTTCCCATTCAACTCGACGACGATGCGCAGTCCGCCCGAGGGCTGCGGTCCGGTTCGAACGCCCGCGATCGCACCGGTGGCGGACGGCAGCTTCAACCCGGACGCCGCGCGCGTGTTGCGCAGATCGATGACGGCACGGCGCGGCGCATCGAGCATGAAGAACTTGTGAACGGTGGCCTGTGAGAGCTCGAGCGTCAGACGGCTCTGCTCACCGGCCGACGTCGCAGAAACCGACTCGAGCCGACTGGCCCCGGCGCCGAGGCTCGTCGAGGGGAGCATCGATGTGAGCAGCGCCAGCGCGGCCAAAGCCGCAGTTCTCGGAATACGAAAAGTCATGCGTTTCAGAGACTTCGGAAGCTCATTTGCGACGTAATCTACGTTGATGCGAGCTGCCGATCAAGCCGTTCGAGCCAGCGCTCGCCCGGGACGGAGCGCGCCTGCAACTGGACGTCATGAGAATCGGCCCCCGTCGTCAGCCGCAGTTCGAGGTCGGGCGGCGGCAGTTCCGCTTCAGCCTGCTCGGGCCATTCGATCAACCAGACTGCCCCGGCGTGATCGAAATCGGCCAACCCCAGCCCCGCGAGGTCGCGCGGCGAGTTCAGGCGGTACAGGTCGATGTGCAGCACGTTGAGCGCGCCCAGCGGGTAGTGCTCGAGCAAGGAAAACGTGGGACTGCGGATGCTGCCGGCGACGCCCAGCCCACGCAGCCAGCCGCGCGCCAGCGTGGTCTTGCCGCTGCCGAGCGGCCCGCGCAGGAAGACGATCAAAGCCCGATCCGGCGATGCGTCGTGCGCTGCGCCGAGCGCCGCGGCAAGCGCTGCGCCGAGCGCCTCGGTGGCCGCGGGTTCCGCACAGCGACGATGCCGCACGGCGCCCGTAGGCTCCACGATCACCGCAGATTGACCCAGGTGCGCAGCTCCCGTGCCACGTCACTCGCCAGCACGCCGCGCTCGCCCTGCCGGGCTTCGGCGTCGCCGGCCATCGCATGCACCAGCACCCCGACCCGCGCGGCCGTCCACGGATCCTCGATCTGCGCGAGCAGGCCGGCGATGGCACCGGTCAGCACATCGCCCATGCCCGGCGCGGCCATGCCCGGGTTGCCGCGCTCGCAGATGGCCGGCGGCTGACCCGACGTGCCGATCAGCGTGCCGGCACCCTTCAGCACACAGACCCCGCCATAGCGATGAACCAGCTGATTCAGTGCACCGACGCGATCGGCCTGGACTTGTGCGTTGGTCACGGCCGCGTTCGTCGCGGTCGCATTGGCGCCCGGGTGGCTGAGCAGCCGCGCGGCCTCGCCCGGATGCGGCGTCAGAATCCAGTTGCGCCGCGCCACCGGCGGCTGTTCGGCAATCAGGTTCAGCGCATCGGCATCGACGACCAGCGGCCCCGGCCAGTCGAGCGCAGCCGCGAGCATGCGTCGCGCCCAGTCCGAGCGTCCGAGCCCGGGGCCGAGCGCGATGACGTCCGCCCGCTCCAGCAGCGGGTGCAGCTGCGCCGCATCGTCCACGCCATGCACCATCAGCTCCGGCCGACCACTCGCGACCGCCAATGCGGACTCGGGCGCGGCCGCGACCGTCACGAGCCCCGCGCCGACGCGCAGCGCGGCCTCACCCGCGAGCCGCGCAGCGCCACTCATGCCCGGGCCACCACCGATGATCAGAACCTGACCGAAGCTGCCCTTGTGCGCATTGCGCGGCCGCCGCGGCAGCGCCTCGCGAATCTCGCATTCGAGGATGCGCGTGAGCTTCGGCAGGAAATCCGGCGTGGCGGGCGGTGTGACTTCCAGATCGTCGAAAAACAACGTGCCGGTGTACTCCGGGCCATCGCCGAGAAACAGACCAGCCTTCAGGCCGACGAAGCTGATGGTGCTGTCGGCGCGCACCGCGTCGCCGAGCGGCAGGCCCGTATCACTCGAGAGACCCGAGGGAATATCCAGCGCGAACACCGGTCGGCCCGCCGCATTGATCGCGCGCAACACAGGCTCCATCGACTCACGCACGGCCCCTTTCAGGCCCGTCCCGAGAACCGCATCGACGATGACCTCGCCACTGGCAAGCGCCGCCGGGTGAAACGGCTGAACGCCCGATTCGCCCGCGCGGGTCATGAAGTCTTCGCAGGCGCGCAAAGCATCGCCACGCAGCTCGGCCGGTGGCACGGCTGCCAGCACCCGCACCGTGAGGCCAGCGGCCTGCGCGAAGCGCGCCATGACGTATCCATCACCGCCGTTGTTGCCACCGCCGCAGACGATCACGATCTCGTGCGCCATCGGCCAGCGCGTGCGCAGGATCCGCAAGGCGGACTCACCGGCGCGCTTCATCAGCGTGTAGCCCGGGATGCCGAGCCGCTCGATGGCGTGATCGTCGAGGTCGCGGACCTGCTGGGTGGTATAGATCGCGGTGGGCAACGCCATCGCTTCATTATACTGACGACGTGCAAACCGACGAGCTTCCCGACGATCTCAAGACCCAGATCGTGCAGCTCGCCCTGAATCAGGGTTTCGCTGCATTGGGCGTCAGCGGCATCGATCTGGGCGCGGACGAGGCCCACCTGCTCGACTGGCTGGATGCAGGGCTGCATGGCGAGATGGGCTACATGCAGCGGCATGGCACTCGCCGCAGCCGACCCGCTGATCTCGTTCCCGGCACGATCCGGGTGTTGTCGGCACGGCTCGATTACTGGCCGGGGGACGCTGCGCCCGCCGACGCCGTGCTCACCGATCCAACGCTCGGATACGTATCGCGGTACGCGCTCGGGCGCGACTATCACAAGGTCATGCGCCGGATGCTGCAGCGATTGGCCGATGCGATCACTGAACGCATCGGACCGTTCGGCTATCGCGTGTTCGTCGACAGCGCGCCGGTGCTGGAGAAGGCCCTCGCCCGCAATGCGGGGCTCGGCTGGATCGGCAAACACACCAACCTGATTGCGCGCGATGCGGGATCGTATTTCTTTCTCGGCGAGATCTACACGGATCTGCCGCTGGCGATCGATGTGCCCGCCAGCGCGCATTGCGGCAGCTGCGAAGCCTGCATGCCCGCCTGCCCCACCGGCGCGATCATTGCGCCACACCGGCTCGATGCGCGTCGCTGCATCTCATACCTGACGATCGAGTTGCGCGGCAGCATCCCGGAGCCGCTGCGCGCCGCCATCGGCAATCGCATTTATGGGTGCGACGACTGCCAGCTCGTCTGCCCCTGGAACAAGTTCGCTCGCATCGCGGAACATCCGGATTTCGGCATTCGCAACGGACTCGACGGCAGCGCACTGACCGCATTGTTCATGTGGAGCGAGGCAGACTTTCACGAGCGCCTCGCGGGCTCGGCCATCCATCGCATCGGCTACGAATGCTGGCTGCGCAATATCGCCGTCGCGCTCGGCAATGCGCCTTCCAGCCATGACGTGCTCGGCGCACTGCAGGCGCGCGAATCGCATCCCTCAGCGCTGGTCCGCGAACACGTCGCCTGGGCGTTGGCGCGTCACGCGGAGGCTGCACCCCGAGCCTGAACGCGCCGACGCCGATACCGCGCGGCAACTGCCCGCGCCTCGCGCAAGATGGCGGCCCGCAGCGCGGGCGGCTGCAACACTTCGACCTCGCGCCCGAGCCGCAGCAGTTGCAGTGCGGCGTGGTCGATGCCCTCGATCGGAATCGTCGCTTCGCGCCAGACCAGGGAACGCGCGCCGCCGGATGCCGCATCGACGGCTTCCGCCGCGGCGGGACTCAGTTCGCGCAGCAGTTGCAGTCCCGCTGTCGTGATGCGGATCGTCGCGCGCTCACGCAACAGCCGCGCTTCGAACTCTTCGACCCATCTGGACCAGTAGCGCTCGAGCACGAAGCGCGCCGGCCTGCGCGCCGCCGCGTCCAGCACCTCGAAGCGCCGGATGCCCGAGACCCGATACGTGCGCGGCTGGCCGTCCACCGCGCCGACCAGATACCAGAGCCCACCCTTCAGCACGAGCCCGAGCGGATCCACGCAGCGCGTGACATGTGCCTTCCAGCTGTCGTACTGGATGCGGAGTCGACGGTCCGTCCAGACGGCCGTGGCGATCTGCGGCAATGCCGCGATCCGTTCCGGCCGGCTGTACCAGCGGTGGGGATCGAGGTGAAATCTCGACGCCACCTGCTGCGCCCTAGCGCCCGATGAAGCGGGCAGACTCGCCAGGAGCTTCATCTGAGCGAGCTCGGCCTCGCGCCCTCGCCCGAGATCGGCGGCGGCGCGACCGGCGCCCGCAATGAGCAGGGCTTCCGCCTCGGCCGGCGTGAATCCGGTCAGAGTCGTGCGATAGGCCGGATCGAGTACGAAGCCTCCCGCGCGCCCGCGCACCGCATGGACCGGCACACCCGCCGCGCTCAGCTGGTCGATGCCTCGATAGATCGTTCTGACCGACGTCTCGAACTCCAGGGCGAGATCGTCAGCCGTCAACCGGCCCCGGAGCTGCAGCAGGATCAGCATCGACAACAGTCGGCTTTCACGCATTGATTTTTCTTATCACATAAATCCTGCCGCTGCTTGTCAGGTTTTGTCGGTTACAACATCAGTCAGAGTCGGCCAGCCGGCGGACGACAATTCGGGAGATCCAGATGAGCCAGGACCAGAATCCGGATGAGACTCGACGCACGCTGATGGGAATGGGCGCGGCAGCCTTGATCGGCGGGCACGCTCTGGTCGGCCCTGCCGCGCAACCGGCCGCGCCCACCCCGGCGCCAGTCGCATCGCGCACGGTACCGCCCGGCCGCAGCGGCGAGTTCGATTTCCTGCAGGGTGACTGGCAGATCGACAATCGCAAGCGCCGCAGCGGAACCGAGGAATGGGACCGATTCGCGGGCGAAGCCAGCGTGCGGACACTGCTCGCAGGCGTCGTCAGCGTCGAAGAGCTGCGCATCCCCGTGCGTCAGTTCAGCGGCATGGGTCTGCGCATCCTCGACCAGGAGAAGAAGGTCTGGGTGGATTACTGGGTCAATGCGCGCAGTGGAGTGCTCGGACGGGACGGCACGCCGGGCGGATTCGAAAAGGGTGTGGGCACCTTCATCTCGGAGGACGTCGATGGGGAGACTCGCGTGCTCGTCCGCGGCATCTGGGATCGCATCACACCGCAGACCTGCCGCTGGTCTCAGTCGATCTCACGGGACGGAGGCCTGACCTGGCAGGACGACTGGATCATGGACTGGACGCGCCGAATCAGAGCGTGACCGGGATGTTGTCGATCAATCGTGCGCGGCCGAGTCTTGCAGCGGTCAGCACGACCAGTTCACGCTCGTCGTCCGCCGGCTCGAGCAGATCATGCGCCCGCCGGATTGCGAAATAGTCGACGTTGAAACCCACCGCCGTCAGCGCCACCGAACAGTCCCGTTCAATGGCGGCCCGCTCACGCACACCGACCGTCGCGAGCCGCGCTGCAGCATCCTGCAGCTGGCGATGGATCAGCGGTGCAACCGCACGTTGCTGCTCGTCGAGATACTGATTGCGCGAACTCATCGCAAGGCCATCGGCCTCGCGCACCGTCGGAGCCCCGATCACTTCGATCGGCATGCACAGGTCCGTGGCCATGCGACGAATCACGGCAAGCTGCTGAAAGTCCTTTTCGCCGAACACTGCGATGTCCGGCTGCACGATGCTGAACAGCTTCGCCACGATCGTCGCGACGCCCTCGAAATGCCCAGGACGGAAGGCGCCGCAGAGAATATCGGACAGCACCGGCACGATGACGCGCGTCGCCTCGCCATGGCCATTTGGGTATATCTCGGAGACTTCCGGAATGAACATCAGATCGCAGCCGGCCGCGCGCAGCATCTCGGCGTCTCGCGTCGGCGTGCGCGGATAGTGGTTGAAGTCCTCGTTCGGCCCGAACTGCATCGGGTTGACGAAGATGCTGGCGATGAAGCGGTCGCCGTGCTGGCGCGCGAGTTCGATCAGGCTGACGTGGCCGGCGTGGAGATTGCCCATCGTCGGCACGAACGCGACGCGCAGCCCGCCGCGCTGCCAGTCGCGAACCTGCGCGCGCACGGCGCCGATGTGCTCGAGAATCTGCATGGTGACTCCGAGTCCAGCGTCAGGCGAAACAGTGTTCGGGCGCCGGATAGCTGCCGTCCTTGACGGCGCGCACGAAGCGCTTCAGGCCTTCGAGGTTGCTGCCGGCGCCCTCCATGCAGTTCATCACGAAGCGCGGCTTGCGGCCTGACGTGATGTCCAGCACGTCGTAGAGC
>Ga0116177_10003519_pt1 | contig 11460 bp, 14 predicted proteins | sample AD_STIC10_MetaG_FD_89750 | JGI IMG/M metagenome (GOLD analysis project Ga0116177, IMG submission 89750) | Active sludge microbial communities of municipal wastewater-treating anaerobic digesters from USA - AD_STIC10_MetaG | ecosystem: Engineered > Bioreactor > Anaerobic > Digestate | place: USA...
GATGGTGGCGTAAGCCCCTCGTTTAATGTAAGCTACAATATTTTTTTATCATTTTCCCGCATCCAGAAAGCCCCTTAGGGCGACACTAAAATAGCGATGGTGGCGTAAGCCCCTCGGGAAAATAATGTTATTCAATTAAACTGATTGCTTTTCTTTCAATTTATCCGGGTTCCAATGTTTTTTCAAAAGGGCATCAAATTCCTCTTCCGCTGTGATATTATGATGATGATCTTTCTGATGTTCAATATAATCCTTCACCTCATCCAAATTAGATTTACTGACGGAAAATGCAGCATAACCATCCTGCCAATTAAAATCCAATTTGGTCTTTTCCCGGAACCATTTACTGGAATTGGCTTTTACTTTTGCCATAAAATCCCACCAGACATAGTTCTTTAGGAGCCAGGCAAAGAATATGAATATGGTTTTCAATTCCACCAATGGCAAGAGGTAAACCCTTTAAATTTGTAATTAAACCATAGATATAGGCATGCATTTCTTCAGCAAGTGGTTTTTTCAACCAGATCTTACGATTTTTGGTAGAGAACACGATATGAACAGCTAAATGAAAAAAAGATGCAGGCATTTTTTTCTCCTTGATATTGTTTATTTATAACTACGAGGGGCTTACGCCACCATCGCTATTTTCGTGTCGCCCTAAGGGGCTTTTTTGTTCGGGAAGAACTAAGTCCTCGTCGTTCAAGCGCAAGAAGAGGTTGACCAGGAGGTCAACCATCTGATCTCGCCCTAAGGGGCTTTTTGTTCGGGAAGAACTATGTCCTCGTCGTTCAAGCACAAGAAGAGGTTGACCAGGAGGTCAACCATCCGATCTCGCCCTTAGGGGCTTTAGGGAACCGGGAAAGTGAAAAAAATACTCTGTGTTTACTTTTCCCGAGGGGCTTACGCCGCCGTCGCTATCAATGTGTCGCTCTAAGGGGCTTTTGGCAGAGGGTAGATCTTAGAGCGAAGGGTTTATCAGCCATTTTTGGATCTCAACCATCTAAACCTTTTCAACTTGCTAAACCTGCTAAACCTTATTTTCCTTTTATGTCTTTTCAATATGAAATGTATATAACTCCAAATGTTCTGTTGCTGTATAGAATTCAAGATGATGTTCTTGTTTTAGTTAGAATTGGCACTCACTCCAATTTGTTCAATTAAACCTCTGGTTTTTTACCTATAGCTTGGTTTCTTTGGCTATAAATTCCCTGTGCGCATCAAAAGCAATAACAGGCAGATTATTTAAGGAAAAGAATTTTGCCTCTGCAGCATCGTCTCCGGCTTGTAGTTTGCCCCCAATGGCTTTAACCCTGAATCCTATGCTGAGAACTCTTTCATAGATTGGGCTTGTGCCGTAAAACCAACCTGTGGAATGCATAATTTTACCTTTCAATCCAGTTTCTTCTTCCAGTTCCTGTAAGGCGTTTTCTTCAGGCGTGAGGTTAATTTCCATATAACCGCTTGGTAAAGCCCAAAAGCCGGCTTTTGGTTTTAGGCGGCGTTTTACTAACAGCAATTCGTTGTTTTCGTTAAAAAGCACGATTGTCACAGCGGGAATAGGATTTTTGTAATAAATCCAGTTGCAGGCAGGACAGTGAGGACGGAGCTTATTTTCATTGTCCTTTTTCAGCTCCAGTAAATGTCCGCACTGCAGGCAGTAATTTACATTCTTGTAGTTTGCAGCAGTAAGGTTACTCATAAAACCAAATATTCAAGCGTGTTTTCTTTTGTCAAGTTTTACCATTCGCTATTTCTTTTCCTGTTGTGCCGGTTAAGCACTCATTTTCACTTTCTCATTGACAAAATTGCCAGCTGAAAACCTTATGCCTGAAAGTTCTACATTCGTTTTAGGACAGGACTTTAGATGCTGGAGAAATTATGAAAATTCTGATTACAGGCGGAGCTGGATTTATCGGTTCCCACTTAGCGGAAAAGCTATTGAATGAAGGCAATGAAATCTATGTGATAGACAACCTTTCCACGGGTCGTCTGGAAAATATAGAGTCCTTTAAAGATAAACCTAACTTTCACTTAACGATTGGCAGTGTGCTAAATCGTGAACTTATGGAAATGCTAATCAGCAAAGTTGAACAAGTGTATCATTTAGCTGCAGCCGTAGGAGTGAAATACATTATTGAAAATCCTCTTTTATCGCTGAAAACGAATATTATGGGAACGGACAATGTATTGGAGCTTTGTAACAAATATAAAGCCAAGGCACTAATCGCTTCCACCAGCGAAATTTACGGCAAAAGTGAACAGGTTCCTTTTTCGGAAATGGATGATCGTTTAATGGGCTCAACTCATATCAGCCGTTGGGGTTATGGTTCAAGTAAAGCAATAGATGAATTTTTGGCTCTGGCATTTTATCGGGAAAAGAAACTACCGGTAGTTATAGTGCGTTGTTTTAATACTGTAGGTCCCAGGCAGACAGGACAATATGGTATGGTTCTGCCCAAGTTTATTAAAGCAGCTCTTTTAGACCAGCCCCTGGTTATTTACGGTAATGGAGAACAGACCCGTTGTTTTGCTGATGTTTCTGATGTTATTGAGGCATTTACCAAACTGATGAATACTCCTGAATGTGCCGGAGAAATATTCAATGTGGGAACTACGGAATCCATTTCTATAACTGATTTGGCAAAAAAGGTTAAGGAGATGTGCCACAGTAAATCCCGCATTGAATATATGAGCTATGCCGATGCTTTTGAAGAGGGCTTTGAAGATATGATGCACAGGCAACCGGATTTAACCAAAATTAATAATTTCATCGGTTGGGAACCCAAACTGAAGCTGAACGATATCATTACCCGGATGATTGAATACTATGAAAAATAGGTTATTGCTGATTATCTTCCTGAGCGTAACAATTCTTTCCGCTCTGGAAATTCCTGCCCAGGAAGAAGCAATTCCTATCTCTGTAAGCTTAACGGGCTATGTAGAAAATCCCGGTGTTTATCAAATAACACCTTTAAACCGGTTATCCGATCTTTTACTGCTAAATAAAACTGCGGCTTTGGAACAAACCAAGGTCTTGCTGGAAAAACCGGTTGAAGTTCCCAAACCTGCTGAATTATTAAGTCCTCCCAGTCCTGAAAAAGAAATAGAAGATATTGACCGCTACGAAAAAAATCGGGGCTTACGCAATATCCAGATAACGCGGGCAGGTAAAACGGTAACTTATGATTTGCTGAAGTTTTATCGCTTGGGCGATATCAGCCAAAACCCTCTTTTAAAAGATGGTGATGTTGTTTTTGTGCCTGCCATCAAAAATTTTATATCCATTGGCGGAGGAATAAATCTGCCCGGGGAAATGGAATTTGTGGAAGGCGACCAGCTGATAACGATAATTAACCTGGCTCTTGGCTTTACTTTTGATGCCGATATTTCCAAGGTTCAGCTCTATCGCTATCAAGCCAACAGGATTGATTATGATGTTTTGAATTACGATCTGAAAGCAAATCCTGCCCTTTTTGATATACTTTTAAAGGCAGATGACCGCATTCTCATATCCTGCAATTCAGAAATTAGAACCCGACAAAGAATTAAGATTTACGGGCAGATAAAATACCCCGGAGAATATGTTATAGATGCGAATACTACTTTGTATGAAGTATTACAGCAAGCAGGCGGATTAACCAAAAGAGGCGATCTTAAAAGATTGGTCTATTACAATGAAAATGTTAATGCCGATCCCGATCCCTATCTGGAACTGTTAATGCAAAGAAGTATGAGTGAGATGACTCCCTTGGAATATTCCTATTTGCGTAATAACCTGATGCAACTGAAAGGAAAATACAGCATAGACCCTCTGAAAATGATGAATAGCGAAGGCAAAGAGGCAAATCCTTATTTATTTGACGGCGACCGGATTTATGTTCCGGAACAAATTGATATGGTTTGGGTTAGCGGTCAGGTTAAAAACCCCGGTATGATTTCCTGGGTGGAAGGAAAGGATTGGGATTATTATATTCAGGCAGCCGGGGGTTATACCAATAATCGGAAAGCGGGAAAAGGCAGAATAATTCGTTCCAACAGCGGTAATTGGGTTAAACCCGGGAAAAATGTAGCCATCCGAGCCGGCGATACTATTTTTGTTCCTGCTCAAACAGACAGGTCTATGTGGACAGATGTGAAAGATATTGTAACCCTCACCTCATCCGTTGTTACCATCATCCTCGGGGTAAGAACTTTTACCAGAAATTAAAGGAGAAAGAATGAAAGTTCCAATGCTGGATTTGCAGGCGCAATACGAACCATTGATGCCGGAAATTAGAAAAGCGCTGGATAGGGTTTTTGCGGAACACCAATATATTATGGGTCCCCAAGTGAAGGAATTTGAAGAGAAGATGGCACATTACCTCGGTATAAAAAATGCCATCGGTTGTGCTTCCGGAACCGATGCTCTGGTTTTAGCCATTAAAGCTTTAGGGATTGGAGAAGGCGATGAAGTAATAACTACTCCCTTCAGTTTTTTTGCCACTGCTTCTTCTATCTGGCGAAATAATGCCACGCCTGTTTTTGTGGATATCAACCCTCGCACTTTCAATCTTGATCCTGCCAATCTGGAAAAGGCAATCACGGAAAAAACCAGGGCAATATTGCCGGTTCATCTTTTCGGTCAATGTGCCGATATGGATTCCATTATGGCTATTGCTCGTAAATATAATTTGTATGTTATTGAAGATAATGCTCAAGGAATTGGCTGCACCTGGAATGGAAAAATGAGTTGTTCTTTTGGAGATATTGGAACTTTATCTTTTTTCCCTTCCAAGAATTTAGGGGCAATGGGTGATGCCGGAATGTGTTTAACCAATAATGATGATTATGCTGCTAAATTGCGTCAATTGCGAGTGCATGGCGAAAATCCCAAATACTATCATCAATGGGTTGGTTTGAACAGTCGTCTGGATACTTTACAGGCAGCTGTTTTAAGCGTGAAACTGGATTATCTTGATTCCTGGAGTAAAGGCAGGCGTGCAAATGCCGCTTTTTACAATGAACGCTTGCAAAATGTTCCCGGAATACGCCTTCCCTATATAGACCCCAAAGCAGTAAGCATTTATAATCAATATACTCTCATTTGTGAAAAAAGAGAGGAACTGATGGCATACCTGAAAGAAAAGGGTATCGGTTGTGCTATCTATTATCCGCTGCCTTTGCATCTCCAGAAATGTTTCAGTTCGCTTGGCTACAAAAAAGGCGATATGCCTGTAGCGGAAGAAATGGCTGAAAAAGTTCTTTCTCTGCCTATTTATCCGGAACTTACAGAGGAACAGAAAGAATATATAGGTAAAACCATAACCGATTTTTATGGCAATTAAAGGAAAGAAAAATGCACTTTATAGTTTGTGTTAAACAGGTTCCCAATACCACCGAAATTAAAATTGACCCCAAAACCAATACTCTCATTCGGGAAGGCGTGGAAAGCATTTTAAATCCCTTTGACGCCTATGCAGTGGAAGAAGCAGTCCGCTTAAAAGAAAAATATGGAGGCAGCGTTACTGCCATCAGTATGGGCCCCAATCAGTGTGAAACAACCTTACGCGAAACCGTTTCCTTAGGAGTGGATAATATTATCCTGTTATCGGACAGGCGTTTTGCCGGAGCCGATACTTATGCTACCAGTTTAACTTTGGCAGCAGCAATAAAGAAAATCGGGGATTATACTTTAATTTTAACCGGTCAGCAGGCAATTGATGGAGATACAGCTCAAGTAGGACCAGGCATTGCAGCTCATTTAAATATTCCGCAGACCTGTTTTGTGCGTAAAATTGAATCCTTTACTGAACAACAGGCAGTAGTAGAACGCTTGCTGGAAGATGGTTTTGACCGTGTTTCAATGCAGCTTCCTGCTTTAATTTCCGTAGTAAAGGAAATCAATGTTCCCCGGTTACCTTCTTTACGCGGAAAACGCAATGCCAAAATAGTTCCGCTTACTGTTTGGAATTGTGACGACCTGGGTTTAAACGAAAAAGAAACTGGACTGAACGGTTCGCCAACGCAGGTGTTGAATATATTTTCTCCTCAACACGAAAAGCAGGTGGAGAAATTTGAAGGCAACAGCGATGAGGCAGTGGAACTTATCGTGCAGCGTTTATCGGAATTAACCCGCAGATGATTAAATTTCCTGAAATAAACCCTGATATTGTTAGTTTTAGCATTGGAGGGCTAAATCTGCATATTCGCTGGTATGGTTTTTTTTATGTGCTTAGTTTTATTCTTGCCTTCATTTTGTATAAGCCCTTCTTAAAAAAGAGAAACATCCAGCTGAAAAAAGAGGAGTATGAATCCATCATTTTCTATGAAATGCTGGGTGTTGTTTTAGGCGGGCGTTTGGGCTATGTGCTTTTTTACAATCTGAGTTACTATATTGCTCATCCGTTAATGATTTTTGCTGTCTGGGAAGGGGGAATGAGTTTTCATGGAGGTGCTTTAGGAGTAATTATTGCCTCCTTAATCTATTGTCATAAGCACAAATTGAATTTTTATGCCTTTGCTGATGTCTCTATTCCTATTGTAGCCATAGGTTTAGGATTGGGAAGATTAGGTAATTTCATCAATGGTGAATTATGGGGAAAGCACACAAATTTGCCCTGGGGAATGATTTTTCCCGGCGCAGATAATTTACCTCGCCATCCTACTCAGCTTTATGAAATGTTTCTGGAAGGCATTGTAATGTTCTTTATTACCTTTTATCTGTTAAAAAAGCTGAAAAAGGAAGGGCTGGTATTCTGGAGTTTTATTGGTTTATATGGAATTTTCAGGTTTTTAATAGAATTTGTGCGCGAACCAGATAATATTGATTTTTATACAGATTTTGGCTATATTTTCGGTTTTATGAGTATTGGTCAGTTCCTCAGTTTAATTATGATTATTGCAGCTATCTGGGGTTTTTACAAACTCAATACTCACCCCAAAAAGACACCCAATCCTCATCTTTAATTTGCTTTCCATCCGTTTTTGAACGATAATATTATTGAGGTTAATAATGAAGAAAGCATTAATAGCTGTTCTAATTATCACTGCCATTATCATTTCTGCGTGTGCAGCACCCAAGGGTAAAAGCGAAGAAGAAAAACTGCGGCAACAGCTTAAAAAGTGGGAAAATTTTGATAGCCAAGGGATAGCAGAGGTCTCTTATAAAGGTTTGGCTATCCGTAAAATGTTCAGCGCTGCCAAAAGGGGCAGTGAAATCCGCTTTGATCTTATAGATGGCGGGCTTTTAGGTTCGGCGGCAGAGCCCTTACTAACAATCTACATTGGCAATTATGTTGCTGTAAAGTCCCCGTTTCTACCGATGCTTGAGCTTTTGGATTTTTCTTCTGCCATACCTGAAGAGAGTTTAAGTTTATCTGCCAATGCCGATTCTCTGGTTTCTGTTTACGGAGAAAGAATTATTAAAGATAAGAAGCTGCAGCTGAAAGGAGTTACCATCAATTTCAATAAGGATTACCTTTTGGATAATGTTTCGGATTCCCTATCCGCAACTGAACTGAAAGCATTATACAGCAGTAAGGGAGACCTTTCAGAATTGCTTATTAAAAGCCAGGATAATATTTCTCTGCGCCTAAGCTTTGATAAAATTGAATACATTCAACCTCAAATAAGACCTTTGCCGAAAGCGGAACTGCCCTTCTCGGAAAATGCCTTAAAAGAGCTGAATAATTTAAATCTGGAATCGCTGTTGAAGGATTTTCTGCAATATAAAAAAGAGGGGCAAAAATGATTCCGCGCTACAGTAAACCCGAAATGGAAAGAATCTGGACTTTGGAAAACCGCTATGAATGCTGGCTGGAAGTAGAACTTGCCGCTGCCAGAGCAATGTTTGAAAAAGGCATTATTCCTCAAGAGGATTGGGAAACAATTAATGCTAAAGCCGATTTTGACAGTAACCGCATTGACGAACTGGAACTAATAACAAAACACGATGTTATCGCTTTTTTAACTAATGTAGGGGAAAATATCGGTCCTGCATCCCGTTGGCTGCATTTTGGGATGACTTCTTCCGATGTTTTAGATACCGCCACCGGCATGCAATTAAAAAGCAGCGGGGAGCTTATTTTAACGGAATTAAGTCGCTTGGCGGAAATTCTGAAACTGAAAGCCAGGCAATATATAAATACTATCTGTATGGGTCGTTCGCACGGAATTCATGCAGAGCCCACTTCTTTTGGCTTAAAGTTTGCCCTTTGGTTTACAGAAGTTGAGCGTAACATAAAGCGCTTGAACGAAGCAATAGAAGAAGTTAGCGTCGGCAAATTTTCCGGTGCGGTAGGTAATTTTGCCCATTTAAGCCCGGAAATTGAAGAACTGGCATGCAAGTATCTGGATTTGCATCCGGCGAAGGTCTCCACGCAAGTTATTCAGCGCGATAGTTATGCTTTTTTTCTTTCCGTTTTAGCTCTAATTGCTTCCGGTATAGAAAAAATTGCTTTGGAAATAAGACATTTACAAAGAACCGAAGTGCAGGAAGTGGAAGAGAATTTTTCCAAAGGGCAAAAGGGTTCTTCTGCGATGCCTCATAAACGCAATCCTATCGTTAGTGAACAGCTTTGCGGCTTAGCAAGAATTTTGCGTTCCAATGCTTTAGTCGCTATGGAAAATAACGCCTTATGGCATGAACGCGATATATCCCATTCCAGTGTGGAGCGGATTATTTTGCCTGATTCCTGCATTTTGATTCACTATATGCTGGATAAAACCTGTTCCCTGATAGAAAATCTGGTGGTTTATCCTGAAAATATGCAAAAAAACCTGGGTTTAACCAAAGGGCTTGTTTTTTCTCAGGCGTTGCTTTTGCATCTTGTCCAAAGCGGTTTAACCCGGGAAAATGCTTATTCCCTGGTGCAGCGTGAAGCAATGAAATCCCGGGAAACGGATAGTATTTTTTTGGATAATGTTTTGGCAAATAAGGAAATAACATCTGCCCTTGCGGAAAGCGAAATTCGGGATATATTTTCTTATGAACGCTATCTTCGGAATGTGGATTTTATTTACCGGCGATGCGGAATTATATAGCCAGGGAGCTTTAAAATGAAGAAATATGTTATTCTCGGAGTGGGTCTGGCTTTATGCCTTCCAACTTTGCTTTTTTGCAAAGAGGATAGCAACCGCCTTATCGGCTATTGGCTAACCGGTGATAAATCAATGAAAATTGAGATTTATGAAAACGGAGACAGCACATTCGCCGGCAAAATTATTTGGCTGAAAGAGCCCAATACTACAAACGGCAAGCCCCCAAAGGACATTAAAAATCCTGATGAAAAACTGCGGGAGCGACCTTTGCTGGACTTGGTTATTTTAACCGGACTTGTTCAGGATGGCAGCACCAAATACAAATCCGGCAAATTCTATGAACCCAATAGCGGAAAGACCTATTCCGCTAATGTAGAATTAGTTAATAATAATACTATCACTATCCGTTATTTTATTGGGGTGCCGACTTTAGGCAGAACGGATACCTGGACCCGCAGTTCCCGCTAATTTTTTGGCAGGGAAAGTGATTTGCTTACCGCTAATGCTGCATAATTTGAAGTATTGCCGAAAAGTATTGACAGAATGCTGTCATAGCTGGAAAGAAATAAATCATCATCGCTAAAAAAAGGAGTTAAAATGAAAAGAGCTTATTTATTAATACCCTTTGCCATTGTTATGATGCTGCTTGCCTCTTGTGCCACAACCGGTTCAGAGCAGGCAACCAAACTGGTTACCAAATATGATATTGCCCTTACGAAAGTTAGTAGAGGCGGAGATGAAACTACGCGTAGTAAAGCTCCCGTGGCTGATACCACTTTGGCAGATAAATTGCGCTATCATTACGACGATGAATTTATGCATACTATCTGGTATGCCTCGGAAAATGGCTTTGAATTAACCCTCTACAATGCCTCTAATAAAAATATCACCCTGGATTGGGAAAAGGGACTGTATATGGATTACGACAACATTGGTCATCGCCTGTTGATTTCCAGCACCTCTGATTCTGAAAAAGATAAGCCCCAGTCACCCAGCACAATAGCTCCCAGAAATAATCTCACGGAAACCATCTTTTCTGCCGACCATACCAATCCTTCCACTCTTTTAGGTGTTTATGTGCGCACTCCTCTTTTGCCCACTGAATACAAAAAGGCAGTTAGATTCAACGGCAAAGAATTGAAAATCCTGCTGCCGGTGACCGTTGACAATACTACCTACAATTATGAATTTACTTTTAAAGTAATTGGAGTTCGCCAGGTAGAGGCAAAAAGCAATTCCCTGTTCGGATAGCTATTAAACCGAATCCGACCAGGCAGGTTCTGCAGGAGTAAGATGGCAAAAAGCAATTCCCTGTTCGGATAGCTATTAAACCCTTTTTCCCTATTGAAAAACAGCTTAGCTTTCCTGTTGAAGCGGGAATCCGAATGGAGGTTAGCCCTCTCGCCGCTTTTTCTATAAAGTTATCAGCACATTTCTGAGCTGATATTTCCCCGGTCCTTCCTGCGCAAGCGAAATTCAGGCAATTGGGAAATGATAACTGGATAGGCAAAGGGGAAACCGTATCAGCTAATTATTCCACTGCTTATTAGTATTTGTTACTGCGGAGTTCCTTTCGTGAACCACTCTTTTATGTATCATTAAAAATTGCTTAACGCTTCTTTAACAAAGTTAAGGCATCGTTAAAGGATCGTTAAAGCAGCGTTAAAGCAGCGTTAAATAACTGACTAAGTAACAAGTAATTGCATCTTTCGGATTAAAGTGCTAAGCGGGAAGGGGTAACTGCCAAAATAACCGTTCTCTACCTGCGAACATTTTTGGCAGTGAGAACTTATCAAGTTTGTTTCACCCAGATTGCGTAAATATAAATGAAAAAGGAGTGAAGAACATAAGCGCTGCAGGAAAATTGATGTTCTTTAGAACCTGTCCATAAAAAAAAGGATTGCGCCGCGATTGACGCAATCCTGTAGTTTTTTTGCCATAGTTCTTTATTCTATGGTGATTTCTTTTTTGGGAGAGGGTTCCTTTTTCGGAATCGTAAGTTTCAGCACCCCATCTTCCATCTTAGCTGAGATTTTGCTGACCTCAACATTTTCAGGAAGCAAGAGGTTACGGCGATAGCTGCCACTGTATCTTTCACAGCGGTAAACTGTGCCCTTGGTCTCTTCTTTGGTTACATCTTTACTGGCTTCAATCATTAATTGATTGTCATGCATACTGATTTTGACATCGTCTTTCGTAAATCCGGGCAGATTTGCCAGAATTTGGTAATCTTTATCATGCTCCATAATATCAATTGCCATCGCCCGGAAATTATCTTCCTCTCCTTCTTCTTCGTAAAAACGATTGAAGAATTCGTCGAATAAGCTGAGCATATTGCTCATCGGTCTCAATTCGTTTGTTTTGCGATATGGTACGACTTTCATTTTGAACCTCCTGTTCATTTTATCGTTCACTATATATTATAATCCGGGTTTTAAAAAA
>Ga0116177_10003522_pt1 | contig 11456 bp, 11 predicted proteins | sample AD_STIC10_MetaG_FD_89750 | JGI IMG/M metagenome (GOLD analysis project Ga0116177, IMG submission 89750) | Active sludge microbial communities of municipal wastewater-treating anaerobic digesters from USA - AD_STIC10_MetaG | ecosystem: Engineered > Bioreactor > Anaerobic > Digestate | place: USA...
CGATGAAGGTCAGCGCCACGAACACGCCCAGCGGCGTGAAGCTCACCTTGAACGGCAGGAACTGGCCGATCCAGCCGTTGCCCGCGTACAGCGCGGTCAGCGCGATGCCGGCCACCGCGGTGGGCAGCGCGAAGGGCAGGTCGACGAGCGCGTCGACCAGGCGCTTGAGCGGGAAGTCGTAGCGCACCAGCACCCACGCGACGATCAGGCCGAAGAAGGCGTTGATCACGGCGGCGGCGAACGAGGCGCCGAAGGTCAGCCGGTACGAGGCGAGCACGCGCGGCGAAGCGACCGCGTCCCAGAACGCCGGCCAGGTCATCGTGGCGGTCTTCAGGAAGGCCGCCGACAGCGGGATCAGCACGATGAAGCTCAGGTACAGCAGCGTGAAGCCGAGCGCCAGGTCGAAGCCCGGCAGCACCGTGTGCCGCTGCAGCAGCGTGCGCGAGAAGATCACGGCGCGGCCTTCACTTTCGCTTCGAGCGCAGCACGATCTGGTCGTACAGGCCGCCGTCGTCGAAGTGCTCCTTCTGGGCCTTCTTCCAGCCGCCGAAGACCTCGTCGACCGTGAAGGTCTGGACCTTCGGGAAGTCCTTCGCGTACTTCGCGAGCACCTTGGCGCTGCGCGGGCGCAGGTGCTGCTTCGCGGCGATCTCCTGGCCTTCGTCGGACCACAGGTACTTCAGGTAGGCCTCGGCCTGCCGGCGCGTGCCGCGGCGGTCGACCACCTTGTCGACCACCGACACCGGGTTCTCGGCCAGCACCGTCCAGGTCGGATAGACCACCTCGTAGTCGCCGCCGAACTCGCGCTTGATCAGCGGGACCTCGCTCTCGAAGGTCACGAGCGCGTCGCCGAGCTGGCGCTGCGCGAAGGTGGTGGTGGCGCCGCGGCCGCCGCCGTCGAGCACCGGCACGTTGGCGAAGATCCGCTCCACCAGCGCCTGCGCCGCCGCCGGCGCCACGCCGTTCTTGACCGCCGCGCCCCAGGCGGCGAGGTAGGTGTAGCGGCCGTTGCCCGAGGTCTTGGGGTTGGGGATGATCACCGACATGCCCGGCTTGCCGAGGTCGCTCCAGTCGCGGATCTGCTTCGGGTTGCCCTTGCGCACCAGGATCACCGACAGCGAGGTCGTCGGCGCGGCGTTGTCGGGCAGGCGCTTCGCCCAGTCCGCCGGGATCAGGTTGCCGCGCTCGGCCAGCAGGTCGATGTCGTTCGCCTGGTTCATCGTGATGACGTCGGCGTCCAGCCCCTCGACGACGCTGCGCGCCTGGCGGCTGCTGCCGCCGTGCGACTGGTTCAGCGTCAGGTCTTCGCCGGTGGTCTTCTTCCAGTGGGCGGCGAACGCGGCGTTGTAGTCCTTGTAGAACTCGCGCGAGACGTCGTAGCTGACGTTCAGCAGCGTCTTGGCGCCCTGGGCCGAGGCGGCCAGCGGCGTGGCGAAGGCGGCGCCGGCGAGGGCGCAGACGAAGGTGCGGCGGAGGAGGCGCGTCATGGTGGGGAGGGCACAGGAGTTCAGCGCCGCATGCTAGGCGGCACTGAACCTGCGACGAACGACGCGATTCGCCGTTGCTTATGCGAAAAACAGATGAAGGGCGGGCTTACTTGCGCGTGTAGACCTGATCGAAGCTGCCGCCGTCGGCGAAGTGGGCCTTCTGCGCCTGGGTCCAGCCGCCGAAGACCTCGTCGATCGTGAACAGCGTGACCTTCGGGAACTGCTTCGCGTACTTCGCCGCGGCCGCCGGGTCGATCGGGCGGTAGTAGTTCTGGCCGGCCAGGTCCTGGCCCTCGGGGCTGTACAGGTACTCCAGGTAGGCCTGGGCGACCGCCCGCGTGCCGCGCTTGTCGACCACCTTGTCGACCACCGTCACCGGCGGCTCGGCCAGGATCGACAGGCTGGGCGCGACGATGTCGAACTTGTCCGGGCCCAGTTCCTTCAGCGCCAGCAGCGCCTCGTTCTCCCAGGCCAGCAGCACGTCGCCGATGCCGCGCTCGACGAAGGTGGTGGTCGAGCCGCGCGCGCCGGTGTCGAGCACCGGCACGTTGGCCAGGATCTGGCCGACGAACTGCTGCGCCTTCTTCTCGTCGCCGCCGAACTTCTTCAGCGCATAGCCCCAGGCCGCGAGGTAGTTCCAGCGCGCGCCGCCCGAGGTCTTCGGGTTCGGCGTGATGACGCCGACGCCGGGCTTGGCCAGGTCGTCCCAGTCCTTGATGCCCTTCGGGTTGCCCTTGCGCACCAGGAACACGATCGTCGAGGTGTAGGGCGCGCTGTTGTGCTTCAGGCGCTTCTGCCAGTCGGCCGGGATCAGCTTGCCCTTGCTGGCGAGTTCGTCCACGTCGTAGGCCAGCGCCAGCGTCACGACGTCGGCCTCCAGGCCGTCGATGACCGAGCGCGCCTGCTTGCCCGAGCCGCCGTGGCTCTGCTTGACCGTGACCACGTCGCCGGTCTTGGCCTGCCAGTGCTTGGCGAAGGCCTTGTTGAAGTCGGCGTAGAACTCGCGAGTCGGGTCGTACGAGACGTTGAGCAGCGCGACGTCCTTGGCGAGGGCGCCGACGGCGGCGGCGCCCAGGCTCAGGGCCAGCAGCGCGGAACGGGTGGAGCGGGAGGCAAACATGGTCGTGGGTTCGGGCAATGAGGGGGAATGCAGCGGATGCTAGGCAGTCGCCAGGCGTCGGAGAAGCAAGCAATCCGTGCTTGCTTATGCGTCTGCCGACTAAGCAGGCGGCCGTTCAGACGGCGAACGACCACTCGGCGAGCGCGGCCCGGTCGGCGCGCTGGCCGCGCTCGTGGCGTTGAAGCTGGGCGGTGACCCAGCGCTGCGCGTAGGGCCAGGGTCCGAAGCCGGCCTCGGTGTTGACGTGGCCGGCATCGCCCAGCCCGACGACATGGCTGCCCCAGCGCTGCGCCCAGCCGCGCGCCTTGGCGGCGCGCATCCACGGGTCGGTGTCGCTGAGCACCATCGTGGTCGCGGCCGGCAGCGCGCGGCGCGGCAGCAGGTCGGCGACGCCGAAGCGGTCGGGGTCGGCAGGCGCGACCAGCAGCGCGGCGGCCACGCCCAGGTCGGGCCGCAGGGCCAGGTGCCTCGCCAGCGCCAGGCAGCCGAAGCTGTGGGCGGCGACGAGGCAGGGCGCGCCCGACTGGCGTTCGATCGCGCCGGCGATGCGGCCGGCCCAGCGGTCGAGCTCGGGCGTGGCCCAGTCGCGCTGGCGCACGCGCACCGCCCCGCGGTGCAGCGACTGCAGCCAGCTCTGCCAGTGCGCCGGTCCGCTGTCGTTCAGGCCGGGCACGATCAGCAGCCGCGGCGCGGCGCGGCCGCCGCAGGGGTCGAAGGCGGCCATGGCGTCAGAGCGTCGCGATCGAGACCTCGGTCGACTTGACCAGGGCGATGACGTCCTTGCCGACGGCCAGGCGCAGTTCCTTCACCGAGCGCGTGGTGATGACCGAGGTGACGATCAGGCCGCCCGGCGTCTCGACGTCGATCTCGGAGACGACCGGACCCTCGATGATTTCCTTGACCTTGCCGCGGAACTGGTTGCGGACGTTGATGGCGGTGATGCTCATGGCGCGTGGGCCTTGCGGCGCAGGTTGACGATGCGGCCACTCTAGGCACGCCCGGCGGCGGCGCGAACGAAGCAAAGCGAGCCTGCTTAGGCGGTGCGCGCATGAGCCCGCCGGACCGCCGCCGGGGCGTAGGCCGGCGTGCGCAGCGGGAGGGCTGTGCGGCGCGGCTCCCGCGCGAACCCTCAGCGGGCGAAGGCGAAGGCCGGCAGGCCCGTGGCCACGGCGTGACCCGCGGCGACCGGTCGTGGCACGCGCTGCCACACCGGCTCGCCGGCCACGAACACACGCAACTCGCCGGCGCCGAAGGGCGTCCAGGCCTCGTTGCGCGTCAACGGTTCGGTGGCGATCAGCGCCATGCGGTCGTCGGGGCCGTTGGTGGCGCCCAGGTCGAGGCTCAGGTCGTGGTCGACCAGCTGCGCGGTCGGGAAGGGGTGGGCGCGCTTCAGCCAGAACAGCCGTGTCGAGGCGTGCGCGTACAGCGCTTCGCCGTCGGACAGCAGGAAGTTGAAGCGCCCGTGCGGAGCGATGCGGTCGGCCAGCTCGGCCACGGCCGGTGCGAGCTGCTCCCAGCCCGGCGCGTGGCGCCCGGGGAAGCGCCGCCGCAGCTCCTGAAGGATCCAGCAGAACGCGCGTTCGCTGTCGGTGCGGCCCACCGGCACGTGGGCGCTGCCCAGCCGGGGGTGGAAGTCCTTCAGGTCGCCGTTGTGCGCGAACGACCAGTGGCGTCCGCGCCATTCGCGCACGAAGGGATGGCAGTTGGCGATCTCCACCGGCCCCTGGGTGGCCTTGCGGATGTGCGCCAGCACGGTGCGTGCGCGGATCGGGTGGCGCCGCAGGAACTCGGCCAGTGCCGAGTCGCAGGCCGGCTCCGGGTCGATGAAGCTGCGGCAGGCCTTGCCGTCGTGGAAGGCCAGGCCGAAACCGTCGACATGCTCGCCGGTGTGCCCGCCCCGGGCCGAGAAGCCGGTGAACGAGAAGGTCACCGAGGTCGGGGTGTTGCAACTGAGCGCGAACAGCTGGCACATGGGGGTTGAACGAACGACGCGGCGATTGGGTTGTCTTCGGCCATTGAAGCAGTGTTCATGCCCGGATGCGCGGCGCGCGCCGCGCCGGCGTGGCGTTGTGCGCGGATTCGCCGCCCGGCGACCGCCTCGCTGTTGCGCGCAGGGGCGTCCCGAGGTTCAGCCCAGCGCGCGCAGGCGTGCGGGCAAGCCCTCGAGATCGGCGTCGTCGAGGTCCGGCAGTGCCCCCTGCGCGGCGCGCCGCACGAGCTGGCGTGCGGTCTGCGCGTGCGGCAGCACCGGACCGAAGAAGCAGGGCCGCCCGTCGCGTGCGATCAGCAGGGTCGGGAAGTCGACCACGTCGACCGCGCCCAGCGCGTCGGCCTCGTCCTCGATGTCGACCCAGACGAAGTGCGCCTGCGCGCCGAACTCGGCGGCGAGCGCGTCGAAGGTCGGGCGGTATTCGTCGCAGGTGCGGCACCAGGCGGCGCACAGGCAGGCGACGAGCAGGGGTGCGTCGGCGCGAGGCGGTTCGGACATCTCCGCGAGTGTGCCTCAGCGTCGCGCGCCAGGACGTCGTCGCCCCGGCCTGCGACAATCAGCCGTTCACGGCGGCAGTGCTCCCTGCCGCCGTGTGCTTTTCAACGGAGCCATGTAGAGGACCACCATGTTCAAAAACCTCGCCCGCGGCCGCCTGGCCGCGATGTTCGCGGCCGCGCTGGCCGCCGCCGTCTCGACCGCCGCGCCGGCCGCCCCGCCGCTGAAGGTCGCCTTCGTCTACGTCAGCCCGGTCGGCGATGCCGGCTGGACCTACCAGCACGACCAGGGCCGGCTGGCGATGGAGAAGGCGCTGGGCGACCGGGTCCGGACCACCGTCGTCGAGTCGGTGGCCGAAGGCCCCGACGCGGAACGCGTGCTGAGCGACCTGGCCGCGCAGGGCCACGGGCTGATCTTCGCGACCAGCTTCGGCTACCTCGAGCCGGCGCTGCGTGTGGCGGCGGACCACCCGGCGGTGAAGTTCGAGCACGCCGGCGGCTACAAGACCGCGGCGAACCTGAGCACCTACAACGCGCGCTACTACGAGGCGCGCTACCTCGCCGGCTGGCTGGCCGGCGAGTCCAGCAAGACCGGCGTCGCCGGTTACGTGGCCGGCTTCCCGGTGCCCGAGGTCGTGCAGGGCATCAACGCCTTCACGCTGGGCATGCGCGCGGCCAACCCGAAGGCGCAGGTGCGGGTGCTGTGGCTCAACACCTGGTTCGACCCGGCGCGCGAGCGCGAGGCCGCGCAGGCGTTGATCGACCAGGGCGCCGACGTGCTGACCAACCACAGCGGCTCGCCCGCCGTGCCGCAGACCGCGCAGGCGAACTTCAAGGACAAGGGCGTGCGCGTCGTCGCCTACCAGAGCGACATGCGCCGCTACGCGCCCGACGCGCAGCTCGCCGCCGTCACGCACCGCTGGGGCGGGCTCTACACGAAGCTCGCGCAGTCGGTGATCGACGGCCGCTGGGTGTCGCGGCCCACCTGGGGCGGCATGAAGGACGGCCTGGTGCAGCTCGAGGCCGTGGCCGACGGCGTGCCCGCCGACGTGCGCCAGCGGCTCGAGTCACGCCGCGCGGCGATCGTCGCGGGTTCGCTCCAGCCCTTTGCCGCGCCGCTGGTCGACAACACCGGCCAGACCCGCCTGGCCGCCGGCGCGCTCGACGACGCGGCGATCGCGCAGATGAACTGGTTCGTGCAGGGCGTGCTGGGCAGCGTGCCCAGGCCCTGACGCGCCCGGCTCAGGCCAGCATCTTCTCGATCTCGGCGAAGCTGCTGGCCACCTCGGCCATCTCGATCACGCGGCCGAGCTGGCGCTCGATCTGCGAGCGCGAGACCACGCCGCGTACGCGCGTTCCCTGGTCGACCACCAGCAGGTGGTTGCGGCCGAACTGCTTCAAGGTGGCGATGACGTTGCCCACGCGCGCCGAGCGCATCGCGTCGAAGTCGATCGCGTCGAGCATCGGCAGCCCGGTCATCACGTCGGCGACGGTGAGTTCGTCCCAGTGCAGGCCGAGGTCGTGCACCGCGGCCATGGCCTTGGCACCGCGCAGGTCGGTGGTGGTGATCAGGCCTTCGAGCGCCGGCATCTCGGTGACGACGAAGAGCATGCGCACGCCCTGGTAGATCATCGTCTGCTCGGCCTCGTGCAACGAGACGCCGGGCTGCACGGTGGCGGCCTTCATCTGCGTCAGGTCGGTGATCACGTCGAGCGCAGGCGATTCCAGCGTCACCGGCGGCGCCTGCCAGGGCTGGGCCTGGGCGAGGGCGGCTCCGGGCGCCAGTCGGCGCGTGGACAGGGCGGATTCAGGACTCATCGGCAACTCCTCGGTCTTGAAGTGGCCGGCGCCCGCGGCGTCGGTCCCGGCACCTTAGTCTTTTTTCCGGGCGCCGCCACGCCGCGGGGCCGCGGCGACCCGCCCGGCAGTCGGGTCTTGCGCCGGCGCGACCCCGGCGGCCATCGTGGCGCGGCGCGCCTGGCGCAGCGCGCGCGCCAGCCGCGGCCACCAGGCCTGCGCGGCGTCCTTCGGGTCGTAGGCGATGTGCTGCAGCGCGCCGAGCTTGTCGTTGAACCAGCCGTACAGCGGCGCCTCGTCGAGCCGCAGCGGCACGATCGGCTTGCCGAGTTCGAGCGCGCGCACGAGCTCCTTGTAGACCTCGTCGGACTGCAGCGCGGCCTGCGAGATCATGAAGACGACCGCGTCGCAGTCCTGCAGCGCCTGCTCGATCGCCATGCGCCAGCGCTTGCCGCCTTCGATGTCGGAGCGGTCGAGCCAGACGCCGTAACCCTCGGCCTCGAGGCGGGCCAGCACCGCGTCGGCCGCCGCCGAATCGGCGCGGCGGTAGCTGACGAACACCTTCTGGCGCACCGCGACGAGGCGGATCGGCTGTGGCAGGTTCCAGGTCCACATCTGCGGCGTCGTGGCGCGGCCGTCGTCGCGGGCCGCGGCGCGGGCGCGGACGTGGTCGTAGAGTTCCTCGGAGGTGACGACGCCGTCGCCGTCGAGGTCGGCGCGGGCGCCCCGCAGGCCTTCGAGCAGCAGCTTCGTGAAATCGCCGCCGTCGGCGTCGCCGTAGCTGTATTCCTCCGGCCCGCAGGCCATGATGGCGCAGAAGCCGTCGGGGATGCCGCGGTTGGCGACGAAGAACGCGCCCGCGTGGCAGCCGTCCATCATCAGCAACTGCTGGCGGCTGGCACAGCCGCGCAGGCAGCCCAGCACGTAGTCGGCGTCGAGGCAGGTGGCCTCGAGGAACTCGACGTCGGAGTCGCACACCGGCAGGTAGAGCTGGCCGTCGCGGCCGACGGTGCTGGTGCCGCTGTAGTAGAGGACCAGCGTGTCCTGGCTGCCCAGGCTGCGGGTGACGCGGGCGATCTCGCGGCGGGCCTCGAGCAGCGTGGGTTGCCAGAGCTTGACGACCTCGAAGCCGCCGTAGGCCGCGTCGCCGAGCACGGCCTCCAGGCCGGCCAGGTCGCGGTCGATGCCGGGCAGTTCCAGGGCGTAGCCGCCGCGCCCGTCGCCGACCTTGCCATTGCCGATCAGCAGCGCGACCCGGCGCGGTGAAGGCGGGGCCGGGGGCGGCTCGGGCTGGGCGCGCGCGCGCCGGGTGCGGCTGGGCATCGGGGCTCCTTGCCGGCGAAGCGGCCGGCGCCGTCGATCATGCCGCCGGGGCAGCGCCGCCGGCAAGGCCGCCGTCCGCGATCAGCCGGCCTCGCGGGCCGCGGACGCCACCTGGCGAACCGCCAGCTGGGCCATCAGCTCGGTGGCCTGTCCGATCTCCACCGGCGTCGGGTTCGATTTCAGGTGGTCGAGGAAGCTGCCCACGGCACGGTCGACGCCGTGGGCGACCGGGATGTGGCGCATCGACCAGCGCGAGAAGCGGCGGCGCGCGATCGGGCGGCGTTCGAGGGTGCGCAGGGCGTGGTGACGCGGGTCCTGCGACAGCCGTGCCAGGCAGGCGTCGATCGCGGCGGCCGTGCCTTCGAGCACCTGCACGAAGTGGCCGCCGTAGAACAGCAGTGCGCCGGTGATGCCCGCCGCCGTGTTGTTGCGCTGGGCGCTGGCGAGGATCGTGTCCAGGTCGGCCCGCACCAGCTGCGGGCGGGCCACGCTGACGTAGATCAGGCTCTCGAGCGCTTCCATGGCCGAATCGTATACAACCCGGGCGCTTCCGGCGACGGTTCGGGCGCGCTGGAAGTCCCTCGGGGCGGGCAGTTTGCCCGCTTCGGCTATGTTCCGTGACCTGTCCCCCGGTTCACGCCCCCCTTGCCATGACGCTCCCAGCCCCTTCCGCCCCGTCGGCCTGGACGCTTGCCTGGCGCCAGACGCGCCGCGACCTGAGCGCCGGCGAACTGCGCCTGCTGATCGTCGCGGTGATGCTCGCGGTGGCGGCGCTCACGGCCGTGGGCTTCTTCGCCGACCGCATCGACACCGGCCTGGCGCGCGACGCGCGGCAGCTGCTCGGCGGCGATGCCATCGTCAGCAGCGACCAGCCGACGCCGTCGGCGTTCGCCGCCCGGGCCGCCGAACTGGGCCTGACCACCGCGCGCAACGTCGTCTTCCCGAGCATGGGGCGGGCGGCCGAGGCGCAGGGCGGCGCGACGCGGCTGGTCACCGTCAAGGCGGTGAGCGAGGGCTACCCGCTGCGTGGCCAGGTGCGCGTCGGCGGCGCCGCGGGCGAGCCCGAGCGCGACGTGGCCGGCGCGCCCGCGCGCGGCACCGCCTGGGTCGACCCGGCGCTGCTGGCGGCGCTCGGCCTGAAGGTCGGCGACCCGCTGCTGCTGGGCGACGCCGAACTGCGCATCGCGCACACCATCGTCGTCGAGCCCGACCGCGGGGCCGGCTTCCTGGGTTTCGCGCCGCGCGTGATGATCCACGACGCCGACCTCGCGTCGACCGGGCTCGTCCAGCCGGCCAGCCGCGTCAACTACCGGTTCGCCGTGGCCGCCACCGGCGGCGACGACGCCGCGGTGCGCCGTTTCGTCGCCGCCGCCGAGGCCGAGATCAAGGCCGGCCACCACCGCGGCGTGCGCATCGAGTCGCTGGCCACCGGCCGGCCCGAGATGCGCCAGACGCTGGACCGCGCGAGCAAGTTCCTCAACCTCGTCGCGCTGCTGGCGGCGCTGCTCGCCGCGGTGGCGGTGGGCATCGCCGCGCGCGACTTCGCCAACCGGCATCTCGACGACTGCGCGATGCTGCGCGTGCTCGGCCAGTCGCAGCGGCGCATCGCCATCGTCTACGGCGCCGAGTTCGGCCTCGTCGGCCTGCTCGCCAGCGCGGCGGGCGTCGTGCTCGGCTTCGCCGTGCACCACGTCTTCGTGTGGCTGCTGGCCGGGCTCGTGGACGCGCAGCTGCCGCCGGTGACCGCCTGGCCGGCGCTGTTCGGTCTGGGCGTGGGGCTGACGCTGCTGGTCGCCTTCGGCCTGCCGCCGGTGCTGCAGCTGGCCAGCGTGCCGCCGCTGCGGGTCATCCGGCGCGACGTCGGCGGGCTCAAGCCGGCGTCGCTGGGCGTGCTGGCGGCCGGCGCCGCCGGCTTCGTCGCGCTGCTGCTCGCGGTGGCCCGCGACCCCCGGCTCGGCGCCATCGCCGTCGGCGGTTTCGCCGCCGCGGTGGCGCTGTTCGCGCTGCTGTCGTGGGCCGCGGTGGCGCTGCTGCGGCGCGCGGTGCCCGAGGCCGGCACGCCGCGCTGGTGGACGCTGGGTGCGCGGGCGCCGCGCTGGCTGGTGCTGGCCACGCGCCAGATCGCCGCGCGACCGGCCTTCGCGGTGCTGCAGGTCTCGGCGCTGGCGGTCGGGCTGATGGCGCTGGTGCTGCTGGTGCTGCTGCGCACCGACCTGATCGGCAGCTGGCGCCAGGCCACGCCGCCGGACGCGCCGAACCGCTTCGTCATCAACGTCCAGCCCGAGCAGGGCGAGACCTTCCGCCAGGCGCTGGCCGATGCCGGCGTCAGGCGCTTCGACTGGTTCCCGATGATCCGGGGCCGGCTCGTCGCCATCAACGGCGAGGCGGTCGACCCCGAGCGCTACGCCGACGACCGTGCGCGCCGGCTCGTCGACCGCGAGTTCAACCTCAGCCACGATGCCCGCCTGCCCGGCCACAACCAGGTCGTCGACGGCCGCTGGGCGCCGGACGAAGCCGGCGCGCTCAGCGTCGAGGAGGGCCTCGCGCAGACGCTCGGCCTGAAGCTCGGCGACACGCTGCGCTTCGACATCGCCGGCACGTCCGCCGAGGGGCGCATCACCAGCCTGCGCAAGGTCGACTGGAGCTCGATGCGCGTCAACTTCTTCGTGATGTTCCCGGTCGCGCAGATGCCCGACGTGCCGCTGAGCTACATCGCCGCGTTCCGTGCGCCGCCCGCCGGCGCGGCCTTCGACAACGCGCTCAGCCGCGACTTCCCGAACATCACCAACATCGACGTGTCGACCTCGATCGCGCAGGTGCAGCGCGTGCTCGACCAGGTGATCCGCGCGGTCGAGTTCCTGTTCGGCTTCACGCTCGCGGCCGGGCTGGTGGTGCTGTTCGCCGCGATCACCGCGACGCGCGAGGCGCGCTCCCGCGAGTTCGCGGTGATGCGCGCGATGGGCGCCAGCGGCGTGCTGCTCGGCCAGGTGCAGCGCGCCGAACTGCTGGGCGTGGGCGCACTCGCCGGCGTGCTGGCTTCGCTCGCCGCGGTCGGGGTGGGCTGGGCGCTGGCGCGCTGGGTGTTCGAGTTCAGCTGGCACCCGGCGTTCTGGGTGCCACTGGCCGGCGGCGCCGCCGGCGCGCTGCTCGCGCTCGGCGCCGGCTGGTGGGGCCTGCGCGAGGTGCTGCGCCGGCCGGTGGTCGAGACGCTGCGCCAGGCGGCGCAGTAGCGAAGCACTGGCGGC
>Ga0116177_10003526_pt1 | contig 11451 bp, 9 predicted proteins | sample AD_STIC10_MetaG_FD_89750 | JGI IMG/M metagenome (GOLD analysis project Ga0116177, IMG submission 89750) | Active sludge microbial communities of municipal wastewater-treating anaerobic digesters from USA - AD_STIC10_MetaG | ecosystem: Engineered > Bioreactor > Anaerobic > Digestate | place: USA...
TGGTGCGCGACGGGAATCGGATCCTGCCAGATCAGCTCTTCCGACGGGACGAGCGCGCCGAGGTAGCGCGAGCGCGGCCCCATGTCACGATGCGTGAGCTTGAACCACGCACGCGCGAAGGCGTCGGCCAACTGATCCGGATGCTCGTGGTAGCGGCGCGAGATCTTCTCGTAGATCGGGTCCATGCGCATCGCCATGTCGGCGGTGGACATCGCCGGGAGGACCTTGACCCCGGGACGGTGCGCATCGGGAACGACCCTCGCCTTCTCCTTGTCGGTCGGCTCCCAGATCCACGCGCCGGCCGGGCTCTTCACACACTCCCACTCCCAACCGAAGAGCGTGTCGAAGTAGCCGTTGTCCCACGTGGTGGGAGTCGGGGTCCACGCCCCTTCGAGCCCCGAGGTAGTGGTGTGTTCGCCCTTGCCGGTACCGAGCTGGTTTCGCCAACCCAGTCCCTGCTCCTCGATCGGCGCCCCTTCGGGCTCGGGCCCTACGAGAGCCGGATCACCCGCGCCGTGCATCTTGCCGAAGGTGTGGCCACCGGCGGTGAGCGCGACCGTCTCTTCGTCGTTCATCGCCATGCGCGCAAACGTCTCGCGGATATCCTTGGCCGACGCGAGAGGGTCCGGCTTGCCGTTAGGCCCTTCGGGGTTCACGTAGATGAGCCCCATCTGCACGGCCGCCAGCGGATTCTCCAGTTCACGTTCGCCGGAGTACCGCTTGTCGCCGAGCCATTCCGCCTCGGCCCCCCAGTAGATGTCCTCCTCGGGCTCCCAGACGTCGGCGCGACCGCCGGCAAAGCCGAAGGGCGTGAGTCCCATCGATTCGATGGCGCAGTTGCCCGCGAAGACCATGAGGTCGGCCCACGACAGGCGGTTGCCGTACTTCTGCTTGATGGGCCAGAGCAGCCGGCGGGCCTTGTCGAGGTTGCCGTTGTCGGGCCAGCTGTTGAGCGGGGCGAAGCGCTGCGTCCCGGAGGAGGCGCCGCCACGGCCGTCAGCCGTGCGATAGGTGCCGGCGCTGTGCCAGGCCATGCGGATGAAGAGGGGGCCGTAGTGCCCGAAGTCGGCCGGCCACCAGTCCTGCGAGCGCGTCATCAGCTCGAACAGATCGCGCTTGAGCGCCTCGAGGTCGACCTTCTTGAACTCCTCTGCATAGTTGAACGTGGCGCCGAGGGGATTGGACTTGGCGGAGTGCTGATGGAGAATCGCCAGGTTGAGCTGATTGGGCCACCAGTCCCGGTTCGACCGTCCCCCTGCGGTGGCCGCCGTGGGTGCGTGGTGCATCACCGGGCACTTGCCGCCGTTCCCGCCGGATGTTCCGTCCATATATGGCCTCGTCGATCGTGGCTTGAGGATTGAGCGGTACTGTCGTGCTTCAATCTATCATGAAGCGGCTCGCCGGCCGTCCGGTTTCCGGCGCGCCGCACCCGGCCGCGTCGACGCGCGCACTGGTGGCCGCCCCCGCGCACGCGCTATTGTCGACCGCATGTCCAACCGAAACCGACTCGCCATCGCGCTGGCCGTGCTCTCGCTGGCGCTCCTCTGGCCGGGGCTGGTGCAGCCGGAGCTCACGATTCGCGCCACGATCGAACTGTTCGGCGTCTCGCGTGAGATCACCAATGAGACGCGCAGCGTGGTGGGCGCCGTCCGGTCGTTGCACGCGTCGGGGAACCTCTTCGTCGCCGGACTGATCGTCCTGTTCAGCATCGTGGTCCCGATCACCAAGGCCGCGCTGCTCCTCCCGATCTTCGCGCTGCGCGGCTCGGCGACGTCGTACCGGCTGTATGCGCTGGTCCAGAGCATCAGCAAGTGGTCGATGGCCGACGTCTTTGCGGTCGGCATGCTCATCGCCCTGCTGGTGGCGAAGGGGACGGCCAACCTGTCGGCCGTCGCGGGGCCGGGCTTCTACTACTTTGCCGCCTACTGCCTGGTCTCCAACGCCGCCTTCCAGGCGCTGCGGATCGAGCGCCCGGCATCGTCGAGGTAGGGGGCGACCGCCGTCGTCACGAGCGGCCGTCGCGCGGAGTCGCTATTTCGCCGCCGGGGCGCCGCGCTTGGCGGCGATGCGGAACTTGGCGACCGGCAGGCTGTCGAGCGTCACGATCCCTTCGATGGCGTCATCGCTCACGAAGGCCCCGTCGTGCTCCAGGCGCTTTCCCTCGGGGGCCGTGACACGGAAGCGGAGGCGCTTCCCTTCGCGCACGACATTCCCGATCGGCCCGGCCCCCTGCCCCGGGACCATCGCCGTCCCCGCCAGGTTCGCTCCGGCCTGCGTGAAGGTGTAGTTCACCGGCACGACGAGGGTGCTGTCGCCGAGCTGCACGGTCGCGGTCCCGCTCCACAACCCCACCAGGGTCGGCATCGACGCCGGTGCGGGGGCGCTCGCCCGGCGGGACTGTGCCCCCGCCGAGTCGGCGGCGACAAGGACGAGCGCGGTGGTAACGACGAGCGGCAGGACGCGACGCAGGAGCATGCTCCACTCCGAATAGGGGTCAACAGGTGCGGAGTGATACCGCGCCGGCGAGAGAAAGTACCATGTCGGGACGATCGGGGGAGCCGGCGACCGCCATCTCGCGCGCGACGTGCGCCCGCCCCGCGCATGTCAGAGCAGTGTCAGGGGTGTTCCACGACATCGCCCATACGAGCACTCGAGCGCACTTTCGTGCCGCCGCGCTCCCAACGCTGCACAGCGCCTCCCCTCTTCAGGACTCCCCTCTCCTTTGGTGCGTGACATGCCTGTTCGACGCGGAATGCTCGTGGCCATGGTGCTGCTCTTCGCACGCCTCCTTCCGGCGCAGGTCCGGCACGTCGGCGACCTCAACACGCGGGAGCTCCGCGCGCTCGATCGCGCGCGCACGGTCGTCATTCTCCAGGGCGGCATGCTGGAGGAGCACGGCCCGTACTTGCCAGCGTTCACCGACGGCATCCTGAGCGCGCGCCTGACGAGCGAGCTCGCCGCCGGGATCGTGCGGCAGCGCCCCGGCTGGACGGCGCTGATCTTTCCGCCGGTCTCGGTTGGGGCGAGCGGCTCCAACGAGATCGGGCGCCAATACTCGTTTGCGGGGACGTACGCCGTGCGTCCGTCGACGCTTCGGGCGGCGTTCGTCGACCTCGCGAGTGAACTGGGGGAGCAGGGCTTTCGCTGGGTGCTGGTGGTGCACGTCCACGGGTCGCCACTCCACATCGGAGCACTCGACGACGCGTCGGACTTCTTTCACGACACGTACGGCGGGACGATGGTGAACCTGTGGGGGCTCATCCCGGTGCTGGGCGGATGGGGGAGCGCCATGTCGATCATGACGCCGGACGAGAAGCGCGCTGATGGGCTCTCGCTCCACGCGGGGATGGACGAACACAGCCTGATGCTCTACCTGCGTCCGGAGCTCGTCGCCCGCGACTATCGTCAGGCACCCGTCGTCTCTGGCGCGAACTACGCCGAGGACTTCGCGGTCGCCCGGCGGGAGGGCTGGCCGGGCTACCTCGGCGCACCGCACCTGGCCACCGCCGAGTTCGGGGAGCGGATCTGGCGCTCTTTCTCGGCCGCGACGGAGAAGACGGCGCTCGAGATCCTCGACGGCCGGGACCCGGCGAGCTATCCGCGATACGTGACGTACCTCAAGTCGCAGGCGCCGTATCGCGAGTGGATCGACTCGTCGATGGTCCGCGACTCGCTCGCCGGCAGCCGCCTGTCCAGCTGGCTCGCGCGGCGCCCGCGCTGAGCGCGCGGCGCGCACGGTCACCTAACCCGTCCGTGCATTTCGGCGGTTCGTCACGCAGCCGCCAGAGCCCTCGATCCGCCAGCCGCCCGGCGCTCGTGCGGGCGGCCGAGGCTGGCCTCGTTCCCCGAGGGCCGTATATTCGGGCATGACGACTCGTCGACGATTCCTCGGACAGACGGCCGGGCTGCTCGCTGCCGGCTACCTCGGTGCCCCGGAGCTGCGCCGCGTGGGCGCTCACGCTCCCCTGCGCATCCTCATCCTCGGTGGGACCGGATTCATCGGCCCGCACATGGTGCGACGCGCCATCGCCGGCGGACACAAGGTCACCCTGTTCAATCGCGGGCGCAGCAATGCTGACCTCTTTCCCGACGTCGAGACGCTGACGGGGGACCGGGACGGGCAGCTCGACGCCCTGCGCGGCCGCGCCTGGGACGTGGTGATCGACAACAGCGGCTACGTGCCGCGCCACGTGCGCGACTCGGTGCAGCTGCTGGCGCCTAACGTGGGGCGTTACATCTTCGTCTCCACGGGGTCGGTGTACGTGGCGGGCGAACCCCGGTACGACGAGGACTCGCCGCTGCTCAAGGCCCCCGATCCGGCGAGCGAGGACGTCAACAAGTACTACGGCGAGCTCAAGGTCCTTTGCGAGCAGGCGGTGCGTGAGGCGTACGGCGACAAGGGGACGATCCTGCGGCTGCACATCGTGGCGGGACCGGGCGATCCGACGCACCGCTTCACCTACTGGCCGGTGCGCATCGCCGCCGGGGGCGAAGTGATTGCGCCCGGCGAGAAGGACGCGACCGTCCAGCACATCGACGTGCGCGACCTGGCCGACTTCGCGCTGCGCTGCGCGGAGCAGGGACATGGCGGCATCTACAACGTGGCCGGTCCCGCCGCCTCGCCGATGACGTTGGCGACCTATCTGGAGGAAGTGCGCGTTGGCGTGAAGTCGGCGGCGACGTTCACCTGGATCGACCACGCATTCCTGGCCGAGCGCAAGGTGGCGTTCCCGATGGTGATGCCGCCGGCGATGCGCGGTTTGGCGCGCGTCAGCGCCGCACGCGCCGTGGCCAAGGGGCTCACCTTCCGTCCCGTGCGCGAGACGGCCGCCGACACGCTGGCCTGGTTCAAGAGCGCGCCGGCAGCCGCAACGAAGGATCTCACGCTCGACCTCGAACGTGACGCGCGGGTGTTGCGCGAGTGGAAGGCCCGGGGGTGAGGGCCGCTGCCCGTCGGGTACGCCGTGGAATACCCACACGGCATGGCCACGGTGCGACGATCGCCAGGGACGTGCCGAGGACGCGTTGGTGGCGCGGCCATGGTCCGTGCGCCTCGCCAGCTTCCCTGGCGTCTGAGGGTCGTGCCGGTGCGTCACGGCAGCGCAGGGCATCCATCGCTCAATAGACGGACACACTCCCCCCAACGAGCGACTGGCGTCGCCCCGTGACACCGGGCATGGTTCGGAGAAGTGGACGCGCCTTGGCGATCCCCGTCCTTTCGCGACATGAACAGGTCCTCGTCGATCACTGATACGCTCGAGTGGGTGATCCGCCGCAGCGGACTGCCACTGCCGCCGCCGGTGTTTCCGGGCGGATCGCAGTATCGCGAGGGGTTGGAACTGCCCGCGTCGCTGGGCGAGAGCGACTCGGCGCGCACGGACGGAATGGCGTTGCGACTGTCAGTGATGGTGCTGGCGGCGCTGGCGGTGCTCTACACGCTCTACATCGCGCGTGCGGTGGTGCTGCCGGTAGTCATCGCCATCCTCCTGAGCTTCCTCCTCCGCGGCCCGGTGCGCGTGCTCAAGCGCTGGCACATCCCCGAGCAGGTGGGCGCCGCGCTCGTGGTGCTGAGCGGGACGCTGGTGCTGGCGTCCGCGATCATGCTCCTCGCGGGGCCGGCGCGGAGCTGGGTGGAGCGTGCGCCGGGCGCCCTCTCCACGGTGGAGCGCAAGATGCGATCCGTGGCGATACCGCTGCTCAAGTGGGAGGCGACGGCCAAGCGCGTGCAGGCGCTTGCATCTGGCGGCGACAACCGGACACCGGCGCGGACGATCGTGGAGACGTCCAGGCCCGGGATGGTGCGGCGCGTCTTTGGTGGTGTGGCCAACGCGCTCATCGCCGCGTTGAGCGTGATCTTCCTCAGCTACTTCCTGCTGGCGTCGGGCGACCTTTTCCTGCGCAAGCTGATGCGGGTGCTCCCGTACGGTGCGGAGACGTCGGGGGTCCCCCAGCGCGTGTCGGACCAGGTGGAATCCGCCGTCTCCACCTACCTCCGGACAACAGTCCTGATCAATGCGGGGCTCGGCCTCCTGACTTGGGGCGTCCTGTCGCTGCTCGGCATGCCGAACGCCGGACTCTGGGGCGCGGTGGCGGGGTGCCTCAACTTCGTCCCGTACCTGGGCGCGCTGCTCACCATGGGCGTGCTGGGGGTGGCGGCGATTGCCGTGTTCGATACCATCGGGGAGGCCCTGCTCATCCCCGGCGCGTTCCTCGTCCTCAACCTCATCGAGAGCAACGGCGTCACGCCCCTGCTCATGGGGCGGCAGTTTCCGCTCAACAGCGTGGCGCTGTTCGTGGGCGTGCTCTTCTGGGGCTTCGTGTGGGGGGTGGCCGGCGCGATGCTGGCCGTGCCGATCATGGTAACGCTCAAGATCGTCTGTGACTCGGTGCCGGCGTTGCAGCCGGTGGGGGAGTTCCTGGGGCAGTAGCGTCGCGCGACGCAGAAAGGCGTGATGCGATGCAGGGATCGCGACACGCCGTTCAACGCGTGATGCGATACAGGTCGGCGTCGGGGTCGCGCGCTCCGGTGATACGGGCTCGGATGATGTCCGCAGCAATCACGCTGTAGGTGATGCCGTTGCCCCCAAAGCCGGCGACCACATGGCCGTTTGGCATCCCCGGCACGCCATCGATGAGCGGGAGGCCAGTGGACGACGCGCCGAACGCCCCCGCCCAGCGATGCGTCAGCGTCAGCTGCAGCCCGGGCACGAGTGCGGCCACCTTGAGGGCGATGGTGCGTGCCTTGCTGCGTAGGAGTGTCGCGCTCGTGTGCGCCGAAGGCGCGGCGGCATCCTCGCCTCCGGCGATGAGCGATCCGTCGGCGGTGGTGCGCAGGTAGAGGTACGGATCGGACGCCTCCCAGACGACCGTCTCGCCTAACCACGCGGGGAGCGCGGCGGCCGGTACTCCGGCGACGGCCCAGGTGGAGACGATGCGATGGCCGCGCAGCGGGATGGCCGGCAGGAGTTCGTAACCGGTGCAGAAGACGACGTGCCGGGCATGCACGGCGCGCCCGCTCGCCAGGGTGAGGGTCACCTTTCCCCGTCCTGACTGCACCTCCACGACATCGGCCGGCGCGTGGACGCGGGCGCCGCGGGCCACCGCACGCCGCAGGAGCGCCGCCGTCAGCTGCACGGGATTGGCCACCGCCGCCCCTCGACTCAGGATGGCCCCCGTGCGGTCGAGGGCGAAGCGCTCCGCCACGGAGCCGTGATCGAGGTACTCCCCGGGGAGGTCGGCTGCGCCACGCGCCGCCGCTTCACGGCGAAGGGCGCGATGGCCGTACGCGTCACCCGCCAGGTAGAGCGAATGCCTGCGCGCGTAGCCGCAGCGCAGGTGCTCGCGTCGCACCAGGCGCTCGAGCGCCTCGACTGCCGCGAGTGAGCGTCGCCAGGCGCGGCGCGCTCGGGCGAGTCCGATGCGCTCGGCCAGCACCAGAAGCGGCACATCGATCTCGAACTGCAGCAGGGCGGTGCTGGCGGTGGTGCTGCCACACATGGGCGCCCGCCGGTCGAGCAGCCGCACCTGCATTCCGCACTTGGCCAACGCCAGCGAGACCAGGGCGCCGGAGATGCCGGCGCCCACCACCGCGACGTCGCAGCCCAGGTCGTGCCGCACGAGGGTCACCGGAACGTGCGTACCCCACGACCCTTCCCAGATCGAGTGGCCGCTCCGAAGCGTGCGCCGCGGCGTCGCCCCGGGCACGCTATCGGAAGATGTCGAAGTTCCCGAGGAGCCACCACAGGAGGAGGAAGATCAGGACGGTGCTGAAGCAGCCGCCTCCCAACTTCTTGGCGCCGTAACCGGCGCCGAGCCCGCGCAGCAACTTGCTCATACCCCTGCCCTCACATGTGTGCGGAGGTCGCCGCGTGCAGTGCACGCGCCGGCGATGAGGACGCGCGTGGTCCACACGGCGCCCGCGCGACCAACACGCCGGTGACCATGGGAAGCTGATCGCGGCGAACCGTCGTCGCCATCGTCCTCAAGAGCGATACGGCGCGCCCCACCCCCGGTCCGCGCGCTTCCCGGACGCGCTCAAGGGGCGTACGTTCTCGCGCCTGCGATTCCCCCCAGCCGCGCTCGCTCTCTCCGCCGGCGTCACCAGCGACGGGGGGTACCACGCATTCGTTTGTCACCCACCCTGCCTCGCTCGCCACTGCTGCCATGCGCCGTCTCCTGCTTGCCCTTGCCACGCTGAGCGCCGCCTCCGTGGCCGTCAGCGCCCAGTCGACCGACCGCCTCTCGAAGGAGATCGCCCGCATCGAGCCCGCCTCCGGCGGCCAGCTCGGGGTGGCCGCCGTGCACCTCGAGAGCGGCCGAAGCTTCTTCTACAAGGCGGACGACCAGTATCCCATGGCCAGCACCTACAAGGTGCCGATGGCCGTGCAGGCCTTCACGCTCGCGGAGCAAGGGAAGCTCGACCTCAACCGAATGGTCGCGTGGGACACCACCGACCTGCACATCGGGAGCGAGGCGTTCCTGCTCTTCCGGAAGCCCGGCTTCGCCATGTCGGTGCGAAACCTCATCGAGACGATGCTGATCCTCTCGGAGAACAACGCCACCGACCTGGTCCTGGCCCTTGACGGTGGCGGCGCCGCGGTCACCAAGCGCCTGCGCGACGCGGGGATCACCGACATGCGCGTCGACCGGCCGACTGCCGAGATCATCGCCCATCCGTTCGGCATCACCGACATCTGGACCAACGGCAAGTTCGATCGGTCGAAGTGGGAGCGGCAGTATGCGGCGCTGAGCCCGGCCCGCCGCGACTCGGCGGCGTACTTCTATGCGCGCGACCCGCGCGACCATGCGTCGCCCCGGGCGATGCTGACGCTCCTGACCAAACTCTGGAAAGGCGAATTGCTCAACACGGAGCACACCGCGGCGCTGCTCGACATCATGTACCGATGCGAGACCGGCGCCGGGCGCATCAAGGGGATGCTCCCGATCGGCACCAAGGTCGCCCACAAGACGGGGACGTATCCGGGGACGGTCAACGACGTCGGGATCATCGACCTCCCCGACGGAACGCACGTCGCGGTGGCGCTCTATCTCAAGCAGTCGAGCAAGATCGAGGGCAAGGAGCTCGAGGACGCGATCGCCCAGTCGGCGCGCGCCGTGTACGACTTCTTCCTCTTTCGCGACTGACGGCCGGCGCCCGGGGGAGATAGGGGGCGGGGGGCTCGCGCCAGCGTTGCATCCGCTGGCGCCCGGGGAGCCGGAGGGGCAATTTCGGCGCGCCGCCGATCCTCCATCCTCGTGCTCCCAACCGTCGCCATGCACCGCCTCCCCGCACTCCGCGCCATCGCGCGCGTCGCTCCGCGGCTCGCTCCTCTGATCGCTGCGCCGCGTGTCACACCGCTCGTCGCGCTGACGTCCGCTCGGCTCGTGATCCTGCCCGTCGCGCTCTCGGTCCTGCTCGTCGGCGCGTCGCGCGTGGCCAACGCCCAGCATATCATCGGGGCCCGTGACGCGCGCGCCCTACGCGCCGACAGCGTCTTCCAGCGGTTCGACCGCACCGACGCTCCCGGCTGCGCGCTCGGCGTCTATCAGGACGGCAAGGTCCTCTACGCGCGGGGCTACGGGATGGCGAGCCTGCAGAATGGCATCGCCCTCTCACCGCGCTCCGTGCTCGACGTCGGGTCGATCTCCAAGCAGTTCACCGCGATGGCCATCCTCCTGCTGCAGCAGGAGGGCAAGCTCTCGCTCGACGACCCGATCCGGAAATACATCCCGGAGATGCCGGCGTACGCGGACAAGGTCACGCTTCGTCGGGCCTTAAGCCAGACGAGCGGGCTGCGCGACCTCTACGTGATGTGGGGGCAGACGGGGCGCGCATTCGCCGGCGACACGATCGACGCGCTCCGCGTGATCACGCGCTCGGCCGAGCCGAACTACGAGCCGGGGTCGCGCTACCTGTACACCAACTCGGGGTGGATCCTCGCGGCGCAGATCGTCTACCGGCTCACCGGCAAGACGCTCGCGCAGTTCGCCGAGGAGCGCATCTTCAGGCCGCTCGGCATGTACGACACACGCTACCTCGCCGATGCCTCGATGGTCATTCCCAACCTGGCCGACAGTTACGCCCCTCGCGCCGGTGGCGGGTTCCGTCTCGCGCGCTCGGCATATGACGGCGCGATCATGGGGGCCGGCGCGGTACAGACGACCGTCGAGGACTTCGGCCGCTGGCTCAACAACTACGACGCCGCCACGATTGGCGGTCGCCAGATTCTCGAGACGATGACGACGGCGACGACGCTCAACGACGGATCACCGGCGACGTCGGGCGCCAACACGGCGTATGCCGTCGGGCTGAGCGTCGGCACGCTGCGCGGGTTGCGCGTGATTTCGCACGGCGGGAGCTGGGCGGGTTTCCGCGGCCACTTCCTGCGCTTCCCCGAACAGCGTTATGCAGTCGCGACCTTCTGCAACTTCTCGACTTCCGGTCCCGATTCGCTGGCGCGCAAGGTGGCGGGGATCTATCTCGGCGACCAGATGCAACCCGACAGCGCGGCCATGTGGACCGCATCGCTAGCCGCGGCGCCGCGCCGAGAGCTCCCGGTGGAGAGCCTGCGGAGCCTGGTGGGCGTGTGGCGCAACGACGAGCGCGGCGAGGTGCGACGCACGCGTCTCTTGGGTGACTCGTTGGTCGCCACCGGTGGCGAGCGCGTGCGCCTCGTCCCGATCGCGGGAGAGCGATTCCGCGCTGGCTCGGGCATCGAGATCAGCTTTGCCGGAGCCGCCGCGCGCCCACAGCAGATGATCGTCCGCACGACTGGGGAGACGGTGACCTTCACGCGCGCGGACACTGCCGCGCTGACGCCTGCGGCGCTCGCCGAGTATGCCGGCGACTACCGGAACGAGGAGGTCGAGGCGACGCACACGTGGAAGGTCGAGAAGGGTGACCTCGTCCTCTACTCCAATCACCGTCGACTAGGTGTGCTCGAGCCCACGTACAAGGACGGCTTCACCCGTGGTGGCTCGGTGATCGACGTCCAGCGCGACGCGAAGGGGCGCATCACGGGCTTCGTGGTGGAGTCGGGGCGGGTGCGACACCTGCGCTTCACGCGGATGAAGTGAGGCGTTCGCAGCTTCGCGTCGCGGGCGAGGGCGACCGCCGCGCGTGACCGGTGCGTGGGGCTTGGGGGCCCGGGCACGTTTGTCCCGTCGTGTCATATGAAACCCCGGCCCCCCTCACCAAGTCCGGGATGACCACTACTCGACCACCGGATGGCCCACCCAGCACTCCCACCCCCAGACCTCGAAGCGTCGCTCGAAGCGCTGCACGAGGCGAGCTTCGGCTGGGCGCGGAATTGCTGCGACGGCGATCCGGACGACGCCGCGGACGTCCTGCAGTCGACCTTCGTGAAGGTCCTCTCCGGCGGCGCCCGCTTTTCGGGGCACTCGTCGTTCAGGACCTGGCTCTTTGGCGTCATTCGACTCACCGCGCTCGAA
>Ga0116177_10003532_pt1 | contig 11444 bp, 6 predicted proteins | sample AD_STIC10_MetaG_FD_89750 | JGI IMG/M metagenome (GOLD analysis project Ga0116177, IMG submission 89750) | Active sludge microbial communities of municipal wastewater-treating anaerobic digesters from USA - AD_STIC10_MetaG | ecosystem: Engineered > Bioreactor > Anaerobic > Digestate | place: USA...
TGCACGTCCTGGTCAGTCCCGGCGAGCACGACAGCGCACAGCGCGAATTCGCGGCAACGCTCGCGCGCCATGGCGGCACGCCGCGTATCGAGGCCGCGGCGGGGGCGATCAAGTTCTGCTGGCTGGCCGAGGGTCGCGGCGATCTGTACCCGCGGCGTACCCGGACCTGTGCCTGGGACACCGCGGCCGGTCAGGCCATCCTGGAGGCGGCCGGCGGCGCGGTCTACGACGCGCAATGGCAACGCCTGCGCTATCGCCAGGCGCCCGGTTGGTACAACGGGGACTTCATCGCGGTCGCCGACGCAAACGCCGACTGGGCGGGCCTGCTCGGCACGGGCTAGAAGCCTGCGCGGCCGGACATGAAGGCGCCCGACCCTGCCGCGCAGGCTACGGACGTTGCGCGTCAGGCGCGCGCCCTCGCCTCAGGCGACGAGACGCGGCTTGCGCAGCAGCGGGTCGACGCGGCGCAGGTAATACTCGGTGGGATGTACGCGCCCCTTCTCGTCGATGGACGCGGCGTGCACGATGGCGAGGACGTCGCCCTCGCTGTCGCAGATCACGGTCTCGTAGGCCTTGCGACGGATATCGCAGCCCGGGCTGCGATTCAGGCGCCGCTTGAACTCACTGTAGTCGACACGCACGAAGAAACTGCTTTGCGATTCCATGTCTGTGCTTCCATACATACTGTGTTTGCATACAGTATAGGCAGGCTATGCAAACGTGCAAGTTCGCTCGATAGTAGTCCGCGCCCCACGAAGTTTCCACAATATCTTGTGGTACAACTTCATCATTGGCGCTACATCTAGCGCAAACATCTCACCTGCACCCTCTTGCCGCCGTCCTCCCGCATTGGCAAACCAACCGCCGCCGCAGATCAGAGCGTAGAGCACGCAGGCTCACTGCGTGGCACCCCGTGCGAGCACGATGTCCGGCGCGTGCGGCGCTTCACGGATCGGGCAACGCTACAGGCCGAGTTTGGCGCGGAACATGAAGAATACCGCGCCCAGGATGCACAGGCCCGCCCACAGGTAGTCGAGCGTGAGGCGCTCGCGCAGGTAGAACAGCGAGAACGGCACGAACACCAGCAAGGTGATCACCTCCTGAAGGATCTTCAGCTGGCCCACGCTCATCACCTGGTGCCCGATCCGGTTGGCCGGCACCTGGAACAGGTACTCGAACAGCGCCACCCCCCAGCTGAGCAGCGCCGCGACGATCCACGGCTTGTCGGCGAGGTTCTTCAGGTGCGCATACCAGGCGAAGGTCATGAAAACGTTGCTGCAGAGCAGCAGCGCGATGGTGCTCAGGTGCGGGGACATGGGGGGAGGCTTCCGGCCGATGGCATGCGCCACAGGATAATGCGCACGCGGTCGGCGCGCACGGCAACGCCGGCGTGCGGCGCAGCCGCCTTCCGGTTGCCGTGCCACTGGGTCACAATCGCCGCTCCCCGCGGGTCAGGACGACGGCGCTTGCTCTACCAGTACCACGGCAACGACATGGAGGCGCTGCGCGATGCCGCCTGCACGCTGCTCGGCGCCGCGCCTGCGCCGCCGCTGGTGGCCGAGCGGCTGATCGTGCCGAACGTCGGGATGGCCAAATGGCTGCGCCAGGGCATCGCGGCGCGATTGGGCGTGGCCGCGAACCTGCGCAACGAGTCGCCCGCGGTGTTCCTGGACGCGCTGGCGGGCTCGGTGCTGGACGATGCGGAGCCGGCGGGCGCCGCCGCCTGGGGCAAGGAGCAGCTCGCGCTACGGCTGATGCGCGTGCTGCCCGGGCTGCTGGACGAGCCCGCCTTCGACCCGGTGCGCCGCTACCTCGACGCCGTCGCGCCGCAGCGGCGCCTTTATGCGCTGTGCCGTCGCCTCGCCGCGCTGTTCGACCAGTACCTGCTGTACCGCCCGCGCTGGCTGCTGGCCTGGGAGGCCGGCACGCCCACCCCCGATTGCCCGCTCGCGGGCAACGAATGGCAGGCCGCGCTGTGGCGCGCCCTCGTGCGCGAGATCGGGGCGGCGCATCCGGGCAGCACCCACGGCGCCGCGCGCCTCGAGCGCCTGGTCGCGCGCCTCGGTGCCGCGGCGCCGCTGCCGCTCGCGTTGCCCGCGCGCGTGATCGGCTTCGGCCTGGGAGCGTTGCCGCCGGTTTTCGTCGCCGCGCTCGCGGCACTGGCGACGCGTACCGAGGTGCACCTGTTCCAGTTCAATCCCTGCAGCGAGTACTGGTACGACATCGTCAGCGAACGCACGCGCGCGCGCTGGCAACTGCTGACGCCCGCACGCGCCGCGCACGCCGAGACCGGCAACCCGCTGCTGGCCTCGTGGGGGACGCTGGGGCGCAACGGCCTGCAGTTGCTGCTCGAACGCGACGGCGGCGAGTGGCGCGAGTGCTTCCGCGAGCCGGCATCGGCTGGCGTGCTGGGCGCGTTGCAGCGCGACATCCTGTGGCTGGAAACACCCGCCGCACCACGTCTGCTCGCGCCGCAGGACCATGGCCTGGTGTTCGCCGAGGCGCACAGCGCGCTGCGCGAAGTTGAGGCGTTGCAGGACCAGCTGCTCGCGCTGCTCGCCACGCTGCCCGGCCTGCAGCCCCGCGACATCACGGTGATGGCGCCGGATATCGGCGCCTACGCCGGGGTGATCAACGCGGTGTTCACCCAGTCGCGGCACGACCCGCGCCACATCCCGTTCAGTATCGCCGACCGCGACGCCAGCGCCGGGAACGCGGTGGTGCAGAGCTTCCTGCACCTGCTCGCGCTGCCCGAAAGCCGCTTCGCCGCCTCCGCGGTCCTCGCGCTGCTCGGCGTGCCGGCGCTCGGCGCCCGCTTCGGTATCGACGCCGAGGCGCTCGAGTCGGTCCGCGCCCGCGTGCGCGACAGCGGCATCCGTTGGGGACTCGACGAACGCCCCGGCGCGCACGGCGCACCCGGACCGGCGCGCAACAGCTGGCGCTTCGGGCTCGAGCGCATGCTGCTGGGCGTCGCGCTCGAGGAGGGCGTGGTATTCGCGGGCGCCACGCCCTGCGAGACCGGCGGCCAGGACGCGATCGAGGAGATCGGCAGGCTCGCCCATTTCATCGACCGCCTCGGGCACTACGCCGCTGCGCTCGCCGCGCCGCGCGCGATGGACGCGTGGATGGCGTTGTTGCGCGTGCTGATCGAGGATTTCTACGCCGACACGCCCGAGAGCACGGCCGACCTCGCCGAGTTGCATGCCGCGATCGCCGCACTCGCCGCACGGCTGGACGAGGCCGGCTTCCAGGAGACGCTCACGCGCGAGGTGCTGCTCGACATGCTGCAGGAGCAGCTCGCGGCCGCCGAGGGCTCGCACCAGTTCCTGCGCGGCGGCATCAACTTCTGCCAGCTGACGCCGCTGCGCAGCATCCCGTTTCGCGTCGTGTGCCTGCTCGGCATGAACGCCGAGGCCTTCCCGCGCAACACCCAGCCACCCGCCTTCGACCTGATGGCCGCCGAGCCGCGACCCGGCGATCCCTCGCGTCGCGACGACGACCGCTACCTGTTCCTGGAAGCACTGCTGTCGGCGCGCGACTGCCTCTATATCAGCTATGTGGCGCGCGACGAGCGCAGCAACGAGCAACGCGAACCCGCGGTGCCGGTGTGCGAGCTGCGCGACTACATCGACCGCCACTGGGCCGCAACGCAGGACGGCGCGGGGGCTGGCGCAGCCCTCACCCGCAGCCACCGGCTGAAGCCTTTTCACGCCGCGTATTTCGAGCCCGGCGGCGCGCTGTTCAGCTACCGCCACGAGTGGCTGCCGGCCGCGCGCGCCGAGGCCGCGCCGGCGCCGTTCTGCCCCGAGCCGTTGCCGGCGTGCGCGATCGCCGAGCTCACGCTGGCCGAGCTGCTGCGCTTCTTCCGCAATCCCTGCCAGGAATTCTTCAGCACCCGCCTCGGCGTGCGCTTCGAGGAGGCCGAGGAGATGGCCGCCGACAGCGAACCCTTCGCGCTCGACGGGCTCGCGGCCTGGGCGCTGCGCGACGAGCTGCTCGCCACCGCGCTCGCCGGTGGCGACGCTGAAGTCTGCGCCGCGCGCGTCGCCGCCGCCGGGACGCTGCCGCACGGCCAGGCCGGGCAGATCGCGCTGCAGGCGCAGCAAGCAAGGAGCGCGGCGCTGGTTGCGACCGCCGGGTCCTGGGCCGCGCTGGAGCCGGTGAGTGCGGAATTCACGCTGGATATCGCGGGCACCCGGCTGCATGGCACCGTGGCGAACCTGCGCGGCGGCTCGCTGCGCCAGCTGAGCGCATCGAAAGCCAATGGTGCGACACGGCTGCAGTTCTGGATCACCCACCTGTGCTGCTGCGCCGCCGGGCTGGTGAGCGCGCCCAGCGAGCTGCACCACGAGGACGATCGCGTCGAAGTGCCGCTGCTCGCGCCGAGCGCGGCGACCGGGTTCCTCGCCGACCTGCTGCAGCTGTATGGCGACGGACTGTGCCGCCCGCTGCCGCTGTTTCCCAAGAGCGCCTGGACCTTCGCACAGCAGCTGCGCCGCAAACAGGATGCCGACGGCGCGATGAAAAAGGCGCGCGCGACCTTCGAGGACGGCTTCCAGCACGAGGGCGAGGGCAGCAACGCCTATATCGCCCGCGCTTTCACCGATGTCGAGGCCGCGCTCGGCGAGGAATTCGCCTTGCTGGCACAACGCGTGTTCGCGCCGCTGCTGGCGGCCGAAGCCGGGGAGTCCGGTCCGTGATCCGCCTCGACCCCTGCACGCTGCCGCTCACCGGGCGCTGCCTGATCGAGGCCAGCGCCGGCACCGGCAAGACGTACACGATCACGAGCATCGTGCTGCGCCTGCTGCTCGGGCACGCCGGTCCCGACGGCCCCGCGGTGCCGGCGCGCCGCGTGCAGGACATCCTGATCGTGACCTTCACCAAGGCCGCCACCGAGGAGCTGCGCGGGCGTATCCGCAAGCGGCTGCGCGCGACGCGCGAAGCCTTCGAGGCGGGCGTGGCGCCGGACGACGATGCGGTGGTCGCGGCGCTGCTCGCGGCGAGCGCCGACCGCGCGAAGGATACCGAACGGCTGCGGCTCGCCGAGATGGAGCTCGACCTCGCCAGCCTCTTCACGATCCACGGCTTCGCCAGCCGCATGCTCAACCGCAATGCCTTCGAGAGCCGTATTTCCTTCGCCGCGCAGATCTCGGAAAACGACACGGTCGTGGTCACCGAGGCCATCCGCGACATCTGGCGCGAGCGCGTCTATCCGCTGGCGCCGCTGCCGGCCGCACTGCTGCTCGCGGGGCAGGACAGCGAGAAATTCGTCGCCACGGTGCGCCGGCTGCTCGGCAAGCAGGGGCTGGAGCTGTGCAACGTGCCGGCGCAGGACTGGGACGCGATGCTGGCGCAGATGGATGCCGCCGGGGCCGGGCTGCTGGCGTGGTGGCGCGCCAATGCCGCCATCGCGCGCGAAGCGCTCGCGGGCACCGCGCTGAACAAGGGCGGACGCGAGGCCCTCGCGAAGGCGCTGCCGCGCCTCGATGCCGCGGCGGCGGGCGAGGCCCTGCTGGACCGCGAGACGCTCGCTGGCGTCTCGCACACCTGGCTGGCAAGCCAGCTGACCAAAAAGAAAGGCAACTCGCTACCGACGCTGGAACTGTTCGATCTCGCCGATGCGCTGCTCGCCGCAGGCGGGGCGTTGTGGCCGCGACTGGTCGCCGACGCCCTGGAGGCGGCCCGCGAACGGCTCGCCGCGATCAAGGAGCGCACCGGCCTGCTCGGCTACGAGGACCTGCTGCGCCTGCTCGACGAGGGCCTGCGCGCGCCCGGCGGCGAGCGGCTCGCGGCCGCGATCCGCCGCCAGTACCCGGTCGCGCTCATCGACGAATTCCAGGACACCGACCCACTGCAGTGGTCCGTGTTCTCCACGATCTACGCCCGCGAGGACACGGCACTGTTCCTGGTCGGCGACCCCAAGCAGGCGATCTACGCCTTCCGCGGCGCCGACGTGCAGGCCTACCTGCAGGTTCGGCGCGAGGCCGCGTCGATCTGGTCGCTGGACACCAACTATCGCTCGGTGGCACCACTGGTCATGGCGCTGAACGCGCTGTTCGCGCTGCGCCGCGACGGCGATCCCTTCCTGGCCGCCGGCGACATGCCCTTCCACCCGGTGCTGCCCTCGGGTGCACCGGACAAGACGCCGCTGACGCGCGACGGCGAGACGCTCGCGCCGCTGGCGGTGCTGCACCTCGCGAGCGACAAGCCGCTCTCGGGCAGCGCCTACCGCGCGCGCATCGCGGCGGCGGCGGCGAACCACCTGGCCGGGCTGCTGGCTGCCGCCGATGGCGGTGGCGTTCGGCTGAGCAATGAAAGGCTGCAACCCGGCGACGTCGCCTGCCTGGTGCGCGACTGGCAGGACGCGAAACGCATCGCGGCCGAGCTCGACCGGCGCGGGGTCCCGCACGTCTACCGCAGCCGCGACAGCGTGTACGCCAGCGCGCAGGCAACCGACCTGTACCAGCTGCTGGCCGCGGTACTCGAACCGGCCTCCGAACGGCTGCTGCGCGCCGCGCTCGGCAGCGCGCTGCTCGGGCGCAGCGCCGCGGAGCTGGATGCGCTGCGCGGCGACGAGGCGGCCTTCGCGCGCGAGCAGGCGCGCTTCATCGGCTTCGCCGAGGAACTGCGCCTGTTCGGCGTGCAGACCATGCTGCGCCGGCTGCTGTTCGCCTACGAGGTGCCGGCACGGCTGCTCGCGACACCGGGCGGCGAACGCGCGCTGACCGACTGCCTGCACCTGGTCGAGCTGCTGCAGGCCGAGCGCGAGAGCCTCGACTGCGACGAGGCCCTGCTCGCGCGTCTGGCCGAGCGCATCGGCGCCGGCGACGGCGAGCAGGAAGCGCAGCGCCTGCGCCTCGAGAGCGACGCCGGGCGCGTGCAGATCGTCACCCTGCACGCATCGAAGGGGCTGGAATACCCGGTGGTCTACCTGCCGTTCATGCCGATCTTCAAGCCGGCGCGGGAGAGCTTCTTCCACGACCCGGACACGCTGGCCGCCTGCTACGACCTGCTCGCCGGCGATGAAGCGATGGCACTCGCCGAAAACGAGCGCCTGGCCGAAGACATGCGCCTGCTCTACGTGGGTCTCACGCGCGCGGCGCATCTGTGCGTGCTCGGCGTGGGCGACGCGCGTTACGGCCAGGGCAGCGCCAGCGAACTGGGGCGCAGCGCCATCGGCCACCTGATCGAGGCCGGTCCCGGCGACGGCGAGGCCGCCGCCGCGATCGCGCGTCTCGGCGCGCTGCCCGGCGCCGCGCTGATCGACGCCGACTCGCTGCCCTTCGCCACGCTCACCCGCGCCGGCGCGCCCGCCGCCGCGCTGGCGGCGCGCCGCTTCGACACCCCGATCGAGCGTGACTGGCAGTCGAGCAGCTATTCGGCGCTGACGCGCCACGCCGACGCGCGCGCCGCGCAACTGTTCCGCCAACCGGAACTGGCCGCCGACGAGTCCGCGGGACGACCGCACGATTACAGCCTGTTCGCGTTCCGGCGCGGCGCGCGTCACGGCAGTTTCCTGCACGGGCTGCTCGAGCGCATCGAATTCGGCCAGCGTGCGGACAACCCGGCGACGCAGCGCCTGCTCGCGCGCTCCCTCGCGCGCGAGGGCTACGAGGCCGAGTGGCTCCCGGCGCTCACCACGATGATCGACGACGTGCTCGGCTGCGCACTGGACGGCGCGCGGCTGCGCCTGCGCGATCTCGCACCGGCGCAGCGCGTGGTCGAAATGGGCTTCGAGTTCCTTCTGGCGCGGCTCGATTGCGCGCGCCTGAACGCGCTGCTCGCCGCGCACGATCCGCTGGCGCGCGCGGCGCCGCCGCTCGCCTTCGCGACCACCCGCGGCATGCTCACGGGGTTCATCGACCTGGTATTCGAATACGAGGGCCGCTTCTACGTGGCCGACTACAAATCGAACCATCTCGGCAACACGACCGCGCACTACGAGCCGGCGCGCCTCGGCGCCTCGATCGCCGAGCATCGCTACGACCTGCAGTACGCGCTCTACACGGTGGCGCTGGCACGGCTGCTGCGCGCGCGGCTCGGCGACGCCTACGACTACGACACGCACGTGGGCGGCGTGTACTACTTGTATCTGCGCGGCATGCGCGCCGGCGCCGGCCCCGCGCACGGCGTGTTCCACGCGCGCCCACCGCGCGCGCTGGTCGAGGCGCTCGACGCGCTGTTTGCCGGAGACAACCGCGATGTCGCTTGAGGCGCTCACCGCACTGCACGGAGCCGGGCTGCTGCGGCCGGTGGACCTGCATTTCGCGCGCCTGATGGCCGGCTATGCCGACAGCGCGCATGAGGCGATCGCATTGATTGCCGCGCTGCTCAGCGTGGAGCTCGGACGCGGCCACGTCTGCGTGGAACTGGCCGCCGTCGATGGCAAGCCCTTCGCCGGGCTCGAGTCGGCGCTGGCGCCGCTGCTCGATGCCGCGCAACTGCGCGCCGCGCTGGCGGGCGAGGCGCGGCTGTGCGCCGGACCGGCGTCCACGGCGCCACTGCCGCTGGTGCTCGACGGCGATCGCGTCTACCTGCACCGCTACTGGGCCGGCGAGGGCCGCGTGGCGGCGCGTCTGCGCGCGCTCGCGACCCGGCCCGTCGCGGCGGCGCCCGACGCACGCGCCCTGCTGGAGCGGCTGTATCCGGATGACTCGGCGGGCAGCGCCGGGCAGAAGCTCGCCTGCGCGATGGCACTGACGCGCGCGCTGGGGGTGATCAGCGGCGGCCCCGGCACCGGCAAGACCACCACCGTCGCGAAGCTGCTGGTGATGCTCGTCGCCGCGGCCGCGGCCGAGGGGCGCAGTCTCGCGATCCGCCTCGCCGCGCCCACCGGCAAGGCTGCGGCGCGCGTGGGCGAGGCGCTCGCGCGCGAAGTCGCCGCGCTGGCGCGCAGCGGGCAGGTGGCGCCGCAACTGCTGGCACAGCTGCCCATCTCGGCGCAGACCCTGCACCGGCTGCTCGGTGCCGGTGCGCGCGGCTTGCGCCACGACGCCGCGAACCCGCTCGCGGCCGACGTGGTGGTGCTGGACGAATCCTCGATGGTGGACCTGCGCCTGCTCGATGCGCTGCTCGCCGCGCTGCCGCGCCACGCGCGCCTGTTGCTGCTCGGCGATCGCGATCAGCTCGCGGCCGTGGAGGCCGGCAACGTGTTCGGTGCACTGTGCAGCCGCGCGCGTGGCCCGAGCGCGCCGCGCGCGGCGGAGCTCACCGCGCTCACCGGTTTGCAGATAGCGGGAAACGATCACGACGACCCGATCGCCGACGCGATCGCCGTGCTCCGTCACAGTTACCGCTTCGACGCCGCGAGCGGCATCGGCCGCTTCGCCGAGGCCGTCAACGCCGGCGATGCGACGCGCGCGGCGGCCGTGATCGCGCAGCGCCCCGCGGATCTCGGCAGCTTCTCCTGCACGGACCGGCCCGATGGCGCGGCGCTGGCGCGCATGCGCGAGGGCTGGCGCGCCATCGCGAGCGCGGCGCACGGCCACGCCGACCCGCTCGCGCTGGTGCGGCTGCAGGAATCCTTCCGCGTACTGTGCGCGCTGCGCGAGGGCGAATGGGGCGTGGCCGGCGTGAACCGCGCGCTCACGCAAACGCTGGCGGAAGCGGGCCTCGCGGAACGCGGGCGCACGCACTACGCCGGGCGGCCGCTGCTCGTGACGCGCAACGACTACGGCCTCGGGCTCTACAACGGCGACACCGGCATCGTGATCGAGGACGAGGACGGGCATCCGCAGGCGCTGTTCGCGCAGGCCGGTGGCGGGGTGAAGCGCCTGCCGGCGGCGCGCCTGCCCGAGCACGAGACCGCCTATGCGCTCACCGTGCACAAGAGCCAGGGCTCGGAGTTCGACGAGGTCGTGCTGGTGCTCCCGCCCGCGCCCGCGCCCGCCTCCGGCGCCGGCATCGCCGGACGCGAGCTGCTGTACACCGCGATCACGCGCGCGCGCCGGCGCCTCGAGCTCGTGCTGCCCGGCGGCGCGCTCGATGCGCGCTGGCTCGACGCCAGCGAATACCGTTCGGGGCTCGCGGAGCGCTTGTAGGTCCGGTTTCAACCGGACAATGTCCGCATGAATGCGGACCTACGGGCGCAGCGCGGACAGAATCCCTGCCAGTATCGCGGTCGGCGACGGCGGGCAGCCGCGCACTTCCACATCGACCGGGATCACGTTCGCCACGCGCCCGCAACTGGCGTAGCTCTCGCCGAAGATGCCGCCGCAGGCGCCGCAATCCCCGACCGCCACCACCAGTTTCGGGTCCGGCGTCGCATCCCAGGTGCGGCGCAGCGCCTCCTCCATGTGCCGCGACACCGGCCCGGTGACCAGCAGCATGTCGGCGTGGCGCGGGCTCGCCACGAACTTCAGCCCGTCGCCCTCGATGTTGTAGTAGGGATTGTTGAGCGCGTGGATCTCCAGCTCGCAGCCGTTGCAGGAGCCCGCGTCGACCTGGCGGATGCACAGCGCGCGCCCGAGGATGCGCCGCAGTTGCGCGTGCAGCTCCTCGCGCTCGCGAGCCCCGGCATCGGGCGCGGGCGGCGCCTCACTGACGATGCCCACCTCGAGGATCTGCTTCAGGATGTCGAGCATCTGCGCCTCACAGGTCCACGCCGCTGTAGGACAGGTTGAAGGATTTGTTGATCAGCGGGAAATCGGGAACGATGTTGCCGATCACCGCGTGCTCCAGCACCGGCCAGTTGTGCCACGATGGATCGTGCGGGTGGCAGCGGCGTATGGTCCCGTCCGCGCCGGTCTCCAGCGCGATGAGCACGGGGCCGCGCCAGCCTTCCACCAGCCCGATGCCCAAACCGCGCGGCACCGCGTCGGACAGCGGGGCGCGGATCGCGCCGTCGGGCAGCGCGCCCAGCAACTCGCGGCAGATGCGCAGGGATTCCGCCGTCTCGTCGAAGCGCACGGCGACGCGGGCCGCGACATCACCGTCGATATCGACGGCGCGCGTGACACCCAGCGCCGGGTAGGGCGCCACCGGCAGATCGCAGCGCAGATCGTGCGGCAGGCCGCTGGCGCGCGCGGCCAGGCCGGTGAGGCCCAACTGCAGCGCGAGCCCGGTCGCCACGCTTCCGCAACCGATAAAGCGGTCCTGCATGCCGGCATGCTCGTCGTAGATCGCACGCAGTGCGTCCAGCTCCCGCGCCAGCAACTCGCCGTGTGCCCGCAGCAGCTCGCGGCCCGCCGCATCGATGTCGCGCGCCACGCCGCCGGCGACCACCGCGTCCATCGGGTAGCGTGCGCCGAGGACGCAGGCGTTCACGCGCAGCAGGTTTTCCTTGAGGCGCATGAACTGCGCGAGACCCACGCCGAAGCCGGCGTCGTTGCCCAGCGCGCCGAGGTCGCCGAGGTGGTTGGCGATGCGCTCGCGCTCCAGCAGCAGCGCGCGCAGCCAGGCCGCGCGCGGCGGCACCGTCACGCCGCGGATGCTCTCCTCGGCCA
>Ga0116177_10003543_pt1 | contig 11423 bp, 10 predicted proteins | sample AD_STIC10_MetaG_FD_89750 | JGI IMG/M metagenome (GOLD analysis project Ga0116177, IMG submission 89750) | Active sludge microbial communities of municipal wastewater-treating anaerobic digesters from USA - AD_STIC10_MetaG | ecosystem: Engineered > Bioreactor > Anaerobic > Digestate | place: USA...
CGACCCGGTTAATGCAACTTCTTCGAAAATGGGGTTCAGAAGAGCGCCCTTGCCGCTTGTGCCGACAGAGCCGCCAGAATAGGAATGGCGAGATAGCCGAGCGGCGACACCGCCGCAGCCATAATGCCGCCGGTCCAGCTCAAGACCGCATCGTCGGACGGTGCGATCACATCTGCCGGCTCGTCAAAATACATGACCTTGACGACCTTCAGATAGTAGAACGCTCCGATTACTGACGCCGCAATCCCGACCACGGCAAGCGGAAGCAAGTTTGCAGCCACAGCGGCCTGAAACACCACCAGCTTCCCCCAAAACCCGAACAACGGAGGAATACCCGCAAGGCTGAACATGAAGATGGCGAAGACGGCAGCTAAAGCGGGACGGGTTTTCGAAAGTCCCGCGATATCGCCAAATGTTTCGCGATAGGATCCGTCATGTGCCTTTAACTGCATCAGCACGATGAAGCTACCAAGCGTCATGGCAACATAAATCGCAAGATAGACGAGCATCCCTGCAACACCCTGCTCCGTCCCGGCAGCCAAGCCGATGAGGATGAAGCCGATATTGTTGATAGAGCTGTAAGCCAGAAGGCGTTTCAAATTCTGCTGCCCAATTGCGCCGACGGCACCGATGATGATCGACATCAGAGCCACGACGATGACAATCTGCTGCCAGACCATTGCTTCGTTTCCGAACGCCTCAATGACAATCCGGATCAGCAATGCGCTCGCCGCGACCTTCGGGGCGCTCGCGAAGAAGGCGGTTACCGGGGTCGGTGCACCTTCGTACACATCCGGTGTCCACATGTGGAAAGGCGCGGCGCTAATCTTGAAGGCCAAGCCGGACAGAACAAATACGATGCCGAATATCATTCCAAGGCTGATGTCGCCATTCAGGGCTGAACCGATCGCGCTAAAGCTGGTAGAGCCGGCAAAGCCATACAGCAACGACATACCAAAGAGCAAAATCCCGCTCGCCAAGGCGCCGAGTACGAAATATTTCAAACCGGCCTCGGCTGATCGTCCATCATAGCGCGCAAAGCTCGCCAGGACATAAGCAGCCAAGCTGTTGAGTTCGAGCCCGATGTAGAGCGTCACCAGATCCGTCGCCGATACCATGATGCCCATGCCAATGGCAGCAAGCAGGATCAGTACGGGATATTCCGCACGCATCGCACCCATTTTTTCAAGGAAACGCGGGGCGATCATCAGCGAGATGGCGGCGGCGAAGTAGATCAATATTTTGGCAAAATTGCCAAAGGCATCGTTGCCGATCAGACCGTCAAACGCCAAGGCATCGGTACCCGCCGCCATAAACTGGACTACATAGGCACCAGCGCCAACCAGCGCAGCAACGGCCAAGATACTCGCCAACCGGCCAGCTTCGCTCCGCCATGCAGAAAGAAGCAGCAAGACCAGAGCGGAAAAGCTGAGAATAACCTCGGGACGAACGAGGAAAAGTGAAGCATTAAGGTCCATTAGTGGTGGCTCCCCTCAGCCTTGTTCTTTTCTTCGCCATGGCCCCCGACCCGATATTTGGCCGTGGTAGGATCATTGGCCTTCAATTTGCTGTCCCCAGCAGGTGCCGCACGTTCAATGCGCGCGACAATCGTTGCAACATCACGGCGGATCGGAGCCAGGAAACTTTCGGGATAGACCCCCATCCAGAGCACAGCCGCAGCGATCGGCGCGAGCAACCACATTTCCCGACCATCAATGTCAGACATTGCCGCAGCATCGGCGTTTTTCTGTTCGCCAAAGGCAATCCGGCGATAGAGATAGAGCATATAGCCCGCACCCAAAATGATACCGGTTGTGGCGATCAGGGTCGCCCAGGTCGAAACCTTATAAGCACCCGCCAGCGACAGGAACTCGCCCACAAAACCACTGGTTCCTGGAAGCCCTACGCTCGCCATTGTGAAGAGCATGAAGAGCAGTGCATATTTGGGCATATTGATGCTCAACCCACCATAACGGTTGATTTCGCGGGTATGCAGCCGGTCATAGATCACCCCGACGCACAGGAACAACGCGCCCGATACCAGACCATGGCTCAACATAACGATAATCGCGCCCTCGATACCTTGCTGGTTGAAGGTGAAGAGGCCCACGGTCACAATTGCCATATGGGCGACGGACGAATAGGCGATCAGCTTCTTCATATCGTTTTGAACAAGCGCAACGAGCGAGGTGTACACCACGGCGACCATCGACAGGCCGAAGACCAAAGGAATAAAGTCCGCGCTCGCTTCCGGGAACATCGGCAGCGAGAAACGCAGGAAGCCATATCCGCCCATTTTCAGCAGGACGCCCGCCAAGATCACCGAACCGGCGGTCGGCGCCTGAACGTGGGCATCCGGCAACCATGTGTGGACCGGCCACATCGGCATCTTTACGGCAAAGCTCGCAAAGAACGCCAGCCAGAGCCATTTCTGCGCCTCGACCGGGAAATCGGTATTAAGCAACGTCGGTATGTCCGCGGTTCCGGCGGTCTGGATCATCCACAACATGGCGATCAGCATTACGACCGAGCCGAGAAGCGTGTAGAGGAAGAATTTATAAGAGGCGTAAATCCGCTCTACCCCGCCCCAGATGCCGATGATCAGATACATCGGGATCAGGCCGGCTTCAAAGAAGATGTAGAATAACAGCAGATCCTGGGCCGCAAATACGCCAATCATGAGCGTTTCCATCAGGAGAAACGCGGCCATATACTCACCAACACGCTTTTGTATGGCGTGCCAGCTAGCCCCGATGCAGATCGGCATCAGGAATACCGACAGCATGATGAGCGTCAGGGAAATGCCATCAATGCCCAGTTTCCAGCCTATGGGGCCAAACAACTGAAGGCTTTCCACAAACTGCCACTGCGCACCTGCGGGATCATAGCTGACCCACAACCAAGCGCCCAATGCAAGATTGAATAGAGTTGCGCCTAGCGCCAGCAGACGGGCGGTTTCGGCGCGCGCAAACAGACAGGCGATTGCGGCCACCATCGGGATAGCTAGCATGATCGAAAGAATTGGGAGTGCTGAGGCGTTCATTATGCTTTCACCATCATCCAGCTAACCGCCGCGACAAGGCCCAAAAGCATGACCAGTGCATAGGTGTAAAGATATCCCGACTGCATCCGCACAGCCATGCGGCTGCTGAAGTTCACCAACGCGGCGGAACCATTGGGACCATATTTATCAATGATACCAATGTCTCCCTGCTGCCAGAAAAGGCGGCCGAACCAAAAGGCCGGACGGACGAAAATCAGGTTATAGAGCTCGTCAAAATACCATTTGTTGAGGAAGAAACGATAGAGAGGAGCGAACATGGTTGCCACCTTGTGCGGTGCATCGTCGGAGCGCTGGTACATCAGATACGCAATGGCAAGACCGGTCAGCATCGCCACCGTTGACGACAATTTCACCCATAGCGGCACTTCATGCATCGCATGCATCAAATGCTCGTTGAAATAGAGCGTGCTGTTGGCCCAGAATTCCTTGCCCGTTTCCGCTTCAATAAAGCCACCATGGAACAGGAAACCTGCAAAGAGCGCACCAAGGGTCAAGACACCCAACGGAACGAGCATAGGCAGCGGGCTTTCGTGCGGATGATATCCGGCAGTGCCGTCGTCATGGCCCCCATGCGCGCCATTATAGGCGTGATCGTCTCCATGATGGTGTTCGTCATGCACGGCGTGCTGGATATGCTCCGAGCCTGCCCAGCGCGGCTTTCCGAAAAAGGTCAGGAACATCAGGCGCCAGCTGTAGAAGCTGGTCAACAATGCGGCGATAACGCCAATGGCAAAGCCATACATATGGTAAGTCGATCCGCTGGCAAAGGCAGCCTCAATAATCGCGTCCTTGGAATAGAAGCCCGCAAATCCACCGACACCGACTATGCCCACCCCGGTAATGGCAAGCGTTCCCGCCATCATTGCCCAAAAGGTCAGCGGGATATGTTTCCGCAAACCGCCATAATAGCGCATATCCTGTTCATGGTGCATCGCATGGATCACCGAACCTGCGCCCAAGAATAGCAACGCCTTGAAGAATGCATGGGTAAACAAATGGAACATCGCGGCACCATAGGCGCCTGTTCCGGCGGCGAAAAACATATAGCCGAGCTGTGAGCAGGTCGAATAGGCGATGACGCGTTTGATGTCGGTCTGGACCAGACCCACTGTCGCGGCAAAAATCGCGGTCGTTGCACCGACAATCGTGACGACATTCAGCGCAAACTGGCTTGTTTCAAACAGCGGCGACAAGCGGCAGACCATGAACACGCCAGCGGTCACCATCGTGGCGGCGTGGATCAGCGCCGACACAGGTGTAGGGCCTTCCATCGCGTCGGGGAGCCATGTGTGCAGGCCCAACTGTGCCGATTTACCCATCGCGCCGATGAACAGAAGAACGCAAAGCAGGCTCATCGTGTCCACGCGGTAGCCGAGGAAACCGATGCTCGACCCTACTTTGTCCGGCGCAGCTGCGAGGATATCGGGGATCGAAACCGTGCCGAACAGCCAGAAAACGCCAAAGATACCGAGCATGAAGCCCAAGTCACCAACACGGTTGACTACAAACGCCTTGATCGCAGCGGCATTGGCGCTGGGTTTCTTGTACCAGAAACCAATCAGCAAATAGGACGCAAGGCCGACGCCTTCCCACCCGAAGAACATCTGCACCAGATTATTCGCGGTCACCAGCATGAGCATGGCGAAGGTAAAGAGCGACAGATAGGCAAAGAAACGCGGCTGGTCTGGATCTTCCTCCATATAGCCCCAGCTATACAGGTGGACGAGCGCGGATACGGTGGTGATAACCACAAGCATGACCGCGGTGAGCGCATCGACGCGCAATTCCCAGTCAAAGGCAAGCGCACCGGACTGGACCCAGGTCATGACCGGTTGGACATATGCCTTTTCATCACCCGTCAGGAAGCCGATGAAGATCGGCCAGCTCAAAAGGCAGGCTGTAAACAGACCGGCGGTCGTGATCGTTTTGGCCGCAACCGCACCGATAAAACGCTGGCCAAGACCCGCGATCAGCGCTGCCAATAGCGGCAGGAAAACGATGATATGTATCGAAGTCACTGGATGTTTACCCCTTCATCCGGTTGACATCGTCTACGGCAATGGTGCCGCGACCACGGAAATAGATAACCAGAATGGCAAGCCCGATGGCCGCCTCGCTGGCCGCGACGGTCAGTACGAACATCGCGAAAATCTGCCCGGTCAGATCGCCCAAGAAAGCGCTGAACGCCACAAGGTTGATATTCACAGCGAGCAAGATCAACTCGATCGCCATCAAGATGATGATAACATTCTTGCGGTTCAGGAAAATGCCGAGCACGCCCATCACAAACAGGATGGAGCTGACCACCAGATAATGTTCGATGCCTATCACAGTTCGACCCCCTGCCCGACCGGTTGATTCACGTTGCGCGTAGCATCCTGTGGACGGCGCATATTCTGGCTGTTGATATTCTGGCCCTTTGTTCCGTGACTACGGCGGTGGGTCAGAACAATCGCGCCCACCATGGCGACGAGCAGGATCAAACCGGCGCTTTCGAACAGGAAGATATATTTGCTGTAGAGCAGATTCCCGATCGCCTCGATATTCGGTACGCGGTCGGACACCGTTGCCGGTCCAGCTTCTGGAATGCCAAGTTTAACCGCACCGGCGCGATAGGCACCGACGCCGAGAATGAGTTCCGCCACCAGCACCACCGCCAGCAATAACCCAAGCGGTACGTTTTTGACAAAACCGGCCCGCAATTCGGCAAAATCAATGTCGAGCATCATCACAACGAAGAGGAACAGCACCGCGACTGCGCCGACATAAACAATGACGAGCAGCATCGCGATGAATTCCGCACCAATTAGGACCATCAGCCCCGCTGCGTTGAAAAAGGCGACAATCAGCCACAACACGCTGTGGACCGGATTGCGCGCGAAGATCACCATCGCAGCGGACGCGATGAGGATGCTGGCGAAGAGGTAAAATGAGATGACCTGAATCACAATCCGCGCCCCTTAACGATAGGCCGCATCGGCGGCAAGGTTCGCGGCAATCGCGCGCTCCCATTTGTCGCCGTTGGCGAGCAGCTTGTTCTTGTCATAGAGAAGCTCCTCACGCGTTTCGGTGGCATATTCAAAATTCGGCCCTTCAACGATGGCATCGACGGGGCAGGCTTCCTGACAGAAACCGCAATAGATGCACTTCGTCATATCGATATCGTAGCGCGTGGTCCGGCGGCTGCCGTCTTCGCGCGGTTCGGCCTCGATGGTGATTGCCTGCGCCGGACACACCGCCTCGCACAGCTTGCACGCAATGCAACGTTCCTCGCCATTGGGATAACGCCGCAGAGCATGTTCGCCTCGGAAACGTGGGCTAAGCGGGTTCTTTTCAAACGGATAGTTCACCGTCGCCTTGGGCTTGAAGAAATATTGCAAGGTCAGCCAATGCGCCTTGACGAATTCCCACAGGGTGAAAGATTTAATGAGATGAGCAACGTTGGTCATGCAAAATGTCCAGTGAACATGAGATAGCCGCTCACCAGAAACACCCAGAACAGCGAGATCGGCAGGAATATCTTCCAACCCAGACGCATCAGTTGGTCATAGCGGTAGCGGGGAACAGTGGCCTTTACCCAGGCGAAGATGAAGAACATCACGAGGATTTTGGCGAAGAACCAGATGATACCTGGTACCATATAGAGGGGCGCCCAATCGACCGGTGGCAGCCATCCGCCCCAGAAGAGGATCGCGTTCAGCGCGCACATCAGCAGTACATTGGCATATTCGCCGAGCCAGAAAAGCGCGAAGGCCATCGACGAATATTCGGTCTGGTAACCGGCGACCAGTTCGCTTTCCGCCTCAGTCAGATCGAATGGCGCGCGCGCGGTTTCGGCCATCGCGCTGATAAGGAACATCACCGCAATAGGGAACAGGAGCGGGTTCAGGGCATAAGCGTTGATGAAGCCAAGCACATGGCCCTTCTGCCCTGCAATGATGCCGCCCATGTTAAATGTGCCCGCCCACAGAACAACGCAGATCAGGATAAAACCAATGGAGACTTCATAGGAAATCATCTGCGCGGCGGCGCGCATCGCGGAATAGAAGGGATATTTGGAGTTGGATGCCCAACCCGAAATCACGACGCCGTAGACGCCCAGACTGCTGATAGCGAGGATGTAGAGCAGACCGACATTGATATCCGCAAGCACGACGCCATCGCCAAAGGGAATAACCGCCCAGGCCATCAACGCCACAGTGAAGGTGATGATCGGCGCGATCAGGAACAGGCCCCGGTTCGACGCGCTTGGAATGATCGTTTCCTGCAGGAACACCTTCAAACCGTCGGCGAAGGACTGCAAAATTCCGAAGGGACCGACTACGTTTGGACCACGACGCAGCGCAAAGGCAGCCCAAAGCTTGCGTTCGCCATAAATGATCAACGCCACAGCGAGCATCAACGGAAATGCAATTAGCAAAATTCCCGCGATGGTCGCGGTAAACCACGCACCTTCATAGGACATGCCGAGAGATTGGAAGAAAGAGGTCATTCCGCAGCCTCCAGAAACTCTTCACCATGCACCAATTCGGCCGAGCAACGTTGCATCGTCTCCGACGCGCGGCAGATGGCATTGGTCAGGTAGAAATCCTTCACGGGATAGTCGGCGATCTTGCCGCTGACGGTGGCGGACAGCTTGGGTTCGCTCCAGCCATAATTGGCCAGACCTTCGACGCCGAGAGCAGGAGCGGCTTTTGCCATTTCGGCGCGCAACGCGTCGAGGCTATCGAACGGCAGACGCTTACCGAGCACATCGGAAAGCGCGCGGAAAATCGCCCAATCCTCACGGGCATCCCCCGGCGGGAATACCGCACGTTCGCCGCGTTGGACGCGACCTTCGAGGTTCACATAAGTGCCGGACTTCTCGCTATAGGCTGCACCGGGTAGGATAACGTCGGCATGCCGCGCGCCCTGGTCGCCATGGTGGCCGACATAGACTTTGAACGTCTTGGCAAATAGGCTGTAATCGACCTCATCTGCGCCGAGGAAGAAGGCCAGTTTTGGCGCTTTCGCAGCCAAAGCCTTGATGCCACCATCATAGGCGTAGCCTAGCATCAGGCCGCCCATGCGGGCTGCCGCGAAATGGAGGACGTTGAAACCATTCCAGCCCTCGCGGACCAACTTGTATTTCTTGGCAAAGGCCAACGCAGCGCCATGGACGCCTTCGTAACGCAGCGCGCCACCGCCGACTATGATCGCAGGACGCTCAGCCGCCTTCAATGCATCGGCCAACGCCTTGGGCGCTTTGGTAAGTGCCGATAGATCGTCGCCCAGCCACTCGACCTTATAGGTCAGGTCGGTAACCGGACCGATGGCAAAGACTTTCGCACCCTTTTTGCGGACAGCCTTCTGCACGCGGGTGTTCACCAGCGCGGCTTCGCGGCGCAGGTCGCTGCCCACGAGCAGGATAACATCGGCATTTTCGATACCAGCGATGGTAGTGTTGAAATTGACCGCGCTCAACGACGAGGTGTCGTAAGCCAGACCGGTCTGACGCCCTTCGAGCATCGCTGCACCTGCCAGTTCACGCGCTGCGAACATCGTTTCGCAATCGACTTGATCGCCCGCCAAAACAGCAGCTTCGCCCGACCAGTGCGCCTTGACCGCTTCAAAAGCCTCGCCCCAGCTTACCGCCACCAGCTTACCGTCCTTGCGGACATAGGGCTTGTCGAGGCGGCGGTGGGTCAGGCCGTCTACGGCATGGCGCGTTTTGTCCGACGCCCATTCTTCGTTCACATCGTCGTTGATGCGCGGCAAAGCGCGGAGCACGGCGCGGCCACGGCTGTCGAGACGAATGTTCGTGCCGACCGCATCCATGACGTCGATGCTCGGTGTTTTCTTGAGTTCCCAAGGACGGGCTTCGAACGCATAGGGTTTCGATGTCAGCGCGCCCACGGGGCACAGATCGACCACATTGCCCGACAATTCGCTGGTCACCGCACGCTCAAGATAGCTGGTGATCTGCATATTCTCGCCGCGACCAATCGCGCCGATTTCTTCGATGCCAGCGACTTCTTCGGCAAAGCGGACGCAGCGCGTGCACTGGATGCAGCGGGTCATCACCGTCTTGACGATAGGGCCCATATATTTCTCAGTCACCGCACGCTTGTTTTCGTCATAGCGCGAGGCACCCCGGCCATAGGCCACGGACTGGTCCTGCAAATCGCATTCGCCGCCCTGGTCGCAAATTGGGCAATCGAGCGGGTGGTTGATCAGAAGGAATTCCATCACCCCTTCCCGTGCCTTTTTGACCATCGCACTGTCGGTCTTAATAATCTGCCCCTCGGTCGCGGGCAGTGCGCAGCTTGCCTGCGGCTTGGGCGGACCGGGAGCAACCTCCACCAGACACATGCGGCAATTGCCCGCAATGGACAGCCGCTCATGATAACAGAAGCGCGGGATTTCCTTGCCCGCAAGCTCACAGGCCTGCAGCACGGTGGCGCCAGCGGGGACTTCGATTTCGAGGCCGTCTACAGTGACTTTAGGCATAACTACTCCGCCGCCTCCAACATATTGTCACCATGCTTCTCCGCAATCCGACGCTCCATCTCTGGGCGGAAATGCTTGATGAGGCCCTGGATCGGCCAAGCTGCTGCGTCGCCGAGCGCGCAAATGGTGTGGCCTTCGACCTGTTTGGTAACTTCATATAGCATGTCGATCTCGGACGCCGCCGCATCACCGGTGCGCATACGTTCCATCACACGCCACATCCAGCCTGTGCCTTCACGGCACGGTGTGCACTGGCCGCAGCTTTCATGCTTGTAGAAATAGGACAAGCGCGAAATGGCGCGGACGATGTCGGTGGACTTGTCCATTACGATGACGGCCGCAGTACCAAGGCCGGAGCCAACTTCCTTGCAGCCGTCGAAATCCATCGGCACGTCCATCATCATGGCCGCCGGAACCAGCGGAACCGAAGATCCGCCGGGGATCACCGCGAGCAGATTGTCCCACCCGCCGCGCACGCCGCCGCAATGCTTTTCGATCAGCTCACGGAAAGGAATGCTCATCGACTCTTCGACGACGCAGGGTTTTTCGACATGGCCCGAAATCTGGAAAAGTTTCGTGCCATGGTTGTTTTCACGGCCAAAGCTTTTGAACCACGCGGCACCGCGCCGCAGGATGGTCGGAACCACCGCGATGCTCTCCACATTATTCACGGTCGTCGGGCAGCCATAAAGACCGGCGCCTGCCGGGAATGGCGGTTTCAGGCGCGGCTGGCCTTTTTTGCCTTCCAGACTTTCGATCATGGCGGTTTCTTCGCCGCAAATATAGGCGCCCGCGCCGCGATGGACGAAGACGTCAAAATCATAGCCCGATTTGGCGGCATTTTTGCCAAGCAGACCGGCGGCATACGCCTCGGCCACAGCCTTTTCGAGAACCTTGGCTTCGAAAATATACTCGCCACGAATGTAGATATAGGCGGCGCGTGCGCGCATTGCGAAACCGGCGATCAGCGCACCTTCGACTAGCTTGTGCGGATCGTGGCGGATGATTTCGCGGTCCTTGCACGAACCGGGCTCGGATTCATCGGCGTTGATGACGAGGAAGTTGGGACGCTCGGGCGTCGGGGCCTTGGGCATGAAGCTCCACTTCATCCCCGTCGGGAACCCTGCCCCGCCGCGTCCGCGCAAGCCGGACGCTTTCACTTCTTCGATAATCGCATCCTGCCCGACCTTCATCAGGGCGGCAGTCTTGTCCCAATCCCCACGCTTCTGCGCAGCTTTCAGGCCGAAATCCTGATAGCCATAGAGGTTCGTAAAAATACGGTCTTTATCGTGGAGCATCAACCCAATCCTCCGAGCATGAACCAGGCACCGCCCGCAATAATCAGACCGATTACCGCCAGCTTAATGATGCCCGTCAGCAGTTTCCAAGCGACGAATGCGGCGACCAGAACGCCGACCAAGGGGAGCCATTCCATTACCACTCACCCCGATAATCATGGTTCTTGTCGACCATCGCCTTCAATGTCGTCGGACCGCCATAGGGCTCCACCGTATGCCGTCCGGGCAATTGCGTCCCAATTTTGGGCTGCTTGCCGTCGGCAAGGTCGCCCAGAATTGCGGTCATGCTGTCATAATCGAGATCTTCGAAATTATCATCGTTGATCTGGACCATCGGTGCGGAAGAGCAGTTGCCCATGCACTCGACCTCGGTCAGCGTGAACAGGCCGTCAGGCGTAGTCGCGCCTTTGACAAGGCCGCGGTTTTTGCACGCCGCCATGATATCGTCCGACCCGCGCAGCATGCACGGCGTCGTTCCGCACACCTGTACATGATAGCGGCCAACCGGCGCGAGATTGTACATCGTGTAGAAGGTCGCAACCTCATAGGTGCGCATATAGGGCATACCGAGA
>Ga0116177_10003551_pt1 | contig 11416 bp, 11 predicted proteins | sample AD_STIC10_MetaG_FD_89750 | JGI IMG/M metagenome (GOLD analysis project Ga0116177, IMG submission 89750) | Active sludge microbial communities of municipal wastewater-treating anaerobic digesters from USA - AD_STIC10_MetaG | ecosystem: Engineered > Bioreactor > Anaerobic > Digestate | place: USA...
ATCGTGTTTCTGGACATCCGCATGCCTGGGCTGACCGGGGTGGACGCAGCGCGTCAGATCGCCCAACTGCCCACGTTTGACGAGGCCCAGGGCTGGCCGGGTTGTGAGATTGTGTTCATCACTGCCTACGACCAGTACGCGGTTCAGGCGTTTGAGCAGGGCGTGGTGGACTACGTGCTCAAACCCGCCGAGCGCGAGCGCCTGCAGGTGACGGTGCAGCGCATCCGCCAGCGCATGGCCGAGCGGACCAATCGCAAAACCGAAGGACCTGAAGACACGGATACGCCGCTGGCAACCCACACACCCGAGATGCAGCAGCTGTTGCAGCGTCTGGCTGGTCAACTCAACCCACAGGCGCCGGCCAAGTTGCAGTGGATTCAAGCCACCGTGCGACAGGCGATCCAGATGATTCCAGTGGAAGAGGTACTGTTCTTCATCTCCGATGAAAAGTACACCCGGGTGCAAACTGCCACGATCGAGGCGCTGATTCGCAAACCCATCAAGGAACTGGTGGAAGAGATCGACATGAATCTCTTCTGGCAGATCCACCGCTCTACGCTGGTCAACATCAAGGCCATTGCCGGGGTCAGTCGCGATGAGCGCGGACGCCAGTTGGTCAGCGTGCGGGGTCTGACGGAAAAGCTTGAAGTCAGCCGCAGCTATGCTGGTTTGTTCAAGGCGATGTAGCGATGTTCATGGTTCGCCTGTTTCGCCTGCTGGGCCGACTGCCCCTGCCATGGATGCAGCGCGTGGGCGCGCTGCTGGGCTGGCTGGTGTGGCGCTTTTCGCGCGGTTACCGCCAGCGGTTTGAAGAGCATGCCGCCGCGGCGGGCTTCAGCCCGGCGCAATACCGCCCCGCGCGTGCCGCCATTGGCGCCATGGTGGCGGAACTGCCGTGGTTGTGGACGCGCCCCGCCGACAAGGGGGTTCTGCACCTGGCGCAATGGGATGGGTTGGAGCATTTTGAGTCGGCGCTGGACGCCGGAAAGGGCGTCATCATTGCCGTTCCGCACCTTGGTTGTTGGGAGTTCACCGGCCAGGCCCTGGCCGAGCGCTATGGCCCGACCCACGGCCCTCTGGTGGCCATGTATCGCCCGGCGCGCAAAGCCTGGCTGGGTCCCCTGGTGGCCAGTTCGCGTAACCGCCCGGGACTCAAGACGGTGCCCACGAGCCTGTCGGGCGTGCGCAGCCTGATCCGCGAGTTGCGCGGTGGCGGCTATACCGCCATCCTGCCCGACCAGGTGCCGCCGCTGGGCCAGGGCGTGTGGGCCCCGTTCTTTGGACGCCCGGCCTACACCATGACGCTGCTGTCCCGTCTGGCGCAGCAAAGCGGCGCGCGCGTGCTGCTGTGCTGGTGCGAGAGGCTACCCGGTGGCAAGGGCTTCGTCACCCATTTTGAGCCGTTCGACGCACCGGAACTGCGTGATCCCAAAGCCACTCCCGAAGCGGCCGCTACAGCGGTCAATGCCGGAATGGAGAGGCTGATCCGCCAGGCGCCTGGGCAGTACCTGTGGTCGTATGCCCGTTACAAGCAGCCCGCGGGTGAGGAATGAGAGCGCCCTGTGGTCATGGCGCACCTATCAGTGGTTTGAACATATTGATATTGGTTGTCAGGTAGCCCAGCCTGCGGTACAGCGTCTGGGCACCGACGTTGTGGCCAAAGACATGCAGCGCAACGCCCGATAGGCCGCGCTCGCGTGCCAGGTCATCGAGCGCTGCGAAGGCGCGGGTGGCGTGTCCCTTGCGCTGGTGCGCAGTGAGGATATACACGTCGTAGACATAGGCGATGTGCTTTCCCGCACGTTCTTGTGCGGCGAACCACAGCATGCCGACGTCGGTGTGGGTGGCGGCATCGCGCACGGTGAAGAAGAAATGGTCCGGCGTGGCAAGTCCCTGTGGCAGTTGTTCCGCGTAGCCTGTGCGGGACAGCTCCAGCGCCTCTTGCGCACACCACTGGCCGGCGTCCACCTTGTCTTGCGCGAACTCGGGAATAGCCCGCGCCAGGTAGCGGGCGAACTCCGTTTCGGTCATGGGTGTGAGGATGCTCATGGAAAACGCCTCCAAATTCGAGATGCAGGCCCACAACGGGCGTTTATTCAGAAATTGAGTGCCAAAATGGCTTAAAACCCTCGTATTACTTACGTAGACAGCTATCAAAGTAATAGCAATATCAAGACGCAGCCGGTTGCCCATGGAGCTTGCCGTAGGCTGCCAGCAGGCGCTGGTGCATCTCGCAGCCTTCCAGGCTTAACCCCGGCGACGGTTCCCCGAAAAAGCGCAGTTCGCGGTTGAGCAGGGCGCGTGCCTGCTGCAGGTTCTGTGCGCTGTAGATGCTTTGCAGGCTGGTCTTGAAGTGCGCCACGTCGGCGTGCGCATCCAGTTGTTGCAGGGTTTCAACGCAGGCGTAGATCTGGCTGCGCGCCGGGTTGACCTGGCCAAACTGGCGCACCCACTCGCACCCCTCGGCGGTGGCCTCGGCGTCAGCGATGCTGAGTGCCAGCAGGGTCTTCAGTTCGCCCACGCGCAGGTCCTTCCAGAACGGGTTGTCGCCCGGCGCCAGTCCAATCAGCGCGGCCACCAGGCGGTCGTCGGTCAGGCCGCTTTCATTCAGGGTTTCCAGCAGATCGCTGCATTCGTCGTGGTCCAGGTCGCTCAAGTTCAGGATCGCTTCGCGGATGTCATTGGCGATGCTGTTGTTCTCCCACTCCAGTTCGTCCACCGGGTAGATCTCGGACATGCCGGGCACGATGATGCGGCAGGCGTACACACCCAGGTGCTGGAAGTCGGCCACATAGATGTCAAAACCCAGCTGGTGAATGGCGGCCACCGACCAGGCGTAGTCCTGCGCCGTGGTGCTGCTGAAGTTCCAGTCGTGGAATGGGAAGTTCGGCTGGCTGCTCAGGAAATTCCAGTGGATCAGACCGCTGGAGTCCACAAAGTGGATTTCGATATTGGGCGAGCTGGCAATCTCTTCCATGTCAAAACCTGGCGCGGGGAAGCCACCCAGCGCATCCAGTGCACGGCCCTGCAGCAGTTCGGTAAGCGCCCGCTCCAGCGCAATTTCGAATCGCGGGTGGGCGCCAAAGCTGGCAAAGCAGCCCTGGTCGTGGGGGTTGAGCAGGGTCACATTCATCACCGGGAACTGGCCGCCCAGCGACGCGTCTTTGACCAGAATGCCAAAGCCCGCATCGCGCAGACCCTGGATGCCCGCGGCAATGCGCGGGTAGCGGTTGATGACGTCCTGCGGCACATCGGGCAGGCACAGGCCCTCGCTGATGATGCGGAACTTGGCGTAACGCTCGAATATTTCGGACAGGGCCTGGGTGCGCGCCTCGGGTGCGGTGTTGCCGGCCGACATGCCGTTGCTCACATACAGGTTGCTGATGAGGTTGACCGGGAAAAAGGCAGTTTTGCCATCCCGCTCGCGCACGTAGGGAATGGCGCAGATGCCGCGCTCCTGGTTGCCAGAGTTGAAGTCCACCAGCGTGCGCGCGTCAATCGTGCCGCGCGGGTTGTAAAACACCTGCAACTCGGGCGTCAGCAGAGCGGCGGGCCAGGCGCCATCGTCACCGGGTGCAAACCACTGTTCTTGCGGGTAGTGCACAAAGGGGCGCCCGTCGCCTTCCGCGAAGTCGCGCCCCAGGTAGTAGTGGTTCCAGAAATAGTTGCACGACAGGCGCTCGAAAAACTCGCCCAAAGCGCTGGCCAGGCAAGCCAGTTTGGTGGCGCCCTTGCCGTTGGTAAACATCAGCGGGCAGTCGCGGTCGCGCACATGCACCGACCAGATGCCGTCAACGGGGTTGAGCCAGGATCGCTCCTCCACATGGAATCCCAGCGCTGCGAGCTTGCCCTGCAGGGTGGCGATGGTGCTTTCGAGCGAGGCATCCTTGCCGGGGATGAAGCTTTGGGTGTGCATGGGGAATTTTTTTCTGCAGGGCTTGCCGGTTTCGGCGGTCGCTGATTATCGGTGGGGCAGGGCAGCGGGTGCTTTGCACATTTGCCTGTCCCAGTTCAAGGACACGCCGGGGGGCGATTCCTAGAATTACCGGCATGACAACCACCAGCGCCATGCCTGCCCCGCCCCGGCTCGTGGGTGACCTGGCCGTGTGGTTGATCATCTTGGCCGAGATGCTGGCGTTTTGCATTCTGTTTCTGTCCTACGCGTTTGCGCGTGCGCAGGATGTGGCGCTCTTCAATGCATCGCAAAGCACGCTGGACTTGCACTCTGGCGCCATCAACACCGTGCTGCTGATCACCGGCAGTTGGTGTGTGGTGCGCGCCGTGCAGGCGGTGCGGGCGGACGCGTCGCCAGCGGGTGCACGCTGGTTGGTGGCGGCGCTGGTGTGCGGTGCGGGTTTCGTAGCGCTGAAGGTATCGGAGTTTTCTGCCAAGGCGGATGCAGGCATTGACCTGTCCACCAACACGTTCTACATGTTCTATCTGCTGCTGACCGGGTTTCACTTTCTACATGTGGTGGTTGCCATGCTGTTCCTGGCGATCCTGCTGGTCAAGACGCTGCAAGGCGCCTATGGCGCACGCGACCACCATGCGCTGGAGTCGGGTGCGGCCTTTTGGCACATGGTAGATCTGCTGTGGATCGTGCTCTTTCCTTTGGTGTACGTGATGCGATGAAGGGCGCAACTTCCATGTTCTCTGGGTCAGTCAACCACATCTGGCTGGTTCTTCTGGCCGCCACGGGCGTAACCTTCTGGTTGGGCGAAAGTGGCCTGTCTGGCCGTGCCGGCATGACGCCGGTGCTGGTGATGTTTGCACTGGCCTTTGTGAAGGCACTGCTGGTGATGCTGGACTTTATGGAGTTGCGCCATGCGCCTGCGCTGTGGCGCAGGCTACTGGTAGGCTGGCTGGTGCTGGTGACAGGCGGCATTGTTCTGGCCTACTGGGTCGGGCAGCGCTAGACTGGGGGCATGAAGAGCCTCCTTGGTTACCCTTCGATTCAAATTGCGCTGTGCACCCTGGGCTTTGGCCTGACTGGCTATTGGCTGGTGGGCAATGAGCTCGGCAGAATCTTGCTGATACCCCTGATCTGGGGATATGGTGCAGCGGTTTCACGTCCGCTCATCAACCTCATGGCCAATTTTCGCCACACCGTGCGCGCGGGAGTGTGGCTACCGGTGCATGGCACGCACTATGTGTTCAAAGACACCACCATCCATGTTCTGGAGGACGACGACACCTGGCGCTGGGTACCGCTGGCCGACGTGGAGCGGGTACTGGGCCGAAAACTCAATGCGCGCCTGCTGGCCATTACCTACCCTGAACGCCTGGAAATGGGTGGCAAACCAAGCCGCATGCATATACGCGACGACGCGCTGATCGCGCATCTATCCCGGCTGAGCGACCCGGTTGCGCTGCGGTTTCGTACCTGGCTGGAGCGCAGTGTGGCGCTACCTGCCAGGCGCATGCGCCAGCGTGCGGCCGGTCAGGCTGTTGACTCGTTTTGACGGGCAGCGAACTGTGCGCGCAGCGCAGTCTTGAGTACTTTGCCGTAGTTGTTCTTGGGCAGGCTGTCCACCAGCACATAGCACTTGGGTCGTTTGAAGCGGGCGATGTGTGCCAGGCAATGCTGATCCAGCGCCTGCGTGCTGATACTGGTACCAGGCTGCGTCACCACAAACGCAACGACTACTTCGCCCCACTCGGGGTCGGGCGCGCCCACTACGGCGGCTTCCACGACGCCGGGCGCCATCAGTAACACCTCTTCCACTTCGCGCGGATAGATGTTGGAGCCGCCGCTGATGATGAGGTCCTTGCTGCGGTCCTTCAACGTCAAAAATCCGTCGGCATCCAGGCAACCCACATCACCGGTGAACAGCCAGCCATCGCGAATGGCCGTTGCCGTGGCGTCCGGGTTGCGCCAGTAACCGGCCATCACGCTGTCGCCCTTGATCAGCACCTCGCCGATGTCGCCTACCGGTAGGTTCACACCGTGTTCATCGGCAACGCGCAGTTGCACCGGTGTTTGTGCCACGCCGACCGATGCCATGCGTTCAGCGTATCGCGGGTGCCCCTGATCGGCCAGGTGGGCGCGAGACAGGGCCGTGCCGACCATGGGCGTTTCGCCCTGGCCGTAGATCTGCACGAAGCGCGGCCCCATGATCCGCAGCGCCCGGGCTATGTCGGCGCCGTACATGGGTGCGCCGCCGTAGACGATGGTTTTGAACGACTGCGCCGCATCGTCTGGGCCAATGCCGGTTTCCTCGACATGGTCCACCAGGCGCTTGACGATGGTGGGCGCGGCAAAGGTAGACAGCGGCCCCAGCGCGCGGCCCAGCGCAAATAGCTCTGCCGGATCTACCCCGCCCGACGCAGGCACCACATGGCGCGCACCGGCCATCAGGTGGGGAATGGCGTAGATGCCCGCGCCGTGTGACATGGGTGCGCCGTAGACGATGGCATCCGTCGGCGACACAGGGTCCACATCCACAAAATAGGTTAGACCCATGGTCATCAGGTTGCGGTGGGTCAGCATCACGCCCTTGGGTCGTCCGGTGGTGCCGCTGGTGTAAAACAGCCAGGCTGTGTCGTCGGGTTGGCGCACCGTAGGCATGGCTACTGCGGCTTTGCTCAGCGGTGCTAGCAGTGCGTCGGCCTGCGTTGTTTCCACATCGATCTGGCGCTCCAGACCGGCCAAAGCATCAGGCGCAACATCGGCAGTGACAAAGACCCAGCGTGCCTGGGCGTTGTCAATGATCCACTCTACCTCGCGCGCGTGCAGTTTGGCGTTGACCGGCACCACCACCAGACCGGCCCACCATGCCGCCCACAGAATTTCCAGGTAGCGCGGGTGGTTGCGCATGAACAGCACCACCCGGTCGCCCGGCACCAGGCCCGCTGCCTGCATCCGGTGCGCCAGCGCCGCGCTGCGTTCGGCCCATTGGCCGTATGTGGCATGAAGTGCAGTTCCATTGAAGATGGCATCGCGGTCCGGTGTGAGCTGCGCGTGGCGCGCCAGCAAGTGGGCCAGGCTCATGCGTCAGGCACGCGTGGCCGCTTCCAGCCGGAGAATGGCAGTTGCAATTTCTTCGGAGGAATGGGCCAGTTGGGTGTCATTGCTGAGGTAGGCTTCTGCCAATTCGTACTGCTGGTTGTTGATGACTTCGGCCACCGCACCGGCCAGCAAGTGAAACTCCTTGTGGTGCAGCAGCAGGCTTTGAAACTCCGGCTTGCTCCAATAGAGATTTTGTCGATCAGCGTACAGCCATTTGCCCAGGTCGCAGCAGTCATCCCGGCCGATGGTGGACGTATCTATAGACGCTTTGGTTTGGACCGCACGGCGCAAATTTTCTTTCCATTGCTGATGCAGGTCATACGCAGTTTCAAGGCTGGCAGTGCGCGCCACCGTGTCTTGTTCATTTGTCATGGCGCAATATTAGTACCTTGCCCCATGCACAACAAGCCAGGCGTCAGCAAAAGTGTGAACAATGCTTGTCACCATCCATATTGGCATCCATCCATGACCCCACAACAGCTTTACCAACAAAAACGCATGGCCCCCGCGGACGCGGTGCGGCTGGTTCGCAATGGCGACACCATCATTGTGCCCACCGGCGTGGGTGAACCCCCCGCCTTGCTGACGGCCTTGTCCGAACAGCGGCTTGACTTTCGGGACGTCAAGGTTTCGCAAATACTTGCCATGCGAAAGTACGACTACATCGACCCGCAGACAGTGGACCATGTCCGCCATGTTGCCTTCTTTTTTGGCGGGGCCACGCGCGCTGGCGGTCAAGAAGGGTGGAATGATTTCATACCCAACTACTTCTCCGAAATTCCCCAGCAGATTGAGCGCGGGCAAATCGGTTCGGACGTGGTCTTCTCCATGGCTTCACCCATGGACGCGCACGGCTTCTTCGCCATCAGCCTGGGCGCTGACTACACCATGGCCGCCATCGCCAAGGCGCGCGCCGTGGTGCTGGAGGTCAACCCCAACGTTCCGTTTGCGTTCGGCAACTGCCATGTGCACATTTCCCAGGTGACGGCCTTGGTGGAAAGCGACCAGCCCGTGCTGGAAGTGGGCCTTCCAAAAATTGGCCCGGTGCAGGAGGCCATTGGCAAGTATGTGGCCGACATGATTGATGACGGCTCCACATTGCAAATCGGGTACGGTGGTATTCCAGATGCCGTGGTTATGCAGCTGACCAGCAAACACGACCTGGGCATCCACACCGAGATGATTGGCGACGGCATTCTGACGCTGGTGGAGAGCGGCGCCATCACCAGCCGGCGCAAGAACTATTTGCCCGGCAAGATGGTCGCCACGTTCGCATTGGGCTCGCAAAAGCTGTACCGCTTTATGGATCGCAACCCTGCGCTGGAAATCCATCCGGTTAGCTTCACCAACGATCCCTATCTGGCTGGGCAGAACGACAACCTGGTGGCCATCAATGCCACGCTGCAGATTGACTTTCAAGGGCAATGCGGATCGGAGAGCCTGGGCTTCTCACCCTATTCCGGCACCGGTGGGCAGGCGGACTTTGTGCGGGCCGCCAACCGTTCACGCGGCGGCAAGGCCTTCATCGTCGTGCCGTCTACTGCGAAGAACGACACGATTTCGCGCATCGTGCCCACCCTCACGCCAGGCACCCATGTCACCACCAGCAAGAATGACATCAACTACGTCGTCACCGAATACGGCGTGGCGCAGTTGCGCGGCAAGTCCATGAAGCAGCGCACGCTGGAGTTGATCGCCATTGCGCACCCGAATTTCCGCGCTGAGCTGACCGAACAGGCCAAGCGGATGCGGATCCTTTAAAGGGGTGGACAGGAGCTACGGAGGCAGTTCGCACAGCAATAGGGGGCCCATAATAGACGTATAAAAAGTCAGGGAGTTTCGATGGCCGCACGTTTGAAAGACGTAGTCGCGTGGATCGCAGTTGTCGCACTGTGGTCATTGCTTTGGCGTGTGGCCCGGGTTGCCGGGGCAGGCCCCTACACCAGTCTGTGGTACCCCCCGGCTGCCCTTACGCTTTCACTTTTGATTGCTGGTGGCTGGCGTGCCCTTCCGCTTGCATTGGCCGGGCCACTGGTGAACATCTCGGCTCAGGTTCTTTTGGGTAGTCCCTATGTCGTTCAAGCCGATTCGGTGTCTGAAATGGTGTGGGAATATGGCGGTCCGCCATTTGCGCATCTGATCGGATATGCGTATGCTGCATATGGAATTCAGCGAACCTACGCCACAGACTCTGATGGACGCGAGCGCGGAGGGCTGAGCCCAGCGAATGCCGTCCGATTCGTCGGCTATTCCTTGGCTGGAAGTGCTGTCTCAGCTGCGGCTGGTGCAGCTCTCTCGATTCGACGCACTGGCAGCACGTGGGACAACTGGGTTTCACTTTTTCTGCACTGGTGGAGTGGTGATTTCATTGGCGCTGTGACGCTGACGCCAGCGCTGTTGCTTGCGTTTTCTTTGCTTCCCTATGCGCCCTTTCACGCCCATGCGCACCCGTTCAAACTCCATGCGGTCAAGCACAGCCAATTTGGGAGTCGCTATTGGCTATCCCTCGGTTCTACGCTGGGCTGCGTTGCACTTTTGCTGTGGCTGAAAGAGGTTGAAAAATTGCCCATTCCCTACAGCCTGCCTTTTTTGACTTGCCTTATTGGGATGGGGTATATCGCACTGAATTACGAGCTGGCGAGTGTCAGCGTGATGATCGCTTTGTTGGGGTTGTTGGGCGCCGCTGGAGTCGGCGTCATGGGTAACTATGCGTTGGTGATGGAGCTGAACTTCTTCATTCCGGCATGCACGTTGGCATCGCTGCTCAGTTATACGATGCGGCATTTGGTCGCGCATAACAGGCAGTTGACCAGCGAGACGTTGCATGACCCGCTGACAGGTATTTGCAACCGCAAAGGCCTGGACTTCTACTTTTCAGCTCACTTGCGCGACATTCAGGGTGGGCGACGGCGCTTGTGCCTGGCTTCCATGGATCTGGATCACTTCAAGCGTGTCAACGATACCTTCGGGCATTCTGTCGGTGACGACGTGCTTAAACGTGTCACGCGATTGTTGCAAGCTCATACATCTGCAGTCGACTGCATTGCCCGCATCGGAGGTGATGAAATCGTCATTCTTCTGCCTGGGTTTTCTCTCGATGAATGCGTTAAAAAGATCGAGGCAATTCGCCTTGGGATAGAAGCTATTTCTGACTTGCCGCTGCGCGTAACGGCCAGCTTTGGCGTCACTCAGGTGGAGCCGCACAATTCGCAGGAAATCGCGCTGGTTAGAGCGGACAAATTGCTGTACCAAGCCAAGGCATTGGGGCGAAACCGCGTTGAGCGGGACACCGTGCCCGCTTGATCTTGCAAGCGCTGTTTTCTTGTTAACGCTACCAGGCGTAGGTGATCGTCACCGGCGCGTGGTCCGAGAACTTCTCGCCCTTGTAGATATCCACCGACTGCGCACCCGCTGCCAGCGCGGGCGTAGCCAGGTGGTAGTCCAGCCTCCATCCCACGTTGTTGGCATAGGCCTGCCCGCGGTTGCTCCACCACGTGTAGCAGGTGTCGGTCGTGGCGGGTTCCAGCTGCCGGTAGACGTCCAAAATACCGCCCTCACCGGTGAGCTTGGTCATCCACGCGCGCTCTTCGGGTGTGAAGCCGCTGTTCTTCTGGTTGCTGCGCCAGTTTTTCAAGTCGGCCTCCTTGTGGGCGATGTTGATGTCGCCGCACAAAATGAAGTCGCGCTGCGCCTTGAGCTGCTGCAGGTGCGGGTACATGGCGTCCAGAAAGCGGAACTTGGCGGTTTGGCGCTCTTCGCCCGATGAGCCGCTGGGAAAGTAGGCGCTGATGATGGAGTGCTTGCGTGCAGGGGTGTCAAAGCGCAGTTCCACATAGCGGCCCTCGCCATCAAACTCGCCACCGTCAAAACCTATCACTACATCACTGGGCTCCAACTTTGTGTAAGCCGCAACACCGGAATAGCCCTTCTTCTCCGCAAAGTGGAAAAAGCCCTTCATGCCTGCCAGCAATTCGAATTTACCCGCCACATCGGCCGCCTGAGCCTTGACCTCCTGCACGCAAATACAATCGGGCGCTGCCTGTTGCAGCCAGGTTTCCAGCCCTTTGCTGGTGGCCGAGCGGATGCCGTTGAGGTTGAGGCTGGTGAGCTTGAATAAGGAGTTTTTCATGTCGGATCGCGACCCTTTGGCCCTGGATTTTGTGCAGTTTGCAGTGGAGTGCGGGGTGCTGCGCTTTGGTTCTTTCAAGACCAAGGCAGGGCGCATGAGCCCGTACTTCTTCAACGCGGGCCTGTTTGACGACGGAGCCAAGCTGGGGCGTTTGGCCGAATTCTATGCCGAGCGGTTGATTGCCAGCGGCATTGAATTCGACATGGTTTTTGGACCCGCCTACAAGGGCATTCCGCTGGGCGCAGCGCTGTCTGTGGAATTGGCCCGGCGCGGGCGCA
>Ga0116177_10003557_pt1 | contig 11397 bp, 8 predicted proteins | sample AD_STIC10_MetaG_FD_89750 | JGI IMG/M metagenome (GOLD analysis project Ga0116177, IMG submission 89750) | Active sludge microbial communities of municipal wastewater-treating anaerobic digesters from USA - AD_STIC10_MetaG | ecosystem: Engineered > Bioreactor > Anaerobic > Digestate | place: USA...
AACTCGCGTTCCTCCTTGTGATGTTCATGGTAGAGCGTCGCCTGAAACCGAAAGTCGTCCGACTTGCCCTGCCAGAGATACTGTTTCACTTCCTTCAGCCAATAGCCCACCGGCAGCCCGACTTCGTGCAGCCGCTCCTTGTTGACGTTCACATGAAACTGTTCCTGCAGCGAGTAGGCCAGGGAAGGAATGCGGTGATTGAGTGCGACCGCTTCGACCGTGAACATGGGATCTGCGAGCACGGAAAAACGATGGCCGGCTTGCCGATTGATGGGGGCTCCCTCCGGAGCGTCGTGGCGCTGGAATCCGTCGGTTGCGAGGAAGGTGGCGCGCCGGATTGTCTGCTCGTGGAATTCCTGCACGGTGATGGTGAGCGGATACCCATCCACGAGGTTCCAGGTGTAGCCATGAAGTTTTCCTTGAACATTGGCGATGAGGCCGGGCGGTCCGTGGAGCCGCAGAGTCTTGCCGCGCCCGAGGGCGACGCGGAGCAGCGCATCGAACCCGATAAAGTGGTCCATGTGGGTGTGCGAGATGAAGATGTCGCCGGCGCGCAGCAGGCGGGTTGGCCCGAGCGCATCGTTGTGGCCCAGATCGAAGAGGAAAGCGCGTTTGGACCAGCGCACTTCCACGAACAGGCCGGGATCGCCGAAGACATCATTGACGAGGTGACCTGAGAAGGAAGGGTTCATGGAGTGCTGTATTACTTTGTCAGGAGCGGTGAATCCATTATGAGTGCAACGGTTACTTTAGGTTCTTCTGGTTGCCGGAAGAGGACAATATCAGGTCAATATCGCTCGCATGACACTGTAGAGGACGATGACTTCGACGGCGTGGGCCACGATCGGCGCGTAGAGGTTTCTGAGCATGACCCATAGGGTACCCCACACCAAGCCGTCCCAGACGGCAATCCAATGCAGATGTTGAAAGGTTGCCACCAGAAAGGGATCGAACGCAAACAGCAGGGCGCTCGCCGGCACGGCAATCGGAGCTGGGAGCCCAAGGGCGAGGAGCCGCCCCAGGAGAAAGCCGCGAAAGTTCAACTCGACCATGGTGGCGATGAGCAGGATGAACCAGGGCACCATGATCAGCAGGGGAATTTTGGCGTGCGGGGTATCGGCGAGAAATCTGTAGTCTCCCCCAAGAATGGGAACGAGGTAGAGGATGACCAGCACATTGATCGGTCCGAGTGTCAGGCCGGTGAGCAGGCCCCAACGGAGGCCCTGCGGGACAAGCGGGCGAGCGAGCCCGATTCGACGGGCGACGGATCCATTGATCGTGCTCCAGGCCATGAAGGCGGCATAGGCACAGGCCTGGGGGAGAAACTGAAAGAGGTTGTGTTGTTGGAGTGTGGTCGGTGAGCTGTAAAACAGGATTGTGGCAGTCAGGGGGAGCAGCACGAGGGCTGCTCCCCGTTCGCCGGCCTGAGTCGCATGAGTCGAGGACGCGTCGTCAGGCTTGATCATGGACAGGTTAGTCGAGCCGCAGACTGTATCGCTCAAGGGTGGTGGCCTTGTTACGGGCCAGATTCGACAGCGACTTGTTGTAATCCAACACCGCTCGAAGCTCGTTGCCTTGGGCGGTGGCCAGGTCGCGCTGAAAGTCGAGCACGAAGCGCGTCGTACTGAGACCGACCTTCAGCCGTTCCTGTTCGGCCTGTAGTTGTTTCTCGGCCATGATACGGGCGGAGCGGGTGGTTTCGATGCGCTTGAAATCGGTGTGGACGCGACGGACCGCTTCCCGGACACCGACGATCACCTGCTGGCGAACGCTCTGGAGCGACGACTGGGCGTTACGGGATTCCAATTGCCGTTTGTTGTAGGTGCTGTACGCCGACCGGTTCCCGATGGGGTAACTGAGGACCAGGCCCGCGCCGTAGTTGTAGAAGTCACCGCCTAAATTCCGTCTCGTGGCATCGCCGTAGTCTGCGCCGAGCCCCGACAGTCCCATCGTGCCCTGTACGGACAGGGTCGGGAGGAGTTGGTTCTTGGCGAACTTCACATTCAGGTCGCTGCTCTCCACATTCTTCCCTGCTTGTAACACCTCCGGCCGGCGCTCCATGGCGATATCGATGGCTTCTTGCAAGCTGATCGCCTCCAGTGATGTGACAGGTGGATCGGTGGGGATCAGGCGCAAGTCCTGCCGGAGTTCCTCCTCGACGGGGTTCAGGAGGCGGCGCAACTGGTCCTCCTGATCGCGAATCGATTTTTCCGCGACGAGGATCTGCTCGACTCGCGAGGCGACGGCGGCTTCGGCCTGCAGCACATCGACGATCGACATGACCCCGGCTTTGGCTTTGGCGCGATTGCTGGCCAGCAGTTCTTCCGCCGCCTTGAGCGCCGCTTGCGCGACTTTGAGATTTTCATTCGCGAACACCATCTCCCAAAATGTCTGTTCAACGCTGGCGATGACGGTGAGCACACGGTCGAGAAAGACATGTTGCTCGACCGTGGCATTGTTCTGCGCGATCGAGATGAACGTCTTGTTGATGTCGGTTCCGAAGTTCTTCAACAACGGTTGGGTGACCGTCAAGGCGAGTCCGCCGGTCCAGGCCGGGTTGAAGAGGAAGGTGTTGGGGCCGCTCACGTAGCTGCGTTGGGGACTGTAGTTCAAATCGTAGTTGGCGCCGGTCGGAAGATTCTGTGTGATGTCGGCGGTGAGCGAGTGGGAGTTCTGGTCGAATTTGGTGATCTCCTGCAGGTTTGCCCCGGTGAATCCCAGGATCGGCCGGTTGAGCGGTGAGACCTGACGGTTGTATTGCCCGTTCAAACTGACGGTCGGATCGAATTTCGCCTGCTCGATCACGATGTCGGCCAGGCGGCTCTCTCTCGTTTGGCGACCGATACTGATATCGAGATTGTTCTGCAAGGCTTTCAGGACAGCGTCGGCGAGCGACATGGCCTCCCGGCGTTCCGTCGGGACCGGCTTGTTCACTTCCAGGCCGAAGGAATCGGGTGCCGTCCAGAGGAGGAGCGCCGCTGCGCCCCCGATGAACAGGCACCCCCGGAGGATTGCATTCGTCATAACAAACTCCTTGATGCGAGGTCTGCGTTGGGCCATACTGAATTCAAAATGATGCTGGCGTGGTACCATAAACAGAAGTCAGTGTCCATGCTGAGGAGCGTGTCGGTGGCTGCGAATCGCGCGAACAGGATCCTGTCGGTGGCTGGTCTGACGCTGCTGCTGACTTCCCCGGCAGCGGCGCAATCCGTCTCGAGTGTACGAGGTCTGGGGGGAGGGGTCGCGCCGCTGTTTGGTCTGGTGGGGCCGGGAAACCTCTATATCGATAACCAGGGGACGCAAGGGTACATATATAACTTTGGGAATAACTTCGAATCGTATAACTTCCGCAATCCGGCGACCGGGCAGGCCTGGAGCGGCGCCCTGATGACGCTCGGTCCGCAACTCTCGGTGGGGCTGATTCAGGGTGCGAATCAAGCTGGATCGCCCGTGGTCTTTCCTCCCGTCCCGCGTGAGGCGGGGCCGCTTTCTCCCGTGCAGTCGGGTCTGCTCGACGACCTCATTCCCTAGTCCGGACGATTCATAATGACCTGCTTCGGCGTCCGATCCTGTCGCCCGGCGAGGCTGTTCTCGTTCGGCCTCCTCGACGGACTGCACGTACGCCTGCGTCGGCCTGACGTGCGAGCAGCCTCGGCGGGCTTCCGTCTCGAACGCCTCGCGACCGCATTCATGAATAGTCCGGGTTAAGCAGTATGTTGGATCACCCGCTCGGCCGCGTTGGCGGATCATCCCCTGCGGCGGATGGTCTCGCCTTTCGATACTCAATATTTCCCTGAACGAAGGTTTTCTTCTTTGTGGCGCCCCGCGTCTGTCGTAATGGATGCGTGCGCAAGGCTTCGTCGAAGTAGCGGGAATCGGACGGAGGACATTTTCTGAGCGCGAAGCAGGAAATCTCTGTGGCGGTTTGGTTTGTCGACGCAAGCCTGTCACAGCCGATTCGGGCCGGGAGCTGAATTATCAACAGAATCCACAGCCCACAAATCCATCGATGTCCAGATGAAATGTTGAGGTGGTTATGCTAAGTTATTGATTAATAATTGTTTTGAATGCTTGTTTGCGTGAGCCTCACTCCTGAGGCACGTGGCGGTACAACGCTTGCTTTGCCCTCCGGTCATCGCGAGCATTCACTCCATCGGCATCAAGACGACAAAAACAATCAGCCCGTGTCAAAGATGTCAATTGAATCGGATAGGCAGAACAGAAAGAATGCGGCAGATGGTGGTGGGCGTGGTGTAATATTCGACGCCGTTTCCGGCACCGGCCGCTGACCGTTCAAGACTAAAGGAGATTGTCCTTATGAGGATTGCCCAGGTATCGCCGCTGTGGGAGAGCGTCCCTCCAAAGTTGTACGGAGGCACGGAACGCATCGTCTCCTACCTGACGGAAGAACTCGTCCGTCAAGGCCACCAGGTGACGCTGTTCGCTAGCGGTGATTCGGTCACGCGGGCAAAGCTGGAGGCCCCTTGCCAGCAGGCCCTGCGTTTGAACACCGGGATCTTCAACCGCGAAGCCCCGCTCATTCAGATGATGGAACAGGTCTTCGCTTCCGCCGACCAGTTCGATCTGATTCACTCACATCTCGACTTTCTGGCCTTTTCTCTCTCTCGCCGATGTCGGGTGCCCGTCGTGACGACGCTCCATGGCCGGTTGGATTTGCCCGAACTCGTGCCGGTCTTCCGTGACTTTGCGGAGCTGCCGCTGGTCTCCATTTCTGATTCGCAGCGTCGGCCGTTGCCTTGGTGCAATTGGCAAAACACCGTCTATCACGGCCTGCCGCACGACCTCTATAAATTCCATCCTGAACCGGGTAAGTACTTGGCGTTCCTGGGGCGGGTCTCGCCGGAAAAATGTCCGGATCAAGCGATCGAACTGGCTAAACGTGTCGGAATACCTATGAAGATGGCGGCGAAGGTCGACCCGGCGGACCGGGCCTATTTCGAGCGGGTCGTCGAGCCTCTCCTCGACCATCCCTTGATCGAGTTTGTGGGAGAGATTACCGATGCGGAGAAGAGCGATTTTATCGGGAACGCCATCGGCCTGATCTGCCCCTACGATTGGCCGGAACCCTTCGGCCTCGTGTTGATCGAAAGTCTTGCATGCGGCACACCGGTTCTCGCCTACCGACGGGGATCCATCCCGGAAATTATCGGTCACGGTGTCACCGGCTTCATCAGCGAAAACCTCGACGAAATGGTGAGTCAGGTCGACAAGCTCGGCACGATCGATCGCAATCGGTGCCGGCAGATGTTTGACGAGCGATTCACTGCCCAGCGGATGACGACCGACTACGTAAAGATCTACCAGCAGCTAATCACTGATGCCGCTGCGCTCCCTGGCAAGTCCGGGCAGCAGCACGCTTCGAACCTCTAGTCAGCGCGACATTAACCTCGCGGAAGGACAAGCATGGCAGCTGAGTCGCAATCTACCCCTGAGTCGAACGTCGACGGGTGGCGGTTATTAGGCACCCGTGATTTCGGCTGTCTCTGGGCCGGCCAGGTCGTCTCTCAGATCGGTGACGGTTTGAACAAGGTGGCGCTTCTCTGGTTCGTGTATGAAATGACCGGGTCGGCGCTCAAGATGACCGCCATCGGGTTGTTACAGACCATTCCCCCCCTGCTGTTCGGTCCGCTGATCGGCGTCTATCTGGACTACCTCCCCAAGAAGACGGTCATGATCGTGGTCGATTTCTTGCGAGCATTGATGGTGCTCCTGATACCGCTCTTCTATACCTTCGACATGCTGACGCTTGAGCGGTTGTATGTGTTGGTCTTCCTCATCTCCATCGTCTCAACGGTGTTCGGGCCCGCTCTGGCGTCTGCGGTCCCGCTGATCGTTCAGCGGTCGCAACTGACGACGGCGAATGCGTTTCTCCAGAGCACCACCAACATCGGCGTCTTGCTGGGACCGGCCATGAGCGGATTGGGCATCGCGTTGATCGGCGCTCAGAATGTGCTCTATGTGGATGCTGCGACCTTTCTGGTGTCCGCGCTCTTCCTCCTGCCGATTCGTGTGCGGGACAGCCGGACGGTGAAGGGGCTCGATGTGTTGGCGACACCCGTCATGCAGGATATGATGGTCGGATTCCGCTTCGTGTTCCTCCAGCATCGGGTGGTATTCGCGTTGATGATTACCGCCGTGCTCTACAACCTGGCGATCAGCGCCTTCGTATTCCTTCTTCCGGTGGTGGCGAAGGAGTTGTTGCAAGTCGGCCCCATGGAACTGGGCTGGTTGTGGTCGGCCTTGGGTATCGGGATGCTGGCAGCCTCCATTTGGCTGGCACGGACGCCCCAGGGTACCTTCCAGGATCGCATCGGCAAGATCGGTCGTTCTCTGGCGATCGGCGGTATTGCGGTCTGTGCGTTGGGATTAATTCAGACACCGGTGCTGTTCAGCACGTTCTTGCTGATCGTCATCATCGGCGGAAGTACGTCTCTCTTCTACCCGGTCGTATGGGCGATGCTCCAGGAAGTCACTCCGGAACATTTGCTGGGACGTGTGTTCACCACGTTCAGCGTCGGCGGGATGGCCTCCGCCATGGTCGGGATGGCTGGGTTCGGATGGGCCGCTGATACGCTAGGTCCAGCTGTAAGCCTCATCGGGATCGGACTGCTCCTCTTGCTCACTGCGATGGTCACGGTGCAGGTAAGCCGCCGTGGCCACGTGGTGAGTCCGGCTGTTGCGTAATACTCTCCCTTTACATCCCGTTTTTGTCAGCCTGCAGGTCATCCAGGCGGCGCTTGCAGGTTTTTTCTTGCCCTTGCGCCGGCTGTCTAGCGGGGCATTGTCGGTGTTGCTTTCTGCTCTTCCGTCACGTATGTCTTTGCTTCCGGGGATGTTTCGTTTTCCGAGACGATGGTGAAGACGGGCTCTCGGCGATCGGCTTCGCAGTCTCGGTTTCATTCAATACATGAGGGGCACATGCCTATGCGGGTGATTCGAACCGTCTACGTGACAGGTGTCCTGGCGCTGTTAGCAGCGTCGGGAGTGGGGAATGTGAATGGAACTGCGTTGGCGGAATCGACGCCTGAGGGAAAGTCTGAAACCCCGCCGGTGCAACGACCGAAGGATCCCGATACAAAGCCGAAGGAGCCGGAGCCGAAAGCGAAGGAGGCTGACTCGAAACCCAAGGAATCAGATGCCAAGCCTCCTGAAAAGCCCAAAGAGGCGGAGGCGAAACCCAAGGAGCCGGAGTCGAAAGTAAAGGAACCGGAGACCAAGGCCAAGGATCAGGAGCCGAAAGCGAAGGAGCCAGCGGCGAAGGCCAAGGAATCCGAACACAAGGTCAAAGAGGCAGAGCCGAAGTCCAAGGAGCCGGAGTCTAAAGCAAAAGAGCCTGATGCGGCGGCTGAACATCCCTGTCCAACGGTGCCCCATGCGGCAGAGGTGAAACCGGCGGCGGAGACGCAGGCACCGCCGGGAGAGCCCGGTGCAGGAGAGCGCCCCAAAGCGGCGGAGCCGGAAGGTAAGAAACCGATACGTTCGTCGATGGTGACGGCCAAGCTGGCGCTCATGGCGGATCCGCACCTGTTTCCTTATGACATCGAGGTCGATGCCAAGGACAAGGATCTTGTCCTGCTCGGAAAGGTGTCGCAGGAATCGGATAAGCGCGCGGCGACGGACATCGTGCGGTGTCTCGACGGCGTGCACGCTGTCGAGAATCGACTCAAAGTTGAACAGGACGCGGCCCATGGGCTCTTCGCGGAACGCGACAAAATCATCACGCAATTGGTGAAAGAACGGTTCGAGAAGAGCAAAACCTTGCAATCGGTCAAGTTCGATGTGAAAACTGAGGACGGCATCGTCACCCTGAACGGGGCGACGCGGTTCCAGATCATCGTACTCGAAGCGGCGCAAGCCGCCCGACAGGTTCCGGGCGTGCGCGCCGTGAATACCGACGCCGTGCGTTTGGTGGCCGGAGAATAGGAACGGTTGTGACGACAGGGGTACAGGAGGTCCGACACGCAGTCTGCTGACACCATGGAGCCACGGCACGTGAACGGAGGAGGAACGGGACGCCCCAACGTGAAGTGGTCGCCGCATCTGCTGACGCGCGACTTCACGCTCGTCTGGTGGGGCCAGATGGTCTCGCAAGTCGGCGATGGTGTGTCGAAGCTCGCGTTGCTCTGGTTCGTCTACTCCATCACAGGTTCTCCTCTCAAGACCACCATGATCGGGCTGTTGCAGACCCTGCCGCCCATTCTGTTCGGTCCTTTCATCGGCGTCATCGTCGATCGCGTTCCCAAGAAACTCTTGCTGATCAGCAGCGACCTGATTCGCGCGCTGGTGTTAGGCGTGCTGCCCTGTTTGTTGCCGGTAGACTCGTTCAGTATCGAGCGGCTGTATCTCATGGTGTTCGTCCATGCGGTCGCCTCCGCGGTGTTTGGTCCGGCATTGACTGCCGCCATTCCGTCGCTGGTCTCCCGCCACGAATTCACCGCCGCCAATGCGCTGCTGCAGACGACGACCAGCATCGGGATCATCGTCGGGCCGGCGCTGAGTGGCGTCGGGATCGCGACCATGAGTTCTCAGGAAGTGCTCTGTGTGAATGCGGTCAGCTATGTCATTTCTGCCGCCTGTTTTGCGTTCATTCGCTTTCCACGGGCCGAGTCTCAGCCGGCCGGCGGCGGCTCCCTGGCGGGAACCTTCAGCGATGTGCTCGATGGCTTCCACTATGTGCTCCATCGCCAACGGGTCATTTTGATGCTCATCGGAGCGGCGTCCATGTATACCTTCGCCACGAGCGCCTTCAGCACGCTCTTTCCGGTGTTCGGCAAGAAGTTGCTGGACCTCGGCCCTATCGAGGTCGGGTACCTCTGGTCGGCATTCGGCATCGGGTTGTTACTGGTGTCGCTGGGGCTCGTGTCCCTGTCGGCCTGGTCGTTGCCTAAGCGGATCCAGTTGATGGCGCTCTCCAGCTTCATCAGCGGCCTGGCGCTGCTCGGTTTAATTGTGACGTCGAATCGGTTGATCGCGGCGGCACTCATGGTCATCATCGGGATGGGGGCCGGGACGCTCACGCCGGTGGCCTGGGGCGTGTTGCAGGAGATTGCCCCGGCATCGCTGCTGGGGCGGGTGCTGGCGATTTATAATCTTGGCGCGATGACCTCCGCCATTGCCGGCATGACGATTTTCGGCTGGGTGACGCAGGATTTCGGCGAGCGTCCCAGCGTGTTCGGGATCGGTGTGGGGTTATTCCTGTCGGCGCTGGTTTCGATGCGGGTGGCGCGCTGGGTGCAGACCAATTGGGCGGGGGCGACTGTTCCTTCTGAGGAGGAGTCGCAGTCTGTGGTCATGGTCACACAGCCCACGAGTCATTAATAGCATTCAGCGGGAGGTCGAGGGGATCGGCCCTCTCTGGAAGGGGAGCCGGACGAGGCGCAGCTTGAGTAGGCGAAAAAACGGGACGAGGGCGTCGTGATGTCGGTCGTGACTCGTCGCGTCGGTGATTCTGGGAGCAGCGGAGGAAGACGTGGAAGAAATTATCAGTGTCAATGATCAGTTCTATATCCTGGCCAGTTCATCGATGGCGGACGATCGCACGCGCGTGCTCAAGCATGGGGAGACGTTCGGCGTCTACGATCGATATGGGGATATTCAGCCGGTGGGCCGGGGAACCCAGGGTGTCTTTCACCAGGGAACGCGGTTTTTGTCGCGCCAGGAATTGTTTCTGAATAATGACCGGCCGATGCTGCTCAGCTCAACGGTCAAGGAGGACAATGCCTTGCTGGCCGTGGACCTCACGAATCCGGACTTGTATCGGGACGGCCGGATCGCAATTCCACGCGGGAGTGTGCACGTATTCCGGTCGCGCTTCCTTTGGAACGGGGTGAGTTACGAACGCTTCCGACTGTCCAACTACAGTCTGGCGCCAGTGAAGATGACGTTGTCCATCCGGTTTGAGGCCGACTTTGCGGATATCTTCGAGGTGCGCGGAAAAAAGCGTGAGCGGAAGGGGCGGATGCTGCCAAATGTACTGCGGAAGGACCTGCTGGTGTTGAGGTACGAAGGCCTCGATGAGGTGACCCGGGAGGCGCGGATTCAGTTTTCTCCGGAGCCGCTGGAGATCACGGCCTCACAAGCCACCTTCGATATTGAACTCGACCCGAAGGGGGAAACGACGGTGGCGGTGATGGTGGCGTGCGATGTGGGGGACAGCCATCGGCCCCTGTTGGCATACGATGCGGCAATGGCCGAAGCGGGCCTGGCCTTTGGTGCGGAGCAGACCGAGGATTGCACGATTCAGACATCCAACGCCCAATTCAATGAATGGTGGAATCGCTCGGTGTTGGATGTCCGTATGATGGTCACCGACACGAATGAGGGCCCCTATCCCTATGCCGGCGTGCCCTGGTTCAGCACACCCTTCGGCCGGGACGGGGTCATCACGGCGCTCGAGTGTCTGTGGATCAGGCCGGAATTGGCGCGCGGCGTCCTGGCCTATCTGGCATCGACGCAGGCCAAAGAGGTGAACGCTGGTCAGGATGCCGAGCCGGGGAAGATCCTCCACGAGACTCGCAAGGGTGAGATGGCGGCGTTGAACGAGATTCCCTTCGGCCTCTACTACGGCAGTGTCGATTCCACGCCGCTGTTTGTGATGCTGGCCGGCGCTTATTACGAACGGACGGCCGATCTGGCGTTTATCCAGTCGATATGGGCCAACCTGGAAGCGGCGCTGACCTGGATGGACACCTTCGGCGATCCCGACCGTGACGGGTTTGTAGAATATGTACGGAAATCACCCACCGGGTTGGACAATCAAGGCTGGAAAGATTCCCATGATTCGATTTCGCACGAGGACGGTTCGCTGGCTGAAGGACCGATCGCCTTGTGTGAAGTACAAGGGTATGTGTACGACGCCAAAGTGCAGGCGTCGAAGCTGGCAGATGCGCTCGGCTATATCGATCGTGCCAGTCAGCTTCGGCGTCAGGCGCGGTCGCTCAAGGAACGTTTCGAAGAGGCATTCTGGTGCGAGGAATCGTCAACCTATGCGCTTGCCCTGGATGGCCAGAAACGGCCCTGTCAGGTGAAGACTTCCAACGCCGGCCATTGTCTCTATACGGGGATCGCAAGCGATGAGCATGCCAGGCGTGTGGCGGAAACGCTCATGTCCGATGAACTGTTCAGCGGATGGGGTGTGCGGACCCTCGCTGATTCGGAGCGCCGGTACAATCCGATGTCCTACCACAACGGATCGATCTGGCCGCACGACAACGCCATGATTGCGGTCGGTCTGGCCCGGTACGGCCTCAAGTCCGGTGTGGAAAAAATTATGACCGGCATGTTCGAGGTCAGTCTCGTGCTCGACTTTCATCGCTTGCCGGAACTCTTCTGCGGATTCGTACGCCGGCCCGGCCAGGGCCTGACGCGGTATCCGGT
>Ga0116177_10003562_pt1 | contig 11391 bp, 11 predicted proteins | sample AD_STIC10_MetaG_FD_89750 | JGI IMG/M metagenome (GOLD analysis project Ga0116177, IMG submission 89750) | Active sludge microbial communities of municipal wastewater-treating anaerobic digesters from USA - AD_STIC10_MetaG | ecosystem: Engineered > Bioreactor > Anaerobic > Digestate | place: USA...
CAACCCTTTGCCGTACTGGCTGATTACCTGACCCGCAGAGGCTTTATTGTATTACGCGCCGATGACCGCGGTGTGGCAAAAAGCACGGGGGTTTTTGATAAAGCTACCAGCAGAGATTTTGCCGATGATGTGAACACCCATATCAACTACCTGTTGCAAAGAAAAGAAGTGAATAAAAAACAAATCGGATTGATCGGCCACAGTGAAGGTGGAATGATTGCACCCATGGTGGCAGCTGAGCGGAAAGACATTGCTTATATCGTATTAATGGCCGGGCCCGGTGTTCCATGCATGGACCTGCTGGTAGAACAAAATATTGCGATCTATCAATCATATGGCATCCCCGAAAATGCGGCAGCAGCATTAAGACCGGTATTCAAAAAAATCGCCACCGCAGCCACCCAGTCACCTGATATGAAAACAGGTTTCACCCAGGCATCCGCAGCGGCTGAAGAATGGGCCGCCCAAACCGATACCGCTACCTTGCGCTTACTGGAAATGACGCAGAAAAAAGACAGGGATAAATATATCCGTGAACTCATCCTGACGATGTCCAATCCCTGGTTCCGGTATTTTCTTTCTTTTGATCCCGCCCCCTATTTACAACAACTCAAATGCGCAGTACTGGCTATCAATGGTGGAAAAGATATACAGGTCTTACCCAAACAAAATCTGCCCGGTATCGAAACTGCATTGAAAAAAAGTAAATCCAAAAACTATCTGGTTAAAGAATTACCCGGACTGAATCATCTTTTTCAAACCTGCAAAGAATGCACGATTGAAGAGTACCGGGCGATTGAAGAAACCATCGCCCCCATTGCGCTGGAAACCATGGGCGACTGGCTCCAAAAAATTGTAAAGCAATAAATGAATTACCTGGCACATGCATACCTGTCATTTGGCCACCCCGGTGTGCTCACCGGTAATATGATCAGTGATTTCGTAAAGGGAAAAAAGAAATTTGATTACCCCTCAGAAGTACAACAGGGTATTGAACTCCATCGTGCCATTGACCAGTATACCGATACCCATATTGCTACCCGCGAAGCCAAACAGGTCTTTCGCACCCATTACCGGTTATACAGTGGTGCTTTTATAGATGTGGTGTATGATCATTTTCTGGCCAATGACGAATCGGAATTTACAGAAGAAAGCCTGTTTGCATTCAGCCGGGATACCTATGCGGCCCTGGACCGGCAGGAAGCCTGGATGCCCGATCGCTTTGCCCATATGTACCCCTTTATGAAACAGCAAAACTGGCTGTTCAACTACCGGACCCGCTGGGGTATTAAAAAAAGCATGGGCGGACTGGTAAAAAGAGCGGCCTACCTGGAAGACTATCACACTGCTTTTACCATTTTTGAAGAACACTTCCAACTGCTGGAAGATTGTTATCGTCATTTTTGGGCCGGGATGAAGCCTTATGCAAAATCCTGTTTCGATCAGTTATCCCTGTAACATTTGGACTGGTTCAATCGTTTTAACAGCCAAATCAGAAATAGGCTAATTTTGCCTACTCAAAAACCAGATTATGCGAAAAATACTCCTGTTGGTGGCTTTCTTTCAAATGGCATTCTTCTGCCTGCTGGCTCAAAACAATATCCCTCCGGTTGATAAATCACCGATGGATATGAGCTATTTCCCGGTCAATTATCCGGTATTGAAAATCCAGGATAAAGCAACTGAGCCCCTGGCAGCCAGGGTATTGTACAGCCGCCCGCAGAAAGCAGGCAGGCCCATTTTCGGGGGACTGGTTAAAAGCGGAGAAGTATGGCGACTGGGAGCCAATGAAGCAACAGAAATTGAGTTTTTCCGGTCGGTAAGGATCGGGGGTAAAAAAATAAAAGCCGGCCGCTATACATTATATGCCTTAGTGAATGAGAGTAACTGGACCCTCATCCTCAATAAAGAAACAGATACCTGGGGCTCCTTTAAATATGATATTAAAAAAGATGTGGCCAGGGCAGAAGTAACCATGCAGAAAACCGATAGCCCGGTTGAAAATTTGTCTATGTATTTTGAAAAGACTGCCTTAGGCTGTAACCTGAATATTGCCTGGGAAAATACCCGGGTGGCTTTACCCATTGTATTCTGATACCACTATGAATAAAATTGTTGTTGTCCTGTTTTCACTCTGTCTGCTGGTTGCCTGCAAAGAGCAAAAAAAACAACCAGTAGCCAATCCTGTGAACCTGCCTGTAAACGGGAAAGACAATCATCTCCCCCCTATTGAAAACGGAAGCAACCAGTATAAAGATGTGGATGTATCACCTTTGGATATGTCTTATTTCCCGGTTGATTATCCCAAATTGAAAACAAATGACTCCACCATTGCTCCCCCGCTGGCCCGTGTGATTTACAGTCGGCCACACCTGCAGGGTCGTCATATTTTTCACGAAGTGCTCAGTTATGGCGAACCCTGGCGCATGGGTGCCAACGAAGCCACCGAGTTACAACTCTTTACCAATGCCAGCATTCAGGGCAAACCCATCCGCGCCGGCCGGTACACCCTTTATTGTATCCCTCAGCAAAAAGAATGGACCATTGTCTTCAACAGCAATACTGATTCATGGGGATTACAACAGCTCCATTCCAAAGACGTCGCCAGTTTTACCATTCCGGTAGAAGAAAAAAATCAGTCGCTCGAGTATTACACCATGCTATTTGAAAAAGCAGCAAAAGGTGCTAACCTGATGATGGCCTGGGATAATGTGGAATTACGTCTTCCCATCCTGTTTCAATAAGCTTTTTTTATTTACCTCACAGTCACCCTTTATTTGGATATTTGTCTGGCATGTGCGGCATTGCAGGCATCATACAATCAAATCCCGGAAGGTTTCAGTTATCACAGCTGCAGCAAATGACGGATGCTATTGCTCATCGCGGTCCTGATGGAGCCGGTGAATGGTGCAATCAAAACAATACGGTATTACTCGGTCATCGTCGTTTATCCATTATTGATCTCAGCAGCGCCGGAGAGCAACCGATGCATTACCTGGATCGTTACTCCATCGTTCACAACGGTGAGATATATAATTATACAGAGCTGAGAAATTTGCTGCAGCAAAAGGGTTACCAGTTTCGCAGCCAAACCGATACGGAAGTGATTGCTGCCGCCTGGGATTACTGGAAGGAAGATTGTTTACAGCATTTCGACGGCATGTTTGCCTTTGCGATCTGGGATCAGCAGGAACAGGAATTATTTGCGGCTGTTGACCGCTTCGGTGAAAAACCATTTTATTATACACTGGAAGAAGATGCATTAGTTTTTGGGTCGGAAATGAAAGCCCTCTGGGCAGCAGGTATTAATAAAGCACCCAACCTGCAAATGCTTTTTAATTTTATCACGATCGGCTATACCAGCAACCCGGAAAAAAAAGAAGAAACATTTTACCAGCAGATTTACCGGTTACCGGCCGCCAGCTATTTGGTCTATTCACTTCCCGATCAGTTGCTGGAGATTCAAACCTACTGGAAGATTGATCCGGAAAAAGAACAAAGTTCCATCAGTGATGAAGCCGCCATCAGCCAGTTCCATGAATTATTTCAAAGATCTGTCAGCAGAAGAATGCGCAGTGATGTTCCCATCGGAAGCAGTCTTAGTGGCGGACTGGACAGTTCTTCTATTGCCGCCATGGTATTTGCGCTCCGCAGTTCCAATTATTCCGGCAAGGCATTTACCGCCGCTTTTCCCGGATTTGAAAAAGATGAAAGCAAGTATGCCAAACAAGTGGCGGATCGTTTTGAATTAGAACAGCATCTTGTAAATATTACTGCCACGGATCTGATGCAGGACTGGGAAAAACTTTGCCTGCACCAGGAAGAGCCCTTTGGCTCCTCGAGCAGTTATGCCCAGTTTAAAGTTTATGAACTGGCTAAAGAAAACGGCATCAAAGTATTACTCGACGGACAGGGAGCCGATGAAATACTGGCCGGTTATCACAAATATTATAAATGGTACTGGCAGGAACTGTTTAGAAAAAGTAAATTAAACCGCAGCGGTGAACGAAAAGCAGCCCTTGAACTGGGCATTAACGAACCTTTTACCTGGAAGAACAGAATTGCTGCCTGGTTTCCTTCCTTCGCCAGTATTGTGATCGAAAACCAATACCTGGCTAAAGCACTGGCACATCCGGATCTCACCAAAACATTTGTACAGCAACAAAGCCGGGATGCCTATTACACGCCTCCGGATCATTTTACCTTAAATGGTGTATTGCATTTCAACAGTTTTGTACATGGTTTAGAGGAGTTGTTGCGTTTAGCCGACCGGAACTCCATGGCCCATGGCAGAGAAGTGCGTTTACCTTTTCTATCACATGAACTGGTTGAGTTTTTATTCAGTCTTCCTTCACATTTCAAAATAAGAAAGGGCCGTACCAAATGGTTGCTCAGGGAGTCCATGAAAAATACACTGCCTGAAACCATTACCTGGCGAACAGATAAAGTGGGCTTTGAACCACCACAACAACAATGGATGGAAGATAAGACTGTGGCGGAAGCCATCCGGGCCGCCAAAGAAAAACTGGTCACCGAAAAAATCCTGAAACCGGAAGTACTGGATAAAAATATTCGCCCTCAGGCTGCACATGATCCGGGAAATGATGACTGGCGTTATCTGTCCGCAGCATTGCTGTTTAAATGAACCTATTTCATCATCTTTGCTCATTAAAATGTAAACATGAAACCCGCTACCAAATTTATCCATGCCGGTGCACATCCCGATCCCTCTACCGGTGCCATCATGACGCCTGTTTACCAGACTTCCACTTATGTACAGGAAGCACCCGGCGTGAACAAGGGTTTCGAATATGCCCGCAGTCAGAACCCTACACGCAAAGCATTGGAAGAAGCACTGGCCATCATTGAAAATGGACAGTTTGGACTGGCTTTCAGCAGCGGTGTGGCTGCCACTGATGCCGTCATTAAATTATTATCTCCCGGTGATGAAGTGATTTGCGCCAATGATATGTATGGCGGTACTTACCGGCTCTTCACCAAAGTGTTTGAACGTTTCGGCATCATCTTTACTTATGTAGATACCACCCATTCAGAAAATGTTGGCAAAGCCATCAGCAGCAAAACAAAACTGGTTTGGCTGGAAACACCTACTAACCCGCTGATGAATATCACGGATATAGCCGCCATTGCTGCATTGACAAAACCTAAAAACATCCTGCTGGCGGTGGACAATACTTTTGCCTCGCCGGCTTTACAAAATCCCCTCGATCTCGGTGCCGATATCGTGATGCATTCAGTGACCAAGTACCTCGGCGGTCACAGTGATGTAATACAAGGAGCCCTGGTGATGAACGATGCGGACTTGCGGGAGAAATTATACTTTATTCAAAAGAGTTGTGGCGCAGTTCCGGGTCCCATGGATTGCTTCCTGGTATTAAGAGGAATCAAAACCCTGGGGGTACGCATGAAGGCCCATTGTGAAAACGGCCGTATCATCGCCAACTGGCTTCGGCAACATCCCAAAGTGGGAAAAGTGTACTGGCCGGGATTTGAAGATCATCCAGGCTATGCCGTAGCTAAAAAACAAATGAAGGATTTTGGTGGCATGATTTCTTTCGAATTAAAAGATGACAGTGTAGAAGAAGCCAGGAGAGTTTTGTCGGCTACTCATCTTTTTTCACTGGCAGAAAGCCTGGGTGGTGTGGAATCCCTGATCAATCATCCGGCCAGCATGACCCATGCTTCCATTCCAAGAGAAGAAAGAATCAAAAACGGCCTAAGTGATGCACTGATCCGCCTGAGTGTGGGGATCGAAGATGCGGATGACCTGGTGGAAGACCTGGCCAAAGCAATTGGATAAGCCTTTTTCCCAATTCATACGAATCCCCTTTTCTACCCGGAAAAGGGGATTTACTTTTACCATCGATGGAAAACAGTTTTTCACCATACCGTGATTTCTGGTTGCGCCTGGGCGTTTCTTTACTGCTCAGCTTTTTCTTTGTCTTCCTGGGCACTGATTCCTTTTCGGATATTATTAACGGAAAATATTTTCTTTCTGATGTGCTGGCCGGTTTCTCGATCAGTTTTATCGTTACATCGCTGATCAATCTGATTACTTCCTATCTCGATCAGCAATACCCCTGGCATAAATATTTTACCACCCGGCTGATCTATCAATTGATTGCTGCCGTGGTACTGCCTGCACTCTTTGTGCTTGGATTCATGTATACCTACCTGATTGTTTTATTAGGATTTAAAAAAGAAGAAGTACAGTTCTTTTTTACGGAGTTCCCGATTTCCATCCTCTTTATCATTTTCTGGAATGTGGTGTATGTGGGCTATTATTTTTACCGGGAGAGTAAAAAACAAAAAGAAGAACTAATCTCTCTGAAACAACAATTATTCACGCTGCAAAATATACGAACCGGTGCCGATGTATTACCTGCAGCGCCCAATGATCCGGGATTTGAAGCAGAGGAGGCAGAACTCATTCCTCAAAACCAGGGACAGGGAAAAATCCGTTTACTGGTAGCCGTATCAGGCAATAAGAATATCCCGATACCCGTTGAAAATATTGCCTGCTTTTACAAGACGGGCAATTATACCACCCTCAAAACATTTCAGTCCGATACTTATCTGCTGAACCATAGTCTGGACGAACTGGCCAAACTGCTTGAAGAATCCCTTTTCTTCCGGGCCAACCGGCAGTATATTATCAATATCAAGGCCTGCCATTATTTCACCAACGAAGAGAATGGTAAACTGGCCCTGCACCTTCATCCACCACAGGAAGAAGAGGTGATCATTAGCCAAAAACGAGCTGCCGCCTTCAAAGAATGGCTCAATCCCTGATTTCGCTGAAATTTCGACGCGGAATTTTCCTATTCCGATGAAAGATTTCAGTCTTTCAGGCTTCCATCTACCTGCTTCATCAAAGGACCCCCTTTTACGGGTTCTATTTTTGCCCCATAGTCATGAAAACAATTTCAAACATTTAAACAAGCATTTATGAAAAGAGGATTAGGCATCACAGTGATTTCAGCCATTTTGGCATTCAGTTCCTGTTCAAAAGAAAGAATCAGCGGACATGGTTCCACTACGACAGAAAACAGGAATATCAGCGGATTTACAGCGATCTCTACTGCAGGCAGCACCAATATCTATGTTTCTCCGGGCGCAGCTTTTAAAGTGGAAGTAATGGGATACAGCAATCTCCTTCCTTATTACGAAACCAAACTGGTGAACAATACCCTGCAACTGGGTTATAGAGAGGGGGTCAATGTTAAAAATGACAACACAGAAGTCTTTGTCACCTTGCCTTCATTGAATGGACTTAGCCTGGCAGGATCAGGTAATATCAGTACCAGCGGTAGTTTCCCTTCGGTAACAGACTTCAATGCCCGTGTAACTGGATCAGGCAATATCGAATTTAGTACCGGGAGCTGCAGTAATTTTTATGCGACCATTGACGGGAGTGGCAATATCAGGGCACTGAATATGGTGGCAGATAAAGCAGAGACCAATACTTCCGGTAGTGGCAATACCGAGATCACGGCCAATACAACGCTGAAAGTACGGATTGCCGGTAGTGGAAATGTGTACTATCATGGTACACCGGTTATCACTACCAATATTTCAGGCAGTGGCGCCGTGATTCCGCGTTAAGCATTAAAGGAATTAGGCTATACTTGCAGGACTACTGTAAGTATGCACCAAAAAAAAATAAAAGAACTGCTCGACAGGAAGGCTGAGGAATACAATCAGCCTTCCTTTATTGCTTTTGATCCTGTTGCTGTTCCGCATCTATACAATAAAAAACAGGACCGGGAAATCGCCGGTTTCTTTGCGGCCATATTTGCCTGGGGCAACCGAACCACCATCATCAATAAATCCAAAGAACTGATGCAGCTGATGGATCATGCCCCGCATGCATTCTGTCTGCAGCATAGTAAGAAAGACCTGCAATCCCTGCTCTCCTTCAAACACCGGACTTTCAACGCAACTGATCTGCTTTATTTCATCGAATTTTTCAAAACGCATTACAGCAAGGCTGATTCTCTGGAATCGGCTTTTACCATGCATGGCGATACCATTGAATCCATGTTAACTGGTTTTTATCATTACTTCTTTTCATTGGAACATATCCCGGAACGAACCCGGAAACATATTGCCAGTCCGGCAAAAGGCTCCGCCTGTAAAAGACTGAATATGTTCCTGCGCTGGATGGTAAGAAAGGATCAGCACGGGGTAGACTTTGGTATCTGGAAAAATATCTCTCCTTCCAAACTGATCTGCCCGATTGATCTGCATGTGGCCCGTGTGGCCCGGATTCTGGGATTACTAAAACCAGCGGGCAATAAAGAACAAAACCCCGGTTGGGAAACCGCCATCGCCCTAACGGATTATTTGCGAACTTTAGACAGCGAAGATCCCGTGAAATATGATTTTGCCCTTTTTGGACTCGGCGCGATGAACAAAAAAGGGGTTACACTTTACTAATGAATCATTCTCAACAACAGGAACTGGCGGATCTTTTACAAAAAGATGCCGGACTGATACTGTCTCCACAAAAAAGTATGGAAGCCATCAGAATTGCCCTGGCTGATCATGTGAACCAGCTGATCAATACTGATTTCGACCGGCTGGTATCATTGCTTTATCGTATTGATGTACCAGAGAAAAAAATGCGGCAGTTGCTCGATCAGCAGCAGGGCGAAAATGCACCATTACTGATTGCCGATCTGATTATTGAAAGACAATTGCAAAAAATAGAAAGCAGGAAGCAATTCAAAAAAGATGACCCGATACCGGATGATGAGAAATGGTGAACTATTCCAGCGCCTTCCCGCCCAGTAAAATGGCATAAGCATCTACCCGATGGTATTCATAGGCTCTTCCAAACAAAGCATCGGCAGACAAAACTGTGTCAATCACTGATGGGGCTGTACTGGTCAGCAACCGGAGATGTTTTTCGCTTTGTACATATTTATCATCCTTACCAATGATATTCGTTTGCTCGAGTAAATCCCCTGCTAATTGCAATAAATCACCGGCATCCAGTGAAAGTTCTTTGATGTGCAGGGCCTTATCCAGTCCAATAGACTTGGCAATCAAACCCATCCGGGTATGATCCGGAAAAGAGGGCGCAATATCCTTATCAATTGTATAACGTTCTGCGTTGGGGAATTTTTCATCCAGGTCTTGTACAAAAGCCGCATTGCCGGCTGCCGGTGCGCCAAATGTGATCAGCTGTATGTTTTGTTGTACAGCCCCTTTTAATTGTTTCTTCAGGTAGCCTGCCAGTGGATAAGCGAGGTTACCACCCAGGCTATGACCGGTAACAACCAGCGATGAGCCCGCGGGAATTTTCTGCTCAATAAAATCCAGCAGAGACAAACCCGTTGTTCCATCTTTTAGTTGCAGCAGGTTTTGAAAACCAAGATAGGTTCCCCGGGAGAGATAGGCTTTTTTCACAGTATCGGCATATTCCCATTTTTTCTGGTTAAAGACATTGAAGTCCTGCAGGATGAAATTCTGGAAACCTTCGTTGCTAAATTCAATCAGCGAACCCCGGATCACCAGGGCATATTGCAGAGAATCTTTCTTTTTAGCGATATAGGCAAAATTGCCATTGACGGCCTGTGGTTGAAAAACCAGTTCAAATCCGGGCGCATATGTCAGTAAAGTATCTTTTAACCCGGGCTTATACACCAATTGATTCAGCAGTACTGTTTCCTTAGCGGATAAGAAAGAAGCCGATTCCTGTTTTTTTCCCTTTGACTGACAGGCTGCAATGCAAATTGGAAGGATCAATAACAAAAAATGCAACTTTTTCATAACGCTTTAAATAAAAATCCCGCCATTTTCTGGCGGGATGGATTGATTAATATTTTACTTACACATCAGGAGTTGGAAGATTCCTTTTCAAACATCAGTTCTTTTACTTTCTCTTTATCTTCTTTTTCTCTTTTCAGATCAAACATGGTTCCGAAGATATGGTCCCATAAAGTAGAACTCACACCGTATCCATTATGTTCATTCTTGTAATGATGCAGGTGATGGTTTCTCCAGAGTGGTTTCATCCATTTAAAAGGAGGGTTCCAGGCATGGATGGCATAGTGCATGGTACCATACATCAGGTAACCCAGCAGAAAACCGGGGAAGAACATGAATGTATAACTACCGATGAGCAGATAGGTCAATCCAAACAAAGTGGATGAAATAATAATACTAGGCAAAGGCGGCATGAATAAACGCTGCCTGTCGCGGGGGTAATGATGATGATTCCCATGAAGGGTGTACACAAACTTGATAGAACCCGGCGTTTTGGGTACCCAGTGAAAAATAAAGCGATGGGCGATATACTCAAATAGTGTCCAGAAAAACATACCCCCAAAGAAGACCAGCAGGATGGTACCGGTGCTGTAATTGTATTTGGTGGCTGCCAGGTAAATAATATAAGTCAGGATAGGGATATACATACCCCAGATCACCAGCGGATTGGCCTTGGTCAGTGCTTCAAGGAAATCACTCTTGAAGAGCCTTGCCTGCCCTTTATTATGTATTTTTTCGAAATGCATGGCGCAAAGATAAGGAATGAATCGGGGGTCAGAAATTGTATAACAGGCTGATTTTAATCAGTTTCAACTAAGTTGTCAACCCGTTGAAACTGATAGCCTTTGGCCTTTAAATAGCGGACCAGTTCGGGCAGTTTCCGGTAAAATTTATCGGTCCTTCCCGGGCCGGCCCCGACATGCATCAGTAAAATAAACCCGTTCAGTCCGGCCGGCTTTGTTTGCTCATATTGCAGGATGGAGGACAGTATTTTTTCAGAGCTGCGGTAGTTTTTATCATTGTCCAGGGTATAGTCTGCATGACTGACGGTACCGGGTGTATAATTGATCAACTGAATCTGTAATTCCTTTGACCAGGCAGCGATACTATCGTTATACCATTCATAAGGCGGTAAAAAAATATTTGCTTTTTTAATATCAATCCCCAGCCGGGCCATGGCGGTATAATTATCGGCCAAATCAAATCGAAACTGCGATTTCGTTACGAGCAGACTGTCGCGTTTGGACCAGTCGCAATACAATAAATGCTGATCGGAATGTGGTCCCAGATAATGTCCTTCTTTATACAGTTTACGAATGATGGGATGAAAGTCCGGGTTCCGGTAAAAATCACCGGTGAAGAAAAAGGAAGCCTTGATATTGGCATTGTCCAGGTATTCTTCAATTTGCTGCCCGCCCTCAGCAAACTCATGACCGGTAAAGACAAGAGCGATTTTCTTTTGCGAGCTATCGCCTCTGATGATGGCTCCGCTAGACCTCTCCCCCTTACCCCTCCCGATTGCTATCGGGACCAAAGGAGAGGGGCGTGCTGCCTCCTGCGCAGCTAATAAATAAATCAGGGATGCGGTTCCATCCA
>Ga0116177_10003572_pt1 | contig 11374 bp, 11 predicted proteins | sample AD_STIC10_MetaG_FD_89750 | JGI IMG/M metagenome (GOLD analysis project Ga0116177, IMG submission 89750) | Active sludge microbial communities of municipal wastewater-treating anaerobic digesters from USA - AD_STIC10_MetaG | ecosystem: Engineered > Bioreactor > Anaerobic > Digestate | place: USA...
CAAAAGAGCGTATCAAAATCAGCGGTGACAGTTCACTATTCACTCGTAGCACTACGAATGAAGATTGGGCAGGTTTCCAGGCTTTGATGCAAAACTCAAACATGGCTCAGAAAGATATGATCCTTCGTATCGTTGCTTCTAATTCAGATGCTGAAGCTCGTGAAATGGAAATTAAGAAAATGGGTAAAGCATATGATGAGATCGCAGAAGGTGTACTTCCTAAATTACGTCGTTCTGCAATTACTATCAATGCTGATAAAATCGGTCGTTCTGATGAGCAGATCACTGCACTTGCAAAATCAAATCCTGATTCATTAAATGTTGAAGAGATCCTTTATGCTGCAACATTGACAACTGATAACAACGAAAAACTTTCTATCTATCGTTCAGCTGAGCGTATCTATCCACAAGACTGGAGAGCTGCAAACAATGTTGGAATGGTTCTTTTCTCAACAGGTGATGTTGATGGAGCAATGACTCAGTTCACAAAAGCTGATCAATTGAACCCAAGCAATCCGGTTGTAAAAAATAACATGGGTGCTGTTTATAGCCGTAAAGGTGACCGCACAAATGCTGCTGCAGCTTATGCAGAAGCAAGTGCTGCAGGTTCCGAAGTAAATGAAAATATGGGAATCATTGATATCCGTAACGGTAACTATTCTGCTGCCGTATCTCATTACTCAGGAGTAAATAGCTTCAATGCTGCTTTAGCTAAATTATTAGCAGGTGACAAAGATGGTGCAATGAGCACAATCGATGCTTCTCCTGATAAAGATACAGCTATGGGAATGTACCTTAAAGCAATCATCTCTTCTCGTAAAGGTGATAACACAGGTGTTGTATCTAACCTTACATCAGCTATCGCTAAAGATGCTTCATTGAAATCAATGGCTGCTGAAGATCGTGAATTCATTAAATTATTCAACGACGCTTCTTTCAAAGCTGCGGTACAATAATTCGAAAATATCATTTATGAAAAATCCCCTGGAGAAGTTCTTCAGGGGATTTTTTTTTTGGTTTTATAAATTGAGGTTAGTAATTAGACTGTCCGATAAAAATCAACTTTTGAAATTTATATTGAATATTAAATCTTAAATTGAAGCTACTCAAAAGATAATTTTATCGTTTAATAGATATTATAATAGACATTAGTGACTTTTATAATGCTACAATAATAATCATAATGTGTGCCTTAGAAAACGAAAGGGTCCTTTCAGGATGACCATGCACGCGAACAACATGCGCGAGGGAAAAAAAACAATGCGGGCCGTAGGCCCGCATTGTTTTTTTCCCTCGCGCATGTTAGCAAACCAACGATTGTCATCCTGAAAGGACCCTTTCGTTTTCTAAGGTACACCGTTTCATTTTTGAATAAATAATTTAACTACAATCAATGCCTATCTATTAATATACAATTTTTGCAGTTGGAATTTATTGCCCTATGAAATTAGTTTTATCGGACAGTAGTGATTTAATTAGTAATTGAAAAAAAAAACGAAACAATGTATATACCTCTGAGTTTCATCATTTTTCACTTTTTATTATTAGTTATTCATTATCTGTATTTCCCAAAAATCAAGTCTCGCCTAGAAACCGAAAAGATCCTTTCAGGATGACAAGTCAGTTTTCTTTAAATGCAAAAGGGGAAAAAAGTTTCGGGCTTTCGGCCCGAAACTTTTTTCCCCTTTTGCAATATTTTTGGTCAATTCAAGGTCATCCTGAAAGGACTTTTTCGGTTATTAAGCCTTACTGTTTTATGTCTATAATTAGATAATAAAAATAAATTTTATACCTGCCAATTCAGAAAAAAAACCAAAAGCCAAATCAAGGTAACTACTTCTGTAGCTACACCATTTTTCATTTTTAGTTATTAATTAAAATATAACCTTCCAGTCATTCTCCCGAAACAAATTCGCTCTATACTTAGCAAATTCTTTCTGAGGTTCCGTAGTTTGATTTTCTGATGAACGAACTTTTTTGAATTTATCAATGATCAATTCGTCAACTTCTAATCCTAAATCGTTTGCAAGGGTTTCAATTTTTTTGAAACAGTTCGACAGCCGGGAAATATCCGGATGCTTTTCGATAATGAGTGTCATGTGTTAAGTAAAGTGTGTTTGTGTGTATGATACTGCCAAATAAGATAATATTATTCAGGAAGACAAAAAAAATAGGTTAATCCTAACCGAATCTTATTTCAATACAAATTTCTAATTATTTCATCTGCTGATTGAAAACGTACTGGATCAGGTTAGCGCCCATTTTAAGAGCTTTCTGTCGTGCTTCGGGTTTATCCTTGTGTACATCGTAGTCTTCCCAGCCATCGCCTAAATCGCTTTCAAAGCTATAGTAAACGACAAGTCTGCCTTCGTAGATCAATCCAAATCCTTGCGGAGGTTTTCCATCATGTTCGTGGATTTTTGGCAAGCCATCCGGAAAGTCAAATTTCTGGTGGTAGATGGGATAGGAGAAAGGTAGTTCAACAAGATCAAGTTCGGGAAATACTTTTTTTAGTTGCGGCCGGACAAATGGATCAATACCAAAATTATCGTCAATGTGTAAAAAGCCACCACTGACAAGATACTTTCTTAAATTTTCTGCTTCAGCATTTGACAAAACCCAATTGCCATGTCCGGTCATGTGAAGAAACGGATAATTGAAAATTTCCGGACTGCCAACCTCTACGATCGCTTGTTCAGGATTGATATTCGTCCCAAGATTAGTATTGCAAAACGTGATAAGATTAGGTAACGAAGTTTCAAGATTTGCATACCAGTCGCCACCACCATTATATTTCAATAAGGCAATCTTAAAAGATGGATCTGCAGCCTTTGCATTATTGATAAAAGAAAATGCAATTATTGCGAAGAAGAAATTTCTCATTATGCTAATGTACAATTAATAGAGTGTAGTTTAAAGATTTTAACACAAGATCACTAAGTTTTTGGCACAAGAGCACAAGTGTTCTTGTGATATATTTTAGTGATCTCAGTGTTTAATTTTAAGCGTAAACTATTCTTTCCCATGCTTATTAAAATTGAAATAAGCACAAGCCGCCATAGCCGCAGTTTCCGTCCGTAATCTTTCAGGTCCCAGACTCGTTAATACAAAACCGTTTTCCTTCGCTGCAAGAGTTTCACTTTCATGAAAATCACCTTCCGGTCCGATGAGAATTACTGCATCTTTCCCCGGCTTAAGTATATTTTTCAAATGATTCTCTGGACCGGCTTCCATAGCACAGATAAGCTTCTGTTCTTCTAACTCTGTTTTCAGGAAATTATTGAAAGGCTGCATTTCATTGATCACCGGTAACAGCGCCTTGCCCGATTGCTTTATTGCAGAGATAGCTATTCGCTTCAATCGGTCTGTTTTTACATCTTTCCTTTCTGAATGACGACATACCAGAAAAGAGATCTTATATAATCCCAGCTCAACACATTTTTCTAAAAGCCATTCGATCCGGTCAATGTTTTTTGTGGGTGCAATTGCAAGATGAAACAGTGGCCGGGAAATCTTCTGGACTTCTTTCGATTCTATTGTAGCAATGCAATCGTGTTTGTTGATCTCAGAGATAACAGAAGTATAAATATTTCCGGCGCCATCAGTGATCAGGATCTTTTCACCAACATTTTTCCTGACAACTTTCAGATGACGGAGTTCATCATCTTCCAGAATTATCTGTCCTGCTGAATTAATATTTCCGAAATAAAGATCCACACGATTTTTTTTACAACTGACAAGAAACAAAAAAACCTTCTCCGAAGGAAGAAGGTTTTTAAAATTATATTAACCCTAATTCAGTCATGCATTCACTGTTAATTTCGGTGCTGCATTAAGAATTTCCGGAGTAGCGTATTCTGCATACTGAGCAAAGTTCTGAACGAAAGAAGATGCAAGTGTATTCATCTTTGCATCGTATTCGTTTTTATCTGCCCATGTATTTCTTGGATTCAAAATTTCTGTCGGAACACTTGGACAAGTCTTCGGCATTGAAAGTCCGAATACCGGCATTTTCTCAAATTCAACTTTGTCAAGTTCGCCATTCAACGCTGCTGCGATCATCGATCTTGTGAACGATAACTTCATCCGGTTACCTACACCATAAGATCCGCCAGACCAGCCTGTGTTAACAAGCCATACATTTACATTATGTTTCTTCAGTTTTTCACCAAGTAGTTCTGCGTATTTCGTTGGATGTAATGGCAAAAATGCTTTTCCAAAACAAGCAGAGAATGTTGTTGTCGGTTCTGTAACACCAACTTCTGTTCCTGCAACTTTTGCAGTATATCCTGAAATGAAATGGTACATAGCCTGACCTGCATCTAATTTAGATATAGGAGGAAGAACACCAAAGGCATCACATGTAAGGAAGAAAATGTTTTTAGGAATTCCTGCAATTGATGGTTCTACTGCATTGTCGATATGATGAATAGGATACGCTGCACGAGTGTTCTCAGTCTTGCTGATATTATCATAATCAACGATCGTTGTTCCTTCAATAAATTCAATGTTCTCAACCAATGCGCCGAATTTAATAGCGTCAAAGATCTGTGGTTCTTTTTCTTTGGAAAGATTCACACACTTTGCATAACATCCGCCTTCAAAATTGAAAACAGTATCATCTGCCCAGCCATGTTCATCATCACCGATCAAACCTCTGTTTGGATCAGCACTCAAAGTTGTTTTTCCTGTTCCTGATAATCCGAAGAAGATAGCAGTATCGCCTGCTTTACCAATGTTTGCAGAACAGTGCATTGATAAAACTTTTTTCTCATGTGGTAAAACATAATTCAATACAGAGAAAATACCTTTTTTGATCTCACCTGTATATGCAGTTCCGCCAATAAGAATTATCTTTTTTGTAAAATTCAATACTGCAAAATTCCCCTGACGTGTACCGTCAACTTTAGGATCCGCAATAAATCCGGGAGCACAGATGATCGTCCATTCTGCTTTTACAGCATTCAGAATTTCTTCTTTCGTAGGACGTAAAAATAAATTATGTGCAAATAAATTTGCCCATGGTGATTCAGTTACAACACGGATATTTAATCTGTGTTTTGGATCCGCACAAGCATAAGCATCGCGGACATAAATAGTTTTGCCCTGAAGGTATCCTGTAACACGATGATAAAGGCGATCAAATTTTTCAGAATCAAATTTGATATTGATGTCGCCCCACCAAACTGATTTTTCAGTGGTCTCATCGCAAACTATAAATTTATCTTTTGGGGATCTTCCGGTAAATTTTCCTGTGTCAACAGCAAGGGCACCGGTATCGGTTAACATACCTTCGCCACCTAGAATGGTTTCTTCAACAAGCTCTGCAGGCTGTAAATTCCAGTATGCGTCGGCAACATTTTTTAAACCCAGGTCAGCGATGGTTGCATCCTTCGCTTTTAGGCCAAATTCGTTCATGAGTAAGGTGTTTTTTTACGTTGTGCAAAGAAAGGGAAAAATTCTCAGAAAGCCCAATTTAACGTTTTCGTTTGTGCTTACAGGGTTGGTTCTCATAGATATGGACCCATTTTGCATCTTTCAGAGTTTCGGTGGTCTGTTTCACAAATTCCGCCTGACTTTTTTCATCTAATTCGTTGAGTCGCAGGCAGTAATCTGTCTCACCTTCCCGGCCCCATGGCGTTTTTTCGTAATCTATGTTTTTGCCTGATTTAACAGCGAAATCGCTTATAAGATCCTCAAATGCTCTCATCGCTTTATTATCGGTTCCGGAACCAATGGAAAAAAATACAACACTTAAACGATAAAGATCGTCTTTTGAAGAATCTACTTTCGCAGTTGCACCTGCATTTACCGGTTCAACAGGTGCTGTCGTTATTGTTGGTTCTGTCTTCACGGGTTCAGTTTTAGTTTGAGAAATTACAGTTGAATCTGCAGCAGTTGCAGTTTCCTTATTTGACTTGCATGCAAAGAACAAAAAACTTGCAAGCGATAAGAGGAGGATTTTTTTTGACATAATATTTCTTTTTGTGAAGTGTTTATTTTCCTTTAACAGCAATGATCAAACTGATCCATCCCAGAATGAAGCACAGCCCGCCTAATGGTGTGATCGGACCAAGTATGCTTTTAATTCCGGACAGTCCGTTGATATCAATCGTACTCAATAAATACAATGAACCCGAGAATAACAAAATCCCTGCCGTAAAGAACCAGAAGGAATAATTTAATGCCGGTACATGAAATCGTTCTGACAAAAGTCCAAGAATCAAAATTGCAAAGGCATGATAGAACTGATACTTAACTCCGGTTTCAAAAACCTGTAATTGCTGAATGCTCAGTTTTTCTTTCAAGGCATGAGCACCGAATGCACCCAGGATAACTGCTGTGCCTGCGAAGATGGAGCCGAGGGTAATATATTTTGACATATTATTTTTTGCTATTTGAACTCGTCGATAAAGATATGAAATAAAAAACCCCGCTTATCCGGCGGGGTTTTTTTAACTTCATTATAATTATCTTTTTGCTGATATATAATTGTTGAGATCTGTAACTGATGATTCGAATTCAAATGCATCATTGATCTTGTAGTAATTTCCCAGATCATATGTGTGATCATAGGCATATTTAGCATAATCAACTTTTGTAGTTTCAAAATCAAACAATGTCAGGACTTCTTTTACTTGTTGTGATGTCAGACAGTTGTTTTGTAATACTTGCTTTGCAATTGTAAGTTTTGTGGATTCGAAATCTTTTGAACGGATTGTTTCTTTCATATCTCCGAAATCCGCAGGATTCATAGGCATCGGACAACCGATCTTGCCATTGTAACCTTGCACATAAACTACCTGTGTTGGAGGTGGAGTGTTCGTATAAACAGGAGTTGAACCTGTTGTTGTAGTTGTAGATGAATGTGTTGTTGTAGTAGTTGTTGTACTTGAAGATGTCGTTGCACCGTCTTCCATGCCAAAACCGGATGCATTGATGCTGATACTTCCGCCACCTGTACCATCCATGTCGGTTCCGCTTACACCCATATTAATGCTGATGTTGTCGCTACCGCCATTCGATGTGGTGGTTTGTGAATGTGTTGTTGTAGTAGTAGTTGATCCTACCGGTTCTGAAACAGGTGCTGTTGTAGTATACACAACCACTGTTTGAGAAGAAGGAGTTTGTGGTGCTTGTGCAATTGGAACTGCGCTTACATATCGTGTAACGTATTGTCCTTTGTTGTTTTGCTTGATATTCCAGGTAACTTCTGAACCCATTTCATTAAAGAACATGTTGAAATCAACGAAGCCTAATTTTGCATCTGCAAATACGATTCTTGCTTTGTAATGATCTGCGACCAGTTGCGTCATTTTTACATTCGTTTCCGGAGTTGCATTTTGTAAAATTCCGTTCAGAATGACTTGAAATTTTTCACCATTTTCGGCGAAGAGAATTGCATTATTTGCCTGTGCATTCACTGCAACAGAAAAAAAGAATGCGAGACCTAGTAAGTAAATTGCTTTTTTCATTTTATGTGGATTGTTTTTTCGTTTCGGGTTTTCGGGATTACTAAAAACGTGCCAAATGTATAAAAAAGGAACTTTCATAAGACATTTGTGGACTGTTATTTTCCTGATTTATACAGGTTAACTTGTTGAAATTCTGATAATCAAATAGCATTTTCAGATTGTTTTGACAATAATAACAGTTGCACTGATCCATTGCAATGCCATTTGTTATCTTCGCCCGAAATTCATTTCCTGTTATGCGTCGTATCTTATTAATCGGAGCCGGTCGGTCTTCTTCCAGTCTGATCAATTATTTTCTTGAGAATGCCCAGACCGAAAACTGGACGTTGACTGTGGGAGATGTTTCCGTTGAAAGTGCACGTCAGAAAACGAATGATCACCCGGCGGCTACAGCTGTTCAGTTTGACATTACCAGTGAGACGGACCGTGAGAAACATATTGCAAATGCTGATATCGTTATCTCACTATTGCCTGCTCATATGCATTTACCGGTTGCAATAGAATGTGTCAAGCAGAAAAAAGATCTGGTTACAGCATCTTATGTTTCTCCTGAAATGCAGGAACTGGATGCAGGTGCAAAAGTTGCCGATATAATTTTACTCAATGAATGCGGACTCGATCCGGGAATCGATCACATGAGTGCAATGCAGATCATTGATGAAATAAAATCGAAAGGTGGCGAGCTCACTTCTTTCAAATCATATACAGGAGGATTGGTTGCTCCTGAATCGAATGACAATCCGTGGGGTTATAAATTTTCATGGAACCCGCGCAATGTGATCTTAGCAGGGCAGGGAACAGCACGATTTGTAGAGAATGGCAAGTACAAATACATTCCATACAATCGATTGTTCACGGAAATAGAAACGATAAGTGTCGACGAAAATAATTCTTATGATGGATATGCAAACCGTGATTCATTAGCTTACAGACATCATTACGGACTTGAAACAATTCCAACAATGCTGCGTGGAACATTACGTCAGAAAGGATATTGCAAAGCCTGGAATGTTTTTGTAAAACTAGGACTTACGGATGATTCTTTTGTTGTTGAAGGTTCTTCTAAGATGACTTTCGCTCAGGTTGTGGAATCGTTTATTCCTAAATCAGTCAAAGGAGCTACGCTGAAAGACCGGCTTGCTGCATTTATGAATTGTACTGTGAATGACGAATCCATTCAATTGGTAGAGTGGACAGGAATTCTTGCTGATGATCCGATCACTGTTCCTGATTCGACACCTGCACAGATCTTACAAACTTTATTGGAACGGAAATGGTTACTTCGTCCTGAGGACAAAGACATGATCGTTATGCAGCATATTTTTGAATATAAATTAGCATGTAAAAACGTTCATCATACTTCTTCATTGGTAGTAAAAGGTGATAACTCTATTTATACTGCAATGGCAAAAACAGTTGGGCTACCTGTTGCAATTGCAGCAAAATTTATTCTCAATAAAAAGATTGCGTTGAAGGGTGTGCAAATTCCGATCGATAAATCTATCTATGAACCGGTGTTGAATGAACTTGAGCATTATGGAATTCGTTTTGACGAAAAAGTAATTTGAAAATCTGGTTACTTTTTTAAGGTTGGACTTTAGTTTTGAGGGATTGTCTTTTTATAGAATACTCCTGATGTTTCTTATTTCGTCAGACTGTTTTTCAAATTAATATAATATTCCTTTGTCAATTCTATATAATCATTCGTAAACGATCCATCTTCTTCCTGAATAGTAATCTCTTCATCAGTCATCGTCCCAAATTGAAAAGAAAATTGCATCAATAATCGTTTCTCTGATTTATCGGAACGTGTTCTTACACGTAAAAGATTTCTGCAAAACAATCCGCGTTTCTGGGCTTTGTCTAAAAACTCCATTCCTTCTTTACATGGAAGAATGACACACAATCTTCCATTAGGTAAAAGTAATTTGATCGCACCATCGATCAATTCATCGAAGGTAAGCACTTCACTATGTCGTGCGTGAATTCTTGCTTCTACATTTGGTTTAGATGCATGATGGAAGTAAGGCGGATTGGTTACGATGAGATCGTATGAAGGGACTTTATCTTTAGCAAATTCCTGTAAAGAAATATGATGCGGATACATTCTGAAAAACCAGGGTGAGATGCGGAAATTTTCTTTGGTCTGATTGTATGCGTTTTCATCTATGTCGATGGCATCAATTTCAGCTTCTGATTTCTGTGCTAACATCAATGCAATGATTCCGGTTCCTGAACCGATATCAAGAATATGATTTGCATTTTCCGGAAGTACCCACGATCCGAGAAGTACGGCATCGGTACCTACTTTCATCGCGCATTTTTCCTGATGAATTGTAAATTGTTTAAATCGAAAAGACGTTTCGCTCATACATTCTTTGATGCGTGGAAAAATTGTTTCCTAAATTTAGGGAGAATTTTTTTAAATGCGAAGGTTTTATTTTGGTGAGTAGTAAGTGGTAAGTTGTGAGTAGCACTGTGAGACTTGAATTCAACTATATAAGAATAGGAAAGTTGATTTATTTCCCGCAGAATTGCGCAGAATACGCAGAATAGCCGCAGATTGTGTTTAACTATTTAATATTATTTAACAAACAAATTTGAGACATTCATATTGACGTTTGACTTAAAAAAATCAAGTGGCGAGATAAATATCCAGCAGCCCTTCCGGAAGATCCAGATAAACAACCTTCAAGTCTTCATCCACTTCAGTAACTACATCATCATTCAGAGGAAAAAGAACTTCTTTTTCATTGATCATACATTTACCGATGTATTGCATCGGATATTCTGCTACTTCTGTTATGATTCCTAATTCACCGAAAGATTCATCAGTTGCTGTAAAACCTTCTACATCTTTCCAGCTCATAAGAACATTTGATTTCTTTTCGCGCATTTTTTCTGCGAAAAGTTCTTTGCCCAGGAATTTCTTGCCTTCAACATCTGAATTGATCTCTTCGAGTTTTACAAAAAAATCTGTGCCGTTCACTTCTAACTCTTCTATACAAAACGGAACGGGCAACCCATTGATCATAATAAAAAGGAAATCAAGTTTGATCAGTTTTTCCGGTCGTGAAATATCCGTCACGCAATTTAAATTGCCCTTATAGCCATGCGTCCGGTTGATAAATCCGACTCTTGAAAGTTTATTGATGTTAATTGATTTCACGGGTGTAAAATAAAAAATCCGTTCTGCAATCTGCAAAACGGATTTTTAAAGTTATACCGGAAAAGCTTAAGCTTCTGCCGGAGCTTCACCTTCTGCAGCCGGAGCTTCAGGAGCTGATTCTTCAGCTACAGGAGCTGATTCTTCAACCGGTGGCGGTGTATTTTTGATACGAATAGCTTCTGCTTTCGCTTCTTTCTTTTTCTTCTCATCAGCTAAACGATCTTCCATAGATTTTTTAGCGCTGCTTGTAAGATTTACTTTTTTCTCTTCGATCTTATTTACTTTTCCTTCTTCCCAGGCTACAAATTTTGCATCTGCTGCCTCTTGAGTAAGAACTCCTTTTGCAACTCCTTTTTGAAGGTGATTGCGGAAAAGAACTCCTTTGTAAGAAAGGATTGCACGACAAGTGTCTGTCGGCTGAGCTCCGTTGCCTAGCCAAGCCAGTGCTTTGTCGGAGTTGAGATTGATGGTCGCAGGATTCGTGTTGGGGTTGTAGTTACCAATAACTTCGATAAACTTACCATCCCTTGGAGCACGAGCATCTGCTACCACAATATGATAGTAAGCATTGTGCTTCTTACCATGGCGTGATAATCTGATTTTTACTGACATTTTTCTTCTATTTGATGGTTATTTGATCCCTTCTCCACCGACCTAGTGGATCACCATTCTCCGATGATGTTTTAAAAAGGGACGCAAATATCGTCTTTTCAAGTTAATAAACAAAACC
>Ga0116177_10003573_pt1 | contig 11374 bp, 5 predicted proteins | sample AD_STIC10_MetaG_FD_89750 | JGI IMG/M metagenome (GOLD analysis project Ga0116177, IMG submission 89750) | Active sludge microbial communities of municipal wastewater-treating anaerobic digesters from USA - AD_STIC10_MetaG | ecosystem: Engineered > Bioreactor > Anaerobic > Digestate | place: USA...
TATTGATACCAACAGTATCAATTTTCACAACTTCTTTTCCATTTGGAGTTTCAACTGTAAAAGTAGTTGCTTCATCAACTGCTTTTGCTTCTTCCGGAGTCAGTTCATATTCATTAACTACCGGTGCAACTACAGCAAGATTGTCTGCCGGTTTTTCAGCAACAACTTCTTCTGGAGCCTTTTCAACTACATCTCCTGAAGTTTCAGCAGTTGTACTTACAACAGGTTGGTCTTCTTTACCCGATTTCGTTTCTGTTATAGCTGAGTTATCTGTTACTGTATCAGTTCCTGTTACAGTTCCTGTCTGAACTTCTGTTCCGGTAACGGTTTCAGTTTTGGATTTTGTATCAGGCTTCTGTTGATCCGGTGCATTTAATGTCGGGCTGGTGCTGTTATTTGCATTGTTAGTTGGCATAGAAGAATTGTAAGCAATAATCTGCTCATTGACTTCCATTTTATTCTTCACATCAGGATCGATAGCTTGTGCAGCTTTCAATTGATCCTGCGCTTCAGCATAGATTAATGTAGATTGTTCTGTAAGATTGTTTGAAATGTAGATCAGACTGTCCTTCTCCGGAGAATCACTGGAATTAACAATTCTATTCTGCAACTCTACTGACTGATCAGAAAGTTGTTTTGCATTTCTATACTTTGTTTTAAAAGCCTGATATGCAATTCTTGCTTCTTCATTTACAGGATTAACTTTCAAGTTGTTTATATCCGGTGGAAAAGGTTTTTCTTCTTCAACAGGAACTTTAAAAGGTGGTTTTAATTCAACTTTCGATGTGTGCTCAGTTGATGTACTATTATCTGAAACAGTTGAATCTGAATTTGTGTTCTTTGAATTGTCAATTGAATTTATTGCAATTTTCTCATCAACACTTTCCTGAGTCGGAGCTATATCAGTAGATTTCTTATTTGCATTGTCAACAACGATTGGTTCCTGACTATTGCTTTTTGACGATTGTGCATTTGATGAATCGATCACTTGTGTTTTTACATCTTCAGCGATCTCTTCATTTGGTTTGTTTTCAGAAGCAGCGGAAGCAACATCATCTGAAGTTATATTCTCTTTTACAAAATCCGGAACAGTATCTTTTGAAGTAATCGTTTCATCAGTCTCAGCTTTTACTGTTTGTTCTGTTTCAGATTTCGTAGATTCTATTGATGATTTTTTTTCAGCAATTGAATTTTCCGGAGCTGTAGTATTCGCAGGAGTTTCAGTTTTCTTATCTTCTGCAACCTGCTCTTGTGTATTAATTTTTAGAGCTCCCTTTGCATTATCTATGCTTTCAGCTCTATCATTCGCTGCGACCTGATCACTCTGATTGGATGAGTCTTCAGCATTGTTATTTTCGACTACTGGTTTTTGACTATCATCGGAAGTTTTTTCCGTACTAATATTCGCCGGACTTTCCTTTGCCGTATTTTCTTTTATTGCAACTTCATTACGAATAGAATCAGAATTCTGAATCCCAGCTTTGTTGTCAGCAGTTTCTGCAATAGTCTGTGAAGCTGCTACTTCATCTGCTGATTTATCTTCCTTAATTTTTTCCTTTTGAGTTTCTGCAAGTTCTGAATCCGGATTTGTCGTTGATCCCTGAGCGGACTGTTGAATCTTTTCATCAGCAGTTAATTTTACTGAATCCTGAATTGCAAGAGCAGGTGATGTCTGACCGTCACTTTTCTTCTGTGATCCTTCCGAAGTAGCAACTTCTTTCTCAGAATTAGTTTCCTGTTTTGCTATTTGCTCAGAATTTGTTTTCTCCTCAACTTTACTTTTTTCATTCGATTCTGAAACCTGATTTACCTGTTCTTCAGAAGATTTTATAGTTGACTTCTGATCGTTTATTGCTAATTCCTCTGAAGAAATGGTCGAGTCTTTTCCACTACTAACTACAGGAGTTTCCGAAGGAGAAAGTTCTTTTATTTCTTCCGATGAAGCATTCGTTTTTGAATTAATATTTTGAGCTAAACCGGAATCTGATTTTTCCTGACCTGCTTTTTCCTGATTTGACTTTGCCGGATCAGATTTATTTTCATTTTTAGCAATAACTTTCGAATCCTTTTTTCCTTTATCACCACCAATTGTAGCTAACAACTCACCTGCATCTTCTTCAGAAGCTTTTGCTTCAGTATCCTTTGCTATAGCTGCTATAGTCAGATCTGAAGCCTGACGACGCATATTATCAGCATCTGCTTTCATGGTATAAGCTTCATTAAGATACGTTGGCTTGTCCTGTTCGCTTGCTGTTTCTGCCTTTGACATTGCCTGAGCAGAAAGACTGTCTCTTTCAATGGCACCTATCTTCAATCGCTCTACTTCTAACAATAAACTATCTGCTTCTGCCCGCGCTGATTTAGCATCCATAATTGCTATGGCTGCCAATTCTTCATTCCCAATTGTGATATCGTAATTATCAGACTTCTTTGAATCATTGACAAGATCTTTCGCTCTTGCTTCTTCTTCATTTTTTTGTTTTATTTCATCAGCTGTTGGACCTTTCTCAAGAGTTGGATCATATTCATCCTTCTTCTCGATAGTTACCAGATTCTCGCCTTTCGCCGACTCTACATCAGTTTGTTCTTCCGGTTTTCCTGAGCCTGGTTTAGTAACCATTACAGTCTGATTGTTTATCTGAACTGCCATCATTGAAGACGTATCCGCATTTACATCATAAGTTGCAGACTTAACTTCAGAAGGAACATCACGGACAGCAGTTGCAGGATAAAAATAATTTTCAAGCGTCAGATTCTCATTCGTGTTTTCACGTGTAACCTTTACAATTTGCTTGAGCTCTGAATTGTTCAGTTGCGACGGTAGTGAAAAACTTTCCGAATGCGGTAAATATCCGCCCCCTTCTACAACGATGATATAATCTTGTCCGGGCTCTAATGTAACATCATACTTTCCCGTGAAAGGATCAGTATAAACAGAAGTAACAATGCCTTCGCCATCGCCGCGCAAGATGGTGATCCTTGCATCACGCCGAACTTTTTGATCTGTCGGTGCATAATATCCGGTGATCGTTACAAGTGCTTCACCCTGATCCGGTAATTGAATTCTCCGGATCTCAATTTCATTTTTAGATGTGTTGATTCCTGTTGCATAATATGCATCCTGTGTTCCGATAATTGGAACATACAAGTAATCATCGCTGATAGTATTGATCGGCCAGCCTAAATTTTCGGGTGCAGACCATTTTCCCGAATTAAAATCAAAGTTTGATTTGAAAATATCATAGCCACCGATACTCTTTTTTGACTTTGCAGAAAAATATAAAGTTCTTCCATCACGGTCGAGATAAGGAAAATCTTCATTCGTCTCCGAATTAATTGTCGGTCCTAAATTTTCAGGTTCCGACCATTGACCATTCGGCATTTTTCTGACGATGTAAAGATCTTTTCCATTCTCCCCTTTCTTACCATAGCTCGATAGATAGATCGTTTGCTTATCGTTTGCAATGAACATGACAGGATCCTTTTGTTTATCCTTGTCCATAGAGGTTAAAAATTGTTCTGCCGCAGGAACAATTTTTCCATTTGCATTTGTCCAGCTGAAAAATTTATAGAATTCATTTACCGAAACTTCTTTCGAACTAACTATAACAATATTCTTTCTCGTTTTCAAAAGTTCGATTGCATTCATACAATTCGCCTTAAGTTCTTCTGAATTAAATTTCTTCAGTTTAGTCGAATTGACAATTGCTTCAAATTTTCGAAAACTTCCCAAAGCATCATCAAACTTTCCGATGATCATGTAGGCTTGTCCGAGATAGATCCAGACTTCTTCCGGATTGGTAGCATCTTTAGCAGCGGCTTCAAGATAACTTACTGCATTTGTCTTATTTTTTCCTGCTTTGAGTAAAGCAACACCATAACGATAATTGTAAGTAGCGTTTCTCGGATAAAGACTTAATAACTGCGAATAAGGGGATAGTGCTTCTTCATAATTTTCGGCAACGAACGCTTTCTCAGCCTGCTTCTTCAATTCATCTTCAGAAGAAGCTGATTGTTGGGCAGTTACTGAAAAACATATAAGAAAAGATAACAGGAGAAGCCGGAAAAATTTTCCGACGTATGGGTGATTCACTTTTTGTTGCTTTATTAATATAATTATACTCCGAAAAAGCCTTTTTTGTTTCCGGAATACACCCGTTAAGGGCCGGCAAATTTGAGAAATTAAATCATTTATCTGAAACTTTCTCGAATCTGGCCACGAAAAGACTATCGGCCTTCATTTCATAACCAGAAATCAGTGCGCTTTCAATCAATTTCAATGGAAGTTTTTCCTGAAAATATGCAATATTGTCTTGGTTTTCAGCACTAAAGACTGAACAGGTGCTATAAACCAATGTCCCGCCAAGTCGTAAGTTCTTAACACAATTTGCAACGATCTTTCGCTGAAGCGGCTGATAGACTTCCTTAACCTTTGTTTTAGGATTTTTGTGCAGGTTTTCCGGACTTCTTGACCAAGTCCCGGATCCGGAGCATGGAACATCGGCTAAAATCCCATCAAACCGGTCACTTGGATCGATAGAATTTTTGGTAAGATCAATTGCTTGAGTATTAAATCCCTTGAAGCCAACTTTCTTCATTCGCATGGAATAATTCTTCAGGATATTTTCCCGCAGATCAGTGGCGAGTAAAAATACTGCTTCTTCCTTATCGATCAGAGCCAGACTTTTCCCACCGCTTGCTGCACATGCATCCCACCACTTCTCATCTTTTTGTGGCGAGTAAAAATCTGTGATCCGTTGCGAGTTGATATCCTGAATTTCAAAATACCCTTCAATGTAAGTCTTCATATGTTCCAACTTTTGCATTGGTGCAAAAGATAAAACAGTTTCAGATGCTGTTTTTTCGAAAGGTATTTTTAATTCTTCCAACTCAGCAAAAACATCTTTAACAAAATTTCTGCGAATGCGGATATAAACCCTTGGTTGAATCAGAAATGAAAGAGCGAATGCATTTTTGTCTATATCATCACTCAGCAAATCCATATCTGCGAAAATCTTATCGATACTGAATTCAGGAAATTGCTTTTTTATAATTTCGATTTTCTCATTTATATCTGTGCCCAGATCATTCACAGACAATTTTGAATTTTCTGTCAGCAACGTTTCCAGCGATGAAGAATTTGTTGAAGAGCAAATAAAACTTGCGACAGCTAATTTGGTTTTAAAATTTTCATTCTCCAGATTTCTTCCTAAACGTAAAAAATGATAGCAATAATCACGGGTCTCTCGCCTGTCGCGAGCACCCATCTTGGGATTATTCCTGAATATTTCTTTGAGGTAAAGAGAAAATGGCTGTGAGAAATCGTATGACTGAATGAGGTTTTGGACGCGGTCGAAGAGGATGTTGTAATGCATGGGTGAAATTAACTTTAATTCTCTTTGTAAAGATTGATTTCTTGATTTTATTTCTAAGATGAAAGGATATTACGTTATCATGTGCGACCTCTTCGAGGTCGGGTTTAGCAGGGCCTTTTCCTTTCTACAAATATGCGACCTCTTCGAGGTCGGCGGTTGTTAAGAAAGTTGCTAATTTGAAAGTGGTTTCCTATTCATAAAAGTTCTAGGAAAAAATTCACAGTTCCGCTGGAATTGTAAAAAATGATTTCTTGATTTTATTTATTAGATGAAAGGATATTACATTATCATGTGCGACCTCTTCGAGGTCGGGTTCGGTTGGGCTTTTTCCTTTCTACAAATGTGCGACCTCTTCGAGGTCGGCGGTTGTTAAGAAAGTTGCTAATTTGAAAGTGGTTTCCTATTCATTAATAGTTCTTGAAAAAAATTCACAGTTCCGCTGGAATTTTAAAAAATGACTTCTTGATTTTATTTATTGGATGAAAGGATATTACGTTATCATGTGCGACCTCTTCGAGGTCGGGCTCTGCAGAGTTTTTTCCTTTCTGCAAGTGTGCGACCTCTTCGAGGTCGGCGGTTGTTAAGAAAGTTGCTAATTTGAAAGTGGTTTCCTATTCATAAATAGTTCTTGAAAAAAATTCACAGTTCCGCTGGAATTTTAAAAAATGATTTCTTGATTTTATTTATTGGTTGAAAGGATATTACATTATCATGTGCGACCTCTTCGAGGTCGGGTTTGGCAGGGCCTTTTCCTTTCTACAAATATGCGACCTCTTCGAGGTCGGCGGTTGTTAAGAAAGTTGCTAATTTGAGAGTGGTTTCCTATTCATAAAAGTTCTAGGAAAAAATTCACAGTTCCGCTGGAATTTTAAAAAATGATTTCTTGATTTTATTTATTGGATGAAAGGATATTACGTTATCATGTGCGACCTCTTCGAGGTCGGGTTCGGTAGGGCTTTTTCCTTTCTACAAATGTGCGACCTCTTCGAGGTCGGCGGTCTGGGAAAGTTCTGAAGACTTTAAAATGAATAATGATCTTTTTAGAGAGCGTTTAGAAGCCGTAAACTAGTTTCGAATTACGAATCTCGAATTACAAATTACGGATAACAAATCTCGAACTATGAATTCTGAATTCCTTCCAATGCACGAAGCACATTCGCTTCTACTCTCGCATTGATATTAGAAATGTTTGCAGGAACAAACTGTTCGCCGGTGAGTTTTTCGTAAAGTTCGATGTAGCGTTTGGAAATTTGATCGACCCAGGCGTCGGACATTTCGGGAACTGTTTGGCCGTCTTTGCCCTGGAAATTATTTTCGATCAACCATTGTCTGACGAATTCTTTTGAAAGCTGGCGTTGTTCCTGGCCGTTTTTCTGACGGTCTTCGTATCCGAAGGCATAAAAATATCTTGATGAATCGGGAGTATGAATTTCATCGATCAAAAAAATCTGATCTCCTGATTTTCCGAATTCATATTTTGTATCGACTAAGATCAATCCTGTTTTCTTTGCGATCTCGGTGCCGCGTTTGTAAATTGCTCTGGTGTACTCCTCCATCTTGATGTAGTCGCTTTCAGAAACTATTCCCCGGCTTAAGATTTCTTCGCGTGAAATATCTTCGTCGTGACCGTGAGAAGCTTTTGTTGTGGGAGTAATTATTGGCTCCGGAAATTTATCATTCTCTTTGAGACCCTCAGGCAATTTTACTCCGCAAACTTCTCTTCGACCCGCTTTATATTCTCGCCACGCATGTCCTGACAAATATCCGCGGATGACCATTTCAACTTTAAAGGGATCACATTTTTTTCCGATCGTAACGTTCGGATCCGGTGAAGTGATCACCCAGTTCGGTACAATGTCTGAAGTTGCCTGTAACATTTTCAAAGCGATCTGATTCAGCACTTGTCCTTTGAAAGGAATAGCTCTTGGCAAAACCACATCGAATGCAGAGATCCGGTCTGTTACAACCATGACTAAAACTTTTTCAAAAGAATAAACATCTCTTACTTTTCCTTTGTAAAAAGATTGTTGTCCGGGGAAATTAAAATTTGTCCCCGCCAGCGCCACATCCATCTTCATTGTTTTCACTTGTTGTATGCTTCAATAATATCTTTAACCAATCTGTGACGAACGACATCCTGTGCATCCAGATAAATGAAATCTATTCCTTTTACATTACTCAGGATTTTTATTGCCTGAACTAAACCGGAAGGTTGGTTCCTAGGTAAATCAATTTGTGTTACATCACCGGTAACAATAAATTTTGCCGATGGACCCATTCTGGTAAGAAACATTTTCAACTGACTTTCAGTTGCATTCTGTGCTTCATCGAGAATTACAAATGCATTGTCTAAAGTACGACCACGCATGAATGCAAGGGGTGCAACTTCAATTACTCCGCTTTCTATATAACTTTTTACTTTTTCACCCTGGATCATATCGTACAAGGCATCATACAAAGGACGAAGATACGGATCAATTTTTTCTTTAAGGTCACCCGGTAAAAATCCGAGGTTCTCCCCTGCTTCTACTGCCGGTCTGGTAAGAATGATCCGTTTGATCTCTCTGTTTTTTAGCGCACGAACAGCAAGAGCGACAGCAGTATATGTTTTACCTGTTCCTGCGGGTCCGATAGCAAAAACGATATCGTTCTTCTCCGAGCTTTCAACCATTTTTTTCTGGTTGACAGTGCGGGCACGGACCATAATTCCATTCTGTCCGAAGACGAGCACATCGCCATTGTTTCCTGCAGTAGGTGAATCGGATTTAACAGAAGTATCTGCTAAAAAATGTTCTACATTATCAGGAGTCAGACTTCCGAATTTCTGATAATGCTGAATAAGGCGATTTATCTTTTCACTGAAGACGTGAATGTTTTTTTCATCGCCGATTACTTTTATTTCATTTCCTCTGGCTACTAATTTCAGCTCCGGAAAATTCTTTCTGATCACTTCAAGGTTACTGTCGTTAACACCAAAAAATTCAACCGGATTAAAGGTGTCGATAGGGATTACTACTTCGCTCAATGGTTTTTAGGTTTTAAATTAAAAATAAACTGAACAAGTTATTACCGTTCAATTCTTAATAAGTCTATTTCTTTTTCGTTTCAATACTACCTAAAACTGTCTACTTTTGAGTTCAGCTATTCTATAAGTTATCAACATCAGATGCTCTTTATCTATCTATGCCAATTCTGACTCTTACCACCGATTGGGGAATTTGTGATCCGTACGTTGCCTGTTTTAAAGGGTCGCTGATGTTGCGAAAATCAGTGCTCCAGGTTATAGATATAACACATGAGGTCACGCATTTTGATATCCTTACAGCAGCATACATCATAAAGACAAGTTTCAATAAGTTTCCGGAAGGAAGTATACACTATATAGGACTTACCGGTCCTGATAACCATGATCTTGAATTTCCATTTTTGATTGTTGAATCAGAAGGTCACTATTTTATTGGATTTGACAGTGGAATTTTCAGTCTCGTGCTGGATGAGAAACCCAAAAAAGTTTACCATTTGAATGCAAGACAGCATGAAGACAGAAATGTTGTTGAAGAAGTAATCTTAGATGCAATTGTAAAGTTAGGTTCCGGATCAAAACCTTCTCAACTTGGGAAAGAACAGGAGAATGTATTGACCAGTTACTTTGCCGTACCCACTACAGATGCCAATACTATTAGAGGATCTATAATTTATATTGATTCTTTCGGCAATGCAATCATGAATATCAGGAAAGACTTTTTCGAAAATGAGCATAAAAACCGTGAATTTGTGATCTTTATGCGTAAATCTGACTATACGATCACCAGATTATCCAAGTCATATGAGGACACGGAGAATGGTGAGATCGTGGCATTTTTTAACACGAACGGTTATCTGGAAATAGCATTGAATCGTGGTAATGCTGCCGGGCTTCTTGGACTAAAAGTTATGGATGCTATAAGGGTAGAATTCAAATGATAACAAGAATTGTCAAGATGACTTTTTTGTCAGAACATACAGCTGAATTTGAAAAAGTCTTTGCAGAAGTTAGTCCAAACATCAGTAAATTCAAGGGGTGTACGGGATTACAGCTTTTTAAAGATTTAAAAGATCCCGGAGTTTACTTTACGTTTTCAACATGGGAACATGAAGAAGACCTCGAAACCTACCGTCAATCCTCGCTTTTCAGAGATACATGGCAGAAAACCAAACCGTTATTTGCGGCCAGAGCTGAAGCCTGGAGTGTGCAGAATATGTTGAAATAAAGTTGTTAAATAGTGCCTGAAAGGTTGACTGGCATTGAATTTTAAGGTAATATTGCTAAACATTCGAAAGTAAAGAGTGCTTTTACAAATCCATTTCAAGCGGAATTCACAAGAGAAATAAGATGCCTCACCCAAAAATTGAGTTCACTTACAAAACAAATACCGCTTTTCCCCGACTTCAAACTAAATTTACCCTAATTAATACAGAAAAAAAGAAACAAACAAAAATAGAAAATGAAGAAAACTATTTACCCTAAAACCATTACCGGAAACTTGTGGAAGAACCTTTGCGTTCTTTTTGCTTTAGTATGTTTCATGGGCTTGAATTCCTCTAAAGCCAGTCACATGGCCGGAGCAGATTTGACCTATGAATATATCGGTAACAACCAGTATCTGGTAACTTACACTCTTTACCGTGATTGCTTCGGTATTGATGCACCATTAACTGAATCACTACAAGTTGGTTCAACCACTTGTGGCGCCGGAGTATCGCAATCCTTAACATTGAATCAGGTTCCGGGAACAGGACAAGAAATTTCATTGAACTGTCCGGGTAATCCTTCAACATGTGCAGGTGGAACAGCTCCCGGTATCCAGGCGTATGAATACACTACAATAGTTACTCTTCCGGCACAATGCCCGGATTGGAACTTTAGTGTTTCTAACTGTTGTCGTAATGCTGCCATCACTACTCTGGATTTCGGTTCAGGTGACGGACAGTATCTTGAAGCTTATTTGAACAATACACTTACAAACAATAATTCGCCAACTTTCGCGAACTATCCCGTAGCTTTCCAGTGTATTGGTCAGAATAACTTTTACAATCATGGTGTAATTGATGCTGATGGTGATTCATTAGTATATTTCTTCATTCCACCAAGGACTGGTGCTAACCAATCAGTAACATATGCTGCAGGTTATTCAATTGCAAATCCTATAACATCTTCTCCTGCTACAACAATCAATCAGAACAACGGTGATATCTTCATGCACCCAACGCAATCTGAAGTAGGTGTTGTTGCAGTATTGATTCAGGAATATCGTAATGGTGTTCTTATCGGATCAGTAATGAGAGATATTCAGATCTACACAGTAGCTTGTTCAAACACACTTCCATCTGCGACTGGTATCAATGGTGGTGGTAACTTTGCAACTTCTGCTTGTACAGGTGGTCAGCTTTGTTTCGACATCATCACAAATGAAACAGATCCAGGACAAACATTAACTCTATCATGGAATGCAGGTATCCCGGGTGCTACTTTCACAACTAGTGGTTCTCCGAATCCGGTAGGTCGTTTCTGCTGGGCTCCAACACCGGCGGATGCTCGTCCACAACCTTATACTTTCACAGTAACAGTTCGTGACGATGCTTGTCCTTCTAATGGACTTCAGACTTACAGTTTCTCAGTAGTAGTTTCTAACATGGGATTGAATGTTACATCGACACCGAGTGTTGCTTGTTTCGGAAATCATAATGGTTCTGCAACAGTAACTGCTTCAGGAAATCCACCTTTGACTTATCTATGGACTTCTAATCAATTACCAAATGAATTAACATCACAAACTATATCTCACTTAGTTGCCGGAACATATACTGTTAACGTAACAGATGGTTCAGGTTGTGTAGGTGCACAAACAGTTGTAATTTCTCAACCGGCACCGCTTGTTGTAACGACAACTCCTACTAACGCAGGTTGTGGTAGTGCACTTGGTAGTGCAATTGCATCAGTGAATGGTGGTACGGGTACA
>Ga0116177_10003579_pt1 | contig 11364 bp, 10 predicted proteins | sample AD_STIC10_MetaG_FD_89750 | JGI IMG/M metagenome (GOLD analysis project Ga0116177, IMG submission 89750) | Active sludge microbial communities of municipal wastewater-treating anaerobic digesters from USA - AD_STIC10_MetaG | ecosystem: Engineered > Bioreactor > Anaerobic > Digestate | place: USA...
TGCGCCTGCGCGACAAGGGCATCGCCACCGAAGTGATCGTCGCCACGATCGCCCCCGCCGACGCCCAGGCGCACTTGCGCAATGGCCTGGCGATGGGTGCGAACCGCGCGATCCACGTGGTCGCCGACGGCCCGGTGCAGGCGCTCGCCGCCGCGCGCACCTTCCTCAAGCTGATCGAGAAGGAACAGCCGGACCTGGTGATCCTGGGCAAGCAGGCGATCGACGACGACGCCAGCCAGACCGGGCAGATGCTCGCCACCCTGTGGGGCCGCCCGCAGGCGACCTTCGCGTCGAAGCTCGACATCGCCGATGGCAAGGCCACCGTGGTGCGCGAGGTCGATGCCGGCCTGGAAACGCTCGAAGTCGACCTGCCAGCGGTGGTCACCACCGACCTGCGCCTCAACGAGCCGCGCTTCATCAAGCTGCCTGACATCATGAAGGCCAAGAGCAAGCCGATGGAAACCATCGCCTTCGCTGACCTCGCCGTCGACGCGGGCGAAGGCCTCAAGACCACCCACTACGCGGCGCCGGCCAAGCGCAGCCGCGGGGTGATGGTGAAGGACGCGGCCGAACTGGTCGCCGCACTCAAGCAGAAGGGGTTGCTGTAATGAGCAAGGTCCTGATCGTCGCCGAACATCTGGGCGGCAAGCTCAACGCCGCCACCGCCAAGTGCGTCTCCGCCGCGCAGGCGCTGTCGCCCGAATCCATCGACATCCTCGTGCTGGCCGCAGATCCCGCATCCGTCGCCGCCGAGGCCGCGCAGATCGCCGGCGTGGCCAAGGTGATCACCGTCGCCAATGCCGCGAACGCCAATGCCATCGCCCAGGTGCAGGCCCCGCAGGTCGCCGCACTGGCGTCCGGCTACAGCCACGTGTTCGGGCCCAGCACCACCTTCGGCAAGGACCTGATGCCGTGCGTGGCCGCGCTGCTCGGCGTTGCCCAGGTCTCCGACCTGATGTCGGTCGAAGGCAGCCATACCTTCAAGCGCCCGATCTACGCCGGCAACGCCATCGTCACCGTCGAGGCGCCGGCCGGCCAGACCGTGGTCGCCACCGTGCGCGCCGCGTCGTGGCCGGAAGCCGCGCGTGGTGGCAGCGCCAGCGTCGAGGCGGTCTCGGTCGATGCCACGCTGCCCACCCACACCCGTTACATCGACTTGGCCGCGGGCAGTTCCGATCGCCCCGACCTGCAGAGCGCCAGGCGCGTGGTCTCCGGCGGCCGCGGCGTGGGTTCGGAAGAGAATTTCCGGGTCATCTACGCGCTGGCCGACAAGCTCGGCGCGGCGGTGGGCGCCTCGCGCGCCGCGGTCGATGCCGGCTACGTGCCGAACGAACTGCAAGTCGGCCAGACCGGCAAGATCATCTCGCCGGAGCTGTACGTCGCCGTCGGCATCAGCGGCGCGATCCAACACCTCACCGGCATCAAGGACGCCGGCACCATCGTCGCGATCAACAAGGACGGCGACGCGCCGATCTTCGAGATCGCCGACATCGGCCTGGTCGGGGACCTGTTCACGATCCTGCCGGAGCTGGAAGCGGCGCTGGGCTGAAACAACCCGGCGAAGCACTACGAAAAAGGAGCCTTCACGGCTCCTTTTTCATTTGTAGATCCAGACCCGATAGACGACGAAGGTGACTGCGGCGAGCGCGGCTTCGACCGCGGGCTTCGCGAACCACGCCCACTGCAGTCCCGAAACGTGTTCGATCGCCTGGATCGCCAGCGTGCTCACGAGCGTCATCACGCACCACGTGGCCACGTAGCGCGCGAAGCGGCGCCAGCCGAGCTTGCTGCCTTGCGCATCGCGGAAGGTGAAGACGCCATTGAGCACGTAGGCGAGCATCGCGCCGGCGAGGCGCGCCAGCACGTTCGCCGGCAGGATCGGGAGGCCCCACCAGGTCAGTGCGACGAAGGTCGCCCAATCGAGCAGCAAGGCCAGGCCGCCCGCCAATCCGTAGGCCATGCCCTGTCGCAACAGGACCCGCAGCGAGCCCACGCGCTAGCGCCGCAGGCGACCCAGCGCGTGGCGCGGGACGCTGGCGATGTCGTAGGCAAGGAACGCCAGCAACAGCTGCAGGCCGATCAGCACCGGCATGGCCGCCAGCATGATCACGCCGGTGGCGGCGGTCTGCCCGCTCGCCAGCGACTGCCACCAATGCAAACCTCCGTAGATGACGCCGAACGCCAGCAATGCCAGCCCGCAAACGAGTTCCAGCGAGGCCACGGAGACATCGCGGAGGAAGTAACCGTAGAAAATGCGCTTGAGGAAATTGCCGGTGTGCTTCACCAGGAATTCCGGCAGCACGCTGCCGATCCTGAGGTTGCTCACTTCATCCCCGTACTCCGCGTCCATCGGCACGTCGCGCACGACAGCGCGGAACGTGCCAAGCCGGAACAGCATGTCCGACTCGAAGAAATAGCGTTGGCTGATGCGATCGTGCGGCAGGATCGCCGCGGCTCGACCGGAGATTGCGGTATAGCCGTTGGTGGGATCGAAGATGTCCCAGTAGCCGGTCGAGAATTTCGCCATGAACGACAGCACCGCGTTGCCGAACAGGCGCGCCTTGGGCATCCGCGAGATGTAACGCAGGTCGTAGAAGCGGTTGCCCTTGGTGTAGTCGGCCTCGCCCGCCAGCACCGGTGCGACGAACTGGGGCAACAGCGCCGGATCCATCTGCCCGTCGCCATCCAGCTTGACGATCACGTCGGCGCCGGCCGCGATCGCATGACGGTACCCGGTCATCACCGCGCCACCGACGCCGCGGTTCTGTTCGTGGAAGACCACCTGCAGCCTGGGATCGTCGCACTGCGCCTGCAGCAGTTTCCGGAACCCTGCGGGCAGCCGTCGTCCACGGCGAAAATCAGGTCGACCTCGGGGCCGATCCTGCCGATGAGCTCCACGACGTGCGCGGCGACCTTGTAGCAGGGGATCACCACGGCGATGACGCGTCGGTGCGCATCCACCTGCATCCCATCGCAAGCGGGCGGCGCCAGTGCGTGCGTCACTTCGCTCATTGCGCCGGGCAGGGAATCGTGTCGACCGAACGCTGCGCCAGCAAGGCGCCGGACACCCGATCCTGCAAGGTGAACCGGGTGCCTTGGAAGACCCATTTCCCGGTTGTCGCCCGATCTTTCTGTCCGGCTTCCGCCCAAAGCTTGCGTGCGTTCCCGGGGCTTTCGACGAAGATCGACACGCCACCGGCAGCAAGCGCGCCTGCATCCCAGGCCACTGTCGCGATCGCAACCGGCGTTTCACCGCACTCGACGCCGCTCAATTCAACGGTGACGTTTTCCGACGGCAGCGCCGGGGCAACAGCCTCTGCGGGCGCGCTGGCCGCGGGCACGGGGGCGGCAACCGGCGCAGGCACGTCCGGGACTTCCTGGCTGCAACCGGCAACGCCGAGCACGCCAGCCAGCATGAGTGTCCACTTCATTGTTTCTTGACTCCTTTGGCAAAACCGGCGCGGCGTGCCTTGGCGTATTCGACCACGCGTCCCACCCTGCCCTTCAGCGATAGCGCCGGTCGTTCGATGACGTGCCACGACACGATGCCGAGGACGATCGCCACCAGCGCACTGGCCAGGAAATTCGGCATCGGCGTGATCCCGGGGAATGCGGCAACCATCATCTGCTGCACCGGCCAGCCCCACAGATAGATGCCATAGGAGGGATCGCCCAGCTTGCCGAGTTGCAGATGGGGCGTGCGATAGGCGAACCAGAAGCAGAAATACGCGATCGACACGCCGAGCAGCCAGACGAAGCTTTGCGTGTTGTAGCTGATATAGGTGAGGACGCCCAAGGCGAGCATCACGTCATGCCGGACCTCGATCCTGTCCTTGTGCAGTTGCGCCAGGATGCCGGCGCAGAAAAACGCGCCCAACCGCAGCCATTCGGCGTGCACAGGCAGCAGCCTGGGGTTCATCACGCCCGCAACGACCAACGCCAACAAGGCAAGCGTTCCGAACCGCCAATTGCGCAGCAATCCGAACACGCCCAGCGCGGCGACCAGGAGGTACATGCGCATTTCCGCCGGCAACGTCCACAGCGAGCCGTTGACCGACGCCATCCGGTGGTCCGCGAACACGCCAGGCAACGTCCATGCCATGTCCGACGAGAACGCGAGGTTGCGGGTGATGTAGCGGCGCACGTCGGCGGACGAGAAGTAATCCTGCGTGTCCAGGCTGGTGAGGAGCGGACCGATCACAAGCGCGCACACCATCAGGACGAACAGGAACGCGGGGACGATGCGCAGCAGGCGGGCGGTCATGAATTCCGTCAGGTTCGCCCTCGCCAGATAGCTCCCGGAGACCATGAAGCCGCTGATCACGAAGAACATCATCACCGCGATGTCGCCGCTGTAGAACGGCCACCCGTTGCCCAGGAATACATCGGTGGTCCCGACGTCGCGCGCAAGCACGAAACTGTGGCCATAGATGACCATGAGCGCGGCGATGATCCGCAACAACAGGAAGTTGTCGCGTCGCGTCGTCAGGTAGGACTGGATGGTATGCATCGCGCGGTGATTTCGTCCGGATCCCTGGTTGCCATCAGTGCAGCAGTCGCCGCGCTTCGTTCCTGGGTGCAAGGGTGGCCGTGAGGCACCTGCCCGCATCCGCCCCCGGGCGCGACCATACCTCGGCTTCGCCACGACGTTCATGCATCGCGAATCCAAGCGACTCCAGCGCGGCAAGCAGGCCCGGCCTGGCCTGCGCGGGGCGGAATTCGACGTGGGTGAAACCGATGCGCTCGATGGCGTCTTTCCAGGCCGCCCCCGTGGGATCGGCCGCTGCCTTGTTCGCAAGTTCGTTCATGCGCGGATCGTAGAAGCCGATCACCAGCGATTTGCCCGGCGCGAGGGCGGCATAGGACGTCGAGATATCCGCGAACAACAGGCAGTAGTCGCGACCCGCCGCATCCAGGTTGCGCACCAACGCACGCTCGGGCACGAACGTCTGCTCCACGCGGGCGACCGCGCGCGGGCCTTCCCTGAGCAGCTGTTCCGCCGCGCCGGCCGTCAGGATCCAGCTGGTGGTGCGGATCAAGCCGCACTGGACCAGGACCAGGGCCACCAGGCACGCCGCTGCCGCACGTCGCCACGGTTGGGCGGACAACGCCACGACCGCCAGCGTCCCCAGCAAGCCCATCGCCGGGAAGATGTAACGCAGGTACTGGACCTGCAGGAACACGACCAGGCCCGTCGCCAGCGCGAACGCGGTCAGTGCCGCTCGCCAACCGCCCGAAGCCACGGACACCACCCACGCGCCGAGCAAGGCCAGCATGCTCAGCCCGGCGGCCCCGATGTAGGACTCCATGAAGCTTGGGGTGGAGAACGTGAGCTTCCAGAAGGTGTCGATGCCGACACCCACGTGCCAGCGAGGATCGCTGAAATCGATCGCCGCCATGTAGGGCGACTTGAAGATGCCGTTGAACAGCGGGAACAGCGGGTTGCCGGTGATCACCGTCGCATAGAAATAACTGCTGCCGGCGATCACGCCAGCGAACGCCAGCAGCAGGGCGAGCCGCCGGTATTGCCGAGAGGACACGTGGTGCCAGATCAACCAGCTGCCCAGGACCAGCAGGTAAACGCCGTTGCTGATCTTCAGCCCAGCCAGCATCCCGCAGAGCGCACCGATGAGCCAGGGCGAGGCCGACCAAGCGCCGTCGCGTTTCAATTCGATGCAGGACGCCACCAAGTGCAGGAGCACGGCCGTCGACGCACCATCCACCTGCAAGGTCATGCCGAAATACGCCGTCAGCGGATGGCTGGCATACAGCGCCGCGGCCAGCCACGGGAAAGCACCGCGCGCGCCGAGCAGGTGGGCCACGCGATACGCGCCCACGCAGCCCGCCAACAGCCAACCCAATCCGATGACCGAGCGCGCTTCAGCGCCGGCCAGCACGGTCGTCATCGCGTGCAGGACGTTGTTCAACCACGGCGCCACGGCGAAGACCTGGCTGGACGCATCGATCCTGTAGTAGGAGCCCGCGAGCAGGTCGCGTGCCATCAGCAGATGCGCGGCGTTGTCGTCCGGGTTGAGCGTGGGCAACCAGCTGGGCACCGCCGCCAGCCCGATGATCGCCACCGCAAACCCTGCGGCCAGCGGTTGCTCGGCCACGGCGTTCGACCACCCTTCCAGCATCGGTCGCCCGGCCTCGCGCAACCTGTGCCTGCCGGCGACCAACACCAGGATCGCGGCAATCAGGTAGGCGACCGCCGAGTGGAGCGGCATGGGAAGCAACCAGCCAACCAGGCCCGCGATCACCCCGACCCCGCCCAGCATCGCGGTGAACGCCACGCTACCGGAGCGGCCAGGCGTCGGATGCAGCAAGCTCCCGACAACCAGGCCAACCGCGACCAGCAACGCATAGGCCGCGGACTGCGCCATACCGGCATAGGCGATGAACGCGATGATGCCTGCCAGTGCAAGGATGGATGCGGCGGGCGCGCTGCGGCCCAGGGCCCGTGCCAGCGCCCACAGCAGCAGCGCGGGCAAGAGCATCACCAGGCCATAGCGCAACAGCAGGGGACATGCACCGACCAGCGCTTCCCTGATCCCCGCATCCGCGAAGGCGACCCCGAGGGTGGCGAGGATGGGCGCGAGGCACAGCGCGGCCGCGATGCCGGCCTTGCCTCGCGCATCGGCGACCGCCTGCGCGCCCATCATCGGCATCCACTGTTCATGCGGCGATGGCTCAGTTGCAGGGCAATGCAGCGACCGTATGCTTCGCCAACTGCGCGCCCGACTCTGCGTTCACCAGCTCGACCACCAGCCCGGCAATGACCCATTCGCCGGTCTTGGCCTCACCCTTAGGCGACATCACCGCAAGCGTCTTCTTTTCCGGGTTGGTGGCGTCGCTGACCAGGACCTTGACCGAGTTGACGTCGGGGCGTTGCACATCCCACTTGACCACCGAGGTGGTGCGATCCCGGCCCTCGCAGGCATAGACGTTCGCCGGCTCGACCGAGAACGTGACCCCCTGTTCGACCTGGGTGTTGCTCGCGGGGGCTGCCGGAGCCGCGATGGCCGCCTTTTGATCCTTGTCGACATTGTCGGTGGGCGGCGCAGGCTGCGAACATGCGACCAGCCCGGCAAGCGACGCGAGCACGGCGATGGCGCGAACATTCTGATTTTTCATTGTCTTGCTCCAGGCGGAGGGAGAAACCGGGAAATGCAGGTGGCGGGCCACGTGGACCTGGCGGGAGCGTGGGGATTCTCGCCGGGAGATCCACGATCCGATGCGCAAGATCCCCCAGCCCTGCGGGCCCGGAATGATAATGCACGGTGTGCTGCGATGGCCGGGTAGAAGCCCGGAGCGGCAGGCCTGCAGTGTGATCCGGTCAGGACGTGGAGGCGGTTGGACGCCTGAGCGCCTGCTCGGGCCCGATCCCCACCTCGTGCACACAGCGCTCGGCCGTTTTCTGGAACCGGGCGAGCATATGCGTCGGGCTGATCCGGCCCGATGCGATGGCCGCATGGTCCATGGCCTGCACCCTGTCGATGAAATGCAGGTCCCAGTCCGTCTGCCGGCGGAAGTGGTGGCCGAATCCGCGGTCGATGAACACGTCGATGATGTTGCCCCAGGCCAGGAATACGCTGGGCTGCAACCGCTCCAGCAAGAGCGGAAGGATGTCCTGGGCGCGGATGCCCTCGAACCCCTCCTGCGAGCAATCCCAGTCGAGGAAATCGTCCTCCTGCCTCTGCAGCCGGTGGTTGTAGCGGTACCCGGGCGGCATCCATTGCCATGCCTCGTCGACCAGTTCCTTCGCCTCCGGCCAGCGCAGGTGGCCGTTGCGGCCGATCGTGTCAGAGATCAGGAAGCAGCCCGCATCACCGATGCGGTCGACGATCGAATCGAACAGGCGTTCAAGTTCGACGACGTGGTGCAACGACTGGTTGGCGATCACGACGTCGAAATCACCATCGGGCAAGCCTTGGTTGAAGTCGTGGACCATCGTGGCGACCCGGCCTTCGAGGCCCTGCGCGTGGATCGCGTCGCCCGCACGCCCCAACGCACCCTCGCTGATGTCCAGGCAAAGGATGCTGAAATCCTCCGATCCCCGCGCCAGCAATCCCTTCGCGACGTCGATCTCGTGGGCACAATCGCCGGCACCTACGCTCACTGCCCGCAACGGTCTCCCAGCCGATTCGATCCACCCGGCCATCTCGATGACGAAGAAATCCACGATGTTGTCGTAACCGTGGGTGTTGAGCATCACGCGCGGATACGCGTTGGCCCAGTAATGGAAAATGGCCGGCAGGTCATGCACGCACAGGTCGGCGTCGAAACGCGCACGCTCCTGTTCCAGACGCTCTGAATATTCGCTCATCGTTGACTCCCCCTGGACGCCATGCGCCCGCCCTGCGCCCCCTGACCCTAGCTCAGCCGCGAAGCGCGTTCATCCCCACTGCAACTGCGCCTTCAACGACAGCGCCCACTGCGTCCGGACCAGGTACTCGGATTGGTAGTAATAGGAGCGCGCCGCCTCGAACGAGGCCTGGTGCAGCAAACCGTTGCGCTGCAAGAGCGCCAGGTTTTCGGCCACCGGCTGGTAAAGCCGCACATCGAACGGTGGATCTTCCGTCGGCTGGTATTCCACGAAGAATCCGAACGACCGCCCCGGCAACGCGCTCACGCGGAAGCCGTGGGCTTGGAAGTACGGGGTCACGCCCGCCAGCGAGTAACTGATGATGTGGCCGCGGTGGGTGGGATCCAGGTAGGCCGGATCCTCGTTGCGTACGTACTCCGGCATGCCGGTATTGAATAACCACAAGCTGCCCGGCTCACTGACGAGGGCCAGGTCCGACAGCATCCTGTCGAGCATGCGCGGGGTCAGGTGCTCGACGACCTCGATGCACACACCTGCGTCGAAGCGATCCTGCAGGACCTCGATGCCACCCACATGGAAATTCGGGCCAGCGGCGGCATACGGCGGCGGATACTTCTCCACGCCATGGAAGATCGAGGCCGACGGGTCGATCAGTCGATGCAACTCCTGCAGCAGGAAGCCCGGGCCGGCACCCAGGTCGAGGAATCGGCGAACGGGTCGCCGGCAATACAGCACTGCTTCACCGGCCCGGCAGAGCGACACCCCGGAGGCGCGTTCGATCGCACCCACCCGCTCCTGCTCCCAATATTCCTCCGTGTAGTCGCCGACCAGCGAGCCACCCCCATCGAGCATGTCGATCACCTTCGGATCGATGTGGATGGAACCGCAACCGGCGCAACTGAAATACGGATGGCCATCGATGGAGGCATGCAGGCTGCTGCGGCCGGCACGGCAGACCGGGCATGCGACGGTCGTCATGGCTTCTCTTCCTGCATGGGCGACAGCGTACCCGACCTGTCCCGCGATGATTGCAACCCCGGCGAGCAGCGGCGCATGCCTTCGCTGGCGGGAGCACGCACCTCGATCGAACGTTCGCGATCCAGGACCACATACCCCATGCCCGCCAGCGTCTTCGCCAACACCGGCGCATTCGCCGGATCCACCACCACGTGCGATGCACCGATCCGCACCAGCAATGCGCGCCACGCGTTTCCGGACGGGTCCGCCTCGGCGGCGTTGCGCGCTTGCCAGAGTTCCGGATCGTAACGACGGTGCATCGAAAGCGCGCGCCCGCGGCCAACGCCGACGAAGGGCCGACGCGGATCGGTCATCAAGACGCAGGCATCAGGCTCGCGGGCCATGATGCGTTCGAGCAGTGCACGCTCCGGCATGAGCTCGGCGATGAGGGCATCGCGGCTGGCCGGGCCTTCGCGCAGCAGCGCCGCCCACGGATTGGCGCGCACGATCCAGCTGGTGGTCGGCATCAACGCAGCGTCCACCGCGACCAGGACGGCCATCGCCACCACGAAGCCGCGCCAGTCCAGCAGCCGCGCCAGCGCGACCACGCCGATGACGGCCAGCACTGCGTACGCGGGGAACAGATAGCGCAGGTACTGCATCTGCAGGAACAGCAGCACCGCACATGCCAGCGCCCACAGGGCGAGCCAGCGCGGTGCACGGCGGCGCACGGCATCGACCAGCAAGGCAGGCAGCGTGGCCAGCACGGCCAACCCGGACGCGCCTGCGTAATACTGGCCGTAGCGTTCCGCGTGGAAGGCCAGGTCCCATGGCGCGCGCCAGGTCACGCCGGCCATCCACTTGGTGTCGCGGAAATTCTCCAGCGGATACAACGGCGACTGGAACACGGCATTGAAGAACGGAAACAACGGATTGCCGGTCACCAGCACCGCATAGCAATAACTGGATGCCGCGAGCGGCAGCAGGATCGCCAGCATGTGCAGCGTCCAGCGCAGGCGCAGGCCCGGCATCGACGACCACGCCAGCCAGAGCAGCAATGGCGAGGCGAACGCCAGGTTGATGGTCTTCAATGCCAGCAGCAAGCCGCCGATCGCGCCGATCGCGAGCGGCCCCGGGCGTTGCGCAGCGGGCATGGCGGCAATGGCAGCAAGCTGCAGCAGGATCGCGGCGCTGGCGCCATCCACCTGCATCGTGGTGGTGAAGTAACCGGCGAACGGTTGCGCGGCAAACATCGCGGCAGCGGCCAGTGCCACCGCAGGCGACCCGCCCAGCGCCAGCGCCAGGCGGCGCGCACCGTCGATGCCGACCAGCAGCCACAGCGCACCCATCGCGGCGCGCGCTTCCTGCCCGGCCAGCATCGCCGCGACCGCATGCAGCACGTTGTTCGCCCACGGCGCGACCGCCCATGACTGGCTCTGCACGTCCAGGTGGTAATAGCCATCCGCCAGCAACTGCGACTGCAGGATCAGGTGGACGGCGTTGTCGTCGTAATTGAGGCTGGGCAGCCACAGGCCCAGGCTGGCGACGGTCGCCGCCGCGATCGCCAGGATCGACCAGGCCGGGTGTCGTGCCGCACCGTCGCTCAACGAGGTGGCCGCATCGCCCAGCAACCCGATCAATGCGCGTGCGCGCCATGCAATCGACAGCGCTGCCACGAGCAGGTACGCCCAGCGCGTGTGGAGCGGGAACGGCAGGAGCCACCCCACCAATGCCGCGATCACTGCGAGCCCCACCAGCAGCATGATCGCGGGCGAGCTGTCGCCATCCGCGATCCGCGATCCGATGCCCAGGGCCGCCAGCGCCAGCAGGAGGCCTGCAAGCGACACCAGCGGACCGGCGAATACGACCACGCCGACCATCGCAGGCATCGCGGCAACCAGCGGGAACACCCAGGTCCAGCGGCTGCCGCGCGCGGCCGCCTGCAACGCGACGGCCGCAAGCAACGACTGCACGAGCGCGAACGCCGCGAGCATCCAGCGATAGTCGATGTCGATGTGGTCGCCCAGCCGGTAACGCAGGAACGCGACCAGCAGGATCGGCAGCGGCGCCAGCAACAGCCA
>Ga0116177_10003581_pt1 | contig 11362 bp, 10 predicted proteins | sample AD_STIC10_MetaG_FD_89750 | JGI IMG/M metagenome (GOLD analysis project Ga0116177, IMG submission 89750) | Active sludge microbial communities of municipal wastewater-treating anaerobic digesters from USA - AD_STIC10_MetaG | ecosystem: Engineered > Bioreactor > Anaerobic > Digestate | place: USA...
ACTGCCGTCTGGATTTCCGTACCCAGTAATTTTTCGGCCAGCGGCAGGTTAAGGATGATTTTCTTGACCGTCTCCGGATTTTGGCGCTTGTCAACCGCACCGGCAAAAATCCGCCCGCCGCCGACGGAAACAATCAATTCCGCCGCGCGGTGTGCGGCAAACAAAACGCCGTGAGAGCCGATATTGTGCTCAAAACGATAGGAAGCGTCCGTGCTCAATCCCAATGTTCGCGAAGTGCGGCGAATGGTTTTGGCATCAAAATTCGCCGATTCCAAAATGACGGTTTCGGTTTTGCCGTCGATTTCGGCCCGCTTGCCGCCTTTGATTCCCGCCAGCGCCAGCGCCCCGCCATCGTCGGCGATGACTGCCATCCACGGTTGCAGATTAAAATTCTTGCCATCCAAAGTTTTAAAAGTTTCCTGCGCTTGCGCCGCCCGCACGATAATTTTTTTGGCTTTGCCGCGGCCGGCGGCCAATTTGTCCCAGTCAAAAGCGTGCAGGGGCTGGCCGGTTTCCAGCATCGCGTAGTTCGTAGCATCCACCACGCTGTTGATCGCGCGCAAACCGCAAGCCTCCAGCCGGCGAACCATCCATGGCGGAGACGATTTGATTTTTGTTCCCGCCACCGCCATCGCCGCGTAACGCGGGCACGCTTCGGGATAGCGCACCTCAACGGCGATGATTGATTTGGCGGCGGCCTGGCCTGACTTTTTGTCCGCTTTGAATTTGATAAAATTCGGCTTTATTCCCAAGAACGCGCCGATCTCCCGCACCATTCCCAAATGCGACAAGCAATCCGGCCGATTGGACAAAATGTTAACGTCCAAAATCCAATCTTTTCCCAAAGTGCCAATTTTTTCCACCTCAAAACCGCGCGCCAGAATCAAGTCCCCCAATTCGCGGGGCGCGGGAAGTTTTTTGTTGAAAAATGATTGCAACCACTCGTAACTGAATAACATTATCTATTAATTTAAAATTGAAAAATCAAAATGAAAAATGACAATGTAAAATTAAAAATTTAAAAACACCGCGACATTTTGCATTTTGAATTGTCATTTTAATTTTTGATTTTTACATTTTCAATTTTTTAAAATTGATTTAGGAAGCGTTGGTCGCCGCCGTAAAAAAGCCGGATGTCATTGATTTTGTATTTAATCATCGCCAAACGGTCCAGCCCGGCGCCAAACGCGAATCCCCGCCACAAATCGGGATTGACCCCGGAATTTTTCAACACGTTGGGGTGCACCATGCCCGCGCCCATCACTTCCATCCAACCGGTTCCCTTGCACGCCGAACATCCCTTGCCCGCGCAATTCACGCACCGCAGATCAACTTCAAACGACGGCTCGGTGAACGGAAAAAACGACGGCCGCAATCGAATGTTGTCGGTATTTTCGGCCGCGGCGCCTTCGCTCCGGTGAAAAAATCTTTTGAAAAATTCACCAATCACTGCCTTAAAATTGGCCGCGGAAACATCTTTGTCCACCATCAATCCTTCCACTTGGTAAAAATTCGGCATATGGGACGCATCCACCGCATCGCGCCGAAAACATCTTCCGGGAATGATGATCCGCAGTGGCGGCTGATGGCTTTCCATATAACGCGCCTGGCCCGGACTGGTGTGCGGCCGCAAACACAATCCATCCTCCAAAAACAGAGTGTCAAACGCATCGCGCGCCGGATGATCGGCCGGAACATTCAACGCGTCAAAATTATACCACTCGGTCTCAATCTCGCGGCTTTCCATTATTTCAAATCCCATCGTGCCGAAAATTTCGGTGATTTCCCGCTCCAGCAGGGTGAACGGATGCAAATGTCCCACCTTGGGACAAATTCCGGGCAAAGTCGGATCAAAAAAGTCCCGCTTGCCCTCATTATCAACCGCGGTTTTTCCCAATTCAGCCAATTTTTTCTCAACCGCCGCTGTCAGCTCCTTTTTGATTTCATTGGCGGCCACCCCCATTCTGCCGCGCTCCTCTTTTGGCAGTTCACCCAATAACTTAAAAAATTCACCCAAAACTCCGTCTTTGTCCAGATATTTTTTGCGGACAAAAAGAAGCTCGGCCTGATTGCCGGCGTTATCAACCTCTTGGCTCGCTTCATTTTTTATTTTTTCCAAATCCGAATCTTGCATAGCATCTTTCTTCATCCGCGATACTTCATTCTACTCCATTTGATACAAAAAAACAACACCGGCGGCGCATCAAAAGAGAGGCTTGCAATCAAAAATCGCCAGCCAGGGCGATCTTTGAATTTTTTGTTTTTTCGTCTTTTATCCTACCGGACGGATTCCAGTTTTGCCACTCGTTTTTCCAAGATCAACAAATCTTTCTTCTCCGCCTTTTTCTCCATTTTTCTATCAATCACCACCGATTCGGCCATCATTCCCTTAAACCCCATTCTCATTTCAGTTTTCATATCGCTCATTTCAGTTTCCATATCGCTCATTTCAGTTTTCATATCGCTCATTTCCGTTTTCATATCACTTATCTCTGCCTTCATATCGCTTATCTCTGCCTTCACATTATTTATTTCCATTTTCATATCAATCCTCACATCATTGATCTCTTCTTTGAATTCTTTGCGGATTTCCTTGAATCCTCTTTCCATGCTCTCTTGCAACATCAAATTACCTTCAGCCACCAACTTAATCTCGTCACGCATATTTTCCAGCAAGACCACAAACTGATCTTCTCGCGAAGATCCTTGAATTTTGGTATTTTTTTTGCCGGTTTTGCCTGCCATACGTAATGGAATTATAACTTGATTGTATCACGGCTCAATATTTTGCGCAACACAACCCGGCAAACCGTGCGCGAAAAGCGCAAAATGAGCCGAGGAGAGGACTTGAACCCCCAACCTACTGTTTACAAAACAGTTGCTCTGCCATTGAGCTACCCCGGCAAAGAACAGCAAAAAAAGTTAATGTTAGTGTTAGCGGAGGTTAGTGGAGGTTTGACTTCCACTACTACAAAAAACACGAATCTCGCGGTTTGCCGTTCGCCGCAAAAAAGAAGTTTGCTATTTTTTTCTTTTTGGCGCACGTTTTCTCGTTTTTCGCGAACGGGCGCCTTCCGTTTCCGGTATCGCCACCCGTTTTATTTCCGGCCCTCTTTTTTGCCCCTCCGCGCCGGCGGCGGGACACTCCGAATTATGCGAATCTTCGCCCCGGAATTCCGCCGCCGGAGACTTTGCTTTTTTCCCGGACGCGGATTGACCCGCCTTGACCACATTTTTCAGATCCTGCCAATAATTGTCGCCGGCGATTTGTTCTTTTTGCCGTTTTTTTTCCGCGCGCTGGCGTAATTTTCCGGCGATTTCATTGATTTTGTTGTCAATTTTCAAGACCGCCACGCGAATTTTCAACAGCTGTTTTTGCGAAAAATCAATCCAGGAAAAATCTTTCACGGAAGAGCGGCGCTTGATTCTGCCCACAATCCAATTTTTAAGCCCAGAAAAAACACCGGCCGGAAAGGCGGCGCGTTCGGCCTCGAGAGTCTTGACGGCTTGCGGCATTTTCCGGGCGATAATGCTTCCCGCGCCGGCAATTCCGCCGATAAGCGCAATGGAAGCGATAATTTCAACCATATTTCGGAAAGCGGGCTAAATTTGAAAGCGCGCGGCTTTTTTTAAAACAATGTTTTCGCCGACCTTGGCAACGGTTTCGCTGATAACGTCCTTGACGTTCTTTGATGAATCCTTGATCCACGGCTGGCCCGGAATGTTTTCCGCTTCGCCCCCCATCGCCGCGACCTGCAGGCAAAGTTCGTGCGACAAGCTCTTAAAATCCGCGGAATTGGCCACAAAATCCGTCTCGCAGCGCAATTCAATCAAGACCCCGATCTTGCCGTTGGCATGAATATAGGACGCGACTTTGCCCTGTCCCGTTTGGCGATCTTCCTTTTTGGCCGCCAGATCCTTGCCCCATTCTTTGAGGATTTCTTTAGCTTTTTCCACGGTTTTGCCCTCTTCCAGCGCTTTTTTGCATTCGCCGAGGGAAATGCCGGTTTCTTCTCTCAATTGTTTGATAAGTTCAATGTCAACCATGTTTCAAATTAAAAAGTAAAAAATGAAAATGAAAAATTGTCAAATAACGCCGGCTGTCCAATTTTAAATTTCCCTTTTTTCTTTTTCGTTCTCAATTTTTATTTTTTTCCGAAGCGCCGGCAGAAACTGACGCCACGAACATCCCTTTGCCTTCCAAAATCGCCTCCTTCATTCTTTCTAAAACGAACCTCACCGAAGACATGGAGTCGTCGTTGGCGATAATGGGATAGTCGGCAATATTCGGATCGATATTCACATCGGAAATACCGATTACTTTCACGCCGTTTTGCTTAGCTTCTTTAACCGCCAGCCGGTCATCCTCCATATCCACCACAAAAATCGCTTCGGGAATTTTTTCCATCGCCCTGATGCCTCCCAGTTTCTTTTCCAAGACTTTGATCTCTTTTTGGATCATCGCCTGCTCTTTTTTGGTGTATTTTTCAAATTCTCCGGCAAGCGTTTTTTTCTCCAGATCCTTATAATGGTCAATCCGTTTTTTGATGATCTTAAAGTTGGTGAAAGTACCCCCCAGCCAGCGTTCGTTGACATAAGGCATTTCGCACGCCGCCGCCGTTTCTTTGATCATTTTCTTCACTTGCGGTTTGGTGCCCACCAAAACAATCGTTTTGCCTTCAGACGCCAGACTCCGCGCAAAATCCAGCGCGGCGGCGAATTTTTCCTTGGTCTTTTCCAAGTCAATGATGAAAATCGTGTTTCTCACGCCGAGTAAAAACCCCCTCGCTTTGGGATGAATCTTGGATTTTCGATGGCCGAATTGCAATCCGGCCTCGGTCATTTCTTCAACTGATAGTTTAACCGCCATATATGTTACTGTAAAATTAGTATGATTATGATATTTTCATTCCGTCGCCGTCCGCAATCAATTTTGCGCCGTTGCACGCCGGCATTATCCGCAAAAGAGAAGCGTCCGGACAAGTTATTCCATATCATAAATCCGCGGTTCTTGCAAATTCTCCGGAATTATTATATGATGGCGTTGTCGTGAAAAGCGAAATTATGAAAAAAGACATTCATCCCAAATATTATCCAAACGCGCAGATAAAATGTTCTTGCGGCCGAACCTATCAAATCGGTTCCTCAAAGGAATATCTTGAAACCGAGACTTGCGCCGCCTGTCATCCGTTTTACACCGGGAAAGCCCGGTTGATCGGCGCGATGGGCCGCGTTGACAAGTTTTTGAAAAAAGTCGCCAAAAAGGACGCGCTGAAAGCGGGCAAAAAGAGCAAATAAACTATGCCGGGGTGAAGCCCCGGGTGATTCCGGCGCGGATAAATAAACCACCCGGGAGCGGAGTTCCGGAACAATCCGGCAGTTAAACAAACAAAAAATGCCGCAGGCTCTTTCGCATCAGGAAGAATATGACCGACTACTCGTTTCCCTGGGCGACCCCGGGCTGATTTCGGATTGGGAAAAATTTGAAGAACTCAACAAAAGGAAGATTCAGTTGGAAAAAATCATTGAAAAAGAGAACGAGATCAAGGAAATCGCCAACAAAATTGAAGAAAACCGCTTGATCATCGCCGCCGAAGAGGACCCCGAGCTGGTATCGCTGGCGGAAGTGGAAACCGAACAAATGAAAATCCGGAAAACCGAGCTTGAAAACGAATTGCGGGATCTGCTCAAAGACGAGGGCAAATCCGTCGGTCCGGGAGCAATCGTGGTGGAAATCCGTGCCGGCGCGGGCGGCCAGGAATCGGCGTTGTTCGCGGCCAACCTCTATCGGATGTATTCCCGCTTCGCCCAGGAACAGGAATGGAAACAAAAAGTTCTGGACCAAAACCAGACCGAAATCGGCGGCTACAAGGAAATCATTTTTGAATTGAAGGGCCGGGGCGTCTGGCCGGCGATGCGCCACGAAGGCGGCGTGCACCGCGTCCAAAGAATCCCGGAAACCGAAAAGAGCGGACGGATACACACCTCCACCGCCACGGTGGCCGTTCTGCCCAAGCCCAAGAAAAATGACATCTCCATCCGCTCCGACGAAATCCGCGTTGATTTTTGCCGTTCTTCGGGTCCCGGCGGGCAATTCGTCAACAAGCGCGAATCGGCAGTGCGCATCACCCACATTCCCACGGGATTATCGGTGTTTTCCCAAACCGAGCGCAACCAACTGCAAAACCGCGAAAACGCGATGGCGCTTTTGGAATATCGCCTGCAGGAGAAAAAACGGCAGGAGGAGGAATCGGCTTTCGGCGGCGCCAGAAAAGAGCAGATCGGCGCCGGCGAGCGTTGCGAAAAAATCCGCACTTACAATTTCCCCCAGGACCGCGTGACCGACCATCGCATCAAGAAAAATTGGCACGGCATTGAAAAAATCTTGGACGGCGGCCTGGCCGACATTTCCCAAACCCTCCAAGACGAACTGGAAAAGCCGGAATAGAATTTAGTCCTTAATTAAAACCGATTTCCTGCAAAAAAATCTTGGGCTTTTTGATGCGCTTAATTTTTAATAAATCGCATACATCGGGAATTTTATATAATTCAGCCATATTTTTTCTATGGTTTTCCCGCGTGAAAATACCCAAATTGTTGGCTTCGGCATAAGCTATTAAATATGTGTCAACCGTTGATTTGAATGTAATCTCGTCAATCATTTTATAGCTGTTATTGATTTCCGCCGCCCGATTTCTATCGTCTGTTTTAATTTTTTCAACCAATCCATTTTTCTTTTGGTTGTTGATCCATCCAATCAAATCATTGTCATATTTCACTTCCCCGGCAACGACATCCAGAAGGATCCAATCGTTTTTTCGCAGTGCCGTTTCAAAGCCAGTCCAAAAATCTTTGTTTAGATTCAGTGAAATTGGTTTCCAAACCGAAAATTCGATTAAAACATTGGTATCCAGTAAATATTTTATTTTTGCGCCATTGTTTGTCATATCTTTTCAACCGAAAAATTAAGCGCGCGCGATGCTTCGGCATAGCCTATCTTGTTTTCATAATAAAGACTGGCAACGATATTATTGAAAAGATTTCCGTTGGAATCTCTCATGCTGTTAATATAGCTTCCGCCCTTGCTCTTCCTGCTGTTTTTTATTTCAAGATTTTTCTTCAATTCTTCTTTGATTTGCTTTTCAATATCGCTGGCTTGGCCGCAATGTATTTTGTTCAAGCTTTTGAGCCGGTAAAAAATCGCCAGTTTACTGACCTTATAAATTTCAGCCACACTATCAATATCGGCTAAATCGTAAAATACCTTACTAAAATCAGCGGCAGGCAACAACAACTCAACTGCGGTTTTATTGCAAAATATTTCTTCATTGCTCTCGTTTTCATCTATTTGCCGAAATTCCAGGCTGTTTGACACGGATTCCGTCTTTCTGAATAAATGAGCAAGCTCATGGACAAACGAAAAAATCTGCGCCGAGACCGCGTCTTTCCTGTTAATGATAATAAACGGGCAACAATCATCCGAAATATAGAGCCCCCTCATATCCCGCACGCTTATCATATGATAAGATATTGTTTTCCCGACAAATATACCTCTGTCTTCCGCCTTATGCATGAGATAATCCAACGCTTTTTTTCGCGAATTCCACCCGGAAAATTTTTTTATTTCATCAAGATCAATATCCAGATTTTTTTTGATTAAACCGGCCAATTGTTCGGGATTTTCAATATTTTTTCCGCAACCTTGCAAATTGTTTTTTTTTGTTTCCGTGCCAATATGCCGCTTGAGCCACTTTTGCCTCTTGATAACAAGATTGATCAATTTTTTGATTTTTTCGTCATTTTCCGCGGATTGGCCGATACGATAGTCGGGAACGACTTTGTTCTTTTCAATTTTTTCATTTGAAAAAAACACCAATTCCGGCACTTCGTAAATTTTGGCCAGTTTGGAAATCTGCGGCCAAGTGGGAAGCAAATCGCCGCTTTCAAACGCAAAAACAATATCGCTTTTTGACTGCGAAATTTTGCGCGCGGCCGACAGCGTATCCAGTCCGACATTTTCGCGGGCGATCCTCAAATTCTCCCGATTGATGAATTTAACCCTTTCCATAATTTTCAACAGCCGTTAATATTATTATTTTATCGTCATTTTTAAACCACCGCAACCTCAACCACCGCAACCTCAACCCCGAAATCATCGCATAAGACGGTTTTTATTCCCCGCCCCCGCCCTCTCGCCCGCCCTCCGCGGCCGGGTATCCCAAATTATTAAAAAATGGGCTGAATGAGCAAGTCATCCAGCTTTATTTGTCATAATTCGGTCTCGGTTTTGTCCAAACAGAGACATTAGCACCCTTTCTTTTTTCCTGTTCGCTTGGATTATATAGCTTCCCTATATAAACCAAGCACTCCCTTGGCAAACTCAAAAACCAATGGTTTGCCTTTAATTCTTTTCGGGGCAGATTGCATCTGAATTTCCACCCGTCGTTCCTCAACAAAGCCGCTTCGCCGACAACCATCGCCTGCGGCTTTGGCTTATTGCTCAATTTTACAAGTTTCCCCGGGATAAAAATCACCTTTGTTATTATACTATTGAATTATATATATGTCAATATCACGGGGTAATGATTTTTCGGCGCGGCAATTAAAAATTCCTGATTTTGGCGCTTTTAAAAAATCCTGCGGATATAATCCTGTTCAACCCCGCTCCTATGTAGCGAAAAAAGAATTCGTAGGCCAATATTTTTATATTTTCACAAGTTTCTTTTCCACTTTTCTGATAATTTTATTTGCTTTATCAAAAATCGCATCAAGTTGTTCTTTACTATACAAATTGTCTATTTCCTTTAAACCGGATACATGTATTCTATTTCTTGAAATTCTTATTTCTTCGGCAATGGCAAATTCTTTTTTAGAGAGTATTTTGCCTCGCAAGCATGCCCGATTTATGAATTTCTTGCATTGGATATAATGCTTGATTCCATTTTGTTCCGCAACAACATCAATGACGCCCGGCTCCCTTTCGCCGATTAAAACAATCGTCTATGCCTTGCTGGCTGGTGGTTTCTTTCTTCCGTCGATCGATATAATAATCGGGTGCTGAATTCCTGCATCATCCTCTTCCTCGGCCATCTCTAGGATTCTATCCAAAGCCTTACTTTTATCAGTGACTTGAGCCACAACGTAAAAACTTTTTTTCGCTTCTTCGCACTCTTGATATATCCGAGTCTGTTTTTTATATCCGTGAAGAACGGCGCCAGAAGTAAGTTTGATTTCTACAATGATCTTTTCCTTGCTACCCTTGCTCAATTTAAAATCAACAGGGCCACGTCCGGCATTAGACTCAGGCGAGATATCGATATCGCAAAGCTCGCAATAAATCATTGCGGTTGCGTAAAAAAAGTGTTGCGCGTGGCTTTCGTTTAGTATCGATAATTTATCGTCATACAAAGAACGCCAACCTCCCTTGGTTTCTATAAAGCTTTTAAAGGCCGAAATAATTTTTTGAACAATAGCTTCTAAGTCCTTTTCTTGCGGATGAGCCGGTAGATCGATCGGATTTAGTTTCGTAAAATATCGCGCCTTCTCTAACCAAGAATCTATCCCAGATGGGTCAGTTACAAAATTATATGGATTAGGGGCTGAAGAACGATAAACTTGGACTATAGTGTGTATCCGATCTTTATCACCAAGCAAAAATCCTCTTATATCAGATTTACTCGGTTTTTTCTTTTCGCCAGTAAAGCATACGGCAATCAAGTCGTTAAATTTGCCTCTAAGCTCTTCATTGAAAGCTGCCATTTGGCAGATCTCCTCAAAATTATTCGCAAGAGGCAAATTCCGCAATATATCCGCCGGAATAAAAAGCAACGGCTTCTTTCCGAACGGATGCCTTGGCACCGAATAACTGCGTTCATATTGCCTGAGAGTAATCCTATCTTTGATAGACAGTTCATTTGCGACCCTTTCGGTATATCGGCATAAATCCTTATGGAGAATTCGGATCAAAGCATCGCTTAGCCTATCTGGCCCGAAATCTTCTTCAAACAATCCCATAACTTCGAAGATTGCAGGATCTTTAATCCCCATTTGAATTAAATATTTTGCAGTATCAACCAATCTTTTGGCGAGTTGCGGGCCTATGGCGGATCCGTCATCAGACTTATTCCCATATCCGATGCCGACACCCTTAACTTCGCGTAGGATTAATTTTCCCCAAGCTTTACGGTCTGTTTTTGGATCGTCGAACCCCAACAGAGTTATGACCTCAGAAAAATATTTTCTGACCTTTACTAAGCCGTCTTTCAATTCAGGTGTCGTTGTTTTCGATAATAGTAGAGGATCGACAAAGAAAAGATTATCAACGCCAATTACCGGATTAAAGGCCCCGCTTTTTTCGAAATCAGATTTAGAAATTCCAAAATATTCATTTGCACGTCTTAACTGATTCATATTTTTATTTTTTTACAAAAGCCCGGAGCAAATAAATTTGCTCCGGGCGTCTTTGCTACTTATTGGCCAGTCTTTCCTCCAACGAATGGATAATCACCGCGTTAGCAATGTTCTGCCACAGTACCTTGCTTTTGCCAGTTTTGTTGGGATTGCTGCCATACTCCCTTGTGTGAGCTTCCAATATCTGGCCGACAAGCTTGTCGCCGTGCTTTTTTAGGAATTCTTTCGGATCAACAGCCCAAATAAATTTTCCATCTCTCTCTTCCAACAAAAACCTTAGCGCGGCGAAGATGGGCATGGAAAACCCCTTGGATAATTTGTATCTGACCGATTGGCCAGTGAACGGGAGCCTTACGGCGACAGGTTTTTTATTTCTGCCTTTTCCTCTAGAAGTTTCTATTCCGTTTATATTGCCGAATTTTTTGGTGCCCGATGATAGGGCAAACTTTTCGAAGTTGGCATACAAATATTCATAGGTTTCCACGATCGTTGGCAGTATCGGATAAAGCTTCTCATAAGTGGCCCTGTTTTTCTTATTCATCCACTTATTAAAGCATGTGGCTATGCCCGTATAAACAATCGTTGGCTGAGTGGTTTTGTCATACAAATCCCTATTTAAGGCGGTAAGTAAGGCCAACAGCTCTTCTATCTGGAAGGTCGCAATGTCCTCCCCCTTGCTTTCATTCTCGAAGTAGATAACCCGTTCGCTATATTCGCCAAGAGATTTTTTGATGCCTTCAAATTCCAATTCAAGGTTCGCGATTGATTTTTCCGCAACCTGAACGCTGGTGTTTCTGGCTCTGGCCAGCTTTGTGGCAAACTCTTCGGCCCCCTCAATGACAGTAACAAATATCGGTAAGTCGGCCAATGATTCGTCAGCCATTTTCTCCAATAGCACCGCATAAGTATGCCCGCCATCAACTAACCCGCCGCGGGGATTACCATCTTCATC
>Ga0116177_10003586_pt1 | contig 11354 bp, 11 predicted proteins | sample AD_STIC10_MetaG_FD_89750 | JGI IMG/M metagenome (GOLD analysis project Ga0116177, IMG submission 89750) | Active sludge microbial communities of municipal wastewater-treating anaerobic digesters from USA - AD_STIC10_MetaG | ecosystem: Engineered > Bioreactor > Anaerobic > Digestate | place: USA...
CGAGCCGCACAGGCAGCTGCCCGCGGCATGACCCGGCGCAACCTTCACAGGCTCGCGATCCGGAACGGAAGGCGCGTCGCCGAATTCCGGCGGGTACTTCGCATGTTGCGGCAGCGTGTCGGCGATGACGTGCCACGGGGCCTTGGACCCCACGAACAGATGCCCCTGCGGCCGCAGGCCCGGATCCTCGGCCAGCAACCCGACAGGAATGAACGCCAGGCCCATCGAAGGCTGCGAGCTCGGCGCGGGCGAACCGCAGTGGCGGCAGAAATGCCGCGGCCCGCCCGGAGGCGCGGCGCCGGCCACGATCGCGTCTTCACCGCTGGTGAATCGCAGGTCGTCCGCCGCCGATACGGCGAAGGTCGCGAACGGCGCGCCATGTTCCTTGCGGCAGCGCGAGCAATGACAGTGCAGCATCATCTGCAGCGGGCCGGTGACCTCGAAACGCACTACGCCGCAGAGGCAGGAACCGTGCAGGGTGGTCATACCGTCGCTCTCCCTTCAGACATTCCGGTTCAGTCGCTGCACTTGTTGTAGTCCTTGCCACACTTGATCAGCACCGCACCGACCAGCACAACGAACAGGCCGGCCGCGATGCCGATCACAAGCCCTGCCGAGCGCAGGATGCTGCCCCGGCGCACTTCGATGGTTTGCACATCCGCGAGCGCAATCTGCACGCTGACTGACTCGCCCGCCTGCCTTTCCCGGCCGGTGAGTGTCTGGCTGTCGAGCGCATCCACCTTGATCACTCGGGTCTTGCCCGACTTGAGCAGTACCTCGGCGCGATCCCCGGGCCGCAGTTCGGCCCGCGTGAAGTTGCCCGCGGGCGCTGGCGTTACTGAATGAGTGGAGACACAGCCCGACAGGAAGAGTGACAGCGACAGCAGCGCGACGAGCGCCGCCTTCATCCGAGCATCGCCGTCGCGAGGCCGAGGAAGGTGGCGAGCCCCGCCACATCGGTGATGGCCGTGAGCAGCAGCAACGAGGCACGCGCGGGATTGCGGCCGATGCCGCGCAGCGCCAGCGGCAGCAGCGCGCCCACGAGGCCCGCGACCAGCGTCGACACCAGCAGCGCGCCGCCAACAAGCGTGGCAAGGCCGGTGGAATCACTCCACAGGTAGATGCCCAGCGCCGCGACCAGCGCCACCACCACGCCATTGACGAGGCCAGCGGCGATTTCCTTGCCCGCGACCGACAGCCACTGGCGCGGCTGAACTTCACCCAGGAACAGGCCGCGCAGCGTCACGGCCAGCGACTGCGCGCCCGTGAGACGTGACTGTCCGGCCACGATGGGCAGCAGCACGGCCAGCGCGCTGTAGCGCGCGATGATGCCCTCGAACATGCCTACCGTCGCGGCGGCCAGGAACACCGTGAGCAGGCCGAGCAGCAGCCAGCGCAGCCGCTGCGCAATGGAGGTTCCCGCGCCGGAAAGCACGCGTTCTCCCGCGCCGGCGCCCACCACCGTCTGCAGGTCGGTGCTGGCATGCACGCGCGCGGCGGCCATGAGTTCGCGCTGGCGGATGACACCCACGAGGCGATCGTGCCCGTTGATCACCGGCACCGCGTTCACGGGTTGCGCCTGCAGTTGCTTCACCATGTGGCTGGCGCGATCGGCATCACGCAGCACCAGCGGCGCGGCGCGCGTGATCTCGCGCAGCGGGCGATCGCGCGCGGTAAGCAGCAGGTCTTCGAGCTCGACCTGGCCCACGAGCTGCATCTGGTCGTCGACGACGAACAGTTCCCGCAGGCCTGCATGGCGGTTGCCGCGCAGGCGGTCGATGGTCTCATCGACACTGAGTCCGACATTTACCGCGCCGGTGCGCGGATCCATCAGGTGGCCCACGGAACCGGCGGGGTAATCGAGCAGCGAGCGCAGCTCGGCGCCCACCGCGTCGGGCAGCGCGGCCAGCAGGGGATCGCGCTGCGAGGCCGGAAGGTGCGCCAGCGCCGCGACGCCGACCTGCGCCTCCGCCTCGGCAAGCAGAGCGGCGGCCTGGTCTGCCGGCAGGGCCACCAGCGACTCGGCCGCGCGATCGGCGGCCAGCGCCTGCCAGCTGGCAAGTCGTGCCACGGGCGACTGCGTGCGCAGCACGTCGACCATGCCGGCCAAGGGCATTCTTTCGAGCGAGCGCGCGGCCTCGCGGGGATATTCGAGCAGGAAGCGCTCGTTGAGTCGCGCGACGGCGGCCAGGTCAGCGCTCATCGGGAATCTCCGCCACGGAACGCACCGGCGGCAGCAGGCCCAGCGCGCCGCGCAGCACGCCGGTCACGCCCTGCCAGTAGCCATTGGCCATCGCGCCGGCAGCCGAAGCAACATCGGCGCCACGGCTGGCCACATCCTGTTCGTAGACCTGCCGCAGCCGTTCGTGGTGCAGCATGCCGATGAAGATCCCCAGCCGCGTGGTGACCGGCAGCACGGGGCTCTGGCTCCAGGCCGTATGCGACAGCGCGGCCGACAGCGGAGTAGCGGCCATGATCACGGCCGGAATCGGCACGGCGATCTGCGCGATCGGTGTTTCGGGCGCGGCGCGCAGCAGGTCGTGCGGAATCACCCATCTGACCGGGCGCATGTCGTCGTCGAGCACCACGATGCGCTCGGCCGTGCCGCTGGCCGCCGTGATGCGCTGGCGCGCGGCGCCGGCGGTGACCTTGCGGTTGAGCGTTAGGCAGTCGGCATCGACCCACGCGCCGGCGCTGTTGTCGGGCACGGTGAGGATGAGGCGCAGCGCCATGCCCTTGGCCGTGCGCAGCTGGGCCAGCAGCGCGATGCGGCGCTCTTCGGTGACCTGCCGCAGCACGCGTGCGGCCATGCTGGTGTCGAGCATGGCCAGCAGCGCCGAGCCGCGGTTGCGGTCGACGCCGTGCAGCACCGCGGCGGCCAGCGATGGCCGCAGGTTGGAAAGAACACGCGCGGTGATGCGCGCGGGCAGCGCCTGCATCAGCGCGACCACGTCGGCCGGCGGCAGTGCCTCGAGCACCCGCGCCGCATCCTCGGGATGCGAGCGCAGGAAGGCCCAGGTCAGTGACTCAGGCGGATTCGCTGCGCTCATCGCTCAGAAGCTCGATGGCCCCGCTGCTGTACACGCCCGCGGGAAGGTTCACGCGGCCGGTCTCCGTCTGCAGCACCACGGAGTTGATGTTGATGTCGATGATGCGGCCCTCGAAGCCCATCACCCGCACGCGCTCGCCGACGCGGAACGACTGGCGCATGTAGTGCGCGCCGATCGCATTGGAAACGAAATGCCGCGAGCCCAGGCTGACCGCCAGCGCCGCGCCACCCAGCGTCACGCCCATGGCCACCGCGACGAGGATGGCGAGCCAGCGCACCTCGAGGCCGATCTGGTCGGCGCCCACCAGCAGCGCGATGAGCAAAGTGGCCGTCTGCGCGACGCGCGCCAGCGCGCCCTGCTGGCTTTCGCCCAGGCGCCGCGCGCTGGAGCGCACCAGGTCGCCGATGAACCCCGAGGCCACGAAGCCCGCCGCGATGATGATGAGACCCGCGGCCACGCCCGGCACGTGCTTGACGATGCTGGCCATCCACTTGGTGAACAGGTCGAGGCCGATGATCTGCGTGGCCGTGGCGGCGAACAGCAGGATGACGGCCCAGAACACCACGCCACTGAGCACGCGCGCCGACACGCGCTCGGCGCCGCTGTCGGTCTCGGGGCGGCCGCTGCGGCGGGCGATGGACTTCTGCACCGAGTCGAGCAGCCGCTGCACGGCGGAGCGGGCGATGCGGGCGATGATCCAGCCGGCGATCAGCAGCAACAGGGCGACGATCAGCCCGGGCAGGCGCGCGGCGGCCTCGGTAGCCAGGGTCTGGAGACTGGTGTTCAGCGATTCGCGCAGGTTGGCGGCGTCCACGGATACTCTCGTTGGCGAAAAACGGGTGCCGGTAAGGGGCGCAGTTTACCCGAAGGCGGCGGGGCCGGCATGGGCACCGTGGCCCGGGCCTGGTCGCGACGCTGCGCCGGGTCGCGGCCTCACCAGGGCGCGGACTTGTAATCCTTCAGGAACTGGCCCCACACATGGTTGCCGGTGTTCACGCCGCTGAAGATCGGATCGACGATGCGCGCGGCGCCGTCGATGATGTCGAGCGGCGGCGCGAAGCCTTCTTCTGCCTTGCGCGCCGCATGCACGACCGGGTCCTCGTCGGTCACCCAGCCGGTGTCCACGGCGTTCATGTGGATGCCGTCGCGAACATAATCCGGCGCGCTGGTGCGCGTCATCATGTTGAGCGCCGCCTTCGCCATGTTGGTGTGCGGATGCTTGTCGGTCTTCGTGGTGCGGTAGAACTGTCCTTCCATCGCGCTCACGTTGACGATGTGCAGGTCGCGCGCGCCTGACTTCAGCATCAACGGCTTCAGCCGCGCATTCAGGATGTACGGCGCGATGGAGTTCACCAGCTGCACTTCCAGCAGCTCCGGCGTCTGCACCTCGTGCAGGCGCAGGCGCCAGCTGTTCACGTCGCGCTGGTCCACCTGCTGGCCATCCTCATCGAAGCGGCCCGCGGGAAACAGCGCTTCTCCCTCGTGGAAATCCTCGTCGAGGTAGCGGCGCTGCGACAGTTCCGCGCTGTGCAGCAGGCCCTCCGGCAGCGCGCGCGAGCCGGGCGCGACCAGCGCGCGGCACAGCGATTCGTGCTGCGCGAGCGGCGCGCGCTGGGGCGCGGGCAGTGCCGCGGCGCCACCGGCCTCGCGCTCGAGCAGATGCCGGAAGAACCCTGCCGGGCGCCGCACCGTCTGGCAGGCGTTGTTCAGCACATAGTCGAGACGCGGCAGTTCGGCCGCCAGCCAGCGCGCGAAGATCTCGACACTGGGCGTGTGGCGAAGGTCCAGGCCATGGATCTGCAGTCGTTCGCGCCAGTCGTCGTAGTCCGGCTCCGTGGCGTAGCGCGCGGCCGCGTCCACCGGGAAGCGCGTCAGCACCACCACGCCCGCGCCGGCGCGCAGCAGTTTCAGCGCGGCCTGGTAGCCGATCTTCACGCGCGCGCCGGTGACCAGCGCAATTCGACCGGTGAGGTTCGCCGTGTGTTCGCGCTTGGCGTAGTTGAAGTCACCGCAGTCCCGGCACATCGAATCGTAGTAGCGATGTACTTCGGTGAACGGCTGCTTGCACACGTAACAGGCGCGCGCATTGCGCAGCGCGGGCCTTTCCGGGGCCCCGGCTGCATCCGGCGAAGCGTCTTCTTCCGGCGGCGGCAGCCACAACGGCGTGTAGCGCTCGGCGCGCCGCTGCACGCGCAGGCCCGCGCTCTCGATGGCGTCGCGATCCTGCGCGAGTTCGACCTGCCGTTCGGCGCGACGGAAGGCCTTGGCCATCTGCCGCAGGGAGCCGCGATCAGGCCTGGCCACGAGCCCCGCGACCATCAGGAGCTGGCGGCGTTGCGCTTCATCCAGCGCCACGAGCAGGCCCCGATCGGCTTCGATGGCCTGCAGCACGCGCAGGCAGGTCTGGAGGTCTTCCGGTTTGAGGTCCGCCACGGGGGCGTACTCTAGCGGAACGCCGGCGGGCCATGCGGGAAGGGTCGGTCTACTGCCAGTTCACCTGCAGCGGCGGCTCGGTGCCCGCCATGCGGACGAGATGATCGGCCACGACACCCGGCAGCCGTTCGGGTATTTCACCGGCGGGATTTTCCAGCAGCACGTGGAGCCGATCCGGCGCCACGCGCATCGAGAGCTTCACGTCGTTGATCTGGATGTCGCCCGTTTGGTCATCGAAGCGCACCACGAATTTGTGGCTCCAGTGGCGGCACAGGCGTCGCATCACGCGCGCGGGGTCGTCCGTCACGGCTTCACCGTTGATTTGCGCCATGGTCAGGTCTTCTCGATGGTGAGCGCGGCGGCGTCGATGGCCGCCGCCACGGCCCGCAGCTCGTCGTCGGTCAACGGACCGCGACCCATGCGCAGGCGCAGCGCCAGCTTCAGGTTCTCCATTGCGCGGATGATCTGCGGCGCCGGCCCGCCGCCATGGCGCGAGCTGACTTCCTGCATGCGCATCATGGCCGCGTCCACCGCGGGCTGGTTGGCGAGCAGCCAGGCCCGGCCTTCATCGGTGATGGAGTAGCGCTTCTTGCCGTCGCTCTCCTCCACCGTGACATGGCCGAGTTCCTGCAGCAGCGTGAGCGTGGGATAGATGACACCGGGGCTGGGCGAGTAGCTGCCGGCCAGACGCTCTTCGATGGCCTTGATGATCTCGTAGCCATGGCGCGGGGTTTCGGCGATGAGCGCCAGCACCACCAGGCGCAGGGCACCGTGGTGGAACACGCGCGCGCCGTGGCCGCCGCGACCACCGCCGCGGCCGCCGAATCCTCCGGGCCCACCCCGGCCGCGGCCGTGTCGGCCCTCGCCAGGATTTCCGTCAGGGGGAGCACCGGCGTGGCGCCAGCCGGGATGTCGATGAAAATGAGGTCTCATTTATTTAGATCCTGTTTCGATATGTCGAAGTTAAGATATATCGAAATTGAGTCTATATGCAAGTGGCAGTTCACGGATCGAGCCATGCAGACCATTCATGCGGCGTTCATGCGCCCATCTTCAGGATAAATCCGTGAAAAGATCCCATATGCCGCTGGCATTCCTACTGACCCTGGCTGGCTTCTTTTTCCAGTCGGCACTGGCAGACGTGCCCGCCAGCGCCCCGCCCGCCCGGGTGCTGCAGCGGGTGCTCGACCTGGTGAACCAGGCTCGTGCCCAGGGACAGCGCTGCGGCCTCGAACAGGTCCCGCCTGCCGATCGCTTGCTGCCGTCGAAGGCGCTGCAGTCCGCCGCCACCGCGCACGCGCGCGACATGGCGCGCCACGCCTATTTCGAACATCGCGGCCGCGACGGCAGCGAGCCGAAGGATCGTGTGCGCCGTGCCGGCTATCGCCCGCGCCTCACCGGCGAGAACATCGCCTTCGGTCCGGAATCGGCCGAGGAAGTGGTGGCGGGCTGGCTGTCGAGCCCGGGCCACTGCGCCAACCTGATGGACGCCCGCTTTCGCGAGATGGGAGTAGCCGTTGCGCAGGGTGCGCGGCGCGGACATTCCTACTGGGTGCAGGACCTGGGCGAACCGATGCGCTGATCGCTCGCCTCCGGGGAACAGGCGCGCGAAGGGTCTATGATTGGCGCATCCCGATTCCAGGAGAGCGCCATGCGTGCATCGACCATCGCCCGGACCGTGACCGCTGCCGTGTTGGTGCTCGCGAGCGGCATCGCCGCAGCGGCAGGCCAGACCGTGCCGGGTGAGCGCTGGCAGCACAAGATGTCGATGCAGATGGGCGGCATGAACATGGCGATGCCCGGCACCGAAGTGTGCGCGCCGGTCGGCCAGGCAGCGCAGGAACTGGCCAAGCCCGACAAGAACTGCAAGCTCAGCAACGTGCGCCAGTCCGGCAATCGCTTCACCGCCGACGTGAAATGCACCGGCAAGGACGCGATGGAAGGCACGATGGACATGACCACCGGGCCCGACCACATGACGGGCAAGATGAGCATCCACAGTGCAGATGGCGACATGACGATGGTCACCGAGTCGCGCAAGCTGGGCGCCTGCCAGGCGATCGATACCGGCGCGATGGTGGCGCAGGCCGAAGCGCAGGTGCAGAAAGGCAAGCAGATGCAGGCGCAGGCCGAGGCGCAGATGTGCAGCAGCGATGCCTTCAAGCTCAAGGCCGACCCGGGCAAGGCCGGCCAGGCGGCGATGATGTTCGTCGGCGCGAAGGCGCCCTGCGGCGGCAAGCCGCTGCCGGCCGAATTCTGCGGCGCGGTGCAGTCGCGCGCCGGCTTCAGTTCGATTTCGCAAATGGAACAGGCGATGCCGGGTGCAGTGGCTGGCAGCCTCGAGGCCTGCAAGCTCGGCTCGGGCAAGGCCGCCGTCGATGCGCTGCGCGCGAAGCTGGTCGCCTCGGCGGAAGCCGACGGCGACGGCGACTACCTCATCGCCAACGCGCCGGCCCGCGCACGCGAGCTGGCCAGGAGCCAGTGCGTGATCAAGGGCGAGATGTGGGGCGGCAAGCAGTCGAAGTGGGACACCTTCTGCGACTCGAACTTCGCCAGCTCCGCACGCGGCGGTCGCTGAACCGGAGTCAGTGCCCGGTTTCTTCGATCCTGCGCGCGGGGTCGAAGTCCTTGTTCACCGTGCCCAGCTGCTTCGCGCGCTCGAACTCATCAGCGTAGAACTGCGTGAAGGTCCACTGCACGGCGCCATGCTTCTGGTGGCAGGAATAGCAGCCTGCTGAGCGCGGGAACGGCGCCGCGTGGTCACGATACGCGCCCGGTGTTTCGCGCGGCGGATCGAACGAGAAATACGACCAGCCGCCATCCGGATACCGCGATGAATCGCGCACCGCCACTTCCAGCGCGCGGCGCGGTCCCTGCGTGAGCGCGCCTTCCAGCGCCGACTTGGCCGGCAGCGAAGCCCGCACTTCAAGCGCGAATATCGTTCCATCCGGCCACTGCCCGGACTTCTGGAATTGCGCGTACGCCTTCGGGTTCACGAACACGCTGGTGAATACCTGCGGCGCGCCGGCCGGCGGCCGGTTCGGTCCGTAGGTAAGGCCCAGCGCGGAATTGAGGAAGACCCAGCCGCGGTAATCCTCGGGCCGGATCAGTTCTCCCTTGTCGTTGAACTGCGGTGCGGCAGTGGCCGGGTCGGCAGCGCGGGCCGGCAGCAGGATGAAGAGGGCCAGCGCGCCGCACACGGCGGCGCCGGAACAGAAATGGCCGCGAAGGGGATTCATTGGCAGATAATGCACCCACAACAAATTTCGGGGGAGCTTTCATGAAGCATTCCGTACGGGTTTTCGGCCTCGCCGCCCTGCTGCTGGCGCCGCTCGCGCACGCGCAACGCGCCGTGCCACTGGGCGAGGGACCGGGCGGATCGCCCGCCGCGCCCACGGGCCTTGAAGGCCAGCCGCTGCCCGCGGGCCCGTTCAACTACCCCACCGCCGAAAAGCAGGATGTCCGCGTCACCGTACTCACGCGCCTGCCCTGGCCCTTCGGCATGGCCTTCCTGCCCAATGGCGACCTGCTGATCGCGCAGCGCACCGGCGAGATGAAGCGCATCGCGAAGGGCACCACCGAAGCCGTGCCCGTCACCGGCGGCCCGCAGGCGTATTTCCAGGGCAAGGACGGCTCGGCCATCCTGCATGGCTACATGCACCTGGCAGTGCATCCGAAGTTCGCGGGCAACGGCTACGTCTATCTTTCCTACACCAAGGCGCCCACTGCGACGGTGGCGATGACTTCCGCCGTGGCGCGCGCGAAGTATGCGAACGGGCAGCTCACGGAAGTAAAGGACGTGTGGGTGGCCGACACCTTCTACGGTCCCGTATCCATCGCGATGACGCCGGACGCGAAGCTGTACATCGCGGTGAGCGGTCTTACAGGTGCGCTGGCGCAGGATCCTTCGAAGATGGCCGGCAAGGTGCTGCGCCTGAACGACGACGGCAGCGTGCCGCGGGACAACCCCTTCGTCGGCCGCAAGGGCTACCTGCCGGAGATCTACACGCTGGGCCATCGCTCGACGTCGGACCTCGTGTCGCATCCCGTCACCGGCGAAGTGTTCATGAGCGAGATGGGACCGAACGGCGGCGACGAGATCAACCGCATCAAGACGGGTCGCAACTATGGCTGGCCGAACGTGAGCTATGGCCGCACCTACCAGGGGCCGTGGCAGAACGAGGCCAATGTCTCCACGCATGCGGGCTTCGAGCCGCCGCTGCTGTTCTGGGTGCCGTCGATCTCGGTGACCGGCCTGGCGTTCTACCAGGGCGATGCGCTGCCGAAGTGGAAGGGCGATCTGTTCGTGGCCGGCGTGCGCTTTGCCGAGGTGCCGGGCACCGGCAGGCTGGACCGCATCGTGATCAACGAGAAGTTCGAGGAGCTGCGCCGCGAAACGCTGCTGGCCGACCTGCACCAGCGCATCCGCGACGTGAAGGCGGGGCCGGATGGACTGCTGTATGTGGCCACCGATGAGGAAAACGGCGCGATCCTGAGGATCGAACCGGCGTCGCCCGCACGCTGAAACGCTAGTTATTCAAGGCCTGGATGGGCGCGGGTATGCGCCCACCCCGCGCGACGAATTTTTCCGACGACCAGCCGTGCAGCGGCATCACCGGCGCTGCGCCCAGCAGTCCGCCGAATTCCACGCGATCGCCCACTTTCTTGCCCGGTACCGGGATCACGCGCACCGCGGTGGTCTTGCGGTTGATCATGCCGATGGCCGCTTCATCCGCGATGATCGCGGACAGCGTGCTGGCGGGCGTATCGCCGGGCACCGCGATCATGTCGAGGCCCACCGAGCACACGCAGGTCATCGCCTCGAGCTTGTCGAAGGTGATGGCGCCCAGCTCCGCCGCCTCGATCATGCCCTCGTCCTCCGACACGGGAATGAACGCACCCGACAGCCCGCCGACATGGCTCGACGCCATCGCCCCGCCCTTCTTCACCGCATCGTTCAGCAGCGCGAGCGCGGCGGTGGAACCGTGCGTTCCCACGCGCTCCAGTCCCATGGCCTCGAGGATGCGGGCCACGCTGTCGCCACGCGCGGGCGTGGGCGCCAGCGACAGATCGACGATGCCGAACGGCACGTCGAGACGCGCGGAGGCCTCGCGACCCACCAGTTCGCCCATGCGCGTCACCTTGAACGCAGCGCGCTTGATCAGGCTTGCCAGCTGGCCGAAGTCCAGGTCCGGCTGCTGCTCGATGGCCTTCAACACCACGCCCGGCCCGCTCACGCCCACGTTGATGACGGTGTCGGGTTCGCCGATGCCGTGGAAGGCGCCGGCCATGAACGGGTTGTCGTCGACAGCATTGCAGAACACCACCAGCTTCGCGCAGCCGATGGCGTCGCGATCAGCGGTTTTCTGCGCGGCGGATTTGATGATGTGGCCCATCAGCGCCACGGCATCCATGTTGATGCCGGCCTTCGTCGAGCCGATGTTCACCGAACTGCACAGCCGCTCGGTAACGGCCAGCGCGTCGGGAATCGAGCGGATCAGCCTTTCATCCGCCGGCGTCATGCCCTTCTGAACCAGCGCGGAATAGCCACCGAGGAAATTCACGCCCACCTCGCGCGCGGCGCGGTCCAGCGATTCGGCCAGCAGCACGTAGTCATCGCCATCGGAGGCCTCGGCCACCATCGCCACCGGCGTGACCGAGATGCGCTGGTTCACGATCGGCACGCCGAACTCCGCGGCCAGCTGACCGCCTACCGCCACCAGCTTCTCGACGCGGCGGCACACCTTGTCGTACATGCGGCGCGCGGCCTGCTTCAGTTCCTGGTGCGCGCAGTCGCGCAGGCTGATACCCATCGTGATGGTGCGGATGTCGAGCTTTTCCATCTGCACCATGCGGATGGTCTCGAGCACC
>Ga0116177_10003590_pt1 | contig 11347 bp, 8 predicted proteins | sample AD_STIC10_MetaG_FD_89750 | JGI IMG/M metagenome (GOLD analysis project Ga0116177, IMG submission 89750) | Active sludge microbial communities of municipal wastewater-treating anaerobic digesters from USA - AD_STIC10_MetaG | ecosystem: Engineered > Bioreactor > Anaerobic > Digestate | place: USA...
CTCCATGGTGGCTGGTTGCCACTGCTCATCGCAGGTGCCGTCGTCACCGTGATGCTGACCTGGCGGCAGGGCGCGGCATCGGTCGCCGAGCGCCGCGCACGGATCGAAGGGCCTCTCTCGGAGTTCATCGAGGAAATCCACACCCGGAATATCCCGCGGGTCCCGGGTCTGGCGGTCTTCATCCACCCCGATCGCGAGACGACCCCACTTGCGATGCGCCAGAACCTGGAATTCAACGGCGTCCTCCACGAACGTGTCGCGATCGTGACCATCGACAACGCGAACCTGCCCCATGTGCGGCACGTCGACCGGGCGACCGTCGACAACCTCGGCTACGACGACGGGATCATCCACATCAACTACCGAGTCGGGTTCAACGACTCCCAGGACGTGCCGCGGGCCGTCCACTGGGCGAAGGACAAGGCGCCCGAGATCGAACTCGATCCCGACACCGCCCACTACTTCGTGTCGTCGCTGCGGCTGACGAGGCGGGACGTCCCCACGCTGCCGAAGTGGCGGCGCTCGCTCTTCCTCTGGTTGTCGGGCAACGCGGCGTCCAGGACCGACGTCTTCCACCTGCCGCCCGAGCGGACGATCGTGATGGGTGGCCAACTGGAGCTGTGAGGCCTTCTGCGAGTCCCTCGAGGAAGCTACAGAAGAACTCTGGAGCGGACGACGGGAATCGAACCCGCGTAGCCAGTTTGGAAGACTGGGACTCTACCATTGAGCTACGTCCGCGTGCTGGTGAGCCTGATCAGGTTACCCCACACCCTGCCCCCACTGCACATGCGTGCTGCACAGGGCGTCCGTCGGTTACGATCCGCAGATGCCCCTCGACTTCGAGTACCTCGGCCTCAGCGACGGGGCCCTGCGTCCGATCGACTATCACGAGGCGTGGGCGCACCAGCGCGAGGTTCACGCGCGCGTGGCGTCAGGGCAGGCGAATCCCACCGTGATCTACGTCCAGCACCCCTCTGTCTACACCGCCGGCCACCGCACGCTTCCCCACGAACGTCCCTTCGACGGGACGCCGGTGGTCGATGTCGATCGCGGGGGAAAGATCACGTGGCACGGTCCCGGACAATTGGTCGGGTATCCGATCGTGCCGCTCCCCGAGAAGGTCGGCGTGGTCGATTTCGTCCGTCGCCTCGAGGACGCCGTCGTCGAGCTGCTGGCGTCCATGGGTCTCGAGACCGGACGCGTGGCCGGGCGCACCGGGGTGTGGCTGCCTGCGTCCGGGGGGAATCTGGAACGAAAGATCTGCGCCATCGGCGTCCGCGTCGCGCGGCGGACGACGATGCACGGCTTCGCCCTCAACGTCTCCCCCGACCTCGCCCGCTTCGACAACATCGTCCCGTGCGGGATCCAGGACGCGGACGTCACGTCCATCGCCCGCGAACTGGGACGCGCGCCGGGTCTGGTGGAGGTCGGGCGGCTGCTCGAACCCCACCTTGCACGTAGTCTCGACTTCGACACGACTCCCATGGAGGTGACCCGATGACCATTGCCCCCGAGGGACGCAAGCTCCTGCGCGTCGAGGCGCGCAACGCCGAGACCCCCATCGAGCGCAAGCCGTCGTGGATCAAGACGACCGCGAAGATGGGCCCTGACTACCGCGACCTGCAGGCCATCGTGACCGAGGGCGGGCTCCACACGGTGTGTCAGGAGGCGGGTTGCCCGAACATCTTCGAGTGCTGGGACGACCGCGAGGCGACCTTCCTCATCGGTGGTGACCGCTGCACCCGGCGCTGCGACTTCTGCCAGATCGAGTCGGCAAAGCCGGCTGACTACGACACCGGCGAGCCGCTCCGCGTCGCCGAGAGCGTGCGCGCGATGGGGCTGCGCTACGCAACCGTGACCGGCGTGTGTCGCGACGACCTGCCCGACGAGGACGCCTGGCTCTATGCCGAGACGATCCGCAAGATCCACGAACTCAACCCGGGCGTGGGCGTCGAGATGTTGGCGCCCGACTTCTCCGGACGCCCGGAGCTCCTCGGACAACTGTTCGCCGCCGCACCCCAGGTCTTCGCCCACAACGTCGAGACCGTGCCGCGCATCTTCAAGCGGATCCGTCCGGGTTTTCGCTACGAGCGCTCGCTCGAAGTGCTGACCATGGCGCGCCACGCCGGGTTGGTCACGAAGTCGAACCTGATCCTCGGCATGGGTGAGACGCGTGAGGAGATCTCCCAGGCCATGACCGATCTGCACGATGCCGGCACCGAGCTGCTGACGATCACCCAGTACCTGCGTCCGGGGCCGACACTCATGCCGATCGACCGGTGGGTCGAGCCTCGCGAGTTCGACGAACTGGCCGAGGAGGCGTCCGAGATCGGTTTCGTCGGCGTCCTGTCCGGGCCGTTGGTTCGCTCCTCCTACCGCGCGGGTCGCCTCTACCGGACAGCCATGGACGCACGCTCGTCCTAGGCATGGAGCTCGCGCGCGCTCGGCACGTGGACGGCTAGCGTTGCACTCCGTGGAGCAACCGCCGACGCACGCAGCGACAGACCCGGACGAGAGCGTCCTGGAACCCACCCACTTGATCCGTCTCTCGGACGTGGTCCTCCGGGCGGGCATCCTGATGCTGGGGGCCGGGACGTCCGGCTTGAGGGTGCGCGAGGTGATGCAATCCGTGGCCCGCACCGTCGGGATCGACCGGATCAACGCCCAGATCACGTTCACCGACATCGTGCTCACGGTGCAACGGGGGGGCATCTTCCGTACCCAGGTGGCTGAGGTGGACGCCCCCGGCGTGGACGCCAATCGCATTGCACGGGTCAAGGAGTTCGCCCAGAACCTGCCCGAACACGCCACGGTGGCCGAGGTCGAGGCGATGCTCGACGACATCGAGCGGACGCCCAAGTTGTACCCGACCTGGCTCCTCGCGCTGCTCGTGGCGCTGGCCTGCGCCTCGGTCACGGTGCTCACGAACGGCGGGTGGCGCGAAGCCGTCGCGGTGCTCCCGGCCTCGGCCGCCGCCTACTGGTTGCACCGCACGCTGACGCGGATCGAACTCAACCACCTCGCCGTCGTCCTCGCCTCGGCTGCGACGGCGACAGGGCTCTACGTTGCCATCACAGCCGCGATCGATGCCGCCCTCGGTGGAACGAGTTTCCGGATGGCCGCAGGCCTGGTCTGCGCGGCCATCTTCCTCATCCCGGGCTTCCCGCTGATCACGGCCGGCCTCGACCTGACCCGGATCGACCTCATCGCCGGCGTCCCCCGCCTGGCCTATGCGGCGATGGTGCTGCTCGCCATCACGATCGGGGTCTGGACGATCGCCCTGCTCAGCGGAGTGTTGCCGGACGCCCTCCCCGCCCTGGACGGGCCGGCCGCCGCCGTCTGGAGCGCACTCCTGATCGCGAGCTTCCTCGCCGTGTTCGGCTGGGCCATGATGTTCAACTCACCGTGGCGGGTCGCTCTCGCAGCGGGAGTGATTGCGATGATCGGAAATGCCCCACGCCTGCTGATGCTCGAGCACGGCATCAAGCCCCACGTGGCGACTTTCGTCGGCTGCTTCCTGATGGGCTTGCTCTGCGCTGTGTCGGCGCACTGGTTCGACGTCGAGAAGATCATCATGACCGTGCCGACTGTGCTGGTGTCGATTCCCGGCTCGGCCGCCCTGCGGACGTTGCTCTACTTCGACGACGCTGACGTCGTCCAGGCCCTGCAGAACGGTGTGGCCACGGTGCTCGCGGTGATCGCGATGGTGGCCGGGTTGTCGGCTGCGCGCATGCTCACCGATCCCGAGTGGGCCTTCACGCGTGCCACGACATCGACCACGTGGCACGTGACGCGTCTCTTCCGGCGCGGCTGAGCGCCGCTGCAGGCGAGCCGCACGGCCGGATACGCTGTGGCCGCGGATGGCGGCCCGTCATCCGGAACCCTGAGGTCAACCTGCCCGGACCGCGAGGAGGTCGGTGGTCGATGCTCGTGCTTCATGCATTCTGGGCTCCCGGCCTGGGCCCGGGCATCTGGGCGGAGGACTCGGACGCCGCGGTGAGCAGCCCGAGCGAGGCGCTGCGTCAGGCGCGGCCGCACCCCTTCGCCGCCCCCGTGCAGGCCCTCCTCGAGCTCGTCGACGGAACCCCGTCCACGGCAACCCTGCTGCTTCCGTCGCTGCGACGCTCACCGCTCGACTCGCCCGAGATGGTGCGGATCGCCGCTCGCCCCCCCAGCCGCACCGCCGCTTCCCTGCTGCCCTGGGCCGTGCCGACCATACTGCTCGAGCCCGCCCGCATCGCTGAAACCCTGAGCGTCTTCACCGACGACCCTGACCTCGACGAGGACGCGTCCCGGACCTTCGCGGACCTGCGCCCCGCACCCTCCGTGCGATACCTCGTCGACGTGTCCCGGTGGGCCGAGGACGTCGTCGCCCGCGGACGCATCCTGCCCTGCCTCGTCCGGGAGGACGACTGCGAGGCCCGCGCTGGCTGGCGCCCGGTCCTCACCGGCGGGGACGCGGTCGTCTGGCAGTCCCTGGTCGGCGCGATGCCGCCCGCTTTCCGGGCCACCGAGGTTGCTGGTCGATCGGACAGGCTCGCCGGCGAGGCGCTCACCACCATCGTGGACGCCCTCGTCCGGCGCAGACTCCCCGAGAGCTTCCTGCCGAAACGTCGTGGGAGGCGTCCGGCCAGGACGCCCATCGCCGAGGCCTGGCTGGATGCGCTCACCGGTGCCGACGGGCATCTGCGCGCCGAACCGGACGAGATCGACGACCTCGCCGAACACCTGCGACCCTGGGACCAGGTCGGCATCGAGGACGCCGGGCCCGCCAGCCTCGTCCTCCGCCTCGCCGATCCCCCGTCACCGGACATCGATACCGCCGCCCAGTCCGGAGACCCCCACTGGCGCCTCGAGTTCCTGCTCCGGTCGCGCGCCGACCCCAGTCTGCTGGTCGACGCCGAGCGGGTGTGGGCCGATGACGGGACCCTGCACCGCTGGCTGGAGCGTCCGCGCGAGGTGCTCCTGGCCGAACTCGCTCGAGCCCAACGGGTGTATCCCGGGCTGGAACCCGGTCTGCGACAAGCGCGGCCTTCGGGGATCGACCTCGACGTCTCTGCCACCCACGCGTTCCTGGCCGGTTCTGCCGCCGCCCTCGATGATGCGGGCTTCGAGGTGCAGTTGCCGAGCTGGTGGGGCAGGCGGGCGTCGCTCGGACTGCATCTGAGCGCCACCCCGAGCGACTCGGACGCGACAGCGTCCCACTTCAGCCGCGACCAACTCTGCGACTTCCACTGGGACCTCGCCGTCGGCGAACACGGCCTGACCGATGAGGAGATCACAGCCCTCACCGCAGCCAAGGACCCCCTCGTACGCCTGCGCGGGCAGTGGGTCAGCATCGACCACAAACTGCTGGAACAGACCCTGGACTTCCTTCGCGGCGGGGCGCGGCGGCAGATGAGCGCCGGTGAGGTCCTCCGCCTCGCCCTCAGCCACCCGGACGACCTCGACCTGCCGCTCGACCTCGTCGGCGTGGCCGCGGGAGGGTGGCTCGGCGAGTTCCTGGGCGGGGCTGCGTCCGACTCGGTCGCCCCGGTGACTCCGCCGGACGACTTCACCGCGACGCTGCGTCCGTACCAGAGCCGCGGTCTCGCCTGGCTCGACTTCCTGGGACGCCTGGGGCTCGGCGCCTGCCTCGCCGACGACATGGGGCTGGGCAAGACCGTGCAGTTGCTCGCGCTCGAGGCGACAGCGCGGACCCGGACCGCCACAGCCGCCCAGCAGGCCGCTCCGGACGCCGGAGGGTCGACGGCGTCCCGCCCCACTCTGCTCGTGTGCCCGATGTCACTGATCGACAACTGGCGAGCCGAGGCTGCACGGTTCGCGCCGGGGCTGAGGGTCACCGCCCACCACGGTGCCGCTCGCCCCCACGGCGACAACCTGCTGACCACCGTCGCGGCGTCCGACCTCGTCATCACGACCTACACGACCGCACTGAACGACATCGACGAACTCGCCGGGATCGAGTTCGAACGGGTCGTTCTGGACGAGGCCCAGGCCGTCAAGAACCGACACTCCCGGACGGCCAAGGCCGTGCGTCGCCTCAGCTCGGGCCAGCGGATCGCCTTGACCGGGACTCCGGTCGAGAACCGGCTGGCGGAACTGTGGTCGATCATGGACTTCGTCAACCCCGGGATCCTCGGAACCCCCGAGCAGTTCCGCACCAGGTTCGCGACACCGATCGAACGCCGCCAGGACGACCGTTCCGCCGTTCTCCTGCGCCGGATCACGCAGCCCTACATCCTGCGGCGACTGAAGTCTGATCCGTCGATCATCGACGACCTCCCCGAGAAGATCGAGATCAAACAGCACTATCGCCTCACGATCGAGCAGGCGTCGCTGTACCAGTCGGTCGTCGACGACATGTTGCAGCGCATCGAGGACTCCGAGGGAATCGCACGCCGTGGAAACGTGCTGGCAGCCATGACGAAGCTCAAACAGATCTGCAACCACCCTGCCCAACTTCTCCATGATCGGTCGGGGGTGGGGCGGCGTTCCGGAAAAGTCATCCGACTCGAAGAGGTTCTGGAGGAGGTGCTGGCCGAGGGCGACCGGGTGCTCTGCTTCACCCAGTACACCGAGTTCGCCGAGATGCTGGTCCCCCACCTGGCGTCCCGCTTCGACACGAACGTCGCCTATCTGTCGGGGAGTACCTCGCGCGAGCGTCGCACGGAACTCGTCCGCCGCTTCCAGGCCGGTGAGGGGGCGCCGATCTTCGTCCTGTCGCTCAAGGCAGGCGGGACGGGACTCAACCTCACGGCCGCCAACCATGTGATCCATCTCGATCGCTGGTGGAACCCGGCTGTGGAGGACCAGGCGACCGACCGCGCTTTCAGGATCGGTCAGCACCGCAGCGTCCAGGTGCGCAAGTTCGTCGGGATCGGAACGTTGGAGGAGCGGATCGACGCCATGATCGATGAGAAGAGGGCCCTGGCGAACCTTGTCGTCGGCGACGGCGAAGCCTGGCTCACAGAGCTGTCGACCGGACAACTCCGCGAGTTGTTCACCCTCTCGAAGGACGCCGTCGATGCCTGACCGATTCGCCGGGCCCTACTACCCCCCGTCGACCCCGCGGCGCGTCGAGGGCGGGCTGCGCGCCAAGAGTGCGCGGGGCCGGATCTCGAGCACCTGGTGGTCGTCGCGGTTCATCGCGGTCCTCGAGGCGACCGGCATGGGCGGCCGACTCACCCGCGGCCGCGCCTACGCCCGTCGGGGCCAGGTCATCTCGCTCGATCTGGACGCCGGACTGGTGACCGCGAGCGTGCAAGGTTCGCGGGCACGTCCGTACCGGGTTCGGATCGGCGTCACGTCCTACGGCAAGGACCAATGGGCGCGGGTCGAGGAGAGGCTGGCAGCCGATGCCTGGTTCGTCGCCCAACTGCTCGCGGGCGAGATGCCGCACGACATCGAGGGCGTCTTCGCCGATCTCGGTCTCACCCTCTTCCCGTCACGTGCGGGCGACCTGTCGCTCGACTGCTCGTGCCCTGACTGGGAGGTGCCCTGCAAACACCTGGCCGCAGTCTTCTACCTGCTGGCGGAGAGGTTCGACGAGGATCCGTTCGCGATGCTGGCCTGGCGGGGTCGGGACCGCGACGACCTGCTGTCCCGACTCAACGCCGCATCAGCCCACGTCGATGATGCTGAGGGCGTCCCACTCACCGACCTGCTCGAGGTGTTCTACCTGGCGGCGCCTGCCGCCCCGGTCCGACGAGATCCCGGGCAGCGGGCGATCATCCTGGACGAGGTGCCCGCCATCCCACTGGTCGTCCGCGGGACGCCCATGACCGACTGCCTGCGTCCCGTGTACGACAGACTCGCCTCACGCGAGCCGGGGGACGCCGATGCTGTGGATTCACGTGAACGGTCGTGATCGGCAAGGTGTGATACCTCGTGGACATGGTCGGGGCGACCGGACTCGAACCGGCGGTCTCCTGCTCCCAAAGCAGGCGCGCTAGCCACTACGCTACGCCCCGTGTCGCGCGCCCTCGGGCACGCACCCAAGGAGTCTAGTGGACGCGCGTACGCGTCCCTGACGGTCATGAACGCGTCCCTGACGGTCATGAACGCTTCCCTGACGCTCAGTCGTCCCAGAGCAGCCAGGCAAAGGCTTCGTCGTCGCAGCCCTCAGCGAGCAGTCGCCTGTGCGCGTCCTCGATGACCACGGGCAGGGACGCGGGCCACCGCGTCGTGAAGTCCCACGACTCGGGCGCCAGCGCCAGTGCCGAGCACGCCCGGGCCCTGGTGAGGTGGTCGGTCGTCTCGCCGGGCAGGCCCGCGCCGAGGAGTGAACCCACGAGCCACGCCTCGCCGGTCGGTGTCGGCGTCCCGGACAGACAGGCGGTCTCGACCGCCACCAGGGCCCGCTCGACAGGATCAACAGGGACGCCCGGTCGGCGTCGTGGGCCGTCGAGACCCAGAGAGAGCCCGGCGATGTGCAACGAGACGACCAGTCGCGGCAGTCCCGGCTGCACGGGCAGCGCATCCGTCCACTCCACCGCGACGTCGAACAGGTCGGCGTCGTGCAGGATGGCCGACGCCTGGGTGACGGCGGCCGCTGTCAGCACGTCCGCACACCGCGGACGCGCAGCCAACTCCTCGGACGCCGCCTGGAGCCATTCGCGTGCCGTGCGCTGGTCTCGCGCAACCCCCCAGGCCAGGGCCCGGGCGACGAGCCACGCGTCAACGCCTGTGGCCAGCCGTGGGTCTGCGGTGACCACCGGCTCCACCCGTTGCGTGAGCTCGAACGGCAGCGACGGCGCCCACCACAGGTGGACGTCCTGGCTCCCCACTCCGCTGTGCACCTGGGCGAGGTGGCGTCCGTCGCGGGCGGTCAACCAGACGAGGTCGTCCTCCTCGATCAAGTGGACGCCGGCGGCCGTGATCGCAGCGTCCGGCAGTCTCAGGGGCAGCAGGTCGCCGCTCTCCAGTGCGGTCCGCTCGGGCCACCAGGCCGGGAGCAGGGTCGCAACCTCGCGGTGGTGTGCCAGCCACTCACCGCGCCAGTGGACGCGGTACTGCGACGCTCCCGTCGCGCCCGGACCGAGGACGACGGGCAGATCGGCGACCCACCGGCGTCCCTCGCTGAGGCGCGACGACCCACGCAGCTGCCGCAGCGCCAGGACGCGACCATCGGGCGCCGGAGGGCCGACGACGAACCCGGACGCACCGGCCAGCCAGACGACCGTCGGCCAGTCCGCCTCGAACACCACCTCACACGGCGGGACGCTGACCGCCACCGGTGAGTCGTTGGTGATCACGACCGACATCGCCCATGACGAGACGAACGTGTGCGTGACCAGGGCGGACACCGATGCACCGTCGCTGCTGAAGGTCCAGACCTGCTCGACACCCTCGTCCGAGATCGCTGCCGGGGACGCGACCCACGGCTGGGGAAACACCACCCGCACTCCCCGCAGGCCCGACACGACGTCTGCATCGACGTCGACCGACGCGTCCGAATGCAGGACGACATCACTGCCGTCCCACCGGATCACGACCGCCTCCGGCTGCGGGGCGCTTTCTGGCACACCGGGCACCAGTAGAGGTTGCGACCTTCAAGCACCGACGTCCGGATCGGCGCCCCGCACACGTGGCACAGGTCGTCCGCCCGCCGGTACACGTAGACCTCGCCGCCATGCCTGTCGACGCGGGGTGGGCGTCCCATCACGTGCGGAAGGTGTTCCGGCAGGACGGTGTCGATGCGGCCGACGTCCGTTGCGGCCAGCATGAGGTACACAAGGTCACCCCAGATCGAGTCGAAGGTCGATCGCTTGAGGTCGCGACCGGGAAGCAGCGGGTCGAGGCCGTGACGGTAGAGCACCTCGGCGCGGAAGATGTTGCCCACCCCGGCGAAGATGCGCTGGTCCATGAGGAGGGCCGCGATGGGCTTGGTCGATCGGTGGACGCGCACCCAGGCGCGCTCGGGGTCGGCGTCCGCGCGGATCGGGTCGGGCCCCAGGGACGCGACGACCTCGTCGCGCTCGGCGTGCGAGATGAGTCGACACCACTGCGGACCGTGCAGGTCGGCGGCGACCTTGTCGTCAGAGATGCGGAGGCGCACCTGCCCGACCGGGTCGGCCAGCGGCTGGAAGAAGAACTTGCCGATCAGGCCGAGGTGGATGTGGACGATCGGCTGGGTCACCGGTGCGTCGAACTCGATGAACAGGTGCTTGCCGCAGGCGTCCGCGATGTCGAGGACGTGTCCGTCCAGGAACTCGGCAGACGCGGCGAACCGACCCTGCGGCGACATCACGCGCACGACTCGACCGCCGAACGCCTGATTGGTGGCGGCGGCGAGGCGATGGATGACGTGACCTTCGGGCATGGGTTCCAAGAGTAGGCGCCTACGATGGACGCGTGAGTGAGACCAGAGGTCCAGGGGGTACACGTCCGCGGGAGTTCGGTCGTGACGGCATCTCGGGTCTGGTCACGAATGACAGGGCCATCCGCTCCCGCGAGGTGTCCCGACCCACCGCAGACGACCTCGCGGACGCGGCCACGGTGCTCGAATCGCTCCTCGCCCGCGCCCAGGGTCGCCGGCGCTGAGATCAGGACCGGACTGGGATCAGGGTCGGGTGGCCTCGTACGCGCTCATCTTGTCGATCCGGCGCTGGTGGCGCGCATCGCCCGAGAAGGGCGTGGCCAAGAAGGTCTCCACGATCGCCCAGGCCTCGTCGTCGGACACGAATCGGCCACCCAGGGAGACGACGTTCGCGTCGTTGTGCTGGCGTCCGAGTTCGGCGATCTCGGTGCTGTACGCCAGGATCGCGCGGCAGCCCTTGACGCGGTTGGCGGCGAGTTGCTCGCCGTTGCCCGACCCACCGAGCACGATCCCGAGCCCCTGCTCGGCCACGACGGCCTCGGCGCAGGGGATGCAGGTGTCGGGGTAGTCGTCCTGGGCGTCATAGTCGGACGCTCCATGGTCTACGACCTCATGGCCGGCTGCGGCCAACCGGGCGACGAGGTGTTCCTTGAGTTCGAAAGCGGCATGGTCGGTGGCGATGTGGACGCGCATGCGACCAGCCAACCACACCGTGCTCACCAAACCATGCGTCCGGGGACGGTCGGTCGGCTCGTGGCCGGTCGATAGGCTCGTGGGCGTGACCGATCCCGAGATTGTGACCATCCCCATCGACACCGCTCTGGACGCCCGCGGACGCGGGTGGATGGAGGCGTCGCGTCTGGCGTTCAATCAGTCGCTCCTCGATGACGAGCACGCGCGGCGCTGGTGGGCAGCGATGCAGGCGGACGGCGTGCGTGTGCGCATCGTCAGGGCGGGTGCGCACGAGTTCGGGCTCGACCCCGATCTTCCGCTCGCGACGTTCGCCAGCTTCGACTCGACGCTCAA
>Ga0116177_10003592_pt1 | contig 11344 bp, 9 predicted proteins | sample AD_STIC10_MetaG_FD_89750 | JGI IMG/M metagenome (GOLD analysis project Ga0116177, IMG submission 89750) | Active sludge microbial communities of municipal wastewater-treating anaerobic digesters from USA - AD_STIC10_MetaG | ecosystem: Engineered > Bioreactor > Anaerobic > Digestate | place: USA...
ACCGATCGTTTTCCGGGAGGAATGCCTGTTTAAAAAAGAGATCAAGTTTGGAGATGAAGTTACCGCAACCCTGCGGCTGCATAAACTTTCTGACGATCACCGGAAATGGACGTTTATAAATGAACTGTATATCAACGGTAACACCTTGGCAGCAGTTATCACTGTTGACGGCGCCTGGATGGATACCAAACTCCGTAAAGTGACCATTCCCCCGGATGAGTTTAAGATCGGTTTTGATTCTATCCCCAAAACGGAAAATTTCAACCAATAAATTTGAATAGTAATTTCTTCTGATGAAGCGTAGCAAATAAATACCTTTGCAATACTTCATCTATGATCAGTGCTACTGTTACTCTATACCGAAATGCCTATACCGGGTTAAGCCGCCGCATGTGGCTGCTGGCAGTTGTGATGCTCATCAACCGCAGCGGTACCATGGTACTTCCTTTTATGACCCTTTACTGCAAACACATTGGGTATACTACCAGGCAAGCCGGTTATGTGGTGGCTATGTATGGATTGGGTTCGGTGGTGGGCGCTTTTTTAGGAGGCAAGATCAGCGACCGTTTTGGATTTTATTACACCCAATTCTTTTCATTGTTCTTCGGCGGCATTTTGTTCATCACTCTCGGACAGATGAACAGCTTCACTTCTATATGCGTCTGCACTTTTTTCCTGAGTATGGTAAACGAATCTTTCAGGCCTGCCAATGCCACGGCGGTGGCTCATTACAGCGGGCCGCAAAACCGTACACAATCTTTTTCACTGGTTCGCCTTGCCATAAATGTAGGCTGGGGAGTAGGGGCAGCATTGGGTGGTTTTTTAGCCTCTATCAATTACCACCTGTTGTTTTGGGTTGATGGGTTTACAAATATCACCGCCGCTTTTTTACTCGTATGGTTGTTGCCAAAAGTTTCACTCGCCCAGCAACAAAACCTGTTCAGGGCAAACACAGCTAAAACAAAAATGGCTCCGGCGCTTGCTGATAAAACATTTATGCGCTTTATCGGGCTGCAGGTTTTGTTCGCCCTTTGTTTTTTTCAATTGTTCACCACCATCCCCCTGTATTTTAAAGAGGGCCTGCACATCAACGAATTCTGGATAGGCGTAGTGATGGCTATGAATGGAATACTGATCGCCATACTGGAAATGGTGATCGTATTCAAACTGGAAGGCAAATTGCCTTACCTGCGGTTGATGATGCTGGGAACGATACTGATGGCCGTTTCATTCTTTCTGCTGAATATTCCGCTTGCAAATGGTTTTATCATTGCCGTTATGGCAATGCTTATCGTGACTTTTGCAGAAATGATCGCCATGCCATTTATGAATTCCTATTACATATCACGCAGTTCGGAAGGTAACCGGGGAGAATATGCGGCCTGGTATACTATGGCGTGGAGTACTGCACAGGTAATTGGAAGTGCAGCAGGAACACAGGTTGCTTATGCAACGGGCTTTCATAATCTTTGGTGGATCATTGGCGGGATCTGCATCCTTACAGCCATTGGTTATCAAAAACTGGAGATGAAGCGGTAGTATAAATTATTTGTAGGTACCCGTGGTTTTTACTTTTGCAGTTACCGGCATATCTTGTCCCATCAATTGAATAGTTCCGGTGATCTCTGCATTGGTATTCTTGCTTTTTATCTGGCCACTGCTGATATCGGTTGTAATATCACCGGTTGATTTTGTAGTGCTTTTGAATTCAAATTCCATTCCCTGGAAATCGAGTTTATTGCTGGCTGTTGTAACGGCATCTAATTGAATTACGGCCTCATTTCCTGTAACTGATTTCAGCGTATAGGTACGGGTGGTCGTCATGTCTTTTTCTTTTGTCGTATCCGACCAGCTGTCGCCGATATTTTTTCCGGCAGGTAATAATTTAAAAGCGCCGGAAACCACTGCATCATCCGAACTCTCGGCAAAGGCATTCATCAATCCTTCCATCGGGTTCGCCTCTTCATCATCGTTCTTCCTGGGTTTTTCTTTGAGGTTTGAGGCGCCGGTTGTATTATCTAAAATAACATCAATCGGTTTGTTCAGTTTTTCGGCTAAAGATTTTTCCATATCTGAAGATGGCGTGGTGTTTTTTTCCGAATCGTAATTGGTAGCCTGTCCCGCCATACTAAAGTCCAATTTGAGTTTTGTAAGCGTACTGGTAATGGTATAATCCTTATCTGTGCTGTTTTTAACTTCCAGGCTATTCTCTGTAGAAGAGTTGCTGGTCATCTGCATACCCATTCCCAGGTCGGCTTCAATAACAATATTGCTTGAGGCAATGATCTTTTGCCCTTTATTCAACTGGATCTTTCCGGTACTCATCGGTTTAACCGATGCATTTTGTGAAAAGGCGAACGTGCCGGTAAGTAAACTGAGTACTATTAATGAGATCTTTTTCATTCTGATTTTTATTTGGACTGTAAATTTATCAACAAACAGCAAATCCCGGCGATTTGTTTACATTTTTTGCAAAAGATTATTATTCGGGATAAAAGCAAGGGCCGCCCTGCTGGGCGGCCCTCAAAAGATTCTGTATTAAAGGGATTATCCTACCACTTTAACATTAACGGCGTTCATTCCTTTTTTGCCTTCTTTCAGGTCAAATTCCACGCTGTCGCCTTCTTTAATATCACTGATTAATCCACTAACGTGAACAAAAGTTTCTTTGTTTGAGTCGTCGTGTTTAATAAAACCGAATCCTTTTTCAGAATTGAAAAACTTAACGGTGCCTTTTTGTGTACTTTCCATTTTAAATTGTATTGTAATTAATAAAGCGCAAATATAGTATTTTATTCTTAACTGAGCGATTTAATTAAGTCTTGTAGGTCCCGATCGCCTGATATCAACCACTTCTATGTCAAAAACCAGGATGCTGTTTGGCGGAATGTTACCCAGGTTTCGGATGGTATAAGCGTAAGGTGAGGGGATGATCAGTCTTATTTTACCACCCTGCCTGCAGTAGGGAAGGCCTGTTTGCCAGCCTTTTATCAAACGTTTCAGTGGAAAAACAGCCGGCTTTTCTTTGGTTTGATCGAATATGAAGCCATTCAATAACTTTCCCTTGTAGCGAACAATAAGCGTATCATTTGCTGTAACATGATCTCCACTGCCTTCTTCCAGTATCTTATAATATACGCCATTGCTGCTCCCGGTTGTATCAAATTTTCCTTCCCGTATTGCAGCCAGTATCACTTCGTTCTCTTTTTGCGACTCTGCCAGGCTGTCTGCATTTTTATAAAGATCGATCACCGGCTTTTCACCGGTTTCAGTTCTTGTAAATGCATCGTTGAACCGGGTATCGGAATGTTTAAAACCGCCATTCCACAGGTAAAATCTGTTTCCTTCTGCAGCACCGCCCTGGTCTATCCTGTCACCGGCCTTACCGGTTGCATCATAACTGAATGTGCTGCCTGTCACTTCTTTCCATTCACCATTCTCTTTTCTTATCCATTGGTTACCGAAATAGGCTTGGCGGCTCAGCTGCCCGTTTGTTCCCCAGAAATTTTCTACGAATGAATATAATTTTCTCAGCGGCTTACCGTCTTTTGGGGCTTTAAAGGCGGCGATCAGTTTCCATTTCTGTATTTCCGGTAAAAAGATATAGCCGGTGTACGTGGTTGTATTGACAGCCGTATCTGTGGTTGCTGTTACTAAGAACTTATATGTTTCACCTGCTTTCCAGTTGTAAACCCAATGGCTGTGCCCCCCGGTGCCTTCGTTTCCAAAATCATCTGCAAAAACCTCTTCGCCTTTTGCGATCAATTGCACTTTGTTCTCGTCGGCTACTTTTTTCCTGTCTACGGCTTCATTACCGGCATCCCATACCGAAAAGATTACCCTTCTTTCGGTGGCGCTGTTCACCTGTATTCCGAAATAGCCTCTTGCAAAACCACAGGCCATATAATAACTGTGCAGCACATCAGCGCCTTCAGGAACCATGATCTCGTTGTAGAATGAAACTACCTTCACCGAATCGGGGAGAGGGTATAAGAGATGTACCGATGCTGCATTTCTTCTTGGCTTTTTATTGAAATGAATGTCTTTAACTGCATTGCCGCTAAGTTCTAATGATTGGATATCGGCAATCAGGTCATTCTTTTTTTCAAGGGATGAAATAGTTACCGTATAAAATCCTGTATCGGTTATTTGTACCGAACCAACGTTCACTAATGTAAACTCTTTTGACACAGGTACTTTACAACTGAAATCCCTGCCGGCTGCTTTTACGGATAACACATTTCCTGGTTTGCCGGTTTTTAATAAAAGCGAAAGCTGCAGTACACCCTTGCTACGAAGTTTGAAAAAAAACTGTACCTGCTTTTTCGAATCCGTCCAGTTATGTAAGCCTTCCTTTACGGAGAATATGTTGCTTTCCTCTTCTTCCGTACTTTCCTCTGCAGGCACTGCATAAGCAGTGTAGGCAGGGATAGAGACAGTTGATTGAGACCTGGTTGTGAACGCAAATAAAAGCGTGAACAGGATAAGAACGGCAACCCTTTTCATAATTTTTTTTTATAATCAAACTTAGCACTATTTCATCAACACCGGTTTGTAAAATATGCCATAAAAAATGGTTTGCGCATGATTATTTGGTAACTTTATAGTAACGATAGCCTGCCATTATAGTACGTTTTAAATTTTGTTTATGACCCAGTCAGTAAGAACTGTTATTACAGGCACCGGCAGCTATATACCTGCTTATATAAAGACCAACCAGGATTTTGCGAGCCATAATTTTTATGCAGAGGATAATTCTGCACTGGATATTGAACCCCGTATAATTGTAGAAAAATTCAAACAAATTACGGGCATCCAGGAACGGCGGTATGCGCCCGCAGGCATTGAATCATCCGACATGGCAGCCGAAGCGGCCAGGATCGCTATTGAAGATGCCGGTTGCGATCCCGAGACCATCGACCAGATCATTGTGGCCCATAATTTCGGCAACGTGATCAAGCATACCATACAAACGGATGTATTACCCGCACTTGCATCCCGTGTCAAGCATCCCTTGAAGATCAAAAATCCTTCCTGCATTCCTTATGATATCTTATTCGGATGCCCGGGTTGGGTACAGGGCGTGATACAGGCCGACGCTTTTTTTAAAGCCGGCATTGCAAAAAAATGCCTGGTGATAGGAACAGAAACACTGTCCCGTGTGCTGGATGTGTATGACCGGGACAGTATGATATTTTCAGACGGGGCCGGGGCATCGGTACTGGAAGCGCAGGATGTAACTACAACCAATGCCGGTGTTTTGGGAACAAGTGTTCAATCACATTGCCAGGATGAAGTGAACTACTTAAACCTGGGTAAATCAAATTACCCGGATTCTGACCCCCGCATACGGTATATAAAAATGAAGGGAAGAAAAGTGTATGAATATGCAATGCGTTATGTACCCGTGGCTATGAAGATTTGTCTTGACAACAGCGGGGTTAATATCAGTGAGCTGAAGAAGATATTCATTCACCAGGCCAATGAAAAAATGGATGAGGCCATTGTAAAAGAGATGTACAAACTTTACGGCATTTCAACCGTTCCGGAACTGATCATGCCGATGAGCATTCATAACCTGGGCAACAGTTCGGTTGCCACCATACCCACTTTGTTTGATATGGTTCGTAAAGGCGGAATGCCTGCGCATAATTTAAGCAAAGGCGATGTGATCCTGTTTGCCTCTGTAGGTGCCGGTATGAATATCAATGCCGTTTGCTACCGGGTATAAATAAATTAGATTAAGGCCCTTAATTGGCGTACATTTGCCGAAATTTAAAATTATGGTAAACGATGTGATCACGAAGTTCCTGGAGCCCTCTCACCTGGCTAAAACAAGCGTAAAGATCGAGTTCAAAAAACGGAATGCCATTGTTGGTATTTTCGTAAGCTCGCCGGATTATGAAGACCTGAAATCAAAAAATTTCTGGCGTATTGTTTCTGAGATGCATATCCCTGAGTGGAAAAAGACCAGCGATAATAAACTGGCAAAAATTTACAGCGGTTCTGAATTCACCAGGCTTACCATCGCAAAAGAAAAATAAGTAAACCACCATCACTTTTTATAGTAAAAGGGCGCATTTAGAAATGCGCCCTTTTCTTTTTAAAAATTCCTTCCACCGGAACCCCGGGGTTTTGGTAATTCTTTCCTGGGTATCTTCTCATCACGCTGTGCGGTGTTATAAACAAATGAAGCAATAACGGTTGCTGCCTGTTTCAGGTCATCCGGAACCAGGTGATCGTAAGTGTCCATATTGGTGTGGTGCGTACGGGTATCGTATTCAATGGCATCCTGTATGAACTGGAAGCCGGGAATACCAACGCCGTCAAATGCCTGGTGATCGGTACCGCCGGTATTGTTGATGGTAACGGTTTTTGCACCAAGGTCGGCAAAGGGTTCCAGCCATTTGGCAAAGATGGGGCCGGCTGCTGCATTGTTCTGCAGATAAATGCCCCGTACTTTTCCTGTTCCGTTATCAAGGTTATAGTAGGCAGATACTTTTTCATGTTCGGGTTTCAATACCATATCAGCCGGATCGGCAAAATGATTTTTCACATAAGCCCTTGAACCAAGCAATCCCTGTTCTTCGCCACTCCATAAAGCAATGCGTATGGTACGTTTTGGCTGAAGACCGGTGGCTTTAATGATACGCACCACTTCCATCATCACCGCACAGCCGGCTGCATTGTCGGTGGCGCCGGTAGCACCCTGCCAGCTGTCCAGGTGCCCACCCAGCATTACGATCTCATTTTTTAGAACAGGGTCTGTTCCGGGAATCTCGGCGATCACATTATATCCTTTGATATCGGAATCATAGAATTTTGTTTTTACCTCTGCTTCCAGTTCAACCTTTTGTCCTGATTCAGCCAGGCGTTGCACCCGCAGGTAATCATCGCCCGATATCATCACCCAGGCAAAATAACGGGAAGAGTCTTTCGAAGGAGAACTTCCGTTCTGAACAAATAAAGTTCCGTCGTTACCACGGCCATTCATACTTAAGACCAGTGCAGGCTTTTCATTCTTATAGAAATTTTCCAGCTGGCGGGGGAATGACTGCTGCTGGCGCCTTGCCGCCATTTGTTCCGGTGTAACATTGGGTTGCTGGCGACGGGCAGTATCCCGTTTTGCATTTGCCATCTTATCCAGTTCTTCATCTGTAAACCGTTCGCCATCTGCGGAAAATGAAGGTTTCAGCGTGTCTTTTGAATAAAGCATTACGATCTTATCTTTCAACCTGCCTGCATAATTCTGATAGAGTTCAGCGGAGTCTTTTGCTTTGATCACGATCACTTCGCTGCTGACCATTTTCTTTCCAGGCGTACTTCCTGTCCAGGCCCTTGGTATGGCAATAAAAGGAACATAATAAGGAGTGGTCATCGCAACATAGCATTTCGTTTGTTCCCAACCTTTGCCAAAATCACCCCAGGGTTCAAGTGTGGCATTCACCAATCCCATCCTGGTTAATTCATCCTTGGCCCAGTTGGCTGCCCGTAAAAAGCCGGGAGAGTTGGTTAACCTGGGTCCGCTGCCGTCCGTTAAATGAAAAGCGATATTCATCACTTTTGAATTCTCCAATCCTTCTTTGCGAATGGCGGATGTTGCATCTGCCTGTGCAAAGGCGAGATTACTGCCAACACAAAACAGCGATGCAAATAATAATTGCTTTCTCATGATGTTAATTTTAGAACGCTGAATTTACAGGTTTAAAGATTAGGATGCAATTAAAATGTGATGGCGGGAAATAAGAAAGCCCATCTGCCAGCTGGCGGATGGGCTTAAAGCAGAATTTAACTGTTAGTTTGAAACCGGTTCCTCCATATAACTTTCCATCGGCTCGCAGGTGCAAATCAGGTTGCGGTCGCCAAAGGTATTGTTGATACGGGCTATAGAAGGCCAGAATTTATTCTTTGTAACATAAGCCAGCGGGAAAGCAGCATCCTGCCTGCTGTAACCATGGTTCCATTCATCGGCGCAAACCACCTGCTGGGTATGTGGTGCATTCTTTAATGCATTATCCGCTTTATCAGACTTACCGTCTTCAACGGCTTTTATTTCATTGTAAATGCTGATCAGCGCTTCGCAGAAACGATCGAGTTCGCCTTTGTCCTCGCTCTCTGTTGGTTCTATCATGATGGTTCCGGGAACCGGGAAACTCATGGTAGGAGCATGAAAACCATAATCCATCAGGCGCTTGGCTACGTCTTCGGCCTCAATACCGGCCGTTGTTTTGAACGGGCGAAGGTCAACGATGAATTCATGCGCACAAAATCCATTGGTGCCTGTGTACAGTATCTTGTAGTACTTTTCCAGTTTTGCCTTCATGTAATTGGCATTCATGATGGCGTATTCGGTGGATCTTTTCACTCCTTCTTCACCCAGCATTTTTATGTATGCATAGCTGATGAGTAAAATGCTGGCGCTGCCATAAGGCGCTGCGCTCACGGCGTGAATATTTGTTTGCGTTGATCTCAATGTGTCGTTCACATTATGTCCCGGCAGGTACGGTTTCAATTTATTATTTACACAAATCGGCCCAACACCCGGTCCGCCGCCGCCATGCGGAATGGCGAATGTTTTGTGCAGGTTCAAATGACAAACATCAGCACCGATCATACCCGGGCTGGTCAATCCCACCTGTGCATTCATATTGGCGCCGTCCATATAAACCAGCCCGCCGTTATCGTGAATGGTCTTGCATATTTTTTTAATACCTTCCTCAAATACGCCGTAGGTACTTGGGTACGTAATCATCAGTGCAGCAAGATTGTCTTTATGCTCCAGCGCTTTTTCTTTCAGGTCTTTAATATCAACAAGACCCTCTTCGGTACTTTTTATCACTACCACTTTCATACCCGCCATGATGGCACTGGCAGGATTGGTTCCGTGAGCCGAGATCGGGATCAGTACAATATTGCGATGGCTTTCATTTCTTGCAGCATGGTAAGCCCTGATGGTGAGCAGGCCAGCATATTCGCCCTGGGCGCCGCTGTTGGGTTGTAAAGAGCAGGCAGCAAAGCCGGTGATCTTGCTTAAATATTCTTCAAGCCTGGAAATGATGTACTGGTATCCTTTTGTTTGAGATGCCGGCGCAAAGGGATGAATACTGCTGAACTCCGGCCAGCTTACCGGGATCAGTTCAGTAGCGGCATTCAGTTTCATGGTGCAGCTGCCGAGGCTGATCATTGATGTATTCAGACTCAGGTCTTTGTTCTCCAGCGATTTGATATAACGCATCATTTCACTTTCACTGCGGTGGGTATTGAAGACAGGATGCGTTAAATAAGAAGAGGTTCTTTGTAATCCATTCAGCTTGCCAAACAAAGCATCTGCTTCATCAAAAGATAAAGAGATACCGTTTGATGCAGCTTCTTTAAAAATGGCATTCAGGTTCTTCTCTGTTTCGCCGATATAGTTAGAAGCTACTTCATCAATAGATAAACTTACAGAGCCGTTTGCGTGGTAATGAAAATTCGCCTTGTTCTTATCGGCGGCATTTTTAAATGCATTCACATCTGCAACTTCAAACGTGAGGGTATCGAAGAAATCACTGTTGATAACGTTCACGCCATTGCTTTGCAATGCTTTTGCGATGGCAGCTGTAAGAATATGGATTCGCTGTGCGATCTTCTTCAGTCCATCCGGTCCGTGATAAACGGCGTACATGGCGGCCATATTGGCCAGTAACGCCTGGGCGGTACAGATATTCGACGTAGCTTTTTCTCTTTTGATATGCTGTTCTCTTGTTTGCAGCGCCATGCGCAGCGCCCGGTTATTCTGTGCGTCAATGCTTACGCCGATGATGCGGCCGGGCATGCCTCTTTTAAATTCATCTTTTGTTGCAAAGAAGGCTGCATGCGGACCGCCATAACCCAGCGGAACACCAAAACGCTGTGCCGAACCAACGGCCACATCAGCGCCCAATTCACCGGGAGGAGTTAATAAAGTAAGCGCAAGCAGGTCGGTAGCCATTACCACATAACCATTTACTGCATGAACATTATTTATGAAACTGCGGTAGTCTTCTACAGAGCCAATACTGTTTGGATATTGTAGGATGGCGCCGAAATACGTTTCATCCAGCGATGCTGTTTTATAATCGCCGTGTACCAGCTGAACGCCGATGGGTGTGGCACGGGTTAGTAACACTTCTTTTGTCTGTTCAAAAATATTGGTATCTACAAAGAATTTCGGGGAAGAGATGATTTCACTTTTATTCTTGTGATGGAAAAGCATGGCCATGGCTTCGGCGGCAGCAGTGGCTTCATCCAGTAAGCTGGCATTGGCCAGTTCCAGGCCGGTAAGGTCGCAAACCATGGTTTGAAAGTTGAGCAGGCTTTCCAAACGGCCTTGTGAAATTTCGGCCTGGTAAGGCGTGTACTGTGTATACCATCCCGGGTTCTCAAAAACATTGCGTAAGATCACGCTGGGGGTGATGGTATTGTAATATCCCTGGCCGATATAGGTTTTATAAACTTTATTCTTTGCAGCGATCTTCTTCAGTTCATCCAGGTATTCAAATTCTGTTTGTGCTGCCGGAAGCTTCAACGGTTTTTTTAAGCGGATGGATTCCGGAACGGTCTTGCTGATGAGTTCATCCATCGATTGCACACCAATGGTTTTAAGCATCAACCTGGTTTCATCGTCATTAGGGCCAATATGCCTGCCTGCAAATTCGTACTGTTGTTGTTCGAAAAGATTCATATAGTCGTATTGAAATTTCTTTTTTAAGGAATGATAGGTGGCGCAAATTTACGATAACACAACAAGATTTAGCGCTAATAAGTTTACTACATTTGGCCTGTGGAAAAAGGGCGTTTGGCAGTCAATAACTTAATCAAATGGGAGAGGATATTTTACATAACTGGGAAAAAAAATCGGCCGACCACCAAAAGCAGTATAAGCAGTTTTTGAACCGGGCCGATAAGAACAAAGTGCTGAAAGCCTTGCCTGAACTGCATGAAGAAGCCTTTTCAAAAGTAGATTGCCTCCAATGTGCCAACTGCTGCAGGAACTACTCACCCCGGTTCAAGACACCCGACATTAAACGTATTGCCAAATATTTGAAGATGAAGGAAGGGGATCTTATCAATACCTACCTGTATGTAGACAGTGAGGGCGATTATGTTTTAAGATCCAAACCTTGCCCCTTCCTGGGAGCAGATAATTTCTGCAGCATTTATGAAGCAAGGCCATCTGATTGCCGGCGTTTCCCTTATACCGATGAGGATGTGTTGCTTAAACGGCAGCAACTTACTTTAAAGAATTCCAGCTTTTGCCCGATCGTTTATTATGTGCTGGAGAAACTTATTTTGAAGTAAGTTCTGTATATGCTGCACCCAACGG
>Ga0116177_10003598_pt1 | contig 11339 bp, 8 predicted proteins | sample AD_STIC10_MetaG_FD_89750 | JGI IMG/M metagenome (GOLD analysis project Ga0116177, IMG submission 89750) | Active sludge microbial communities of municipal wastewater-treating anaerobic digesters from USA - AD_STIC10_MetaG | ecosystem: Engineered > Bioreactor > Anaerobic > Digestate | place: USA...
TACTTGCGGGTCACTTCCTTGGGCGCGTACCCCTCGGTCTCGGTGAAGAGGGCCATCCCGATTTCCTTCATGATCGGCACCGAGTGGTCCATGAACACCTTCTCCACCACGTCGAGTCCGCCCACCGGGCCTGAGAAGTTGACCACGCCGGCAATGCCGATTCCCGGAGCCAACGGATGTGCGTACGTGGGGTCGTTTGCCGTCACGGCCACCAGGCTGGAGATGTGGCCCCCGGCAGAGAAGCCCGAGAGCACGACCCGCTTCAGGTTCATGGGATAGGAAGCCTGCTGCTTCACCAGGAAGTTCAGGGCAAGCGTCAAGTCTTCCGTCGCGACGGGAATTCCCCGCTTGAGCCGGTAGTTGAGGTTGACGACGGTGACCCCTCGTTGCAGGTACGGCCGGATGTAGCGCTCCTCCTTGGTCTTGTCGCTGATGTAGTAGCCCCCGCCGTGCAGGAAGACCACGGTGTATTTGGGGCGACGTGGGCGGCTGGCCTCCCGGGGCACATACACGTCCATGGTTTGCTCCGGGTCAGTCCCGTACGCCACGTCCCTGGTGACGGCGTACGTCGCCAGTGCCTGCGCCGGCGTGAGGTCGGCCACGGGCGCGGTCTTCACCGAACACGCGGCGAGGAGGGCCGTCGACGCGGTGACACGGAGCCAATGCAGCGGAAGATGCATGACAGGGAGACGGGACAGGAAAAGTCGATTGGGGTCCGCCGAGTATAGGACGCGGACGCCGAGCGCGCGAGCACCGACTCGGCGGTAAACCGTCGCCGTTCGGTTGCGCCATGGGCTGTTGCGACGCACCATCCGCGCGGCGCGGGCCTTGCCTAACGATACTTGCTGCTCTCGCGCGGACCCGCCACCAGCGTGGCGCACGGCATCAGGCGGTCCGCTCGCAGCAGAAACTGGCGTTAGGACTCCACGAATAGCCGCATGAGCCGACTGCTCGGGCTATACGACATCGCAATCACGCTCGCGACACCCCGCGCCTGCGCCCCCGCAACACGCGCTGCATCTCAGCCAAGCAACCGCCGCACCTCCTCCCGATAGCTCCGGCTCGACGTGACCCGGGTGCCGTCTGCGAGCGTCAGCTCGTACTCGCCGTGGCCACAGGTTTCCAGCCGGCGAATCCGGTCGATCCGCACCACATGCGACCGATGCACCCGGACGAATTTCGCCGGGTCGAGACGCGATGCGAGGACATGCAGCGATTCACGCACGAGGTGGCGTCGCCCCCCGGCGACGACCGCCGCGTAGTTGCCCTCCGCCTCGATACGATCAACCTCCGCGACGGCCACGAAGTACATCCCTTGGGGGTCGCGGATCACGAATCGCCGCGCATACCCGCCTTCCAAGCCGGGCCCACCGCGCGCATGGGTGGCGGAGCCACCCGCGGGATCGCTGATCGGCGCGGGGACGTCGCCACGGAGGGCCTGCAGCGCGGCCCGGAGCGCCGCATCGGCCGACGCGATGGCGCCGGCATCGGGAGCTCGGGACGATGAGCCGAGCGTCTCGAGCAGCCGCCGCATCGCCCGGTCGAACCGGTCAATGTCGACCGGCTTGACGAGGTAGTCCACCGCATCGAGATCGAACGCCCGGATCGCGTGCTCCTCGCTCGCGGTGACGAACACGACGCACGGCGGTCGGTCCACCGACCAGGGCGCCTCTTGGGCGAGGGCCTCGACCGTCGCGATGCCATCGAGGCCGGGCATGCGGATGTCGAGGAGGAGCACGTCGGCGGGTCCATCGCGGAGCGCGGCGAGCACGGCCGCGCCGCTGCCGCATTCTGCAGTTAGCTCGAACTCGGGATGTCGCGCGAGCAACGCGCGCAGGCGGGCCCGCGCGAGGGGCTCGTCATCGGCCACCAGCACCTTCCACGTGCGTCCCGCTGTTGCGGGGAGCGCCTCACTCCGCGCGCGCTTTGCTCCGCTCATGGTCGTGGTCCCCCGTTCCGGTGCGAGCCATTGATGAACGGTAGCGTCACCAGCGCGCGCGTGCCGCCACCGGGCGGTCGCTCCAGTACGAGCGAGGCGCGCTCACCGTAGAGCTGTGCGAGGCGATCGCGTGTGTTGCGCAGGCCGATGCCACGGCCCGTTCCCGCATTCCCCGGACCGATGATCGCCCCTGCCTCCCCGTCGAGCCCCGCCCCATCGTCCTCGACAACGAGATGGAGCCGCTCGCCCGCGCGCGCCGCTTCGATCCGCACGCGTCCTCCCGTTTCCCTTCCACCAAGCCCGTGTTCGTAGGCATTCTCGACCAGCGGCTGCAGCACCAGGAACGGCACGCGCGCGCCGAGCGCGGCGTCGGCCACGGCCCATTCCACGAGAATGCGGTCACCAAAACGCAGTTGCATCAGCTCAACGTAGCGCGCCAGCAGCTCGACCTCGCGCTCGAGCGCGTGCTCCTCCGTCTCCTCGTGCAGGATCACGCGCAGGAGCGCGGCGAAGCGGGTGAGCATGCGGTCGGCCGCCATCGGATCGACGTGCAGGAGGGCCGTGACCGCGTTGAGCACGTTGAAGACGAAGTGCGGCTGCAGCTGTGTCCGCAGCGCGGCGAGCCGCGCCTCGGCGAGTCCGCGGGCAAGCTCGGCCTCGCGCACGGCGCGGGCGCGTTCCGCCTTGTAGTAGTGGGCCGCGTGGAGGAGCGCGACCATCACGAGGAAGACGGTGAAGTAGGTGAGGGTCCGCGCGGCAGCGCTCGTCGCGACGTCGGGGACGCCGGTGATCGCGACCACGACGGGGGTCATCACGACGTGTCGGAGCCAGGCCGCCACGAAGGTGCCGAGCAGCAGGACGCCCGCGTTACGCCACGGATGCGGGCGTCCGACGGGGAAGCGGCGGACCAGGGCCGCGAGCGGCGGCATGAATGGCAAGCAGGTCCACCACACGACGAGAGACCAGCCAACCTGCTGCGCCCAGCGCGGGTCCTCGCCACGGTCGAGGGCCGCGATGCTGCCGCGCAACGCGTAGAGGACGGCGAAGAACGTCGTCAGCACGACCGCCCCAACCGGCACGACGCGCCGGTCCATGACGGACTCCGGGGCGGACTCCGGAGAGCCGACGTCCTCCATTCCCTGGGTGCCTGTCGTCACGTTTCAATATCCAAGTTGGGCCTTGGCGCCATCAAGATCAAAGTTGCGCCAAGGCGCAACCACGAACACGGTTGCGCCAACGCGCAACCACGAACACGGTTGCGCCAACGCGCAACCACGAACACGGTTGCGCCAACGCGCAACCTATCGAAGGCGATTCGCGACGCCGCTCCTGCGGTAGGGCTCAACGCGGCACGACGGGCTGGGCGCGTCGCATGGCGATCATGGGAAGTCGTGCGCCGTTGTGGTATTCGACGATGCCTTCCATCGTACGCCCGTCGTCGGTCAACCGCGCACGGAACTGCACGTCGCCCTCGCGCGAGGCAACCACCATCCGGACGGAGTCTCCATCAACGGTGAGTGCGCGGATGGCCAGCGTGTTGGTCAGGTACATCGTGATCGAGCCCGCCCACCCCTGCTCGACCGGACCGAGCGCGAGAAAGCCGGGGGACGTCCGATCACCTACGCGCGTCGTGAAGTCCCAGATCCCCTGCAGGTCGGGGCCGCCCGCGAGTGTCGTGGCCTGTGCGGCGGCCTGCATCGGGGGTGTAGCGGCCGCGGAGCGCGTGGACTGCGCGCCTAACGTCCCGGGCACCAGCAGGGTAGCGACGAACGCCGCAAGGGACACCGCCGAGCGCCTCGCAGCGCGCCTCAAAGGGCGAAGGCGGTGACGATCCGTGGCAGTGGACATGGTGATACGCTCCTGTTCGAGGTTGGTGATGCGGCAAGAGTAGGCGCACGCCGCACCCGGTGGCGACGCGGAGACGCGAAATGGACGTTTCGCGGGGCCAGTCGGTCGCTCCGAACCGTGCACTGCCCTCCGTGTGCGGGCCCACGGCGTTCGCCATCTCCCGGTTGCTCACGGCGGTGTAGCCCTGCACGACGCCTTTGCCCGTCGCCATCTTCGCGCTGTCCGGATCCGTGCGATTGCTCAGGCGCACGGCGCCTTTGGCGCTCCGCCGCTCGTCGAGATGTGCGGCGAGCCACGTGCGCAGCTGCGCCGCGTCGTGCTTCATGCCGATGCTCGTCTATCGCGACCAGGACATCGTGTGATTGGGGCACCTGGCCCTTCCCACGGCGCGCCTGGCGGGGCGGCTCGCGCGGCAAGGCGGCGTCGTACGGCATGTCATGCCCCTATCGGGTGCTCGCAGCGAATGTGCGAGGGCTTTCCCGATAGCAGCCGAGCGCTCCGGATGTATGCTCCTCATGTCGGCCAGTCGCCATCTCACGGGTGGTCAACCGCCGTTGGTTGAGGACGATCCGCCAGATGGCCCGCAGGCTCCCACGCCGCACGTCGTCGTTCGCGGCTGGTCACACGATCGGTGGGAGCGGGATTCTCGTCTCGCGTCCGTGAAGTTGCAGCGGCCGATGCACGCCCACGAGGCGCACGAGGGGCCGGTGAAAGGGCCACCTCAGGAGCCATTCGTATGCTGCTGCCCAGACTCGCAGTCGCCGCTTCGCTCCTTTCCATCCTTGCCTTGGCGCAGCCCGTCCGTGGCCAGTCCAACTTGGCGCTGCACAAACCGGCCACGCAAAGCAGTACGATCCTCCCCGGCAGCGAGGCGAGTGTGTGCGTGGACGGCAATCGCACCTCGGGCTGGTGTCACACCCAGAATGAACCGAACCCCTGGTGGCAAGTGGACCTCGGGGGCAGCTACGCGCTGACGCAGGTCGTGGTCTTCAATCGCGCCGATGCGTGGGGTGCGCGCGAGCGGACGATCGGCGCCTTCATCTCGTCCGACGGGGAGACCTGGACCCGGATCTACACGCATGACCAGAGCAACTTCGAGGTGCTGCGCATCAACGTCGGCAACCGGAGCGCGCGATACGTCCGCCTGCAGCTGGCGGCGAGCGACTACATGAACCTGCTGGAAGTCGAGGTCTACGGCTCGGCGGCGGGACCGTCCAATCCGCCGCCGGCGACCGTGCCACCGGCTGGGCCGGCACCGGCCACTGGTGGCGTTCGGTACCGGGTCGAGAATCTCGTGTACAACGCCCCGGACATATACCGGAACCCGCGCAACTACCACGACTTCATCGTCGACTTCGCCAGCTGCACCTTGCGTGAGCTGAATCGGGAGTCGACGCAGGGGCTCCAGACGACTCGCGTGCTCGTTTGCCGCGACCGGTCGCGACTGACATTCACCACCCAGGGGCCCGGCACACTCGTGGAGTACGACTGGGTCTTCCTCGATGATGGCAAGACCATCGCCGGTGCCTATCGACAGGGTGGCACGTTCGGTCCGTCGATCGGGGGGCGCTACCAGCCCAAGTAGGACGTCAGAAGCACGGGCGCGTTCGGCGCGCTCGGCGACGGTCGAAGTGTCGAGGGGCCAGTGTCTACGGCGGGTTAGGTCGTGGAGGCGGGCCCCTCGAGCGATTCAGGGCCGACACGGATTGCTGGCATCGGTGTCGTCGCGTCGGTGTGCACGAACCAACGGCGCATCAACCCCGACCCTTGCCGTTCGCTGCCCGAGCGATTGCCACCGTCCCCCCCGGAGCATCACCACCCCGAGCACGATCAACCAGATCAGCGACACCAGCGGAGGCGACCCGCCGATCGCCTAGACGGATAAGCGGTGAGGATGAAGACGCCGCTCAGCGCTGGCTCGCCACCGACAGAAGGCGCGCCGGCCGGCGGGCAGAACTTCATGCTGAACTCGGGCGATGCAGGGCTGCTGGCGTCGCTCGACCGCCTCACCGCCGCCGACGCGTCACGCTCGGTGCACGGGGGAGCGACCATTGCCGCTCACGCTCAGCACGTGCGTTACGGCCTAACTCTGATGAATGCGTGGGCCGCACACGGTGGCAATCCCTTTGCCGACGCCACCTGGGACGAGGCGTGGAAGGTCGGCATCGTGGACGACGAAGAATGGGGCGAGATCCGCGCCGGGCTTCGGGAAGAATCGCGGCGCTGGCTCGCCACGCTCGGGACGCCGCGCGAGGTACATCGGATCGAGTACGCCGGGATGATCTCCAGCATCGCGCACCTGGCGTACCACCTGGGGGCCATGCGTCAGATCGCCACGGGGGCCCGGGGGCCGAAGGAGGGGAGTTTCCAGCCGGGGTGAGCGCGCCCCCCGGGGCACGATCAGGCAGCGAAGGTCGCGCCGGCTCCCCGCCGAGGATAGGTTGGTGGCCCATGGCACCCAAAGAACTCACCGCGCGCGCCCTCATCCTGGGCGTCCTCCTCACGTTCGTCTTCACCGCGGCGAACGTCTATCTCGGCCTCAAGGTCGGCCTCACCTTCGCCTCCTCGATCCCGGCGGCGGTGATCTCGATGGCGATCCTGAGCGCCGTCAAGAACTCGTCGATCCTCGAGAACAACATCGTCCAGACGGTGGCGTCGGCCGCCGGGACGCTCTCGGCGATCATCTTCGTCCTGCCGGGGCTCGTCATCGTCGGGTGGTGGACGGGCTTCCCCTTCTGGCAGTCGTTCCTCATCTGCGTGAGTGGCGGCGTGCTGGGGGTCCTCTTCACCATCCCGCTGCGCCGCGCGCTGGTGACCACGTCAGACCTCCCGTATCCGGAAGGTGTCGCGGCGGCCGAAGTGCTCAAGGTGGGATCAGGGACGCGCGGGGAGCTTGGTGACGACGCCGGTGAGTCCAAAGAAGGGCTGCGGGCGGTGGTACTCGGCGCAGTTGCTTCCGGCGGTTTGGCCGTGATCGCGGCCACGCGCATCGCCTCGGCCGAACTGGCAGGGTTCTTCAGGCTTGGCGCGACGGCTTCGTCGGGATACAGCGTCGCCTGGTCACTCGCGCTCCTGGGCGCGGGTCACCTGGTCGGACTCTCCGTAGGGATGGCGATGCTCACGGGGCTCATCATCGCGTGGGGGGTGGCGGTGCCGTGGCTCACGTCGATCACACCGATCGCCGAAGGGGTGGAGCTCGCGGCGCACACCGGGGTGATCTGGAGCCGGCAGGTGCGCTTCATCGGGGCCGGTGCCATTGCCGTCGCGGCGATCTACACGCTCGCCCGACTGGCGAAGCCGGTAGTGGGGGGACTCATCACCACGCTCACCCCATCGCGCTCCACCGCGGCGGTGCCCGACACCGAACGCGACATCTCGCCGCCGTGGATCATCGGGCTTACCGCGATCTGTGTGGCGATCGCCGCGTGGCTCGCGTGGAGCTTTGCCAGCTCCACTGTGCTCGCCTCCAGTGCGCTCGCCCTCACGCTGGTGGCGGCCCCGCTGGTGCTCGTCGTGGGCTTCGTGATCGCCGGGATCTGCGGCTACATGGCGGGGCTCATCGGGGCGTCCAATTCGCCGATCTCGGGCGTGGGCATCCTCTCGATCGTCGCCTGTGCGTCGCTGGTGGCGATGGTCGTCCCCGCGACGGCGGAGTCGTCGCCGGCGCTGGTCGCCTTCGCGCTGTTCGTGACGTCGATCATCTTCGCCTGCGCCACGATCTCCAACGACAATCTGCAGGACCTCAAGACGGGGCAACTCGTCGGCGCCTCGCCCATGCGGCAGCAGATCGCGCTGATCGTCGGCGTGATCGCGGGGGCTGCGGTGATTCCGTTCGTCCTCAACCTGCTGGCCCGGGCCTATGGCTTTGCCGGTGCGGCCAATGTCGGTGTCGTCGCGCCCAACCCGCTCCCCGCCCCGCAGGCCACGCTCATCTCGGCACTCGCGCAAGGTGTGATTGGCGGGACGCTGCAGTGGACGATGATCGGGATCGGGATGCTGCTGGGCGTTGGGCTCATCCTGCTCGACTCCGCGCTCGGCGCCATGAAGAAGCTCCGCATTCCGCCGCTCGCCGTGGGGCTCGGGATCTACCTGCCGATGTCGGCGACCTTTGCCGTCGTCGTCGGAGCGCTCGTGTCACATTGGTACGACGGTCGCACGAAGACGATGCCCAACCCGCAGCGCGCCGAGCGACTGGGCACGCTGGTGGCGTCGGGGCTGATCGTGGGAGAGAGTCTGTGGGGGGTGCTCAACGCGGGACTCATCGTGGCGCTCTCCTCCGACCCTCCCATCGGCATCGTCGCGCACGACTTTGCGCTCGCGCCATGGCTGGGGATCCTGGGCTTTGTCGGCGCAATTGTCTGGCTGTACGGATGGATGCTGCGTCGCTCCAAGGCGGTCACACGCAGGTGATCGACCGAGTGCGCACCCCCTCTCCGGGAGAGAAGACCAAGTCGAGCTCGGCCGACCTTCCCTCGGGGATTCGGTGGGACCGCCGCGCGCGCCGAACGTCCCGCGTGGCGCGGGACGGGGATACTCGACGGCGAGCGCTCTCTACGTAGCGCACGCCGCAAGGGTGACCATCGGCGCGAAGACGGCGGCGGCGCCGCACCCGAGGACGGTGCGGCGGGCGTGCACGGGATGGATGCGGAGGAGCAGCGGGACGCGTGGTGACGCGGCACCATATCCTGCCCTCGTTCCGTACCCCGCCCCCCAGTCGCCGTGGTGCGCACGCTCTCCCTCACGTTGCTCCTCGTCCCGGTCGCCAGCAGCACGCAGCAGCGCCCCCGTTTCACCCGGGTTGGCTCGGTGGTCGCGCAGGCGATTCGGGGATGGAAGCTCCCCGACCTGGCCAGAAGTGGTCTCGGCTTCCTGCACGCGGTGTGTGGGTGGAGCGTGGGCACCTCCCGCGGCGTGAAAATCCGATCGGGATCGTAACACGCTCTGGCACTCCCCTTCTCTCTTGACGAACGCGCCTGTCCGGGGGGGATAGTAGAGGGGTGTGTCATCGCGAAGTCCGACGAGAATCGCCGCATCCAGGGCAACGCGCTCGCGCGCGCCGCCACGGGCGGGAAAGAGAATCGCACGCTCTGCACAGGCCATCGCGCAGTCCGACAAGACAACGTCGCGGCGCGCATACGCGACGTCGCGGGGCGTACAAGCGACGACGCGACGCGACCACGAGACAACACGGCGCGAACAGGCGATCGAGCGGCGTGTCCAGGGCATCACGCGACGCGTCCCATAGACGGCACACCTTGCACAGGTGATGTCACAGCGCGACGAGCCAACGTCGCGGCGCGACCAACCGACGTCGCAGCGCGTTCAGGCGACCCCGCGGCACGCACAGGCGACGACACGGCGCGCGCAGGCGACAAGGCGGCGCGCACACGCGAGGCGTCGCGCGTGACAGGTCACCGCACGACGCGCACAGACGACGTCGAGGAGCGGACAGGTGACCACGCGCTCGGGCCAGGCGACAACGCGAGGTGCACAAACGACCCGTCGAGGCTGACAACCCGCGCAACGCATCGCACAGGCGACCGCGCGGCCCAGTGAGGCGACGTCGCGGCGCGACGCAACGACCGCGCGGCACGACGAGACGACGCACCGACGTGCACTGGTGACCGCGCGGCGCGGACAGGTCAGCGCACTGGGCGCACAAACGGCGAAGCGCAACGCACAAGCGGCGAAGCGCAGCGCACAAGCGGTGACACGCAGCGCACCAACGACGGGTCGAACAACAGAGGCGATCGCGCGCGACTGCCAGATCACGTCGCGAAGCACATGAGCGACCGCGCGACGCGTCCACGCGATCGCGCGACAATGTCAGGCACCACCGCGCACTTTCCACGTGACAGCGCGGCGTTGTCGACGCACGATGCGCAGTTGTCAGGAGGCGACGCAGCGTCGCCGACGGACCGGGCGGCGTGGTCAGGAGGCTTCGCGGCGTTGGCCGCGGCAGCGCGCATCGACCGAAACACCGCCACGCACATGCAACGAGGCGCGCGTGCGTTGTCTCTTCCATCGAGACCACGAGCATACATAGAAGGGAGACGGCGCCACGCCGCTCCGGGCCCGCAGGCACTGCAGACGCTCCGTGAGCCCACGTTCCTCGTCAGCCGCGCGATGGCGCGCCGCTTCATCTCCCTCACGCCGGATAGCGAGCCGCTCGACTTACACGTGCATCCGCTCGCGCAGCACGCCATGGAGCGGAGCACCGGCGCTCGCGACGCCATGTTTCGCGCCACGTTCCCGCGCCTCCGATGCGAATCGCCCGTCTCCCGCCGAGGCGAGGGAGTGCGGTGCGGTTCGGTCGGCCAACGATCGCCGCGCGCTCGGCTTCGCCCCTTCCACCACCCCGATCGAGACTGCCCGGTCGCGGGTTTGCGCGACGCACGCTCATGCACGACCGGGCAGTAGCCGGGTCGGGATTGTCGGCCAACGCCTCGACTTGCACCGGGAGCACGCCAGGTTCTGCGAGGCGCGCACACCGACTGGCCGCGCTTTCGCCAACGCGCTCGGGTGTACCCCCGAGCGTCGCTCGAAGACGGACCTAGCGTCTCCGGCAGCCCCCGACAGGTTCGCCGCGGCCCAGGGCCCAGCTTCCACGCCCGGGGGCCGGAGGGTATCCTTCGCGGTTGCAAAAAGGGCGTCCGCCCGGGCCCACCCCGGCAACGTTAGCCCCGGTCCGAGTGCCCAAGACCGGGGGGACGGCAGTCGCCCGGCTTCTGCAGAACCGCTGGACCCCAGCGTGCGCCGGGGTGCTCGCTTCGCTCGTTTCTTCCCGTCTTTCCCGCGAAATGTCCCAGACCGAGCTCGACTACCGACCGTCATACCTGGCCGCGGCAATCGCCGGCGCCCTGGTATTCACGCTCTACATGATCACGCTCGGCCCCTCGACGGCCATGTGGGACACGAGCGAGTACATCGCGGCGGCGTACATCCTCGGGCTTCCACACCCGCCGGGCAACCCGTTCTTCGTCCTGCTCGGACGCGTCTTCTCGATCCTCCCGATCGGCGGCAGCGTGGCGATGAAGGTGAACATCCTCGCCGCGCTGTGCAGCGCCTCGTCGGCGGCGATGTGGTTCCTCATCACCGAGCGGGTGCTGGTGAGCTGGTTCGCCGAGCGGTGGCAGCGCATCGTCGGGGGCGGGTTGGCGGCGCTGATCGGCGCGACGGCGTTCACGGTCTGGTCGCAGTCGGTGGTGAACGAGAAGGTGTACACGGTCGCGCTGATCGGCGTTGCACTCGTGGCCTGGCTCACGGTGCGCTGGTGCGATGATCCGGACGGCCCCAAGGCGGACAAGCTCCTCGTCCTCATCGCCTACCTGCTCGGCCTCGGCTTCGCCAACCACATGGCGGGCTTCCTGGCCGCGCCGGCGGTGGCCTTTGCGGTCATGGTGCGCCGCCCCAAGTCGATCCTGCGCTGGAAGCTCATCCTCGCCTGCGTGGGCGCGGTGCTCTTCGGCATGACGCCGTTTGCCACGCAGCCCATTCGCGCGGCGCACTTCCCTGCTATCGCCGAGGGCGAACCGACGGCGTGCACCACGGA
>Ga0116177_10003601_pt1 | contig 11334 bp, 10 predicted proteins | sample AD_STIC10_MetaG_FD_89750 | JGI IMG/M metagenome (GOLD analysis project Ga0116177, IMG submission 89750) | Active sludge microbial communities of municipal wastewater-treating anaerobic digesters from USA - AD_STIC10_MetaG | ecosystem: Engineered > Bioreactor > Anaerobic > Digestate | place: USA...
AAGATTCAGTTGAATGGATTGGTCAAGCTGGTGGCAGAGAGCGGTATCAACTTACAGTTCAGTGATTATGCCCTGGAATATCTTTCCGAGCAGGGCTTTGATCCGCAGTTTGGAGCACGACCCTTAAAGCGTCTGATCCAAAAGGAAATTGTGAACCAGCTCAGCAAACGCATTCTGGCCGGTGATGTTGATAAATCCAAACCGGTGCTGGTGGATGTATTTGATAATACGGTGGTGTTCCGCAACGAACCTGTCAGCGTTTAACGACCCCGTCAGCGGTCAAAGACCCCGTCAGCGGTCAAAGACCCTGACGGCGGTCGTAATAAAATAAATCACCGCGAAACATCCCGTTTCGCGGTTTTTCATTTTGGCCATTATTAAGATTCCACTTTTCTAATCTGTGTGGAATGATTCAATGATTGATTAAACCGTAAATAATTTAGTTGATCGGTTTTGTTCTTGGAAAGGGAGCAAAGTCAAATTTTTCATTAATCTTAATAGATGGAAATTTGTGCAAAATGGTATAATAGTCAATCAGTGTGCTGGGGATATCCAGTTCCCGGTTATCATATAACGCAATCCTGGTGAGGGAATAGTTACTCCAGGGGCATCTGTTGCTTTTGTTCCGTAAAATGGTAATATCAGCGATTTCAGACTTATCAATTTTTTCCGTTCCGTATTGAAATGAATCAGCTCCTTTTGATAAAACAATCTCCAGGTTCTTGAATACCTTATAATACCTGATGCTGAGCAGCAGATTGAGCCCACCCATTAAAGGGAAAACGAAAAGAAAGAACAATAAAACGAATAAGCCACTGGTCAACCCTTTTGCCGGGATTATTTCAAACAAAAAATATCCTGCTTGCACCAAAAAAACAGGTAAAACGATCCGGGTATACCAGTCTGTATAATAAATAAATTTTTTCTGGTACTTGTAAAGGAAAGATTTGGTCTGGAAATGAATAACCGGATGTTGAAAAATGGTATTCTCTTTTTTGAAACCCGGTCCGATCGTATTTGTTTTAAAAAAGTGATTGATGTATTCGTATGCCTCCTGTAGCCGGGGAATAATTTTTTTAAACAGGGATTTATTGTCGTAGTAATAAAGCACAAATTTCCCGTTATAACTCAGCGCAAGTTTAAGATAGTTCCCGGCTATATTTTCAAGGGTGATGGAAGCAGTCGTTACATCAATGGTTACGTTTTTTCTGTTTTCTTCCCAGGGAAACTGTTCCGCGAGTTGAATGACTTCTGCAGCAGACATTTTCCCGATAATCGTGAACTCACCCGGTTCGTTGATTGACAATTGTGTTTTACATAACAACTTAGAATCCATTATTAAATTTAGTTGTTTTACCCCTTCAGTGAAACTTCCGCCTTTGCAGTTTGGCACTTGCTCTGCGAAACTGAAAGTTTCGCGGTTTTTCATTTTCAGCCAGCCTGTCTTTTTAAATATTCCTTATATTTTTTATCCCTAATTTAGTTTCAACAAAACCCCCGCCCATGCCTGCAATCGACCGCCGTCAATTCCTGCAAAGATCAGGAGCCGTTTTTTTACCGGCCATCTTACCGGTAGCCGCTATGGCCGGACAGTCAACGAAACAAGAATTACCGGCTGATGAACCTCCCGTTAATTTTTTTGGTGACGGAGCGGATTTTAATCCGGCCCAGTATATCGAGACTCTGCAAAAAGCGAATGCGAAGGAACCGATCCGGAGGGATTTTTACGGACAGGGTGGGGCGGTGGCTGCATTGGAAAAGAAAATGGCGGAGATCACCGGTAAGGAAAAAGCCATCTATATGCCTACAGGTACCCTGGCCAATCAACTGGCGATTGCGGAACTGAGTGGCGCCAATACCAAGGTATTTGTACAGGATATGAGTCATGTGTACCGCGATGAAGCCGATGCGGCACAATCCGTATTCGGGAAAAGACTGATGCCGTTGGGAATGGGTCAGACTTATTTCACTGCCGCTGAACTAAAAGATGCCATTGATGGATTGAAAAGCAAGGAAGTATTTGCCAGTGGAATTGGTGCCGTGAGTATTGAAAACCCGGTACGCAGAACGGATGGCAGGATGGTGCCCATTGATGAAATCAGTAAAATCAGTGCCTATTGCCGGGAAAATAAAATCCCCCTGCATATGGATGGTGCCAGGATATTTATGACAGCGGCCTGGTCAGGTATTTCAGTAAAAGAATATGCATCTTACTTTGATACTGTTTATATTTCGCTCTACAAATATTTCGGCACGGCTGGTGGTGCGGTACTCTGTGGGAACAGCAGTCTGATTGATAAAATGCCGCACCTGATCAAGATCCACGGGGGCACAGTCTTTGGAAACTGGGTGAATGCCGCCATGGCGCTTCACCGGATGGAGGGTTTTGAAGGCCGGATGAAAGAATCCATACAAAAGGCCAATATTGTATTTGAAGGACTGAATAAAATAAAGGGATTAAAAGTTACGACCTTGGATGGAGGTACGAATATTTATGCATTCGAGATCGGTTCCGGTATCAATGCAGGATCATTACAACAAAAGCTGAATAAGGATTTTGGTATTAGGATTCCACCAGCTGATAAAAACGGGAAGACTACTTTAACGGTTAATGAAACCATTTTATACCGCGAGCCGGCCTATATCATTAAGGCTTTTGAAAGCTGTGTAAGCTAAGCAGCCCTCCGTTGTCATACTGCTTGCCTGCCGAAGTAAAACGAAGGCAGGAGCCCGCTATGCGAAACTTTTAGTTTCGCATTACTATGCTATCGCCTTTGGCGATTTTCACAAACTCCCTTTCACCGCAACGGGTGCAGATGCCATTACCGTCCGGATATATTCCTCATACTCTTTTGTAAACTGTGGATTTCCCTTAGAAGAAGTAAACAGTGATTCCAGGTGATCGGTGGTAAATGCATTATCGGTCATCTTCCCTGACAACCAGGGATTGGCATCCGACCATTCCATCTTCAGTGAATGGTATTTCAGGAAGGCGATCACGATCTGGTCAGTAAAAGGGCCCGGGTGGCCGGCTACTTCATTCGCCAGTATTTGCAATTCAAGATTCATTTTGGGAAACTGATCCGCATAGAATCGGTCGTTGTCCCGGATATTATATTTGTTATACTTGTTGATGTCCATGCTGATGATTTTATAGTTCAAAAATAAAAACCACCTGGCCAATGGCCGGATGGTTTCCAAAGGTTGATTCGTTTGCAGGTAGCATTTAATTCACTGTCAATACAGCATCCAGCGAATGCACCACGCCATTCGAAGCGTCGTTGTCACGGCCCTGGATCCTCGCTCCGTTGATGGTCACGGTTCCGTTACTCACTTTTACATCCAGTTCCTTTCCACTGATGGTTTTCAGTTTTTGTCCGTCGGTAAAATCCTTGAAATTATTTTTTCCTTCCACCACGTGTTGCTGCAGGATACCGGTGAGTTTAATTTTATTCTCCGGTTTTAATAAATCAGCCAGCTGACCCTGTGCCAGTTTGCCAAATGCCATTTCAGAAGGCGCAAACACCGTATAAGGACCTGTTTTGCTCAGTTCATTTTCCAATCCAGCCGCTTTTACACCGCGTAACATGGTGGACAGATTTTTGTCGGCCACCACAACATCTACAATAGTTGACATATTCAGCAATTTATTTGCAGGCAGTATAGCCTGCATTATCTGTAAAGTAGACTATTAAAAAGGATAAAGCTGTTTTATTCCGTCATTTACTGTCTTATTATTGTCATTGTGCAAAAGTATACAGGGAAAAGGGCTGTTTACGCTTGTTATAAGTGTATCTTGCAGCCGTTGCAAATTGGCAGCCGGGATATCATTCCCCTCTATTTTTTTTAACAGGTTGCCCAGCCATTTTTTTTCATCTAAACAAGTGTATCATGCAAGCAATATTTGCAGATAAAGCCTCTATTATATATTCAACTGAGCCGGAAGTACAACTGACAGCGGACAGCATTATTGAAACAACAGAACAGGTAACGGCTCTTTCGCTCAAAAAGCAAACCAGCTTTGGTATCAATGATCTCTGGAAAATCCGCCAGGGAAGACCTTATGCCAATGGTTATCTGCGGCGCAGCTGATCGCCATCTCCTTTTCATTCTTTCTTTTTTGTATCACGGGAAAATGTAGTAAACTCGTGTAAGGAATTTTTATGCCTGTCCATGATGCTGGTAACCAGAAATGAGAACTGAAAGGAATTGGATTGTTGCAGGATAGTGAGTTACATCAATACCAGCCTGACCTGATTGTAAAATATTTTTTCATATCACGCTGATAGATCCTGATCATGAAGTATAAACATGTTATACTATCCTTTTTATTGTGTTCCCGTTTGCTGATCCATGCGCAATCCAGGGAAACACAGTTCAGTCAGCTCATGAAAACCTATCATGACTACAATATGTTTGATGGGGCTGTACTCGTAGCGGAGCAGGGAAAAATAATCTACCAGGGTGCATTTGGCATGGCTAATCACGAATGGAATATTCCCAATCAGGTGGATACGAAATTCATGATCGGCTCTGTATCCAAACCGCTTACGGCCATGCTGGTATTAACCTATGTACAAAAGGGATTGATCAATCTTGATAAAACACTCGGCGATTACCTGCCTGAATTCCGCAACCGGCCGGCGGGTATTGTTACGATCCGGCAATTATTGTCCCATACTTCCGGTATGCCCAATTATGATATCATGAAGGATTTCTTTCCGGTAATGAGCCGTCGCTCTTTTACCCGGGAAGAGTATATTAAAATCTATCGTGATTCGGCACTGGCTTTTACACCGGGCAGCCGTTATTATTACAGCAGCTGGGGATATTTTACATTAGGTTATCTCGTGGAGAAAATAAGTGGCAAGTCCTATGCCCAGGCCATGAAGGAAGAAATATTTGACCGGATCGGCATGACGCATTCGGGGTCTTATCTTCATACACAGGTGGTGCCACAACGGGCAACCGGCTATGATTATGTATTGGGTACTTACCAATCAGCTGATTTCCGGGATCAGTCCAATACCATGGGTACGGGTGATATCTACTCCACCGTGGGTGACCTTTTCAAATTTCACCTGGCGATTAATGACAACAGGCTGATCAGTAAAGAACTGACCAGTGAAATGCTACAACCGGGTATTGCGCCGGCGAACTATGGATTTGGCTGGTTCAATAAAACCTTTAAGTATACGGACCGGGACAGTGTGTTTACGAATTTCCATTTAGGCATGACCGAAGGATTTGTGTCTTTTTTCCGGAGGATACCTTCCACCAATAGCATGGTATTGATTCTTTGCAATAGTTCACCAACTGATTTCTTTGGCATTGCAAATAACCTGGCTAAAATACTGTACCATCAACCGGTAGCTATCAAACAACCCATTCATAAAAAAATGGAAACCCTGATTGCGGAGAAAGGAGTTGTAGCAGCAGTGAAGGAGTATCAGGTGCTGAAAGCAGATACCGGGCATTATTATGCAGACAGAATTTCATTGTGCTTTCTGGCGGAACAATTATTAACCATGAAGCGGGTGGAAGATGCCAGGCTAATGGCAGAAAATAATATAGCTGAATTCCCATCCTTTGATATGGCCAATTGTATCCTGGGAAATGTGTACCTGCAGCTGGGAAAAAAGGAGGATGCGGCGCTGTATTACCGGAAAACACTTAAGATTTCTCCCTTCTATGAGGAAGCCCGAAGCCGGCTAAAGGAAATGGGATTGGCTGAGCAATAGTATGATGATCAGGAACTTCTCCAGATTTGCATAAACAGTATTCTTTTCTGCTGCCGCCGGGCAGTGGGCTTTTCGTGTATAAACAGGAATACCTGCCGTTTCGATTTCAAAAAAAATATTTAGATTAGAAGTCTAAAACCACTACTATGGCATTTATGGACCGTGTTTCCAATGGCTGGACACTTTTCAAAGGCAGTTTTAAAGTATTAAAAGAAAATAAACAGCTGATTGTTTTCCCGCTTTTTTCCGGATTGTCTATCATCCTGATCATCGGCAGTCTTTTCATATTTGGATTTCCCAAGGGTGTTGAGGAGACTGACGGAGATCTGGAGTCCTACCTGGGAGGGACCAGTATTTTTCTGCTCTTTGGTTTTTATGTGATCAACTATTTCATTGTTTACTTTTTTAATGTGGCACTCATTCACTGTACCCGTTTATATTTCCATGGTGAGGAAGTATCAGTAAGGGCCGGATTGCAGTTTGCCTTTTCCCGGATCGGGGCGATTTTTTCCTGGTCGCTGGTGGCAGCTACGGTCGGACTCATTCTCAAAGCCATTCAGGAAAATTCTGAGTGGGTGGGTAAAATCATCACCGGTATCATTGGCGTTGTTTGGAATATTGCTACCTTTTTTGTGGTACCGGTACTGGCTTATGAAAATACAGGACCATTCGAAGCCATTAAACGTTCTTCTAAAATCATGAAAGAAAACTGGGGGGAAAGTCTGGCGGCTACATTCAGCTTTGCACTTTTCCAGTTTCTTGCGATTATTATCGTTGGCATACCGCTTTATTTAATTGGTGCTGCTTTTGATCCGATAACAGGAATCATTCTGGCAGTGACCGGTGGTTTCATCATCTTCTCCATCTTCAGTGCTGCAGAAAATATTTTTATCAGTGCGGTTTATCATAATATTAAAGGTGATCCTGTAAAGCATATCAATCAGGAAATGGTGAAGAATTTGTTTGAGTCTAAAAAATAAGAGAACGATATACCTGCTTGATACCTGGTAGTTGTAGGAACTGCCAGGTATTTTTTTTGCGGGAGAATTTATTACAAGTAGTGATTCGCTGCGCGAATGTTGATGGGAACGCGGATGACGCGGATTGAGCGGATGATCGCGGATTTTTTTAACGCTCTTTGTGGCTTTGTGGGAAATATTTTGCGTTCTTGGCGTTCTTAGCGGGAGAAAATAATACGGATATTGATTTTGCTTTGCAAAATTGAGTGAGAGTTTCACCGCAGAGAAATAGAGGGCGCAAAGTTTTCGCAGAGATTTAACCGCCTGCAGGGCCCTGTGAGCAAAACCGCGAAGGCACAAAGAGAATTTCACAGATATGCTGAGAATTGCTTTGTGTACTTTGTGTCCCTCCCTGTAGAAAGGGTGCTTTTTTTATTGTTGCCCTACACTATAAGCGACATTGATATATCTCCACCGGTTCACACCGGTATCAAACTGCCTGCCGGTTACAGTTCCCCGGTTAATGGCACCGGGTACATTGGAATAGTTTTCAAAACGGTTACGGAGGTCCCGGTCATTCCCCATATTGGATAAATTGGGATAGGCTTTTATAATCATTACAGATACATAAGTACCCATATCTGTATTGAAATAAATGTCTGAGCTTAACTGTGGGGGATTTGCATAACTGTTATGAGCTACCTGTACCCAGGGCGGGCCGGTAATACTGAAATAGTGGGAGGTGAGGCTGTCTACATTGTTTCCGGCAATATAATACAACTGATTATCAACAATATACCGGATGTATTTCGTACTCAGTGGAGTGCAGACACCCAAACTACCAAGGCTGGTGCTGCTGTTATGGTACATCTTTTTGGATAGCGTCATTACTTTGCCTGTAGCGAAGTCTTCTGCCTGTACCAGCGCATCGAGTGAATCATTGCAAAACAAAAATCGGAGAGCGGCCTGTCCATTAATGATCGGCGCTTCGAACATATTGTTTAACGTGAATATCCGTAATCTGCCGGATGCGATCGGCGCGTTATTACAATCTGTAAATGTACCGGAAACCTGATAACTGCTTGTTGTAAACGCGGATACGGTAATGGTGCCCAGATCTAAATCGGTATTGGTTGTTGTAACGGTTTGCGTATACCCCGGAATATTACAGCCTTCACCCGAAATGCTCAAATCAATAGAGGCATTTAACGGGGCCGCAACCCTGAAATAACCATCCTGGTTTGTAAATCCGAATATCGTAGCATTAAACTGCCGGGCCGTCATTTGTACCGTACTATTCACAACCGGAAGACCGGCGGCATCTTTTACAATGCCGCTGATGAATACGCGGGGATAGGCATAATCATAATTCCACCAGGTAAAGTGAGCAACTTTACCCACATATTGATTGCCCTGCCGGCTGGCCGATCCTTCTTTTAACCAAACTCCTTTTTCTGTATTGAAATACCACATGGGTATGGTGGCAGGTGCTGAGGACGACAGTGAGGAAGGAATAGTGGCTTTAAGGGTGGCCTGTAATCCACTTTTTAACTGAAGGGGAACACTGCCGGTACCCCTTAATTCTACATTCATCATCCCATAGGATTTCAGTATGTTTTCGCCATTGTCTTCAGCAAGCAGATCCCCTGGCATTAGTATATTAAAGTCGGGAAACTCCGGTTGCAGGTATTTTGCATAGACCACCACGGCACCCGAATAAGGACTGCCATCTGATTTTAAAACAAAAGCGTTGGCCGGAAAAAGAATACTACATTCAGTATTAACTGTTATCTCACCACCCGTATCAGCCATCACTATATTAGCCATTCCCAATTTAGCAAGTTTAATTTTGCCGAAACATTCTTTACTGTCGGCAGGAAATGTACGGTAGGCTTCAAAGTAGCCCGGTACATTCACTTTTACCATGGCTTTGTTTGCCGTTACCCGTATATTTTTAAATTCAGCGATGCCAAACTCATTGCTATAAACAATGGTCGTTCCTGATTGTACTTTTGCATTGGCAACCATCATCCCGTTTTCATCAAGAACCAGCAATTTGATAGATGTGATTACCGTGGGAGCAGGGGGATTTCCATTTCCGTTGCCATTTCCATTCCCATTCCCACCTGTATTGCGTACTTCCCCGGTTATTTCCCGCTGACAGGATGAAAGAAATAATAAAATCGCTGCTAAGCTTAGCAGTCTCAAATGATAGCCAATTTGAAAGATATTGAACCGATGGGTATGCCTTTTCATTGGGTAAAAGTAGAAATAATAGATGGGTTTTCTAAATCCTCTTAAAGGTTCACGAGACGGAAAAATGGAAAGGGTTAAAGATTTGATTCTAAGGGGCTTAAAGTCAGATAAAAATAGATTGTAAACTGCATTCCTCTTCTCTCCCGATTATTGAACAGATACGAGGGTTCCCGTGGGTGCAAAATAACCGTCTTTTTTCAGGCGAAGGATGGCAGACTTATTCCAATGTGCATCAAAATATAAATAGGTTGATTTGGATGACCGGTCATAAATCATTTCAGGTAAATCGGATCCCTTTTCAGCCATATCCCATTCAGTGATCTGACCATTCGGTTTGATTTCGAGCAGCAGCAGGATCCACCAGCCACCGTCATCCTCCGATCCCAGCACTGATCTCAGGATATTCAATGCATACAGACTATCCGTTATTTTTTTGAGTTTTACCTGATGCCCCAGGTCCAGGTACACCGTGTCAAATTTTTGAATCACAATAGTGTCCTTCTCGTAAACAAAGGGATATCCTTTTTCCAGCCGGTAATGCTCTGCCATTTCATAAATTTTGCCATTCCTGCATAAAAAATTATCAATGGTGTCAATGGCTTTTTTGTTGGTATCGTATTTAATATCCTGTTCGGTATCATAATAATGGGAGGTTGTAGCAGGATAAATAAAATTTCCTTCGCTATCCAGTTTAGGCCATGCGCCTCTGATCACCCTTACATGTTCCCGAAAGACCATTTGAATGTATTGGGGGAATACCTGGTAAGTCCATAGATCTTTATTGTCGGCATATCGGGAATAATACCCTGCCTGTCCGCGGGTATTGATATCCATTTCAATGCTGGTATGAAATGTATCTTCCTTCCACTTGCCAAGGAATGCCTCGGGGAATTCCGGAATATCTGCCACATCAACCGGCAGGGGTGCTGAAAAATTATAAACATTACAGGATGTCAGGAAATAACATAGAAAGAGGAGTATCAGTCCCTGCGATCTGGAGTAAGAAAACCTTTTCATCTGGCAGGTTTATCTGTAAGATACACCTGCGTCCATGCGGTTTTCTATGATAGCCATCAGCTATTACTTTTTGCAGCACCAAGTATACGCAGTTCCCTGTTTTCAAAAGTGGCGCCCGGCTCTTTGGTTTGGGCCAATTTCAGCAAGGCCCTTCCCAATACATCACTCCAGATTATTTTGTTCGGAGCCAGCCATTCTACCAAAGGAAAAAAGGTATAAGCCAGTTTATAAGCAAAGGGGGCTCTTTTGTTTTTGCCACGGGGTCTTACCGCATCCGGCCGGGCAATAATCAGGTTTTGTAAACCGGATTGCAGCAATGCATTTTCTGCCCGTCCTTTCAGACGTTTGAAAAGGGTGCTGCTTTTTTCTGTCCTGTCCGCGCCATCACCACTCACAAATACAAATTGTATGTCCGGGTGATAGTCCACACAGGCCCTGGCAATAGCATTGGTAAACTGAAAAGTTATTTTTTCATATTCTGCCCGGCTGACCTGGGTTTGGGAAATACCAACACACCAGATCAGGGCATCTGCTTTCCGGATGGATTCTGCCAGTACCTCCGGGTCTAAAAAATCCTTTACCAATACCTGACTGATTCTTGGGTCTGCTGCCGGTATAGGTTGGCGCAAGGCCAGTATGATTTCAGTACAGTCCTGACTGGCCAGGGCAGCCTGTAATACAGCCGATCCAATAAGTCCGGTGGCACCCGTGATCAAAACTTTCATTGTTTCAATTTCTTTTTAAATATAAGATGATTTTGCTGCTCCCAGGGGCCGGTAATCTGACTTCACTGCTACATGACCAAACTCAAGCAAGTACCTGAGGCATTTCATGTTCAGGGGTAGGGAGAGCTGCTAGTTTCGTGTCCGGTAAAAGATCGCAATGCGTTCTGCTTTATTGATCATATTATCTGCTTCTTATCTTTTGGTTGTCTCTGCCTGCAGGCATCCACAAACTTCCTCTCCAAATACGAAAGAAGAGCCACTTACAGATTTGCTGGAAGGAAACAAGCGCTTTGCTTCCCATCATGCCACCCATCCGCATAGTTCCGGCGAAAGAATGAAATCGCTGGAAGCAGGACAACATCCGCCGATCGCTGTGATTTGTTGTTCTGATTCAAGGGTGCCACCGGAAATTATTTTTGACCAGGGTCTGGGAGATATGTTTGTGGTAAGGACTGCGGGGAATTTGCTGGGCGGACTCGAAATCGGCAGTGTTGAATATGCGGTGGAACACCTGGGAGTAAAAGAAATTCTGGTGATGGGACACCGGGAATGTGGTGCTGAGAAAGCCTTTATCCAGGTAGGAGCAACTCCCGGTCATCTCAGGGATATCGTGGATAGTATCCGTGCGGAACAGGA
>Ga0116177_10003607_pt1 | contig 11325 bp, 6 predicted proteins | sample AD_STIC10_MetaG_FD_89750 | JGI IMG/M metagenome (GOLD analysis project Ga0116177, IMG submission 89750) | Active sludge microbial communities of municipal wastewater-treating anaerobic digesters from USA - AD_STIC10_MetaG | ecosystem: Engineered > Bioreactor > Anaerobic > Digestate | place: USA...
CGCATCTGTAATCCGGTAGTCCATGGCTTTCATGCCTGTAGTTGCGGGGTACCCTAGCCAGGTTACCTGCACCGGCGCGGGCTTGCGGGCGAATACGCCGAGGCGGTTCCCGGCTGTGTGCCCGGAATGGTCGATGAGTATATCGATGCCGTCGGTGCGGATGCGCGCCGCGAGCGCATCGTCGGAGAGTGTCGACACGTCGGTCCACGCGTCGGCCAGCGCGCGCAGGTGCTGCGCCATGGCGTCCGCGGCCGGGTTGGTGTCGTAGGCGAGGAGCTGCAATTGCGCGCGATCCCGTTCGCGCCACACCGGCTCCAGGAAACGCGCCACCGGATGATCGCGGAAATCGCCCGAGACGACCCCCACGCGCAGCCGGCGCGCGGGATCGCGGTCGTTCGCATGTGGCGCCACGTGCGCGCCGAAGCGCGCCTCGGCCTGCTCGCCGAAGGCCTTGTGGGCGTCGAAGACCTGTCGTGCGTCAAGGCTAGCGTCGTGCGACAGACAGTACAGCTCGCTGCTCCAGCTGCCGAGGTTCGCCGGATCGAGCTCGCGGGCCCTGCGATAGTGATCGCGCGCCGACTTGGTGTCACCGAGGCGGTCGTCAATGCTGCCCAGGTTGATGTGCGCGCGGGAACACCCGGGGTCGATCCGCAGCGCCGCCTCCGCCGCCTCGCGGGCTTCGCGCAGTCGGTTCTGCGCCGCCAGCGTCGTGCCCAGGCTGATCAGCGCCTCGGGATATCGGGGCTGGATGCGCAGCGCCTCGCGCAGCGCGGCCTCGGCCTCCGCGCTGCGCTGCAGCCTGGAGAGCGCGTTGCCGAGCTGCAGCCAGCCGGCGGCGAGTTGCGGCGCGAGGGCGACCGCCCTGGCCGCCAACCGTTGCGCCTCGGCGGCATTGCCGGCGTCCAGCTCATTGCCCGCGGCGTTCGACCAGATGCCCGCCGCGGCGGGTGCGAGCGCCAGAGCCGTCGTGAACGCCGCGCGTGCGCCGGCATGATCCCCGGATTTGCGCAGCACGATGCCGAGGTTGTCCCAGATCGAGCGGTCGCCGCCCTCGATCGTCGCGGCGCGGCGCAGGTGCGCCAGCGCCTGGGGCAGATCACCCCGGGCGAAGCGGCTCATGCCGAGCAGCTGCCAGGCCTTGCCCGCATCGGGGCAGTCCCGGACCAGCTCCTGCGCCAGCTGCTCGCAGTCCTCGAACTGGCCCGCCTGGAAGCAGGCGCTCCAGTGCGACACGGCCCCGGGCGGCGGCGCGGCGCGGCTCACCGGCCGGCCCGGTTCGCGCCGGCCACCACCAGCGCATCCAGTTCCTCGCGGGCCTCGCGCAGCCTGCCGGCGGACTGTCGCGACCAGTGAGTCAGGCGCTCGCGGGCACGGGTCACCTCCCCGGCGAACTGCTCCTCCGGCAGGTCCTTGAAGAAGACGCGCGATACCAGCGCGCCGGTTGCGCCGAGGCGCGGGTATTGCGCGTAGACGAGCTCGGAGGGGATGGGCAGCGATGCGTCGAGCGCGCGGCCGATACCGCCTACGGCGAACGGGAAACCTTCCGCCGCGAGAGTCGCGCAGGCGTCCTCCAGCAGCGTGCTGCAGAGCACCGCGAAATGGTTCTTCACGCCGAGGTCCAGCGACAGGTCGTTCAGCCCGAAGTGGATTTCGTCCAGTCCCTCGATCCGGCACAGCTGCCCGACCCGGGATGCCGCGCTCGCGGTCTCGACCAGCAGCACCGTCCTCGCCCTGCCGTCGACCGCGCCGACGAAATGCACGGCTTCGTCGACCGAGTGGAAGTGCGGCAGCATGATGATCTGGGCGCCGAAACCAATGAGGCGGTCGATCTCCTCGGCGAGGGACGCGTGGGGCGGATTGCAGCGCACGAAGCGCAGCGAGCGGCCGAGCGCCGCGAATACCGCCGGGAGTTCCGCCTCGGTGTGATCGGAAATCCAGGTGCTCATCCCGCGCTGGCGTTCCAGCTTGCCCAGCCGCTCCAGGTCGGGACCGATGCGGTCCACGCCGGCGCGATCCGCTGCGAGAGCCAAAGCGGGGCGGTTGGTGAACAGCGTCAGGCGGAATCGGTCGCCGAGGTTCATCGACTCAGTCGGCAAGGCAGGCGGGCAGGGCCGCTTCCAGATCCTTCGCCATCAGCTGGTTCCAGTAGCCGCGCAACCAGTCATGCCGTTCCGCGTCGGATATGGGCAACTGCTTGCGCCGCAGCGCGCCGCTGCGCAACGCCCGCCGGTAATCCTCGACGAAAGTCTTGTCGTAGCGCGAGATCTCGGGGTGGTGATCGATGGCGAAATCACGGAACCAGCCGCGTGCCAGCGTCGTGCAGATGCGGCGCAGGGCGTGCTGGAAGGCGCGACGTTCGCCGCACGCCTCCCCGAGGTCCTCGGCCGGGATCAGCACGCGCTCCAGCGCGAGCGCATAGCACTCCTCGCGCACCAGACGGATGCGCTCGGCATGCGGCAGCTGCTCGAATGCCTGGCGCGGCACAAGGGCCTGTGCCGGATCGCTCTTCAGCTGGAGGTATATCGGCACCTCGCCGTAGCAGGTTGCAAGGTGCAGCGCGTCGTGCGCGAACGCGCGTAGCCACCGATATTTGAAGTCGCCGAAAAACTCCTCGTTGCTGACCCGCATCGTCCAGTCGGTCCGCTCGCCGTCGACGCGCGCGAGCACGCCGGCGCGCAAGGCCTCGTAGGCCCCGCGTTCCTCGGGGCTGACCGGCGCTTCGCCCAACCGGGCGCGCAGGCGATGGTAGTCGTCGATGCGTTGGTGAAAGCCGGTCTGCAGGTAGAGACCGGCGCGCCAGATCAGGGCGACACTGGTCGGCGAGGCGATGTGCACGGGTCCGACCGGCGTGTCCTGCAGCAGCGGACGGTGCCGGTTAGCGGCCAGGAAAGCGCGTCGCGGGTCATCGCCCGACAGCCGCACCAGGCGGTAGCGGTGGGCGCCGCAGCAGGCGCGGGCGCACTGCTCGCCATTTTCGTCCGTCTCGAAGCGCCAGGCTCGCAGGTGCGCGTCGCTCGCCCCGGCATCGCTCAGCCAGATCTCCCGTTCGTCTTCCAGCCGCGCAAGATCTGGGTGTTCCCCGGCCAGTGCCGGCGTTCCGACGAGAAGCATGAATCGACCCGGTTTGTCGTGATGCCCGTCACAATATCAAAAGCTCGCCTCGCTTGTCTCACCGGCCTCGCGGTGCGGGCCACGCGCCCCGGCCAGGTCCGCAAGGAAGCCACGCGTGAAGGACCGGGCGGCCTCGATCTGCTCGACCATCGGCGCGATGTCGCACGACTGGTAGATCTCGCGCAGGGCCAATCCAATCGGCCTTTGCAGGGCCGTGGGTATCAGGAGCGGCGCATGCCCCTGGCGTTCGAGCTCGAAATTGACCAGGAAGCGTCCTACCCGGCCATTGCCGTCGATGAAGCAGTGTGACTTGGTGACCAGCAGGAACAGCAGGGCCGCCCGGGCCTCGGCGCCGGCAACGGTGGGCAGCAGATCGCCGAGACACTGGCGGATGGTGGCAACCACGCATTGCGGTTCGGCGCGCGGCTCGCTCGCGTTGTGCGCCACGCGGTTCGGCTGCAGCTTGAAATGGCCGGGTACGAATTTCGCGTCGTCCAGGCCGCGCAGGATCAGCCAGTGGCAGTAACGCAGGGCGGTTTCAGGGTGTCGCGCCAGCAATGGCGCGAGCCCGCCCGCATGCCGCCAGCGCACGGCCTCGGCACTCTGGGCAAGCGCGCCATCCGCCTTGCCGGCCTGCGCCAGCGCCAGCGTCGCCAGGCACTGCTCGACGCCGTCGCCGCGATGCAGCGAGAAGTGCGCCTCGATCCAGGGCCAGTCATCCGGCACGGGCCAGGTTTGGGTCCCGGGCGCCACGGGTTGGCGGCTGGCGCTGTGTGCGAGGCGCACCATGAACGGCCCCACGACCGGGTCGAGTTGCATCAGCGCGGGCGGTGTGTCGTCCAGCGCCGCGATGAGCTCGTCGAAAATGGCGCGTCCGAACGCACGCTGCAGCACAGGATCCAGCCGTTCCCACTCGTCCAGCAGCAGTTCCGCGCGCACCGCCTCGTGCCGCGCTTCTGGCGGCAGCGGCCTGGCTTGCGCCGCTGCCAGCAGCGGTCGCGCGTCCGCCTGCCGCCCCATCAGCATCAGCAGCGTGGCCAGGTTGACCTGGGCGAGCGGGTGGCCTCCGTCGTGCTTCAGCGCGGTACGGAACGCCGTTTCCGCCTCGTCGAGCTGCCAGCTGGCGCGCAGGATGACGCCCAGCTTGTTGAACGCGTCGGCACTCGGCGCCAGCGTGGTCGCTGCCCGACACGCCGCCAGCGCCTCGCTCGTCCGCCCGAGCAGGTAGTAGCAGCGGCCCAGGTTCAGCAGCACGGCGGGCACCGCCGGCGCCAGCGCGCGGGCGCGCTCCAGGGCTTCGCACGCCTCGGCCGGACGGTCCAGGTCGAGCAGCGTGCCGCCGAGGTTTGCCCAGCCCTCCATGCGTCCCGGTTGCAGGACGGTGGCCTGCAGGAACGCACGCTCGGCCTGGCCCGGTTGCCCGCGCGCATACAGCGCCTGACCGGCCTGCATCGCCTGCAGCCAGGCGCGATGCGTGTCTTTGTCGGTGCCTGGCGGTGATCCCGATGCGCGCCTCATGTTCTCTCTTGCCCGTGTCCTCTGGGTGGGAGGATAACGAGCGCGTGCCGAACCAGCCACAGGGCGGTGATCGGCCAGCATTGCCCCGGGGCTGCGCCGGCCCCTGGCGGTTCCGGCGGGCGGGCGCTTGCCGCCGGGGAGCCCTGCGGCTAACCTTCGCGGCAAGACAACAGGCAACGCCGACTCAACGAAAGGTATACAGCATGCGCAGAATGATCGCCGCCGGCGAGCGGCTGTTCCGGCCGCACCGCATGCGCTTGCTGATGGCGACGGCGCTGGTGCCGGCCGTGGTTCTGGTCGCCTGTTCCGGCCAGCCGCGCCAGCAGCAGGCCGAGGCGAAGACTCCCGATGAGTTGTATGCGGCCATGGAGCAGTCGCTGACGCGCTATCGCGACGGCGTGCAGGCACTGCGCGAAGGCGATAACGACACCGCGCGGCAGCTCGTTACCAGCGCGGCGGCCGAGCTGGCCGCCGGTGGCGATGCCTGCGTCAGCACTCCGGGCTGCGAGCCGCAGCGCTTCATGGCGGCCTACGGCAACCTGCTGTCCCTGCGCAGCGCCGTGCTGACCAACGCGGCGGCGGGTTTCGCGGAAGTCGAGCCGCGACCGCAGGCCGAGGCCGCGATGCTCTCCAGCGACGTGCCCGAGGCGCAGCGCTCGGTGAACCTGCTGCACGGCCATGATCTGGCGAAGATCATCAAGATCAACGGCCCGGTAAAGGCCGCGCTGCACGACTGGCTGACCTGGATGCGGCCCAACCTCATCGACGCCTACGAGAACTACGAATACATGCGTCACCTGATGTGGCCGGCCTACGAAGAGGCCGGCCTGCCGGAGGCGCTGCTGTTCGGGATCATGGCCAAGGAGTCTGGCGGCAAGGTACACGCGGTCTCGCAATCCGGTGCCGCGGGTCCGTTGCAGTTCATGTACCACACGGGGCTGCGGTTCGGTCTGAACAACCAGGACGGCTTCGATACGCGCTACGATCCCGCGGCCGCCGCGCGCGCCAACGTGGCGTACCTGAGCGAGCAGTTCCGCTACCTCAACAACAACCTCGAGATGGCGCTCGCGGCCTACAACGGCGGGGAAGGCCGGATGCGGCGCCTGGCGCAGAGCTCGCGCAGCAACAACTACTGGTCCGGCGAGATCCAGGGCAAGCTCCCGCGCGAGACGCAGGAGTACGTGCCCTACGTGCTGGCGGCGGCGTGGCTGTTCCTGCACCCGGACGACTACGGACTGGAGTTCCCGCGGGTCGATGCCTCGCCGGGCCAGGTGCAGCTGGTGAAGGCGATGACGCTGAGCGAACTCACCGTCTGCCTTGGTCAGGCAGGCAGCCGCGACGGCTGGTTCCGCACCCTGCGCAACCTCAATCCGCGCGTCGATCCCAACAAGCGGCTGCCCGCGGGCTCCAGCGTCGCGATGCCAGCCACGCTGGCCGTGGTCTACCGTAGCCAGTGCGTCGACGGCCGCATGGCGGAACTCGCCATGCTGCTGCAGGACGCGCGCCAGCCCGGTGGCGTGGCCAACGGCGGCGGCAAGCGCTACGTGGTGAAGCGGGGCGATACGCTGGCGAGCATCGCGCGCAAGCAGGGCTGCGACAGCCCGCAGGCGCTGGCGCGCGCCAACAGGATTGCCGCGCCGCGCTACACGATCAAACCCGCGCAGGAACTGACGCTGCTGGGCTGCAACGGCTGAAGCCGGAGCCTTGCGCGGGTCAGGGTTCGTCGCGCCGCTGCGGCTGCCCGTATCCCGCGAAGCGCTCGATCACCTCGCGCATCTGCGCGCCGTCTAGCAGGCGTGGCTCGCCGATCGCGAGCGCTGCGCCATACTGCGCCGCAAGCTCCTCCACCTCGATCGCCAGCGCCAGCGCCGATTCCAGCGAGTCGCCGATCGCGATCTGGCCGTGGTTGCCGAGCAGGCAGGCGCGACGTTCGCGCAGGGCCGCCACGGCCTGTCCGGCCAGTGCCTGAGAGCCGAACAGCGCATAGGGCGAGCAGCGGATCGAGTCGCCGCCGGCCACGGCCACCATGTAGTGGAAAGCCGGGATGTCGCGCCCGCAGCAGGCGAGCGCGGTGGCGTGGCGCGAGTGGCAATGCACGATCGCCTGCGCGTCCGGACGCGCGCTGTAGATCGCCGCATGCATCGGCCATTCGCTGGACGGGCGCAGCGTCCCGGCGAGCACGCGGCCCCCCGGATCGATCTCGACCGCATCGTCGGCATGCATGCGTTGCGGCGGCATTCCCGTCGGTGTTATCCAGAACCCGTTCGCACTGCGAACGGACGCGTTGCCCGAGCTGCCCTGCGACAGCCCGGTCGCCGCGATGCGCTGCATGCATGCCAGGAGCGCGGCGCCCGGGGTGGTGACTGCGTGTGCGTGCATCGGCTGCCCTGCTGACCGCTGGATGGGTGGATGCTAACATCCCCCGGCCGGCTTCATCACGACGCACGCGGCGCCGGACCCGGTACACAACAACAACAGAGATTCGCAAGGGGTATGCATGGCAATCATGGTCCGGCCGCTGGCCGTTTTTCTTCGCGCCGCAGGCGCATTCGGCGCCGGCGCCGCCGTGCTGGGCACCGTGGCACCGGTGGCGCTGGCGCAACAGCCGGTCTCGCGGGTGGAACTCGAGGAGATCGTCGTGACGGCGCAGAAGCGCGAGCAGGCATCGCTCGACGTGCCGGTGGCCGTGGGTACCTTCACGTCCCGGGACATCCTGAACACCGGTGCGCTGACCCTGCAGCAGATCGACGATTTCATCCCGGGTTTCGAGGCCGACGGCGAGACCTTCACGCAGCAGAGCTACAACGTGCGTGGCATCTCGAGCCCGAACATCTCCACCGGAGGCGATCCCTCGGTCGCCACCTTCTACGACGAGGTCTACCTGCCGCGTGCCGCCACCACGATGGCGTTCGCCGACATGGAGCGCGTCGAGGTGCTGATGGGGCCGCAGGGCACGCTGTTCGGGCGCAATGCCGCGGTCGGCGTGATCAACATGGTGCCGCGCGCGCCGGCGGAAGAATTCGAGGCCTTCGTGAACGTGCGCGGCGGCAACTACAACCTGCTGCGCGTCGAGGGCATGGTGAACGTGCCGGTGAGCGACACGTTTGCCCTGCGCGCCAACCTGCTCTCGAACGAGCGCGACGGCATTGCCCGCAACGTGGGACCCTCGGCTGCGCAGGCGGCCGATCGCGACAACCAGGCGGCACGCATCGCGGCCGCCTGGGACATGACGGACGCGACCCGCGCCTACCTGGCCTACGACTGGGACCGCTTCGACCAGTCGCCGACGATGGCCATCGGCATCAGTCCCTACGCCTATGGCACGGATCCGTTCGCGGGCAGGTACGAGAACGACGTGCGCGAGGCCGAGGAGACCCGCGACATGTACGGCGTGACGGGCAAGTTGTTCCACGATTTCAGCGAGGCGTGGAGCGGCAAGCTGATCCTGAGCTACCGCGAGTGGGAAACGACGAACCGCGAGGACGAGGACGGTACCGCGGATGCGACCCGCTACTTCGACACCAACAACCGTGAGGATTCCGACATCTTCTACTCGGAAATGCAGTTCAATTTCGCCGACGAACGCATCGACGCGGTGTTCGGCGCGAACTACAGCCGCGAGAACACCTTCCAGAGCACCGATGCGAATGCGCTGGGCGATTCGATCACGCGCCTGGTGACGAACCAGCTGAACAGCGACCTCGGGCTGGGCCTGGATCACCTGTGGAACCCCGAGGAGTTCGCCTCCGCGCTGAATCTCTTCGGCATTCCGGTCACCGGCGCCGAGGTCGCCGCGACCGGTGACTTCTGGTACGACACCGTTGCCGGCGCGCTGAACGAGCCGATGATCTTCGGCCCCTCCTTCCGTGGCGTGGAATGGACCGAGGCGATCCAGAACGAGGGGGACTTCACCAACTGGGGCGTCTACGGTGACGTCGCGTACCACCTCAGCGAGCGGCTCGACGTGATCGGAGGCCTGCGCTACAGCGAGGACGAAAAGGAGTTCTCGTGGCTGTTTCCTCCGACCAGCTTCGCGGCGCTGCGCCCCGGCGTGAGCAACCAGATCTTCACGCTCGATCCGCAGTATGCCTCGGCATACACCACGCCGCTCGAGAGCAGTGACAACTGGAGCCAGGTCACGGGGCGCGCGGTCGTGCAGTACTTTCTCAGCGAGGATTTCATGGGCTACCTGAGCTACTCGACCGGCTACAAGTCGGGCGGCTTCGATTCGCTGACGATTTCGAGCTCGGCGGAGCCGCTGGAGCCCGAGGAATCGGAGATGGTCGAGATCGGGCTGAAGGGCGACCTGCTCGAGGGCCGCTTGCGCGCGCAGATCGCGGTGTTCAACCTGCAGGTCGATGGACGCCAGACCACGGTCGATTCGCGCCAGCCCGGCACGCCCAACGCGATCCCCACGGTGATCAACATCGACAACGAGAACGAGGGCTTCGAGCTCACGCTCGACTGGATGGTCACGGACTCGCTGAAGCTCGGCGGCCTGACGACCGTGCGCAACGAGGACTCGACCTCGGGCACGTTCTACAACTCCGATGCCGAGCTCACCGACATGAACAACTCGGGCGACACCGCGACGACCTACACCCTGAGGCTCGACTGGTCCCGCGAGGTCCCGGGCGGCGAGCTCCTGCTGCACGCCGACTACGTCTACGAGGAAAACACCGTCGACGAGAACGATCCCAATTTCTTCGACGAGTTGCGAGAACTGCCGCATTATTTCGACGACTCCGAAATGCTGAACGCGCGGCTCGCGTGGATCAGCGGTGACGGGCACTACGAGATCGCGCTCTGGGGCAAGAACCTGCTCGACAAGGAGCTGATCCAGGGCGTGCGCACCATCACGCGCTCGAGCTTCGGTACCACCTTCGTCGGCATCGAGGATCCGCTGACCTGGGGCCTCGAAGGCCGGTACACCTGGTAGCGCGGATGAACCAGGCCCAGAGCAGCACCCTGTCGCCGGCCGCGCGTCGCGTGGCGCGCACCATACTGAACGGTTTCGAGTCCTACTTCGCCGAATACCAGAACATCACGCTGGGCGCGAAGCGGCGTTTCGAGACCGCCAACTGGCAGGGCGTGCACGAGGCCAGCACCGGGCGCATCGACCTCTACAAGAGCAAGATCAGTCATGTCGTGCGCCTGGTGCGCGAGGTGACCAGCCAGGACCTGTCCAGGCTGGAGCTCTGGCACGAGGCGCGATCCGCCTATGCGCAGCTCGTCAGCAGTCATTCCAATTACGAGATCGCCGAGACCTTCTTCAACAGCATCTATTGCAGGATCCACGACCACTCGCCGATCCACGACCGCTACATCTTCGTGAAGCCCTCGCGAGCGCTCGAGGACAAGCCGCTGCCCGACTACAGCATCTACGTGCGCTACGCGATGGCCGGCGGGCTCGTCGACCTGGTGTCGCGCATCCTCGACGACTTCGCGTTCACGGTGCCCTGGGAGGACAAGCGGCGCGACGTCATGTCCATCGTGAACCTGCTGCAGGAGCAGTTGCTGCCAGGGCTCGACTGCCCCCTGGAGGGGCTTCGCGTGGAGATGCTGGAGTCGGTGTTCTACCGCAACAAGGCCGCTTACCTCGTGGGGCGCGTGAGCCACGCCGGCGGCGTGATCCCGGTGATACTGCCCTGCCTCAACAACGAGAAAGGCGGCATCTACGTCGACACGGTGATCCACGACCAGGATGGCGCCAGCATTATCTTCAGTTTCACGCGCTCGTACTTCATGGTCGACGCGCCGATCCCCTCGCGTTACGTGCGCTTCCTGCTGTCGCTGATGCCGCAAAAGGGCGTCGCGGAACTGTACAACTCGATCGGCTTCAACAAGCACGGCAAGACCGAGTTCTACCGCGACATGATCCGCCACATGAAGGCCAGCGAGGACCTGTGCGTGATCGCGCCCGGCATCAAGGGCATGGTCATGACCGTGTTCACGCTGCCTTCCTACGGCGTGGTGTTCAAGGTGATCAAGGACCGCTTCGACCCGCCGAAGCAGGTCACCGAGGAGATCGTGCGCGAGAAGTACCGCTTCGTCTCGCGCGCCGACCGTGCCGGGCGCATGGCCGACACGCAGGAGTACAAGAACTTCATCTTCTACCGCAACCGGTTCAGCCAGGAGCTGATCGAGGAGTTGCAGCGCGTCGCGCCGTCAAAACTGTGGATGGACGAGAAGTGGATCATCATCCGCCACCTCTACGTCGAGCGGCGCATGGTGCCGCTGAACCTCTATCTGCGCGATGCCGGCGAGGCGGAGGTCTACGACGCGATGGACGAGTACGGCAACGCGATCAAGCAGATGGCGGCGGCGAACATATTCCCCGGCGACATGCTGCTCAAGAACTTCGGCGTCACGCGCCACGGTCGCGTAGTGTTCTACGACTACGACGAGATCTGCCCGCTCACGGAGTGCAATTTCCGCAGGATTCCCGAGCCGCGCGACGAGACCGAGGAAATGGCCGGCACGCCCTGGTACACGGTGGCCGAGAACGACGTGTTCCCGGAGGAGTTCCGCCTGTTCTTCTCCGGCAACCCCCACGCCAAGGCGGCCTTCGAGGCCCAGCACGCGGATCTCTTCGACTACCGCTACTGGCAGAAGCTGCAGGCGGCGATACGCGCCGGCTATGTCTTCGACACCTTCCCGTACCGCCGCCGCGCGCGCTTCCCGCGCGAGGACGAC
>Ga0116177_10003608_pt1 | contig 11323 bp, 9 predicted proteins | sample AD_STIC10_MetaG_FD_89750 | JGI IMG/M metagenome (GOLD analysis project Ga0116177, IMG submission 89750) | Active sludge microbial communities of municipal wastewater-treating anaerobic digesters from USA - AD_STIC10_MetaG | ecosystem: Engineered > Bioreactor > Anaerobic > Digestate | place: USA...
GTTGGCGTACGCCGTCGTGAACTACGGTTGGAGGGCGTCGATGATAGCCATAGGGGTGCTTACGCTTGCGGCGGGGACGGCCTCCATGGCCGTGACGAAAAGCTACGGACGGAAGTCGCGGCCGGACTGCATTCAAGAGGAGGACGGCCTCTCCCTCAAGCAGGGGCGCAAGGACTACCTTGGCATGCTCGCTGTGCTCTCCCTTGCCGTGTTGGCGCAGTACGGCAGCCAGATGGGCTTCCAGGGCCTATGGGGCGTGCCCTTCATGACCGATGTGTACGGCATTACCAAGACCGCCGCGGGCAACATCATGATGCTGGCGAGCCTCGGGGCCGCTATAGGGGCCCCTTTGATCGGATGGCTGGTCGGAAGGAAAGGCGTAAGCGCCCATATGCTAGCCCTAGTGTCGGCATCCATATTCTTCCTGTCATGGTTCGCGATAGTCAAGAAGTGGGACGCGTCCGACCTCACCCTGCTCGGGATAGGGTCATTCTTCCTTGCCGGAGGAAGCTCATTCACATCCGTGCTCAATCCATATTTCTGCCAGCGTTACGTCGCGTCCGGCTCCAGGGGGCTGTTCTTCGGCATGCTCAATACCGCGCCGATGATCGGAGGGGCGCTGTACCAGCCCCTCATGGGATACATGATCGATCGCTACTTTTCGGCGGGGAAAGGGTTGGAGAACGGCTACTTCGCGGCTTTCAGGCTAGGACTTGCCAGCGCTGCGGCCGTGCTGGCGCTAAGGATTTTATACCATGCGAAATACTCGAAGATGAAAGGCCTTCCGGCCACGGGCGCAGGCGAGATGCCCCAGTGAGGCTCCGCTCACAGCCGGCCGGCAAGGCCGAGACGCCTCATGTTCCTATGGAACACGTCCTCGAGGTAAGACATGCCGTTTTCCTCCAGCACCCGGCTCACGCCAGCCTTGATCCTCCCGTCGGGATCTCCCTTCCCGTGCAGCACCCATGATGCCTGGTCCTCGTCCAACCCCGCTTCAAGCCTTACGACCTTCAGCATGCCCTCGTTCATGGGGCAGATTTCCTGGCACCTCATGCACCCGACCAGGCAGCGGTCGAAGCCCGCTTCGTACCATCCGGGCAGCTCGTTTGAGCTCTCGTTCGCAAGCGTGATGCATCTTCCCGCGTCGAGCATGAAACCCTTGTTCCCGATGGCTCCGGTGGGGCAGGCAGCCTCGCATGTGCCGCAGCCTTCGCATCCCTCAGCCAGGAAATCCGCGCCCATATCCTTTTCGAGAAGGCGTTCCATCCCTGCGGAGGCCGATCCTGCCCGCTTCGAGGCGATGTAGCACCTGAGCCTCACGTAGCTGCCCATGCCGGGCACGTAGGCGACGTTGTTCCTTCCGTACTTCGCAAGGCCCAGGACCACCGCCAGGGTCTTAAACGGCGCCCTTATCGGGGTCGCCTTGCCGAAGGCCTCTCCTACGGCCCCGTCCGCTTTTCGGATCAGATCCTCGTCGTCTATGTAAGTCGGCGGCACAAGCGCATAGGAGGTCCTTCCTCCCATTTCGACCGGCATCTCGTACAACGGCGCACTCATTGCGGCCATCACTACGGTGGCGCCTTCCAGTCCCAGCTCGGACAGCTTCTTCTGCCCCGCAAGATAGGTATCGAACACCGCGCCGTCGATCTCATTCCTGAAGGACCGGATCCTTTCGATGCATATGTCCGCCAGAGCGGCCGGCCCCCAGGCGAACCTCACATTGTCGACTTTCGCAAGCTCCTCAGCTCCGTACAATCGCAAGCCACCTCCCGTTCATGCATCTTCAACGCCGGCAGCGCCATAACCTTCCGCGCAAGGATTAATCCGGGTTGCGCCGAAAGGCCTTACCTACGGGCGATGCGAGCTTTGCGCCGAGGGGTATACAATAGTGCCGGGGATCCCTAGGACAGGATCCCCGGCGGTTAAAAGGAGGAAGGGAAGATTGGTTCTGGCTCCATACTAACCTCATATAGAACAATATGCAATACAGTATAAAGTATTTTTTGGAGTGCATGATGCAAGCCCGTATCCAAACCGCAGCAAGGAGGCTGGAAGCATGGGTCATATCGCCTTCAAATGTGCATATAACGACAACAGGGGTGAGGGCATGCCTGTGGTCGGGTACATGGGGGCATGCACGGGGCCCACGGCGGCATACAACGTGAAGAAAGGCTCGCCGTGGTGCTCGCTCCCGGAGTGCCCCTGCAGCTCCTACGTGCTCAGAGGAGAGCCGAGGCCAGAGGAGCCCTGCCAGGACAGCAGGATGCTTATCGAATGGAAAGCATATGCGGGATTCGACCACAACGGGCCCTGGAGTTGGACGCCCAGGAAGATCAACAACGCTGACGTGGGCGACATCGCGTTCCTGACGACCAGGTATCCGGGGGATGGGGAGGCCGGGCGTTTTATATTCGCGGCCTTCAGGATCGCCGAGGTGGTGCCGTACGACCCGGAAAAATCAGGCTGGGTGAAGGCGGATGATTCGCTCAAACTGGCGCTTTCTCCAGATGAGCTGGTGTTCTTCTGGGACCATTACGAAAACCGCAGCAACCCGTCCTACATCGGCTGGGGCAGCGGAAGGTTCAGATACCTCGACGGCAGGCAGGCGAAGGGCGCCATGGAGGCAATCGCGGCTTTGGTCAAGGACGAGCGAAGGAAGGGGATCGCCCTCGCTTTGGCGAGCCTGTCACAGCATGGCGAGTGAGCCGGAATAAGGCGAATGACCGTGAACCGCCTATTCACAGATGGTATAATCTTCTTCAGGCAGGAGATTTTCGATTTGGGGTGGTTTGATGGGCAGCCTCGACCTCAGTGGACATCTTAGCATAGAGGACGTCATCGACGTAGCGAGGAGGAACCGGCACGTAACGCTGTCGGCCCAGGCGCTAGAAAGGGTCACCAAGGCGAGGGAGCTGATAGAGAAGTGCGTGGACGCCCGCAAGGTCGTCTACGGTGTCACCACCGGCTTCGGCAAGTTCGCCAATGTCGTCATATCCAGCGAAGACACCAGGCTTTTGCAGAGGAACCTGATTATCTCGCACGCCACCGGCGTGGGGGATCCTCTTCCCTTGGACCAGGCCAGGGCCGTGCTCCTCCTGAGGGCGAATGCCCTCGCCAAGGGGCATTCCGGCGCAAGGCCGGAGCTCATAGAGATGCTAATCAGGATGCTGAACAAGGACGTCGTGCCCGTCATACCCTCGAAAGGCTCGCTGGGCGCGAGCGGGGACCTGGCTCCTCTGGCACACATGGCCCTCACCGTGATCGGCGAAGGGGAGGCCTACTACAAGGGCAGGAGGATGCCTTCCTCCGAGGCCCTTGAGAAGGCCGGGCTCAAACCCATGGACCTCATGGAGAAGGAGGGCCTCGCCCTTATAAACGGCACTCCGGTCATGACCGCAATAGCATGCCTTGCCATGTACGATACGCAGATGCTGCTGAAGGCCGCAGATATCGCGGCCTCCATGACGCTCGAGGCCATGAACGGCCTGGGGAGCGCGTTCGACCTGCGGGTGAGTGCGGTGAGGCAGCACCCGGGGCACGCGGTGGTCGCCGAGAACGTGCAGAAGATCACGAAAGGCAGCAGGATGCTTTCGGCCGGGGGCGGGGACAAGGTCCAGGACCCCTACTCCCTCAGGTGCGTACCCCAGGTGCACGGCGCGTCAAGGGACGCCTTCGCCCACATCTGGAGGGCCGTGTCCACAGAGATGAACTCCGTGACGGACAATCCGCTGGTGTTCCCCGACGACGGGGAAGTGATATCGGCGGGCAACTTCCACGGCCAGCCGGTGGCCCTCGTGATGGACTACCTCAAGATCGCGGTTGCCGAACTTGCCGACATCTCCGAAAGGCGCGTCGAGCAGATGGTCAACCCGAGCCTGTCCAGGCTCCCGGCTTTTCTGACCGAACACGGCGGCCTGAACTCGGGCATGATGATAACTCAGTACGTGGCCGCCTCACTGGTGTCCGAGAACAAGGTCCTCAGCCATCCCGCCAGCGTCGATTCGATACCGACGTCGGCTAACCAGGAGGACCATGTCAGCATGGGCACCATAGCCGCAAGGCAGGCCATGGAGATAGTGGGGAACGTAAGGAGCGTTTTAGCGATAGAGCTGATGTGCGCGGCGCAGGCCCTCGACATGAGAGGGTGCGCCGGGATGATGGGCAGGGGCACCGACGCGGCGTACAAGGTCGTAAGGAGCGCCGTGGCAAGGCTCGCCGAGGACAGGGTCATGTACAAGGACCTCGCGAAGGTGACGGCCCTGGTCGAGGACGGAACGCTCGTGGACGTCGTGGAGAGCGTGGTCGGTGAACTCTAGGGCAAGCAAAAGACCCTTCATAAGGAGGCTTAAGGTCGATGTATGACGGTATAGGAAAGTGCGGCTTGGACCTTGAAGGCGGCCTGCCGGGACCGTGCGTCTTCGAGCAGGGGATAAGGAGGGCGCCCGACCGCGGCTACAGGCTCACCAGGGCACAGACGGAAACGGCCCTCATGAACGCGCTGAGGTACGTGCCGTCTCAATATCACGACGAGCTGGCCCCCGAATTCCTAGAGGAGCTCGTGACACGCGGTAGGATCTACGCCTACAGGTTCAGGCCCCGGGGGAGGATATACGGCAGGCCCGTGGACGAGTACGAGGGAAAGTGCCTCGCCGGCAGGGCCTTCCAGGTCATGATAGACAACAACCTGGACTTCGAGGTGGCGCTCTACCCTTACGAGCTCGTCACGTACGGCGAGACCGGCTCGGTCTGCCAGAACTGGCTGCAGTACCGCCTCATCAAGAAGTACCTTGAAGAACTCACCGAGGATACCACCCTCGTCGTGGAATCCGGGCATCCGCTGGGCCTGTTCCCGTCGAAGCCGGAAGCCCCGAGGGTCATCATAACGAACTCGCTAATGGTCGGCATGTTCGACAACATGCGCGACTGGGAGGTCGCAGAACAGATGGGAGTCGCCAACTACGGCCAGATGACGGCCGGAGGCTGGATGTACATAGGCCCGCAGGGCATCGTGCACGGCACGTTCAACACTATCCTGAACGCGGGCAGGTCGAAGCTTGGAATCGACGGGAGCAAGGACCTCGCAGGCCGGCTCTTCGTGTCTTCAGGACTCGGCGGGATGAGCGGGGCCCAGCCCAAGGCGGCCGAGATAGCAGGCGCCGTGGCGATCATTGCCGAAGTCGACGGGTCCAGGATCAGCACCAGGCACTCACAGGGCTGGGTGAGGACCGTAGCGGAAAGCCCTAAGGAGGCCTTCGGCCTCGCGGCGAAGCACATCTCCGCCAAGGAGCCGATGTCCGTAGCCTATCACGGCAACATAGTCGACCTGCTGGAGTACGCCGTGAAGGAGGGCCTTAAGATAGACCTCCTTTCCGACCAGACCTCCTGCCATAACGCCTACGAGGGCGGGTACTGCCCCGCGGGGGTGGGCTTCGAGGAGAGGACAAGGCTTCTCAGCGAAGACAGGGAGCTGTTCGCAAAACTTGTGGACAAGAGCCTGAGGAGGCACTTCGAGGCCATAAGGGACCTTGTGGCCCGGGGTACGTACTTCTTCGACTATGGGAATTCCTTCCTGAAGGCGGTGTTCGACGCCGGAGTCACCGAGGTATCCAGGAACGGCATCGATGAGAAGGACGGCTTCATATTCCCCTCCTACGTAGAGGACATCATGGGCCCGATGCTGTTCGACTACGGTTACGGCCCGTTCAGGTGGGTCTGCCTGTCGGGCAGGGAAGAGGACCTCAGGAAGACGGACGAGGCTGCGATGGGCTGCATTGACCCCGACCGCAGGGGCCAGGACAGGGACAATTACATATGGATAAGGGACGCCGAGAAGAACAAGCTGGTGGTCGGCACCAAGGCGAGGATCCTCTACCAGGACGCTGAGGGCAGGACGAGGATCGCGCTCAAGTTCAACGACATGGTGAGAAGGGGCGTGACCGGCCCCATCATGCTCGGCCGCGACCACCACGATACCGGCGGTACGGATTCCCCTTTCAGGGAGACTTCCAACATCAAAGACGGCAGCAACGTCATGGCCGACATGGCGACCCAGTGCTTCGCCGGGAACGCGGCCAGGGGGATGAGCCTGGTGGCACTGCACAATGGGGGCGGGGTCGGCATCGGGAAGGCCGTGAACGGGGGCTTCGGGCTCGTGCTGGACGGCAGCCGGAGGGTGGACGCGATCATCGAATCGGCCATGATGTGGGACGTCATGGGAGGAGTTGCGAGGAGGGCCTGGGCGAGGAATCCCGCCTCAATAGAGACCTCGGCCGAGTACAACAGGAAGTACGAGGGGAAAGGGCATATAACCATACCCTATGTGGCCGACGCCGAGAAGGTGGGGGCGCTGGTCGAAGAAAGGCTGGAGGACAGATGACTGGACCGGGCGGAAGAAGGACGGCGCACGCGCACGGGCCGGGGTGTTCCTGCGGGCACGGGCACGATGACGGGGAATTCAAGGTGGCCGGGGATGCCAAGGGCCGTAGGAGCAAGGAATTCGACCTGTTGGTCGTGAACATCGGCACGCTTGCGACACCGAGGGGCAAAGCAGCCAAAGCCGGTGAGGCCCAGGCTGAGATAGGCGTGAGCAAGGATGCCTGGGTCGGGGTGAAGGACGGCATCATCACCGAAGTGGGCAGCATGGCGGACGGCAGGGGAAACGCGGCAGACCTTGCCGAGGACGTGCTCGACGCCGGAGGGTTGCTGGTTACGCCCGGCCTCGTCGATTCCCACACGCACATGGTCTTCGGAGGATGGAGGCACAAGGAGCTGGCCCTTAAGCTCAAGGGCGTCCCCTACCTAGACATTTTGAAAGGCGGGGGCGGCATACTAAGCACAGTCAGGTCCACAAGGGCATCGTCCCTGGACGCCTTGGTCGAGAAGGGCCTTTGGGTCCTGGACCAGATGCTCGACCACGGGACGACCACGGTGGAGGCCAAGAGCGGCTACGGCCTTACGACGGAAGACGAGATGAAACAGCTGGAGGCCCTCGCGATCATGGCAAGGGAGCATCCAGTCGACATAGTGCCCACGTTCATGGGGGCGCACGCGGTGCCCGAGGAGTACGTCGACGACAAGGACGGATATATAAGGCTTATCTGCGAAAGGATGATACCAGAGGCCGCGGCCAGGGGCCTTGCGGCATTTAGCGACGTCTTCTGCGAGAAGGGCGTCTTCAGCCCGGCCGAGACACAGCGCATATGTGAGGTGGCGAAGGCGTACGGCCTGGGCGTGAAAGTCCACGCCGACGAGATAAACGATACCGGAGGAGCCGGCCTTGCGGCCGGACTGGGCGCAGTCACCGCAGAACATCTCATTCACGCCGGGGATGACGGGCTCAAGGCCATGGCCGCGGCCAAGACGATAGCCGTGCTCCTTCCCTGCACTTCCTTCTACCTGGACGAGGACTACGCCAGGGCGAGGAGGATGATCGAGCTCGGCGTGCCGGTCGCGCTGGCCACCGACTTCAATCCCGGATCGACGACGAACCTGAACCTTCAGATGGCGATGACGATAGCGCTTCTGAAGTACAGGATGCGGCCTGAGGAAGTGCTTACCGGCGTAACGCTAAACGGCGCGGCCGCCGTAGGCCTTTCAGCAAGCCACGGGAGCATAGAGCCCGGAAAGGTCGCCGACATGGTAGTATGGGAGGCGCCGGACCTTGACTATCTCCTTTACCGCTACGGGACCAACATGGCAAGGACCGTCCTTAAGGCCGGCAACGTGCACGGCGTCGAGTTTGAACATGCCCATTGACGATTTGGAGGTATCCGAGTGAAGAAACTGGTTGAGTTGAGCGTAGAGGATTTCCTGGAAGCGCTGTCTTCCGATTGCCCCACACCGGGCGGGGGGAGCGTGGCGGCCTTGGAGGGTGCGTTCGCCTCGGCCCTGGTAGAGATGGTGGCAAGGCTTACCATCGGAAAAGAGAAGTACAAGGAGCACGAAGAGCTGATGAAATCGGCCCTCGAGGAGGCATACAGGCTCAGGGCGCAGCTTACTGAACTGATAGACATGGATACTGAAGCCTACGACAACGTCACGTCGGCCTACAAGCTCCCCAAGGGCACCCCCGAGGAGAAGGCGGACAGGGCCTCGGCCATACAGCACGCCCTCAAGATGGCCACGAACATCCCCCTGGAGACCATGCAGAAGGCCTCTTCGTGCCTTGAGCTCATCGGGAGGATGAAGGGCAAGGTGAACGTGAACTGCGCGAGCGACCTCGAGGTCGCAGAGCTCAGCGCGAACGCGTCGATGAAGGGCGCCTGGCAGAACGTGCTGATAAACCTGGAAGGCATCAAGGACGAGGAGTTCGTGGAGAAGACGAGGCGTCAGTGCGCAATCAGATAGACCGCTGACCTGCCGGAATCTTCTCGATGATGATGAATATCCATGGATAGGACGGTATGCGCTGCATATGCGCATACCGTCTTTTCTTGTGCACGTCAGGACTTGATCGGATTCATCGTTTGACACAGACTGCTGACAAGGATATATTGTAGGTGATATATCATTGATACACCACCGGTATATCCCATTCGGTCGGATCGGAAAGCGAGGGGCGGCATGGAATACAACTCGCTCAGCGAAAAGGCGTACTGCCTAATCAAGGACAAGATACTAACCTTCGAGAAGGGCCAGTACATAAGCATGAGGGAGATGTCCTCCCAGCTAGGCATAAGCTACACGCCCGTGCGCGAGGCGTTCCAGAAGCTCAAGGGCGAAGGCCTGCTGGACCTTGAGCCGAATGTGGGCTACTTCGTGCCCAAACTGGATATTAAGGACCTGATGCAGATATACGAGGCGAGGGAGTGCATCGAGAGGTTCGTCTTCGAGAAAGCGTTCGACTTCCTCACCAGGGAGGACATCGACGCCCTCAAGGACAGCGTGAGGAAACAGGCCCTGCACCTTTCGGACCGGGACATCAAGGAGTACTTGAAGGAAGACGAGCGCTACCACATGGTCTTCTTCAAGGCGGCCAACAATCCTTACCTTACCGAGCTGGTAAGGTCGATCCGCGCCAAGTACCTGGTCTGCTCGAAGAGGATCAGGCACGGAAGCGACGTGGCGCTCGAAGAGCACATCAAGATCATAGATCTCATCGAAAAGGGCGAGAAACTGGAAGCGGCAGAACTCATGCAAAGACACGTCACCCAGGCGAAGCTGCGCATGATGGAAGGGTACATCGCCTATAACGGATGACCGGCCCTGCACCAACCAAGGGCGTACGAAACGGCCGGTCGGGCACTGCATACAACATAAGAACGGTCTAGCGCTCGGATACGTCCGGGACGAGGCTACCGGCGTGGACAGACGATGCGGGACATAACGGAATCACTGCTGCCAGCCCTTGTTTGGTTTGCTGCTCATGTTTTATTGGAGTGAAGCGACGAAAGGGGACCAAAGTACATGATTCATGTCCGTACGAGGATCGAAAGGCCACAAGATGAAGTCATCTCATCCTTCCGAAGCATCCCTTCAGCCACAATACACGAAGCGGGAGGCCGTATAGGATTCATAGACCCTGCCATAAAACCGATAGCGAAAGGAATGAGGATATGCGGTCCCGCCTTCACGGTGCAGTGCGCGCCGGGAGACAACCTCATGCCGCACAAGGCGCTAGAGAGGGCGCTTCCCGGTGATGTCATAGTCGCCTCGGTGGGCGGAGGGTACGGCTACGGCTATTTCGGCGGCCTGATGGCGGTCTCGGCGATGGCAAGGAAGGTAGGAGGCCTTGCCATAGACGGCTGCGTAAGGGATAGCGAGGAGATGGTCCGCATGGGTTTCAGCGTCTTCAGCAGGGGCACGGCGATAAGGGGCACCGTCAAAGGCACGCTGGGGCTGGTCAATTACCCCGTCGTTTTCGGAGGCCTCATGGTGAACCCGGGCGATCTGATCGTCGGTGACGACGACGGCCTGGTGGCCGTCCCTCTCGCGGATGTGGGGGATGTGCTGGAACGGTCTGTGAAGCGCATGGAAAACGAGGTCCAGAAGGCGAAGGCGCTGGCTACTGGCGTCTCCAGCGTATCCTACAACAAGCTGGACGCCGTCTTCGAGGCCCTGGGCCTGGTGGAGGAATAGCGATGAAGATAGATCCCATCAAGCTGGGCAAGGCGGCCGCGGCGATCCTGGTCGGCCTAGGAGAGGACCCCGAGGATTCCCTTAGGGCGGCCGAATGCCTCGTATACGCGGACATGACCGGCATATCCACACACGGCACCTACCTCATGAAGACCGTATACGAAAGGGCGAAGGCCGGGATGCTCAACCTGCCGACGGGAGCGAGGCTGGTCTCCGATTCTGCGGCCACGGCGATCGTGGACGGAAACAACGGCCTGGGGCCCGTCGCCGGCACACTTGCCATGGATACGGCCGTCAAGAAGGCCAGGGACTTCGGAGTGGGCATGGTCCTCGTGAGGAACACGAACAACGTGGGATGCCTGGGATACTATACGAAACTGGCCGCGAAAGCGGGCATGGTGGGCCTTATGGCGTGCAACGCCAACGCCTCGATGGCACCCTGGGGAGGGGCACAGGCCTACTTCGGCACCAATCCGATCTCGCTTTCGGTGCCGGTAGAGAAGGGCCATCCGGTGGTGCTCGACATGGCTTCCAGCATCGTGGCAAGGGGCAAGATAAGGAAGGCGTCGCGCGAGAAGGCGAGGATCCCCGAGGGTTGGGCCCTTAACAGGGAAGGAAGGCCCACCACGGATCCTGACGAGGCGCTGGGAGGGACGTTGCTCCCGATCGGAGGGCCCAAGGGCTCGGGCCTTGCGATGGTAGTGGACCTGGTCGCCGGGATGCTCTCGGGGGCAAGCTACGGCCCGTCTGTGAGGAGCTTCCACAGCCTGGACGGTCCCACCGGCGTAGGCACAGCGTTCCTTGCGATGGACCCGGCAAGGTTCATGGACCCCAGTGAGTACAAGGGCCTTGTGGACGCATATATAGAGGATATGAAGGGGACGAGGAGGGCCGCGGGGTTTTCCTCGATCTTCTCGCCGGGCGAGATAGAGGCGGAGAGATGGGAAAGCTCGCGGGTTTCAGGCGTGGAGCTTGACGATCCGGCAGTCTCGACCCTTAACGGGCTCCTCGCCCAAGTCGGCTCAAACATCCTCCTTGGAGGTCTTGATTAATGGACTGGATCATCAGGGTCGATACGAGAACGGGGAACGTAAGGAAGGAAAGGGCCACCTCCGAGGAGCTGGGCTGGGGAGGGCGCCTCCTTGTAGCCAAGGTGCTGCTAAGAGAGGTGCCGCCTACGTGCGAACCACTCGGAAGGCACAACAAGCTGCTGTTCGCCTGCGGCCTTCTCGCGGACGCCCCGATA
>Ga0116177_10003610_pt1 | contig 11322 bp, 13 predicted proteins | sample AD_STIC10_MetaG_FD_89750 | JGI IMG/M metagenome (GOLD analysis project Ga0116177, IMG submission 89750) | Active sludge microbial communities of municipal wastewater-treating anaerobic digesters from USA - AD_STIC10_MetaG | ecosystem: Engineered > Bioreactor > Anaerobic > Digestate | place: USA...
CCCGCAAGTGGATAGCCAAGCCGACCTTCTCGTATCCGAGCCGGAAACGCCCGCGGGCACGACGCCATGAGCAAGCGCGTCCTCCTCATCATTGGCGGCGGCATCGCCGCTTACAAAAGCCTCGACCTCATTCGCCGCTTACGTGAGCAAGGCGTATCGGTGCGCGTGGTGATGACCGAAGCCGCGCAACGTTTCGTGACGCCGCTCGCCGCTGGCGCGATCGCTGGCGAACGCGTGTTCACTGATCTCTTCGATCAAGCGCAAGAATTCGACGTCGGCCACATCCGTCTCGCGCGCGAATGCGATCTCATCATCGTTGCGCCAGCGACGGCCGACTTCATGGCGAAGACCGCGCACGGTCTCGCTAACGATCTCGCCTCCGCGGTGCTGCTTGCGACCGACAAGCCCGTGCTGATGGCGCCAGCGATGAACCCGCATATGTGGTCTAACTCTGCAACGCGCCGCAACTTCGCAACGCTGCAATCGCAAGGATTGCGTTTTGTTGGCCCCAACGAAGGCGAAATGGCCGAGAGCGGCGAACGCGGTGTTGGCCGCATGGCCGAGCCTCTGGAAATTCGCGACGCCGCGATGGCGCTCCTCAACGATGGTCCGCTCAAGGGCAAACGCGCGCTCGTGACGGCCGGCCCCACGATCGAAGCTATCGATCCAGTACGCTTTCTCTCGAACCGTTCGAGCGGCAAGCAAGGGTACGCCATCGCTGCGGCGCTCGCCGAACTTGGCGCTGAAGTTACGCTTGTCTCTGGACCAACAAATCTGCCGGCGCCTGCTGGCGTAAAGCGCGTCGACATCGAAAGCGCGCGCGAGATGCTGGAAGCCAGCGAGGCTGCGCTGCCGCTCGATGTCGCCGTCATGGTTGCGGCGGTTGCCGATTGGCGCCCGACGAACGAAGCCAAAGGCAAGATCAAAAAGGGCGCCGCTGGCGTGCCGACGATTGCGTTGCAGGAAAATCCGGACATCCTCGCAACGCTCTCAAAGCTCGGCAAGAAGCGGCCAAAGCTCGTCATCGGCTTTGCCGCCGAGACTGATGACGTTGAAGAGAACGCACGCGCGAAGATTGCCAAGAAGGGTTGCGACTGGATCGTCGCCAACGATGTCTCTGGCGACGTGATGGGCGGCGCGGAGAACGCCGTGATCCTGATCACCAAGGATAAGGCCGAGACTTGGCCGCGCATGGCCAAGCAAGCTGTCGCCCGAAAGCTCGCCGGCGAAATCGCCAAAGCGCTCACCGCGAAAACGCCGAGAAAGTAGATGGCGCGCGAGCCCAAGCAGCCAAATCAAGAGAGCAGTCTTGAAATGGTATTTGGGATACTCGCTCTCCTCTTCTGGTCCCTCGTTCTAATCGAATTGCTCGGCATCACGATCATCGTCGGCGTCAGCGACATCGAACCGCGAACAGCAGCGATGATATTGCTCGGCCCCGCGCTGGCTATTGGCATCGCCCTGGCCTGCTCCCGCGCCAACCGACGCGCCGCAGCGTATTCCTGGCCGATCTTCTTCACGTGGTAGCCCGCGACTAGCGCAGCTCCTATCCACAGGCGCAGGACTTGGTGACCCGCCAAGCAGCGCATTGATACGCAAAACAAATTTGTCGCCCGGCACCCGCCGGCTCGACGCCGACGGTCATTGCGGCAAGTGACCGTGCGGCGCCCCCTTGAGCCTTCCGCTGCGGACGCTATGTAGAGCGCTCACATTCCTACTCTTACGAGTCTGACGCCGAACGTGGTTCGCGCGCCCAGGAGCCCGACTGCATGAGCTTCCAAAACCACAACGATCGCCGCGAAGCCGCCGACGCCGCCAAGAAGGCGATGCTGGAAAAGTTCAAGACCAAGGCCGCACCCACGCAGATGGATCCGGCCGAAGCTGCCGCGCGCGTGAAGGCTGCGGAAGAAAAAGAAGCAAAGCGCGTCGAAGCCGAGAAGGCTCGCCGCGAGCGCGTCGAGTTGGAGCGCATGGAACGCAAGATTGCAGCTGAAACTGCCGCGAAGGCAGAGCGCGAGCGTGTTATGCGTGAAGCGAAAGCTGAGCGCGAGCGGGTTGCCCGCGAGCTAGCGGCTGAGACAAAGCGCAAGCGCAAAGAAGCCGAAGCTGCCGAGATGAAGCGCTACGAAGATGAGGCGCGCCGCGACCTCGCCGCTGCGGCGATGCGCAAGCGCCGCTAAGCGACAACGCAACTCGGGCCGCTCAAGCGGCGCGAGCTGCATCATGCGCTAATTTAGTCCCAACGTACGCAATTGCCGCGGCGGTTGCGCTCGATGCAGCGGCGTTCTGGTGTCGTCGCTGCGCCAACGGCGGCGCCTGCTACGCCGCCAACGACCGCGCCGCCGACGTCACCGGATACGACCGCGCCTGCACCGGCGCCGATCAGCGCACCTGACGCCGCGCGTTGTTCCATCGTGTCGCCGCACGCTGAGAGTGCAAGCACGCTCAGAGACATTGCCGCGTTCAAACCTAATGCTCGAAAATTCATGTCAGCCTCCTGGCGTTGACCCCCATCGAGCACCGCCAGACTTGGCGCGTGGTTCACATTGTTCGATGAAATCAGCGCGATGGAACTCTGTGATTTGCGGCGTCCGCAGAATCGCAGCACGCGAAGGCCATGAGCAAAGTCACCGTCCAAGTCGCCCCGCTCCCGCATTTCGAAGGCCTGCAATTGCCGGCGTACGAAACCGCGTTGTCCGCGGGCATGGATTTGCGCGCCGCAGTTCCTGAAAACGAGCCGATGGTCGTCGCGCCCGGTCAGCGCGTTTTGGCCCCGACTGGTCTCACGATTGCGCTTCCTGCTGGATACGAAGCACAAATTCGTCCGCGCTCGGGCTTGGCGCTGAAGCATGGCCTCACCTGCCTAAACACGCCCGGAACAGTGGACGCTGACTATCGCGGCGAAGTGAAAGTGATCCTAATCAATCTCGGCCAGGAAGCGTTCACCATCAAACGCGGCGAACGCATCGCGCAGATGGTGATCGCGCCAGTAACGCAAGGCGAGTGGGATATTGTCGACACGCTGAGCGAAACCGCTCGCGGCGCTGGCGGCTTCGGGTCGACTGGCCGCGGCTAACGACGCGAGCGCAGACCGATAAAGCTTGAACGGCGCTTGCGGCGCCGCGGCGCTTCGGCTTCCACCGCCTCTTCGACAACCGGCTCGTTCTCATTCGCCTCCGCAGCGCGCTGGATCGCAACACGGTCGTCGCGTGCGAGATGCACTTCGCCGCCACAATCAGCGCGTGCCGCTTCAATCGCACGCCGGAAGCCGACCGGATTGGCCATCGGCGGAAATGCGATCACGGCATCGCCCGTCCCCGTCACTACAACACGCCCGAAGCCAAACATGCGCGCGACGATCGATTGATCAAGCGACACGCCTTCAACGCTCTCAACGGCCAGTTCGTGCGTGTGACGGTTGAGCCAACCGGTTTTCAGAATAACGCGGCGATTGGTGACTGCGAAGTCCGTCGTCTTCATCTTGATCCATGCGGTCAGGAAGATGACAACGCCAACCACGATAATGCCGAGTAGGATCAGAGCCGCCCACGCGCCAAACCAAAAGATGCCCGGCCATTTGCCGCGCTGAATGATGGTTTCGCCATCCGCCAAGCTTTCGTCGATGTAGCGCATTCGAGGTACCTTCTAGGAAACGAACGCAACACCGCGACTCGCGTTCCGGTGGGAACCGCTCGACGGCGGCGGCGGCCCCGAGCTAAATGAGGCGCCGGGGGAGATCCGAATGCGCGCGCTTGTTATCACCGTCATTCTTGCTGTCGTCGCGGCGGCGGCCTTTTTTGTGTATCGCCAGTCGGCGTCAGCGCCCGGACCGCAAGCAACGACGACGCCTGCCCCCGCCGCGCCGTCCACTGCCGCGGACTGCAACATTCTGAACGCTGTCTACGAGTACAACTCCGATCGGCGCCTGCTGCTGCGCTTCGAACTCATACCCGCGACAACAGATTATGACATGGCCGCGGGCGTGAACGGCCGGCAAATCGGCAATTTGAACTTCGTCGTGCACGTCACGTCGCTTAACGTCGACCACAAGTTCAAGCCCGACAATTCATCGCTCATGTCCGGTCCACGTTGGCAAACGGTGGCGACCTATCTCCGCCCCGATGCCGGCGGCGATCGCTTTCAGGTCAGCATGTTCGATCGCTCGATGGAGTATATCGACCAACTGCCGCGCGACACCTCGACCGCGCCTGCGCACATCTACATGCCCGACATGATGCGCTACCTCTATCGTCAGCACATCGATCTGCCGCCAGGCATGTTCAGCTATCTGCGCTGCGAAGAGCCTGCAGCGGCCCCTGCTGCGCCGTAAGCTGTTGGCGCGGAACAGCGCGAGGCTTATGTGAGCGTCATGAAACTCGCCCTCGCCGATCTGCGCGCTGGCCTACCACCGGAGTTCGAGCGCTTGCGTGAAGCCGCGCGCGCCGAGGGTTATGGCTTTCTGGATCGCCTTCAGGCGCGGTGGCGCAACAGCGCTTATGATGCGGACGACCAAGCGAGCGTTGTTGGCGTGCAGTCCGAAGACCGCCTCGTCGCCATCGGCGCGCAGACGTACGACGAGTATGATCCTCACCCAGAGCATCGTCGCATCCGCCATTTCTACGTGCTGCCCGAAGCGCGCCGGCACGGCGCTGGCCGGCTGTTGGCGGGCGAACTGACCAAACACGCCTTCGAACGCGCCCCGCGTTTGCATCTGCGCGCAACACATTCGCTTTCGACGGCGTTTTGGGATGCGATGGGATTTGAGCGGGTCGCGCGCGCAGACCGCACGCACGAGAAGCTGCGCCAATGAGTTTCTCCGACACTGAACGCGAACGCTACGCGCGCCACATCCTACTGAAAGAAATCGGTGGGCCCGGGCAGCAAAGGCTGAAGGCGGCAACCGTTACGATCGTTGGTACTGGCGGCCTTGGCGCACCAGCGGCACTCTACCTCGCTGCGGCCGGCGTCGGACGCCTGCGCCTGATCGATGACGACGCGGTCTCGCTCGATAATCTGCAACGACAGATCATTTTCCGCAGCGCCGATGTCGGCGCCTCGAAAGTCGAACGCGCGCAAGACGTGCTCGCGGCGCTGAATGACAACGTAAGCGTTGAGATCGAGCTGCAGCGACTAACTGAAGCGAACGCAAGCTATCTACTTGGCAACGCTGACGTCGTGCTCGACGGTGCCGACGATTTCGACACACGCTTTGCCGTCAACGCCGCCGCCCGCGCATCAGGCACACCGCTTGTGTCCGGAGCCGTTGGCCGTTGGGACGGCCAAGTCTCCGTGTTTGCGCGCGGCGGCCCCTGCTATCGCTGCTTTGTGCCGGAGACGCCGCCGGACGCGGAAACATGCGCACGCGTCGGCGTCGTTGGTGCGTTGACTGGCGTGATTGGTTCGATGATGGCGCTGGAAGCAATCAAGCTCATCACGCAAGCGGGCGAGCCACTCATCGGACGGGTGATGTTGTTCGATGGCCTCAAAGGCGAGGCACGCACCGTAACACTGAAGCGTGACCCATCCTGCCCAGTGTGCGGCCATGAGTGAAAACTGGGGCACGTTGCTGGTCGCCGCCGCACGCCGCGATCTCGAAGTACGCGCGCGCTTAGCGGCCAGCGGCGAGCTTTTCAACGGCTACAATGCCGAGATGGAAAAGGTTCATAACGAAAACGCCGCCCTGCTCGCGCGCGTATTCGACGACATCGGCTGGCCCGGACGGCGCGAGTTTGGCGATGACGGCGCCGGCGCTGCGTTTCTGATCCTGCAACACGCGATCGGTCACCCAGATCTGCAACGGCGCGGCCTCGCACTCATCCTCGACGCCATTCCAGAGGGCCAAGCCAATCCGCTCGACGCAGCCTATCTCTCCGATCGCATCGCCATCTTCGAACAGCGCGCGCAGACCTTCGGGACGCAATTCGATTGGGATGCAAATGGTCAGCTCTCGCCCGCGCCAGTTCACGAGCCTGAAGCACTGGATGATCGCCGTGCGAGTGTCGGCTTGCCGCCAATGGCGGAAACGATCGCGCACATGCGCGCCAACGCTGCCGCAGAAGGCCAAACCGCGCCGGCGGACCTAGCGGAACGCCGTGCGGCTTACGATGCATGGGCGCGCAAAGTGGGGTGGCGCGCTTGACGCCGCCCGCGCGCGGCGCACTGTGGCGCGTTACGGAGGGGTGGATATGGTGCGGGGAATTATTGGCGCATTGCTCGCGCTTGTCGGCCTGGTCGCGGTTCTAGCTGGCGGCGCCTATCTGATGCTGCGCCGCGCCGATGTCCCCTACGAAACATTGGCGGCACAATATGAGAGCGCTGCGTCACGCTATGCTGAACTACCAGGTGGCGTGCGCGTGCATTATCGCGACGAAGGCCAGCCAAATGGCCCGGTGCTTGTTCTCATTCACGGCTTCTCCGCTTCCGTGCACACATGGGAGCCTTGGGTTGCGCGACTCGGCGATGAGTATCGCATCATCTCACTCGACCTGCCGGGACACGGCCTGACGCGCGCACCCGCGGGCTATCAAGCGTCAATCGAAGCGTTCCGCGACGTAGTGCATACATTCCTGCAAACGCAGGGCGTCACCAACTTCGCCATCGCCGGCAATTCGATGGGCGGCAATGTCGCGTGGGAATATGCACTCGCCTATCCCGAGGATGTGAACGCGCTGATCCTCGTCGATGCATCCGGCTGGGAAGACACGCGCCTGGAAGCCAGCGAGGAACCGACGATCTTCAAGCTGCTGCGCAATCCCATGCTCGGCCCGGTCATGCGCGACCTCGACAATACGCGCCTCGTGCACGACGGTCTCGAAGCGGCGTTCGTGAACACGGCGCTGGTCGATGACGCAATGGTCAATCGCTACGTGCAACTCTCGCGCGCGCCAGGTCACCGTGAAATCTTACTGCAAATGACCTTGGGCTTCCGCGAGCGCCACTACGCGACAGCGGAGCGCCTGGCCGCGTTGCAGATGCCGGTGCTGATCATGGCTGGCGACACAGATCGTATCGTGCCGACAGAACACGCACAGCATTTCCACGACGCCATCCCCGGTTCGCAATTGGTGATCTTCCCATCCACCGGTCACGTTCCGCAGGAAGAGCGCCCAGAAGAATCGGCGACGGCGGCCAACGAATTTCTCTATCGCGTGATCGAAGGCTCGGCGCTGGCGCCGCTGCCCGAGGTCAATTGCGACGTCGATGCGCGCTGCTGAGCCTTCGCTGAATCGTCACACGCCCTCGCTAGGACACCGCACATGCTGATTGCCAGACGTGGATTGCTCGTAGCTGGCGCCGGCGCCGCGATGGCGCGGCCCGCTTGGGCGCAAAGCTTGGCGCAAGGCGCGTTTACACACGGCGTCGCTTCCGGCGATCCGCTTGCGGACGGCGTGATCATCTGGACCCGCTTCGTCGGCGGAGACGGTCGCATCGCCTGGGAAGTCGCCGAAGACGAAAGCTTCGCGACCGTAGCGGCCCGCGGCGAAGCGCAAGCAAGCCCGGTCAGCGATTATTGTGTGAAGGCAGATGTGCGCGGCCTGCAACCGGGGCGCGCCTATTTCTACCGTTTCCTTGCCGGTTCTGGCCCTTCTCTCACCGGACGCACACGCACAGCGCCAACGGATGCCAGTTCGCTCAAGGTCGGCCTTGTGTCATGCGCGAACTACGCGTTCGGATATTTCCACGCCTACGGCCACCTCGCCGAACGCGACGATATCGATCTCGTGCTGCACACCGGCGATTACATTTACGAATACGGCGCCGACGAATATCCGAAGACCGAGCTCACCGTCGCCGGCCGCGCCTTCGATCCCGACCATGAGATCGTGACGCTCGACGATTACTATCGCCGCTATCAGCAATATCACACCGATCCAAATCTCTTGGCGCTACGCGCCGCAAAACCAATCTCCGCCGTCTGGGACGATCACGAGATCGCCAACGACTCCACTAGCACCGGCGCGCAGAACCACCAGCGCAACGAAGGCACGTACGCCGATCGCGTTGCGGCCGCGACCAAAGCCTATTTCGATTGGATGCCGATCCGCCGTCCCGAGCAGACCGGCATTCGTCTCTATCGCACGCTCGATTGGGGTAGCGTGGCGCGCATCATTCTGCTCGACACGCGCCTCATCGGCCGTGTTCGCCAACTCAGCTATCAACGCGCGCTCGGCTTGCACTTGCTTTCCGATGGCGCAGGCATGCAAGCGGCGGTGGAAGAGTTTCGACGTACGCAATTACTCGATCCCTCGCGCACCTTGCTCGGCGCCGATCAGGAAGCGTGGTTCGCTGAAACGCTCGCAGCCTCGAAACAACGCGGCCAGATATGGCAAGTCGTGGCGCAGCAAATCGCGATGGGCGAGCAGCTCGTCGGCACGGGCGCCGCGGCGATGGTCTCACCCGATGCGCACGCCAACACGCGGCGCTACGTGACGGTCGGCGAACGGCTTGGACGCATGCACATGCCGTGGAATTTGGATTCATGGGACGGATACCCCGCCGCGCGCGAGCGGTTCCTGCAAGCCTGCGTCGCCAACGCTTCAAACGCCGTCGTTCTCGGCGGCGATAGTCACAACACTTGGGTCAATAATCTCGCGGCGCCCGGCGACGCCGCGCGCGTGGCCGCCATCGAGTTCGCCGGCTCAAGCGTGACCTCGCCTGGCCTCGAACAGGCCATGTCCGCTGCCGCACCCGGCGCACGCGAAGCGATGATGCGCAGCGCCAATCCGCATTTGGCCTGGTGCGATGTCACGACGCGCGGCTACGGCGCGCTGAAATTCACGCGCGACGCTTGCGAAGCGGAATGGGTTGGCTTTGCCGACGTGCGCTCCGCCGAAGCGGCCACCCCCACCGTAACACGCATGAGCGCGACGCCGAGCACATCGAACGGCCCAGGCGCTTGGTCACTCTAAGCCAAGCGCGCATTCGCCCATCGGGCAATCGATGGACGCAGCCGCTTCGGCGTCACGCGAACCGCTAAGTTCAACGGACCGAGCGCCAGCCAACGCGACAAGCCAAAATCTCGAATGCCTTGGCGCAAGCGAGATAGCGGCGCGATGAATTCGCGTTTTCCGCCATGAAGGCGTGCTCTGCCAGTTGGCGACAGCGCGTCAATCGTCGATTGCCCAAACACGTCGTGCGCAATGAGCGGCGGCGACACGCCATAGGTGTCGAGCCCCCACTCCCACACGCGCTTCAAATCATGATCGATCGGCAAACGTCGCGGACGTTGCGCTAAAAATTTCCGCGCGCCCGAAGCGCTGATCAGATAAGCGCCGGTCGTCGTCGGCACACGCGAATAGCGCACAAGCTCGCGTCCCTCGCCGAGCGCCGCGATCGACCGCGTCACGCGCTTCGTGTGGTATGAAAGGCGCACGATGTCCCAACGTTCGGGCAGCGCCGCGATCAAAGCATCCAGCGCGAGCGGAAGATCGCTCGGCAGCCCAACATCATCCTCAAGCACCAATTGCGGCGACGCGAGTTCGCCGCGCGCAATGCGTTGCAGGATCGCCAGATGGCTCGCATAGCAGCCGATCTCGCCGGGAGAGAGCTTTGCATCGACGGGAAAATACCGCGCCAAATCCGGCGGCAACGCATCACCGCGCAGCGCACCGAACCGTTCGCACGGAACACCCGCAGCAGCTAGTTGGCCGCGCATGTGCGCCATACGCTCATGGTCACGATCAAGGTTGATAACGATGATGCCAGGCGTCATGGCCGCGATTGATCGCGCGCGCCGCCGCTGAACGTGATCCCCCGTTCATGGGGCTTCGCGCGGCGCCGCCATCTCGCTTGATTTGTAAACCGACCTTCGTCACCGTCCGCGCCATGAGCGATTGGTGGCGTGGCGCGGTTGTCTATCAAATCTATCCCCGTTCGTTTTGCGATTCGAACGGTGATGGCGTCGGCGATCTGAAAGGCGTCATCGACAAGTTGGATCACGTTGCATCTTTAGGGTGCGATGCGATCTGGCTTTCGCCATTTTTCACCTCGCCGATGAGAGATTACGGCTATGACGTTGCCGACTATCGCAGTGTCGATCCGTTGTTTGGTTCCGAAGCGGAAGCCGATGCGCTGATCGCCAAAGCGCACGCACTTGGGCTGAAGGTGATCATCGATCAGGTTTGGTCACACTCGTCGGACCAGCACGCGTGGTTCGCCGAAAGCCGCGCCAGTCGAGATAACGCGAAGGCTGATTGGTACGTGTGGGCCGACGCCAAGGCGGACGGTTCGCCGCCGAATAATTGGCAAGCCATGTTTGGCGGCTGCGCGTGGACATGGGATGCGCGCCGCCGGCAATACTTCCTGCACAACTTTCTACCCGAGCAACCCGACCTCAACGTTCGCAATCCCGCCGTGCAAGATGCGTTGCTGGATGTTGCACGCTTCTGGCTCGAACGTGGCGTGGATGGCTTCCGGCTCGACGTCGTCAACTTCTTCACCCACGACGCGCAATTGCGCGACAATCCGCCGATCACGACTTTAAAGCGCGCCCCACCACGGCCGCACCAATTCCAACGCCACGTCTACGATCGCACCCAGCCTGAAACGCTCGACTTCATCGCGCACCTGCGCGCCCTGCTCGATCAATTCGGCGCCATGGCTGTCGGTGAGATCGAGGACGAAGAACCGCTGAAGGTGCAACGCGACTACACCGACGGGCCAGATCGACTGCAGACGGCGTACTCGTTCTTCCTGCTACGCCAGCGCGCGATGACGCCAGCGGTCATCAAAGATGCAATGGCGCAATGGGAAGGCGCGCGCGGATGGCCTTCATGGTCGCTGTCCAATCACGACGTGATCCGCTTTCCAACGCGACTAGCCGACGGCGATTCGCAGCGCACGAAGCTCATGATGGCGCTGCTGCTCGCGCTGCGCGGCACGGCCTTCATCTATCAAGGCGATGAACTCGGCTTGCCGCATGCGGATATTACATTCGAACGCTTGCGCGATCCCGAAGCGATTGCGTTCTGGCCATCCGGCATTGGCCGAGATGGGGCGCGCACGCCGATGCCGTGGTCGCATGCTGAAAACATGGCGGGCTTCACGGCAGCGACCGATGCATGGTTGCCACTTGATCCACGTCACCGTGCGCTCGCAGTCGACACGCAAGGCGCGGATTCGATGCTCGCCTTCACGCGCAGAGCCATTGCACTGCGCCGCGCAAGCCCCGCATTGCGCGAAGGAGAGTTCGTCGCGCTCGATGCGCCCGAGCCTGTCCTGGCCTTCCAACGCCGCACCGAAGACGAGCGCATCCTCTGCCTCTTCAACCTTGGCCCCGAGCCCGTTAAGCGGCCGCTCGCCAGCGGTACGGTTCGCCTTGCG
>Ga0116177_10003611_pt1 | contig 11318 bp, 8 predicted proteins | sample AD_STIC10_MetaG_FD_89750 | JGI IMG/M metagenome (GOLD analysis project Ga0116177, IMG submission 89750) | Active sludge microbial communities of municipal wastewater-treating anaerobic digesters from USA - AD_STIC10_MetaG | ecosystem: Engineered > Bioreactor > Anaerobic > Digestate | place: USA...
GCAGATTCCGACTGACGTCAAGTTCTCCGGCCGAATTTACTCCAGCAAATTGCGGCCTAGCAATTTGCGTGGAGTTACCTTAAATAAGCATTGAACTTACGGAAGGAGGAATGTAGATTCCGACTGACGTCAAGTTCTCCGGCCGAATTTACTCCAGCAAATTGCGGCCTAGCAATTTGCGTGGAGTTACCCTAAATGAGCATCGAACTTACGCGACTGAAAGGAGCGTCAAGTTCGCCATGCGAATTTATCCCAGGAGCCCCCGACCTAGGGGGCGACGTGGGATTACCCTAAATAAGCATTGAACTTACGGAAGGAGGAATGCAGATTCCGACTGACGTCAAGTTCCGACGCGCCCCTGCTTTCATTATGGGCGCTAAGTAAGCGGTTAGGAGTTTTTGAGGTTTTAGACGTGAGGTTCGGCAAATCTACTTCCGCGATCGGCGGGTCGTCCGCTCCAGCGGCGTCCGACCGCCTGCACTCTCACCGTTTGGACCGGGCCTTCGCCCCGGACCAAGCTCCAAACGGTTACGAGAGCTCGCTCCAGCCAGATTTGCCGAACTTAAAAATGTCCGCTTCAAACAAACAAAGACTTATGCATGGTTATTTAGCGGCACCCTGTTTGTACTCATTGGCGCTAGTACTAGAAGAAGACTTCCGGCTCCGGAACCGCAACTTCTTAGTTGCGACACTTTGAGCCAAGCTTGATTGCTTGGCTCTGCGCGACTCTCTGGGACGTCAAGTTCTCCGGCCGAATTTACTCCAGCAAATTGCGGCCTAGCAGCCGACGTGGGATTACCTCAGGTGGATTGCCGAACGATAAATGAGCATCGAACTTACGCGACTGAAAGGAGCGTCAAGTTCGCCATGCGAATTTATCCCAGGAGCCCCCGACCTAGGGGGCGACGTGGGATTACCTTAGGTGGATTGCCGAACGATCAATTCCGGCACGAATTCCTTCTGTACCGGGGCTTCGAGTTTCCCTTCGACGAGACCGATCATGATGTTGACCATTTCCCGTCCCATCTGCTCCAGGGGCTGCCGGATGGTTGTCAGCGCGGGTTCAAGATATCTTCCTTTTTCGATCCCGTCATAGCCGATGATCGCGACCTGCTCCGGACATTTGACCCAGGATTCTTTCAGCGCCTTGATCGCCCCGGTCGCGATTTCATCATTGAAGCAAAGGATGGCGCGGGGGAGAGATTTCGCGTTGTGAATCATGTCCATCATCTTCAAATAACCGTCTTCTTCGAAGAAATAATCGCATTTCCGGTAATGCACCGGATCGTAAACAAGCCCCTGCTCTTTCAAGAGCGTTTTGTAAATCTGATACCGCTCCCGCGCATCGAGAGACGCCTCGTCGGGCCCCTGAAGCATCCCGATTTTCTTGTATCCCCGGCTTAAAAGATGATTGAAAGCGAGCTGAACCCCGACTTTGTTGTTGCAGTAGACGATATTGGCCTTGATGCCCGGAGTGAAATCGTTGATGATGACGACGGGAAGGGAAGATATTTCCATGGCTTCATCGATGTAACGGGGATGAATTCTCCATGTCAACAGCAGGAGGCCGTCCAGATTGTGTTCGGCGAGGATTTTCCGGCTCGGATCGGCATATTCCTCGTCTTTGACCATGATTAATTTCAGATCATAATCCGTGTGGCGGAGGGCGCTGATGATTCCGGCCATGATACGGGTAAAGTATTCGCTTTTGAGAATTTCGGGAGTGAAAGCCGTGAGCAAACCGGCTACTTTCTTTTTTTTCTCCGGTGCGTCCATGAATGCCTCTTCTCTGTTTGGAGGAGAGACTATCAAAGATGTAAGAGTTTTGTCAAGTATGCGCATTTTTGCGTAACCGGAAGGGCGGCCGTTTTAGGCTTTCGATTGCAAAATTTCCCGGAGGCGTCGATAATATAAAATCAGGTTTTTTGGAAAATCTCGAGCAAAAGGAGCGGATCGGATGCATTTAACGGTGTTTCTGATTTTACTGGCGGGCTTTATTATCCTATGGGGGGTTGGGGTCGAACCGCGATGGTATCGCCTGAGGCGTATCAAAATCCGGCTGTCCACGGGGCTTTCGACTCCGGTGACTATCCTTCAATTATCGGACATGCATTTCCCCTTTTTTGTCCGTTCGGTCGAGAAATTCTTTAAAAAGCTTATCCCGCTGAATCCGGATTTTGTTTTCATTACCGGAGATCTGATCGAAACGGATGAAGGCATCGAACCGTGTGTTCGCCTGCTCTCGGGCATTCAGGCGCGTTTGGGAATGTTTGCGGTGTTCGGAAATCACGATTATTATCATTACGATTTATGGGAAGCGATCGTATTCAATTTCGATCGGACGAAATATCCGCGGAAGCAGAATAATTACGGCCTGTTGAAAAAATCTTTGGCCGCGGCCGGTTGCCGGGTCCTGGACAACGAAAACACAACGGTCCCGAATGGCCGGGATTTGTTCCGCATTATCGGCGTTCAGGATTTGGTCACAAGCCGGGCCGATATTCCGAAGGCTTTTCGGGGAGTCGGAGCCGACGGGGTGAAAATCCTCTTAACGCATTCGATCGATGCCGTTGCCGAAATCGGCGAATCTCCGGTTGATTTGGCCCTGGCGGGGCACACGCACGGGGGACAGATTTGTCTTCCGCTGATTGGGATGCCGCCGGTCGGGACGCATTGCAAACTGGGGCGAAAATATGCGGCCGGATTGGCCCGCTTTCGAAAAATCATTACCTACACCACGCACGGAATCGGAGTGGGGCGGATATTATTTTTCCGTCTTTTCTGCCGCCCGGAGGCCGTTTTAATAGAGCTTCATTGACGAGAATTTATCTTGCTTGGGGCCTTGCTTCGATGCAATAATATTTCGTCTCATTTGACTGAAAAATGCGAAGAGGTATTGCTAAGAACATCCGAATGCGATAAAGTGATGCCTTAGCAATTCTTGTTGTTTGTCCGGCAAGCAATTAAAACAGATTTTTCCTGATAAAAAGAGGAGGGATGCAATGAAGAAATGGGTATTGGTAGTTGTGGTTATGACGGCAGTTGCTTTCACGATGACACAAGCGTTTGCGGATGTGGGGCCGACTCCTCCGCCTGCGCCGGCTCCCGCTCCGACGGTTGTGCAGGCTCCGAGCACGCCTCCGGCGAGCACAAAACAGGTTACGAGTTATTCGTCCGTTTCGACTGTTACGGTGGAAAAAACTCAGAAAGAATATCAGGTCGGAGATAAATTTTTGCGCGGATTGGCCAATATCCTTACCTCTCCACTGGAAGTTCCGATCAATGTCCAGAACATGACGGAAGAGCAGGGCGTGTTGGTCGGATGGACCGGCGGGATGGCGAAAGGAATCGGGATGACGGCGCTTCGCATTATTGTGGGTGCGTACGAAGTCATTACGTTCCCCATACCGATTCCGGCCGATTATAAGCCCGTGATTGAGCCTGAGTATGTGTGGCAGACTCCGGGCCCGAAGATTACGCCTCAAGGGTCGGCTCGCTGAGAATTTTTGAAAGAAAACGGTTTTTGAAAAAAGCATCCGCTTTCCGGTGAAGAAAGAATTTGAAGCGTTCGGTTTTCTATTGGCCGTTATGCTGATTTTTTCTTTCTCGGGAAGCGGATGCGGTTTTTATTTCAAGACTTACCGGTTTTCGGAAAAATCCCCTTTCCTCAGCGGAATGAGCGAAGAAGATGTTTTGGCTCAATGGGGAAATCCTTTGGGGGTTCAAACCGCCGGTCCCCAAAACATATGGAAGTACCTTGCAAGCAGTCCTCAGAACGGGAAAAAGACGGAATACTATCTCGTATGGTTCCAGAACGGCCGGGTGATCAAATGGGGGAAAACAGAGGAAGAAGCGCCTGCTCGGGAGTCTTCGCAATGAGAAAACTCGCCTGTTGGATTCTGATTGTCCTTTTAATTCCGATTGTCACGCTTTACGCGGAAGACCCTTTTGATCCTCAGGGGACCCGCCTGAGAAAGCTTGAGCGGGGCGGGGCCAATCTGCTTTTGGGCGGGATGGAAATGGCGCATAATCTTCGCCAGCCGGATGCCGGACAATTTTATCCGCCTTGGGTGGTGGGATTGGGGAAGGGATTTTATTATACCGGCAAAAGAACATTAGCCGGCGTTTATGAGGTATTGACATTTCCGTTTCCTCTCCCGAAAGATTATCTGCCCGTGATGGAACCGGAATTTGCCTGGGAATATCCGCGCGCGGACGAAATCCCGCCCAAACCGGAGAGCGCAACCTGAGATGTCTCAGCCGGGGAATTCCGGACCGAGGAGCCTGCTTTGAATATCAATCCGACGATGCAATTTTCGATTCTCTGTGACGATGTCCGGAGGGAAGACAACGGGAAATTTATGTTTCTGGGCCTTTTTGAAACGATCGGAGGCGCCAGCTTTCCGTTGAAACATTCGAGATTCTATGTCGCGAACCGGTGGTGCAAAGGGGCGGGGGCCTTTAAGGAAAAGATCCGGGTTATTCGCGAGGAAACCGGCGAATCGCTTCTCGTGAGCGGTGAGACGACTTTTGAACTGAAAGAACTTCATCATTATCACACAACCATCAACCGGTTCGACGGGATTGTTTTCCCGGCTCCGGGAAAGTATCTTGTCGAAGTCTTGCTGAATGATGATCTGGTGATTTCCTATCCGGTCGCTTTGAAACAAATAAAATCCTCCTGAAAAGCCCGGGGGATCCGAAGCATGCCGTTCCTGCCCGCATTCGACAGCCGGAGAAAAACGAGAAAAAAGAAACTCCCGGCTCGCTTCCTTACCGGCTTTATTTCCGGGAAATTTCTTTTTTTTGCGTCCCGGCCGCTTGCCTGGTTTTTCGTGTTGTCCGCGGTCTTCCTTTCCGGATGCGCCACGATTGAAACTTTTGATTTCGGGGAACCGAAGCCGGTCTCGGGGGCCGCGCCGGAGGGGATCCCCTACCGCGATTATCAAGGCGTGATGCACGTCCATTCCCGCTATTCTCTGACTTCGAAAGGCCGTTTTGACGAGATTGCCCGCGCCGCGGTGAAAACGCATACGGATTTTGTCGTCGTAGCGGATCACAATACGCTCCGGGGGCTGAAGGAAAAAATGGAAGGTTTTTACGGCGCCGTCCTGATTTTGATCGGGACCGAACTGACGACTCCGGACGGGCATCTTCTGGCGCTCGGCATCGAAGAAGAAGCGGATCCCCGGGATGATCTTTCCGGGATTTTGGACCGGATTGAGCGGGCCGGCGGCGTGAGTTTCGTCGCGCACGGGGAACTTCCCGGAAAGTCATGGACGGATTGGTCTTTGGCCCCTTTGACCGGTATGGAAATTTACACTTTGGCGGATGATTACTGCCGTCCCTGGAAAATGACCTTAACGATGAAGCTGCTTTTCCTGTCTCCCCGCGCCTTTTTTGATTCGATCGGGGAAAAACCGGATGATTTGCTGCGAAGGTGGGACACGCTTCTTGAGACCAGAACGATGGTCGGGATCGGATCGGCGGATGCGCACCAGAAATGGAGACTTTTCGGGAAGCCGGTGGATGGGTACGCCCCGGTTTTTTCGGCCGTTCAAACGCATGTTTGGGCGCGGGAACTTTCAAAGCCGGCGATTATCGAGGCATTGAAAGAAGGCCGTGCTTACGTGACGATCGGGGCTTCGGCTCCTTCCGTAAGGAATTTCTCATTTGCCGCGGAGACCCCGCAGGAGAGGATTTTTATGGGCTCTCACGGCATTTATGAAAAAGGGACGGTATTGAAAGTGGATTCTCCGGAGCCGGGTGAGATCCGGATTCTTCGGAACGGACGCTTGCTTTCGAGAGAAACCGGCCGATATACAGAACTGGAAATCCCGGCGGCCGGAGTCTATCGGGTCGAAGTCTATCGAAAGAAAAAACTATGGATTCTTTCAAACCCGATTTATCTGAGCGATTAAAGATAACGGGGCTGCAACTTGACCGTTGCGGCACTTTGCGGGAAGCCGGATTGTTCCCCGCTTCGGGATTCCGTTGATGTTTGGAGGGAAGAGGGGTGAGAAAAGCCCCTCCCATTCAATTGATTTCAAAATGCGATATAGCCGGACCGTTTTCCCATGAAACACGAAAAAATTAATTTTTTCGCGCGAATCACTGCCGCCGGGTTTCTTGTGGCGTTTTTTTACCTTTTGGTGATCGCGCCTTTCCGCCTGCTTGAAATTCCCGAATATCAGTTTCAGGATCTTTTTTTCCGCGCGAGGCATTTTTTGTTCGGATATCACAACCCGATCTTGAACGAAATCTGCCTGGTGATTGTGGACGATGCGTCTTTGCAGAAGATCGGCGAGAAATGGCCCTTTAAGCGGCAGACCTATGCGGCGCTGATCAGCGGATTGACTCAGGCAAACCCGCGCCTGATCGGGCTTGATTTTGTGTTTTCGGGGCGGGCGGAACCGGTCGGGGATTTTCTCCTTGCGCAGGCCATGGAGGATTCCGGGAGAGTGATCCTGGCAAGTTTCGTGGATAACAAGGGGAATTGCGTCCTCCCTTTGGAAGAATTCCGGAAGGCGGCGAAAGGGGTCGGGATTGTCAATAAACTGCTCGATAAGGATTTTTGCGTCAGAAGAAACCAGCTGCTGTTCTATGACCCGGAAGGAAAGATCGGAGGCTGGCCCTGGGAATTAATGATCGCCAAGGAGCGGATCGGGTTCAATCTGGCTAATCTGGGGATGGAAAACGGGCAGGCTTCCTTGAAAGGAGGGGATCCGGCAGGCGGGAGGAAGTTTTTCTTCCCGGTGAGCGGGAAAAACGCCGTCTTAAAAATCAATTACCGGTTCACCCTCGATAACGTAAATTCCATTCCCGTTTCCGAGGTGCTGGCGGGGGAATTCGGCGAAAAGGTCAAAGGGAAGATCGTGCTGATGGGGACGACCTCGAAAGCCATTCATGACGATTACAATACGCCGCTGGGAGTCATGTCCGGGCTTGTGATTAACGCGAATGTGTTGGTGAATTTGCTGACCGGCGATTATCTCGCGGAAATCCCCCAGACGGTAACGGCTTTGATTTTGGCGCTGTTCGTGTCATTGGCCTGCTTTGCCGGGCTTCGCTGCGGAGTATTCCGGGGATTGCTTTTGCTGGGAGGGGTTACCGCCGGTGTTTTGGGGATCGGCTTCCTTTTGTTCATGGAAAACCGGATCGGCAATTATTTTACTCCGCTTGCGGCCGGATGGCTTTCGTTCCTGGCCACGGCGTTTTACCGCTATTTCCGGACGTTGATCGAGAACGTGAGATTGAAAGGGGAAGTCGTGACGGATCCTCTGACGGGATTATTCAACCGGCGTTTTCTCGAAACCCGGATCAATTCCGAACTGGAGTTGATGGCGTCCATCCGGAGAGAGAGGAAAACGGACCCGGTTCAGGAAATATCCGTTTTGATGATGGACGTCGACAATTTCAAAAAAATCAACGATACCTTCGGCCATCAATTCGGAGACGATGTGTTGAGGACGGTTAGTTTCTGCCTTAAAGAATGCACGCGCCGTGAAGATATTGCCGCCCGGTACGGGGGAGAGGAATTCTGCGTTATCTTGAATCATACCGCCAAAGAAGCGGCCGTTCAGATTGCCGAGAAAATCAGAAAGAGCGTGGAAGCGAAAGAGTTTAACTACGTTAATCAAATGACAAGATTTACGATCAGTATTGGCGTTGCCGCGGCAAGGGAAGATCAGCTTTTTAACAGTCGCGCCATACTGAGAGCTGCCGACAAAGCGCTTTATCACGCAAAGCATACCGGGAAAAATAAAGTTTGCATATATGACAAAAGTTTAGAATCAGTCTGACGGGATCGATTTCTGCCGTAACCGATCTAATTTAAATGAGTTATAAGTTTTTTATTTTTGAAAGTCTTTTTGAAATTGATTTTATTATTAAAGACTCGTTAAGAAGATTTGCAAAGTCCCAATTCGTGGGCTATACTTTTAATACGAAATGAGCAGAGGAGCCGTATAGACGTGAGGCGAAAAACTTCATTCAAACTACTTGTTTTCCTTACCGTTTCGGTTTTTATGTTTGAAACGGCGGCATTTTCCCAGCAAGCCGCTCAAGTTTCGGAAACGCTCAAAAAAGAAGAGCAGCCGATCGGAGTAACGGAAACGGGCGCGGGAGGACTTCCCGTCGAAACCGCTAAAGAAATTTCAACGGTCAATCCTTACGATATCGCCATCCCCGAGACATACGGAAAGATCGAAGAAGTTTTTCAGGGCGCGCCGTCTTCGCCTTTGATCGTGCACATTCAGGACGCTCACGCCAATTACGAAGCTCAAAAGAATATCAAACAGATTTTGGACCACCTTCGCCGCAATTATTATCTGAAGCTGATTCAGCTTGAAGGGGCCGCATCCAAACTGGACCCTTCGATTTTTGCCGTCTCCTACTTGAAGGAAGCGAACCTGAAACTTGCCGATTTCCTGATGCGTCAGGGGCGGTTGTCGGGCGCGGAAGCATTTGCCGTCGAATCGGAGAATCCCGTGGAACTTTACGGGGTGGAAGACGCCACGCTTTATATCGAAAACCTGAAAACATTCCGCTCGGTTTATTCCCATCAGAAGGAGTTGGATGAATATTTCAACGAGATGGGGCTGGTCGCGAAAGATTTGAGGATCAAGCTTCTGAACGAAGATTTGCTGGATCTGACCCGGAAGATGGAAGAATACGCTCAGGAGAAGATCGAGCTTCTGGATTACGTGCTGTACCTGAATGAATTAGCGGAGAAGAACAAGCTGGCGTCTCTCCGGGATCTGACGGAATTAAACCGCTTTCCCAATCTGGTGCGCATTGTCCGTCTGCGAGATCTCGAGAAGGGGATTAACGACAAAGCGGTTCAGCTTGAAGCTGCGGCGCTCAAAGAAGCGTTTCTGGCGAATGAGCTGACGGACGAACAAAAGGATCTGGTCAGCAAATTGGAACTCGCCAAGAAGGGAATGAAACCCAGGATATACTTCAAAAGGATTACGGCACTTGCCGGGAAATGCGGAGTGGATCTTCTCGCGTACCCTGCCTTGAGGAAATTCGCCGAATTTCTGGTCCTTCAGGACGAAGTCGAACATCAGGGGCTTTTCAATGAAGTGAGCCGCCTTGAGCGGCTTTTGCAGAAGAAACTCTTTCAATCGAAGGAAGAACGGTTCTTGATCGATCTCCTGAAAGCCGCGGAGCTTCTCAAGCAGTATTTCCGGCTCGAGATGAATCGCGAGAAACTGGCTTTCGTGATGAAACGATACGACAAGATCAAACCTTCGATTATTCAAAAGCGTCTCGACTATCTGGCGGACCGTTACGGAGTAAAGCCTTCCGATTACAAGGGCGACGTGACCCGGCTGGACAAACTGATGGATGAAGTCGAATATTTCTACCGGATCGTGATCGAACGCGACTCGCATTTTATCGGGAATGTACTGAACCGGATGAAAGAAGCCCAGACCGACCGGACGGTTTTGATTACCGGGGGATTTCATACGGACGGGGTGACCCGCCTTTTGAGGAAAGACAATCTGTCTTATGTCGTGGTGATCCCCCGGATCGACGTCAAACAGGGCGCCGAGACGTATCTGAAAGTCATGCTGGAAAGCGATACGGCGGTCGGGAGTGTTTTTGCGGGAAGTTTTGCCCTGCAGATTGCGGCACACGCGGTTGAGCGGGCGTATTTCCTGGGGCCGGTCGGGGAATGGGTTAAGACCTGGGCCGAGGCGGTTTCGGGGGCGGCTGTGATAACGGCGCAGGCCGAAGTTCAGGCGACCGGGACATTCAACGAGGCCCGGTTAGTCGGCGGCCTGAACGAAAATCTCAAAACCGCGCGCATCGATTCCGTAAGGGATCTTCGCTATGATGCCCACACCGGGGATGTTACGGCCCGTGAAATGCGGGTTTCAATGCCCGGTGTGGCGACGGTGGCGGTTCGCGGAGTGACTTTGACGAGCGACGGGAAAATTAACGGGAACATTGAGGTCGTTTCCGCTTCGACCGCGGTTCCGGCAATTCCCGCGCACGATTTTCACGATGAAATTCCCGCGTTGCCTTCCAATGCGGGGGTCATTGTTCCGGAAGCTTCCGTGGGAGAGAGGGAGGCTCAGGGTGCCGTTTCCGCGGAAATGAGTTTGGAAGAAACTTTGCGGAATTCGTTGGTTTTCGATAACGTTATTCCTTCGGGCGCTTTGCCCGCCGAAGTATTGGCGGGGATTCAGAGGTTGCAGACGGCTTATTCCGTCCAGTGTTTTTCGGAAGAATTAGGACAGGGGGTGCCGGTTGCGGATGCGATCGACCGTGCTTTGGCGAGAAGTCAGGCGGCCCGAGCGGAGAATTTCCCGGCCGGACGGTCAAGGCAGATTGTTGAAAGCATTGCCGAGGCGAGACCCGCGGCCCGGTTGCTTCTGGTCCCGATGCTGGAAGACATGACTCAAAAGGCGGTTGATGCTCAGCTCATTGCGGTCTGGCAGACTTTGTTGGCCAATCCTTCCGCCGGCGCGGTTGTGATCGGAAAAGGGGTCGAAAGAGCCGCTCAGGAACTCGGTATCCCTCAGGCGATTTTGAAGCGAGTGGAATTCATCGAAGCCAAGAATGATCAGGAAACCTGGGCGAAGCTTTCCGATTTGAATCAGGGCAAATTGCAGGGGCTTTACAGCAACAAGGTGAGACCGATCACTCCCGCGGATTTCGAGAAAGGCGTTGCCCGTGTTCTGTTGCCGGAAGCGCTGCGCTCTTTCGGGGCTTTGCCGGAAATTCCGGGGCTGATCCAGCTTTCTTCGCCCGGGCCGAGGGATGAAAAAGAATCCGAAGCGGTAGCGGCCGTTCAAGTGATGGCATTGCATATTCTCCCGACTTCCGATGAGACCGAAGAGGAGTTCCGAACCCGTATCCGGGAATTGGGCTTTGACCAGATGGTTTCGGGGGAAGGCAGCCATTGGAGTTTTGCCATCAGCGATGTGATTAAGAAGTTGTACGATGAATTTCTTGCCGCCCGTTTGGTGGCAATCCGCGCGTAATTTTCCGCAAAACCACTCCTTTTCTTTTTTGTTCCGGCAAGCCGCTCCGATTTGTGTTATTCTGATTTTATGAAAAAGTTTCTTCTTCCTTTTTTTGCGGTTTTTCTTGCCTGCCTGATCTGTCTTTATGCCGCCCGCGGATGGATTTCGAAAGTTTTTTTTGAAACCTTTATCACGGCGCTGACCGGTTTCGATACCAATATCCGGGGCGTGACGGTGGATCTCGGGAAAGGTGTTTTCAGCCTGAATCATCTGACGATTCTAAATCCCGACGGATTCGAGAAAAGGGTGTTTGCCGATATCCCCGAGATTTTTATCCGA